>JACLAC010010287.1_pt1 | contig 29435 bp, 24 predicted proteins | sample 8027881 | NCBI WGS metagenome assembly JACLAC01 (sample SAMN15725517, study PRJNA655200) | protist metagenome | isolation source: fluorescence activated cell sorting (FACS) single amplified genomes of... | place: Spain: Blaines Bay Microbial Observatory, Mediterranean Sea | collected 2016-01-19 | reverse complement strand
ATTGCTCTATCTGTTTTGCCAATGGCCCCGTCCATTTTGGCTAGCTCATAAACAGCAGCAATTTCTTCCTGACTTGCTCCACCTTGATCTACCTTTTCCCACCAAATTCTTGCAGATTCAGAGTTTTCTAAAACAGTAGCGTAGTAAGTCGCGATTTCAGAAGCAGAGTTTTTCTTAACATCTGGATCGTTAGATTTCTCATATCTTTGCGAATAAAATTTCACAAGTTCGGTATAATTCCTTTGTTGTTGTAGGATTAAGGAGACTCGGTCCACAGCCTGAGCCTCCATATTTGGATCACCAACATTTTCAAGAACCTTTCGATACGACACCAGCGCCGCGGTATTATCACCAATCTGCTCTTTTAGTGAGCCCTGCTGAATCAGGGCCTCAGGGGTTGCTGCACTTTCAGAATCTACTTTGCGCTGTAGATCCCAAGTGGCCAAGGCCTCCTTCCAATTTTTCTGTGCAATTTCGGCTTGGCGCCAAAGTATTACCAAATCAATTGAGGCTTCAGCCCCCTTTTTCTCGAGCAATGGTTTGAGCACTTTGCTAACGTTTTTCCAATCCTGCTTATCAATATAATTTTGGATTCGTACCCCGAAAAGATATTGATCAATCTGTTTCACTTGTTGAGTAGCAAGCTTTTGATAATCTTTGTTTTGATCCGTTGATTCTGCTTTAACAACTGCCTTATAGTATCGCCGAGCATCAGCCCACTTTTCAGCCTGTTGGAGATCAGCTCCAAGTTGGTAATTTGCAATCACTGCATAAACAGAATTTGGATCAGGTTTGCGCCCCAAGAGTTGCTTCAGCTTTTGTGAAGCTTCAATAAAGTCGCCCTGCTTTCGAGCTTGGTTAGACTGTTCCATCAATGCTGCAAGGTCAGCATCGCTATTGCCACCTTTGTCCAAACCAGCTAACCACTTTTGCGCTTTTGCGTTATCATGCAAAGTATTTTGTGCATAGTAGACTATTACCTCTGCACAAGCTTGCTTTGCTTCTTTTGATTTCAGATGAGGACAGGTTTTTTCGTAAAGCTTCACAAGTTCTTTAACCTGTTTGGTTTCCTCAAAAGCAGGTCTTGCTTCATCAAGCAACTTTAGTTTTTCACTATGGCTGTTCTTCGGTTGTCTATTTATTGCTGCCTTGTATAGCTCTGCCGCAGACTGCCAACCTTGGAGTTGTCTTGTAGCTCTGGCTCGAGTCAAAAGAGCTACGGCAGTAGTCGCACGCTTCTTATCCTCTTGCTCTAAGATTTGATAGGCCCGCAGTATACCTTTCCAATTTTGCTGTTTAATTTCAGATTGAAGTAGCATCGAAAAGTTCACCTCATTAAGCTTTATTGTGCCAGCTAATTGCTCCTTTCTAATTAAATATGATAAGCCTGCCCAGTCCGCTTTTTTCTCCAATGCAATTAATTTATTTGTAACTTCTATCTGCTGAAGTGATTTCCACTGTCGCAAAGCGGCTTGTTTCAACTCCCTATAGTCTTTGGGGGAATCGGCTTGGGCAACTAACAAAAATGATTGAGCTGCATCTTGATTCCGCTTGGATTGTAGGTGCAATTGACCCAATCGGTAGTGTGCTAGTGTAAACCATGAGCTTTCTTCAGCAGGCTTACGCATAAGAATTTTCTGGAGAGCTTCTATTTCAATGCTTGAATTTTTCTTTGTTTTTGCGTGTTCTACCTGCCTCCATAACGCCTGCATCTCAGCTTCGGAATTACCACCCTTATCAAGTTTAGCTAACCAGAATTTTTCATTTGGCCAATCTTTTTTTTCAGCTGCTTGATGTGCTAATTTTTGAGCTAAGCTAAATTGGTCATCTGCTGGTGTCTGCTGATAAGCAAAGCTTTGCCAAAGAAATTTTTCTTCCAAATCCTGTTGCCTGTCTGCAATGTATAATGCCCAATTCGCTTTATCGTTGGGTTCAGCCAATTCATAAGCTTTCGAGTAAAATTCAAGGGCCTTCTGGGTCTGTTTTGCTGACTCAGCAGCTATACCTCTGGCTTGGTAGTCAAAGATTGTTTTTACGGACTTGGGATCTGTAAATTCTAATTTGTCATAAATAGCCAACACTTCTGACCATCTCTTTTGCTCTTTTTCAGCTTGTAGCCAAGAACGTAATAAACTTACATCTTGTTGAAGGATTCCATCTTTTAAACCCTGTTTGCTCAGTTTGCTAACTAGTGGCCAATCTTTCTTTTCAATTGCATTCGCCAACTCTTGGGTTCCAAGATATTTTTGAAGGTCCGAAACTTGTGATTCAACATATTTCCTGACTTCAGGATCAAGATTTTTTCGATCAATCTGTTGAACTGATTGATAGTATTTTAAAGCTTCGGACCATTTCTCTCTATCTTGATTCCAATCGCCTAATCGTAGATGTACTGGAACGTAGTTTTCGGAAGAAATCTTCAAATCAGGGGATGCAGCTGGCTGTAAAACTTGTATTGCCTTAGCTTTATTTCCTTCCTGATTCAAAAGATCAGCCAGGCGCAATCTTGCCTGAACGGAGGTATCACCAGCATTGAGGTTGCCCATTTTAAGCAACCACTCTCGCTCCAACTGAGAGTCTTTACTCTGTTCACGTGCCCAATAGAGCATCAAGCCAGCGAGCTGCTTTTTAGACTCCAAATCATTTATTTTCTCAAACTCTGGAGCAACCAGTTTGGGAAATTCTGATTTGATCTCACGAGGATCACGCTCAAAAACGTTTTGTAACCTACCAATCGCCCACATTCTTTTCTGACCATCTTTTTTGGGTAATTTGGCAAGTGCCCGCTCGTAATACGCTCTTGCTTTAACCCACCCACCAAGTTTTTCTGCAGCTTCACCCTGAGCCAACAGGGCGTCTATTTTTTCAGCATCTGCAGGCAGTATCGATTGCAGACGACCATAAAGTTCAAGCACTCTTGACCAGTTTTGCTGTTTGGTCTCAGCTTGAACCCAAATCCCAAAAATCTCTTTATTAAAGGATAGGTTCCCAAGCTTCTCTTGCTCTGAGATAAATTGATTAACTTGCTGCCAATTTTCATCATTCAACAAATTCTGTAATTCTTGTTTTGCAATCACGGAGTCCACTGAACGCAACATCTGTTTAGCATCCGTTTTTAAGTCAGAATCTCGCTGTTGATCAGCGACCTTCTGTAAGTATGCTCTTGCAGCGGTCCATTCGTTGCGCTGTTGAAGTATAACGCCTAAACGGAAAGGGATTTGCCAGAAAAAATTGCTGTTTGAGGTCACAGGCCGTTTTTCCAAATCTTTCAATCGATTCAGCGCACTATCTAAATCTTTATTTTTACGGTCTATATCGACCAACAACATTGAAGCACGGAGGTCAATGTCATCAACACCCCCTAAGTCGGCACGTTGTAGCCATTCTGATGCAAGATTCTCGTTTTGCAGCTTATCCAGACCTATTAAACCAGCCTTCAGAGCGTATTGTTGGCGAAATTTCGGCGATTTTTCTTGAGCATATAGCTCTTCATAAATTTTCATTTGTTTCTGATAGTCGTTTCCATTCTCATAGAGTACCGCTAATCGATTTGAAATGGCTGCAAAGCGCTCATCTCCAGCCAACATCTTTTTGATTGAGCGCTCATAAAGAGTGATGGCTTTTTTTGGGCGACTCAGGCTTTGATTTGCCTCTGCCTGCCAGATCAAGTCTGCGATACTTTCAAATTTCTTTGGTTCTTTAAGTTTTAGCTCTTTGTATAGGTTCAATATGCCCGTCCAGTCTTTTTGATTTTGTAACGCGCCAACCCAGACATTTAATAAACGATCATCAGCCTCAACAAGACCGCCCTCCCAGTTTTGACGAATGAGATTATCAACTCCAAACCAGTCTTGTTGTTGCTGAAGCTTTGCGATGTCTCCTCGAAATTGTTGGTTTCTTAAAGCGTTGAACCGAAATTTTGAGTTTTTGAGCAGTTCTCGCTGGTCTTGATCTGTGGGAGGCGTTTTTAAGACTCTTTCATAGCGAACAATTGACCCAGGAACATCATTTAATTGGTCATAATGAATGGCTGACTGGTAGCTGCCTTGAAAACGTAGATTTGGATCCATTTCTTGCTGTGCAAGGCGCTCCCAAATCGGCAGTGCCAGCAAAGGTTTTCCCGTTTTTTGATAAATACTTGCTCGCAAAACCGCAGCTCTCAGATCATTAGGGGTGTCACTCCCAGTATCCGCTTCCGTTAACCAGGGTAATGCATGCTCAAGTTGCTGAAGATCAATTGCTAAAACCTCCCCAAGTTGTAGTGCATAGTTTCTATAAAGTAGTGAGTTTTCGGGAAGCAAAGCTAGTAGGTGCACTTTATATAGCGGCGGGATTTTCTGTTGTTGCTTGCTTGCCAGGTAAATCTCATATAGGCGTCGTACCAATTGTTCTCGGGGAGGCTCAGCATTGTCAGGAAGAAGGTATAGTGCTTGCTCAAGAAGCGTGATTTCAGATTGTGGATTTCCAACCCTTTTTTCTGCGTCTGCCCATTGAAGAAGATGATTGAGGGTTTTGCGAACAGAACTTTCTGGTTGCTGATCCCACTTTACATATGCTTTTTGTAGTCTAATCCAATCTTCCCCAATGCGGAGTGTATCAACCCAAGTCTGCCAGTCTTGATCTCGCAATAGATAAATAGACTGTTTTGAAGCCCATTCAAATAGTTCAAGTTTTGATGCAGTATCTTGCATTTGTTGATTCGCAACCAATATTCCTCTAAAGGAACTTTCCTGATAGTCAGTATCTTCAAGCAGTTTTTCAAAGTCCGTTCTCGCTAACCCCCATTGTTTTTCCTGTAGGAAGCACGATCCTCTTTGCCAAATTAAACGTTTGGCTTCGGGAATTGAAGAAGGGTCCGAGATAGGTGCAAGCTCGCTAAGGAGTTCAAGGCAGCGTTTTTCATCATACTGCCTATTCGCTAATTCTTGTAGGAAACGAAGTTGTGTGTTTCTTTGGAAAGATTCGTTGCTGTAAGCATCCCGGAGAATTTGTTCTGCGTTAGGTTTATTGCCTAATGCATCATATTGCTGCACCAACATTGTCCAGAAGCCTGGTTCCTGACGGTATCTCTCCTGACTTCGTAATGGCAACAACTGTTCAAGGGCTTGCTTTGGTTCGTTTTGCCGGGCATACAGTATTCCTAGTTCATAATGAGCTTCTTGCTGAAAAGCGTCATCTTTTGTTTTCAGGTATCGCTTGTAAGCAGTAACTGCTTGTCGGGGCTGGTCAATTGATTGGTATAACTGACCAAGCCGAAAGGCGGCAAGTGGGCGATAGTTACTATCATTCGTTGCAAGATACTTTTCGTAACGGGGAACAATTTCTTTGACAAATGCATTGTCAAGAGTACCAGTGTTCGAACTTGCTTCAAGCTGCTCTGCAGCACGTTGGAAAGCTACTTCTCCCCACCAAAATGCAGCATGAGCCTTATTTTCTGCAGGCAAGTCCAATCTCGAGGTTGCATATTCTCCATAACGTTGTTCTGCCTTAAACCAATTCTTCTGACTTTGGTGAATTGTTGCTACACGATATCGAATATCCTCCGTTTCCTCGGATGGTTGAGCTGATTCAAGATAGTTTTCCCAGAAAGGGAGAGCTTCGTTAAACTGATTATTTTGATAAAGGGTGTAGCCCACTTGATAGTTTGAAATTTGTGATTCTTTTTCTGTCAGGCTATGTTGGAGAGCTTCCTTATGATACTTCGCTATTCGGGGCGCCAAATCATTAGCTTGGACAGATGCGTTTTTCTCTTGGTAGCGGAGCATTCTTTGAAACAGTGCTTGCCCCATCAAACTTCTTGCCGGTCCATAAAGACTAGAAGACGAGGGAATCAATGAAAGGGTTTCTTCGGCTACCTGAGGACGGTCAAAACGAAAATGAATTTTCCCCAGCTGAAGTCGAGCAAAATCCCCTTCGGATTCATTTGAGTTTTCCTGAAGCCACTCTTCAAAAAGAATTTGTGCTTGGGGCCAATAGCTTTCTCCCATTTGAAGAAGAACTTCGCCCTCTAATTTCATAGCTACATAGCGAAATTCACCTTGGGGTTTGCTTGCTCGGTAGCATTGAAGATAATCTCGGGCACTTGTCAAAAGTCCGTCTTCAATCATCTTCTCAGCGAAGGCAAATTGTTTTTTTTCGTTGAGGCCGTTGGGCAATCCACAGGCGGCAGAGGCCAATCCTGGCGAGGAAACCAAAACGACCAGCCACAAGACTTTCCATAGAGGTGGCCAGTTCATTGGATACCTGATTTTGGTTGGTTATTGATCATTGGGGAAGTTCAGTCCAAACTGCAAATCTAAGACCAATCTTCTCGAACTTAGCTCTACAAAAAAAACAGTTTAGAATTTTACGATTTTGGGTAGTTTTTAAGTCAAATTAAATTTGAAAATAATTTTAACAATCCTTTAGAAGAATGCCAAACTGATGAACTCCTTAATTAGAAGAAAAAGCCGGGTGGTTCGAATTGGAAATGTTTTGGTTGGTGGCCAAGAGCCAATTCGTATTCAATCCATGTTGACCAGTGATACCTGCGATGTCCAAAAGGTTATTGAAGAAATGGAGTCATTAGTTCAAGCGGGTTGTGAAATTATCCGAATCACAGTTCCTAATCATAAATCTGTAGAGGCACTGTATAAAATCAGAGAGGTTATGTTCAATCGGGGAATTAATATACCTTTAGTTGCTGACATTCATTTCAATCCCCAATTAGCTGTAAATGCAGCAGAAATTGTTGAGAAAGTAAGAATTAATCCAGGAAATTATGTTGATAAGAAAAGATTTGAAATAATCGAATATACTGAAGTTCAATATCAGGAGGAATTGCAGCGATTGGAAGAAAAACTTCTCCCATTAATTAAACAACTAAAGAAATATGATAGATGTCTAAGAATAGGCACTAACCATGGTTCCTTATCAGACCGCGTAATGAATCGATTCGGTGATACTCCTCAAGGCATGGCTGAATCAGCTATGGAATTTTTACGTATCTTAGAAAAGCATCAATATTTTGAAACAGTCATTTCAATGAAGGCATCTAACCCAATTGTAATGAGAGCCGCCTATCAAGAAATTGTCAGAAAAATGGACCTTGAAAAGATGAATTACCCATTACATTTAGGTGTTACAGAAGCTGGAGATGGGATTGATGGTAGGGTGAAAAGTGCTTTGGGAATAGGCTCTCTTTTGTTAGATGGGATTGGTGATACAATTAGAGTTTCTCTTACTGAACCAGCAACGAGCGAAATCCCCGCAGCAAGAAGTATTTTGAATGGGACCAAAAAGCTGGCCAGAAAGTCTTTACCTATCCAAATCGATAAGCAGGCAAATATGGTCTCTAAGGAGATAGAAATTGATGGGATTAGACTTGGCGGAGAAACGCCGTTCAACCTTATGGGTATTTCAGATTTTGTTGTGGAGGACCTCCCATCCGAACCATTCGATAAGGTTTGGGATCAGAAACAATGGGCTTCAGAAATTTTTCCGAATCTCCATTCCTGCGATTTTAAGAACTCAAATATTGGGAATAAAGCAGTCCTTGTTGAAATCGATGAACTTGACCTTGAAAAAATCATTGAATTCCGAAGAATTTTAGAATTTAAAGGGTTTGAGCCTGTGTTCCTTGCAATGTTATCCTTGACTGAAGAGGAGGATGAACTGATGGGATTGGCTGCTGGTTTGGGATCACTAATTCTCATGAAAATGATACAAGGCCTAATTGTGCCTACCACAAATCTAAATCATCCTACGGTTCAAATGATTCTGTCATTACTTCAGGCAGCAAGGGTAAAAACGTATAGAGCCGATTTTATTTCGTGTCCATCTTGTGGAAGAACTCACTTTGATCTCCAGACAGCAACGGCAAAGATCAAAATGAAAACAGAACATCTGAAAGGTGTTAAGATTGGGATAATGGGATGTGTGGTCAACGGTCCTGGGGAAATGGCTGATGCAGATTTTGGATACGTTGGTTCTGGTTCAGGGAAAATCAACCTTTATAAAGGACGCAGCTGTGTGCGAAAAAATATTCCGGAGGAAAAAGCGGTAGATTATTTGATTGAATTGATACAAGAGCATGGAATGTGGCAAGATCTAACAAAACTCTCAAAAAAATAGTCATTTTGATGGGGAGGCTAATCTGGAGAAGCACTTCATCTCAGAATAAACTGTAAATCTTGAACAATTAGCCTCTCGACTAAAATTAATTCTTTCGAAGTCCATTAATAATAAAATATGATTGCAAAGGGTATCGGTTGTGCCTAAAAGTGCGCCCACTCCAATTATTATATCCTTCTACAAATTCTCTCAACCAAATCATCCTGTTCGAGCTATTGGAGAGTTTTGGGCTTTCTAAGGAATCTGCGTAGAGTTTCAGGTCAGCTTCAAGAAAATTTTTTTCTATATTATCGAGAAGCCTATTATTCAAAGAAATTCCGTCCAGTCTCATCAATTTTCCTAAATTTATTCAGGTGAAAGAAACAAAAGCTAGTTTGCGTCAAATTTATAAATGATTAATTTTCTTAAATTGGAACTAAACCAGAACATTTTTTATTTTTAGATTATCAATAATTTCATAAACAATAACCAATAACATAATAAATAATTATTTTAATTGCAAATAATTATTTTAATCATTTTGAAATTATTTTTTGAAGAATCCACACTGCCATCTCCAGCAGACCGTCCACAGCCAATTCAAGTCTATGCCCCAGTAACCTACTGTTGTGTCAATTGAAAATTCTGTTCCAGGTGGAAATTGCCATTGGGCGGTCCATTTATTTGATTCCCAATTCAGAGTTACATTTTGAAATCGGAGAAGAGCTTTTGGAATTTTACCAAAGAAGCATTTATATAGTGATTCTTTTGCTGAGAAGGTCATGAGCAATCTGTTGGTACGTTTTTCTTGTTCTAAATGGTGTAAATCCTCTGATTCCTCTGGAGTGCATACATGCTTTGCAACTCTTAGATCTATGGCTCGGTTGGCTTTTTCTAAATCTACCCCCATACCAAGAATTGGAGGGCTTTCACAAACCACAGCCAGAGCTAATCCCGAAGAATGAGATATGCTACCTGCTAACCCTTGGGGCCAAACTGGACTTTTTGTAAATGAGTCTCTGTCAACCCAAGTCGGTGGGTATCCTAATAAACCCAGCGCGTCTTTGGTTGCTAAACGACCGAGCAGATATTCCTGATTTCTCTTGTCAGAGCCACCAAAGTTTACTTCAGGAAGTTGTTCAGCTGTGAGATTGTTGAGTTGATGAAGAGAAGTGGTTGCATATCTGATTCGGCAGGACTGGTTTAACAGTAATTCAGAAAGCGAATTGAAGTCCAACAGTAGTTAGTGTTCCAGTGTAATCTTTTTCTGTATCCACAGAATCAACGCTCGATTCTATGGAAGACCAAGAATTTCCAACATCTATTTTTGAGGCAACTTTAATGGCGTGAATACCAAGATGAAATTCGACAAAGTTCCAAAACGGTAAGCCCACTCTTGTAAAACCTTCAACCAATGGTTTTGAAACTGAGGGTTTATTTTCATATCCCGTTAATGAAGATTCAACCTTCGCTTCCCCGATTCCAGCACCTAAGGACACTGCTACAACAGGGAAGGGAATGTTGAAGAAGACATTATATGAATTGAGGGTTACTTCACTGCTCAACTGAACATTTGAAGACACATCCACAGATTCACTCGAAAATTTTACTTGGGTATATCCAAAATTTGGAACAAATCCAATAGGGTGAATAATTCCTATTGTACCTCCAGTTACCTTATCTGGCGCCACTGTGTAATCTACCGCAGTGTCCACGCTGAACCCAAAGAATTGGGCTTGTGCTTTGCTTACACCGATCACAATAAACCAAATTACGATAAAGAAGTTGATTTTAGTAATCAATTTCAATCTAAACCTCAGAAACCGATTTTGATTCCAGCTGTCCAAACTGTACCAGATGGATCATTTTCATATTGAAGTCCACCACTCGAGTTTTTAACTTCAACTTTCTTTGCATTTATCACTTGATATCCAACGTGAACGTCAAAAAGTGGGAGTATTGGGTAGCCTAGTGTTGCAAAGAAACTCGTTGCTGCAGAATCCTCTGCTGATAATTTGGCTCCATCACTCAATTCCTCTTCCCTGGTAACCATCCCAGCACCAGCACCCAATGCTAAGTTAATAACTGGAACAGGAAGATTTACAAACACACTCGCGATTTGATAGGTATCCTTAGAATCACTGGATTGGTTTGAGTATGACACATCGTACGACTCATATGCTATTCCCAACGGGAGTATAAACAAACTGAGGCCCACTCGGGCACCTGCAATTGAATCTGGAGTGTCTGCACCTTCTTGGGTTGGGCCAAACGAGAGTGGTATGTCTGCGTGAACAGATAAAAAGTCTGCTTTTGCAGTAAAAGTCCACAACACCATGGCAAGCATTAGTGTTGAAGTTGTTAAAAACTGTCTCATCTATTCTCCAATTCCAAAGCTACTTTTTCTGCATTAGGATTCGTTTTCCAATCGTCAAACTTTCCCATTGGTCTTGCGAAAGTGAACTCTAGAGGCTCAATGACTAGTGCATTCCAAGTGTCATCGAGACTACCTGAAATCAGAGCAAACGGGCTTGCTACAATAAAAATAGCACTTGAGACCATTGTCAGGCCCACCCCCAGTATTCTGACTGGGACATCGACCATGATTGCTGCTGAAGATGGGGTATCATTTCTCGTTGATGCAACACATTCTATGGTGGAAAATGCAAGAAACAGACTAATTATGATAGTTCTGCGCCAATGTAAAGCCATCATGCTCTTACTCAATTATCGTAAAACAGCTAAAAACTGGAGCGTGGTCCGAGGGTTTTGCTTTAGAGCGATTTTCAAGATCAATGTAGCTCTGGGTGGCTTGTTCAATTAAGTACTCAGAGGACAATATATGATCAATTCTCATCCCATCATTCCTTTCAAACCCCCTAGTCCTGTAATCCCACCAAGTATATTGACCAGACTCCTTACTAAATTTCCTAAAGACATCGTGCAATCCTAAAGCCAGAAGATTTTGGAATGCTGCTCTTTCCTCTGGCCTGAAACTAACCATCTCTTTCATTGCAGTTGGATCGGGGACATCAATATCTTCGGGAGCTATATTTAAGTCCCCTAGGACGATCATTTTTTCTATTGGATATTCTGATAACTCCGCAGTCAACTGTTCCAGAAATTCAAGTTTGTAGGCGAATTTTTCCGAAGATACTGATTGTCCTTGGGGTAGATATACGTTTATGAACCAGATCCCTCTCAATAAAACGCTTATCAATCGACAGTTTTCAGGATCAAACCCATTTCGGAAACCAATCCTAATTTGATCAGGCACTTCTTTGCATAAAAAAGCAACTCCGTTGTAGCTTTTTTGACCATTGAATACAGAATGATATCCCGCTTGTTGAAGATCAAAAATTGGGAATTGAACATCTTCAACCTTTGTTTCTTGAAGTGCCACCAAATCTGGTTGCTTTTCAGCCAACCAGTCCAACAGCAAAGCTATACGACTTCGGATTGAATTTATATTCCAAGTGACAACTGTAAAGTTGTTTCCTTGCTCAAATGTTGTATCAATGATTTGAAGAATGTCATCTGGTAGGAGACAACAGCCGGGTTTGTAGATTACAGTTCGGCTTGGTGAATCAGTATTCCCCCAAGTGCGTTGAACAGTAAGTGTTCCTTTTCGCCAAGCTTCGTAGATTGCAGAGAAAAAGGATGCGCTTTTTAACGTTTTTTGGACTTCTTGAACTTTTTTAGGTTCTTTCAACAAATGATAAAGCGACTCACTCACTCTTCGCTAACTTCAACTTTTGTTACTGATGCATCGAGAGCCTGCAAAACCTTGATGTTTTCACGAATTCTCTTCTCATTTTTTTTCAAATTATCTTTGTTAGCGGTGTGCTTATTTTTTCGTATGGCTTTGGTTCGTTTTTTTGGTGACATCGATACTCCTACTAATAAGGGGTTCAGTAAATTATCCTTTGATCAGCGTTGATTAATTGGGATATATGTTCTTGCGTTTTCGCCGATGTAAATTTGTCTTGGTCTAGCAATTCTGGTTTGAGAATCTTCATGCATCTCTTTCCACTGTGCAATCCACCCTGGAATACGTCCTAAAGCGAACATCACCGTGAACATATTACTTGGCAGACCAATTGCCCGGTAGATGATACCGCTGTAGAAATCAATGTTCGGATAGAGATTTCTTTCAACAAAATAACTGTCTAACAAAGCCCGTTCTTCAAGTCTTTTGGCGATTTCAAGTAGTGGATCTTGCACACCAAGTTTGCTCAAAATCCGATCACAATGCTCCTTAATGATTTTAGCTCTAGGATCATAGTTTTTGTAAACTCTGTGGCCAAAACCCATCAATCTGAAGGAGTCATTAGGATTCTTAGCTCGCATCACAAATCCATCAACATCACCACCATTCTCATAGATTTGCAATAGCATATCAAGTACTTGTTGATTTGCTCCTCCATGTAATGGCCCCCACAATGCCAAAATACCTGAGGCAACGGAAGCGTATACATTAGCCTGACTTGATCCCACGACACGTACTGTCGAAGTTGAACAATTTTGTTCATGATCTGCATGCAATATCAACAATAGATCCATCGCTTTGACATGATCCTCATCGATTTCATAGGGTTGGGCCGGAACGGAAAACATCATGTTAAGAAAATTAGCACAATATGGAAGGCTATCGAGTGGATATACGAAAGGCTGACCAATTGATTTTTTGTATGAAAAAGCTGCAATTGTCCTCACTTTAGCCATAATTCGAGCGGAGTTGATATGTAGATCCTTGACTGAGGCGCGACCTGTGGCTTCAGAATAGTAAGCAGAGAGAGAAGCAACCATTGTTGATAGAGAAACCATTGGATGCGCTGTACTCGAGAACCCATCGTAAAAATGCTTCATGTCCTCATGAATCATCGAATGATTCGATAATTTTTTAGAAAACTCAGTCAACTGATATTGATCTGGCAAATTTCCATGAATTAACAGGTAAGCTACTTCTACAAATGTCGATTTTTGGGCTAGTTCCTCAATGGGATATCCCCTGTATCTAAGAATTCCTTTTTCACCATCGAGATATGTAATAGAGCTTGAACATGCTCCTGTGTTAACGAATCCTGGGTCCAAAGTAATATATCCTGACTTAGCTCGTAATAAGGATATATCCAAAGCCCTCTCGTTTTCAGAGCCTCTGATGATTGGTATCTCTAAAGGCTCCTGACCAGGCAAATGAAGTGTGGCAGAATTTGTCATTAATTCTAAGGGTTTAGAAGTTGATTTAAATCGGGGTAAAAATCTATATCAGAATTTCAACCCCTAAACCAGCGATCCAACATCAAAAGAATCGCTTTTTGGGCATGGAGTCTGTTTTCTGCTTGATCCAAGACTATGGATTGAGGGCCATCCAACACTTCGGAAGTAATTTCCCATCCACGTTCAGCAGGCAAACAGTGCATGATCTTAGCACCAGGAGCCGCTTTGGAAAGAATGTGGGAATTGATCTGATATGGCATCAAAAGTTGTCTCTTTTCGTTAGCTTTCTCCTTCTCTCCCATGCTGGCCCATACATCTGTGTATAAAATCTTTGCATCCTGAACTGCTTCAACAGGATCATAAATTAACTTCACTTCTGAAACACCTTTGCGCTTTGAATACTCCACCAATTCCAAATCGGGTAAGGTTCTCTCATTTGTTCCAATCGTGAAATTGATGGGAACTCTTGAGGCAAAATTAAGCCAACTGTGGACGATGTTGTTCCCATCTCCCAAGTAACAGATGGGGGTTGCTGAAAGATCTTTGAAATTTTCTTGAATGGTCATTACATCGGCGAGGATTTGACACGGATGGCAAAAATCTGTGAGCATATTGATCACAGGTACTGATGAGTTCTCTCCTAATTCCTTAGCCAGATTGTGCGAGTAAGTCCTAATCAAAATTCCGTCAACGTACCTTGATAAAACCTTGGCTGTATCTGCAACTGATTCTCGTTCGCCAAGTTTAAAGTCCTGATCAGTCAGGTACATACTACTTCCACCCAATTCACTGATCCCAACCTCAAATGAGACTCTGGTTCGAAGTGAATTTTTTTGAAAAATCAGGGCATAACTTCTTCCAGCTAATTCGTTGCGATATGGGCCTATGGGACCTAAAGCTTTCAACTCAGCAGCCAAGCTTAAGCAATCTAAAAGCTCTTGTTGTGTCCAATCTTGGAGACTAAGTAGATCTCTTTTCATTTTGAATGACTAAGTAGTGTAGAAAGCATTTTCAGCGACATAGCCCTCCGACAAATCACAACCCCAAACCATTTCAGAAAATGTCCCCATTCCAAGTTCAATTTCAATGAAAACTTCCTTTTCTTGAAGCATTGGTCTCAAAGCTTCAACTAAAGCAATATCTTCTGCGTGCTCCGCATCCAGACAGACTCTTGCTGCGTCTTTACCAAAATGAATTTTTAAGTTTTCCAACTGAATCGGATAGTCAAAAACTTTTCCAATTGCCATGACGAATCTTCCCCAATTCGGATCTGCTCCGTAAATTGCTGTTTTTACCAAAGGTGAGTTGATAACCGATTTGGCAAAAAGAAGTGCTGACTTTTTGTTTTGGGCACCACTAATCTTAAGTTCAATCAACTTTGTCGCACCCTCTCCGTCTTGAACAATCTGCTTTGCCAGATCGCAACAAAGCGCATTTAGCGAAATTTGAAAGTCGTTAGGATCAGTTTTCTTATGACCTGCACTCAACAAAACAACGGTATCACTTGTTGAGGTATCAGTATCAATCGAAATTCGGTTGAAACTCTGATTTACAGCTTGCTGAAGCGCTGTCCTTAGATCTTCCGACTCCAAGTCTCCATCTGTGATGATGTATGAGAGCATTGTTGCCATATTCGGCTCAACCATCCCTGCTCCCTTTGCGATACCCAGAATTTTCGTTCCGCTTTCCAGAACAACATGAGCAAATTTTGGATAATGATCCGTAGTCATAATGGCGTTGGCAAATTGCGCACTAAAATCGGTACTGCTCCCTAAATGGTTGGCCAATATCTTACAACCGGTTTTAATTTTAGTTGTATCAAGTGGGCGTCCAATCACACCCGTGGAGGAAGGTAATACCATTTTAGGCGGTATATTCAATTCCTCCCCAAGCCAATAACAAGTATTTCGAGATGCCTCTATCCCAGCAATTCCAGTCGCAACATTCGCATTTTTAGAATTAACCACAATCGCCTGAAGTATTCCATCAGCGACATGTTCTCTGCCAACAATTACAGGAGCACCAGGAAAATTGTTTTTTGTAAACACCGCGGCAGCGGCACACGGTTTATTCGCAACAATTCCACCAAAATCCAAACTCTGGTTTTTCAGTCCAATGTTAACACCACCAAATCGAAAACCTGTAACCTGAATCAATTCACGTGAAATTTTCATTTTGAAACGGGTGGGGGAATATCTGGCAACCCTAGGCATTTTGGAAGAGAGACCGAACCATCAACTTGCTGCCCATTCTCAATGAGAGCAATCAGTGTTCTGGAAACGGCGATAGCAGTACCATTGAGCATATGAACAAATTGATTTTTACCTCCAGAATCCTTGAATCGAATGTTTAATCTCCGAGCTTGGTAGTCAGTACAATTAGAAGTTGAAGTAACCTCACCCCAATGACCTCTTCCTGGCATCCATGCTTCTAAATCGTATTTTCGGAAAGCAGGGGCTCCCAGATCTCCAGTACAAATATCCACCACTCGATATGGAATTCCCAAATCACAATAAATTCTTTCCTCAATTTTCAGTAATTTCTCATGCATCTCGTTTGACTTTTCAGGATGTGTGAAAGCGAACATCTCAATTTTCGAGAACTGATGTACCCGGTAAAGTCCTCTGGATTCCCTACCCGCTGCTCCGGCTTCTGTTCTGAAGCAATGTGAAAATCCCGCCATTAAAATCGGAAGTTCATCATCTGAAAGAATTTGTTCTGAAAGAAGACCACCTAATGTAATTTCAGCTGTAGCGATCAAACACAGCTCGCTGTTTTCAAGAGAATAAATCTGAGCTGAATCACCTCTTGGTTGAAATCCTGTACCCTGAACGACACTTGCCCTGGCTAAATCTGGTGTTATATGGACTGTGAAACCCTCATCTTGAAGCAGCTTTAGAGCATACTGTGCTAGAGCCAATTCTAGAAAAACTGCTTGGTTTTTTAGATAGTAAAATTTCTGGCCAACCACTTTTGATCCACCCTCGAAGTCCACCAGTTCAAGACTTTCCATTAGTGCCAGATGATCTTTGGGCTCAAAATCGAAAATTCTAGGTTTACCTATCTCTCGTATAACCTTGTTAGCTTCTTCATCTGTACCAATTGGAGTATCAGGATGAGTAAGGTTTGGAATTTGAGATAATAAATTGCCTCTCTCGAACTCTGCCGACTGGTGAGCCACATTGAGTGCCTCTTCATTTTGCTTCAGTGATTTCGATTCTTCTATTAAAATTTGTTTTTCATCTGTGCTGAGTTTCGCCTTCATCTGATTGCTGATTTCGTTTCGCCTTTGGCGAAGCATATCTAGCTCTCCTTTCAAACTCCTAGCTAATTCGTCCTGCTCTAGAAGTGGGGCTACCAAATCTGGCAAATTTCTGAGTCGGCAATTTTCCGAAATTTTTGCGGGGTCCTGGCGGATTACTCGAAGATCGAGCATGATTATAATTTATTCTGAGTTAATGAATTTTGACGAGATTTAATACTTAAGAAAAACACAGAGGCGGTCGCGGAATATGGAAATCAGTTTTTGCTTGAATTTCAGCACAAACCTTCAGAAGCCGATGATCATCCAATGGCTTACTCATCAGTTGAAAGCCAATTGGCAATTTCTCTTTGCTCATTCCAGCAGGCATCGAAATCGCAGGACATCTAGTAAAATTTGCCAAGACGCTATAGATGTCTTCAAGATACATTGCTAATGGGTTATCATTTTTTTCACCAAATTCGAATGGAACTCCAGGGCTTACTGGCCCTATCAAAAAATCAAATTCTGCCAGCAAGGCATGTATTTTTTTCTCAATGAACGTACGAATTTGATTCGCTTTTCCGTAGTAAGACTCGTAGTAGCCCGCACTGAGAACAAAAGTACCCAACATAATTCGACGCTTCACCTCAATTCCGAAGCCTGAATCCCTAGATTTTTTATACAATTCATCAAGACTACCACTACTTCTTCTCACACCGTACCGAATTCCGTCAAATCTTCCCAAATTGGAACTGGCTTCCGCAAAAGATATGACATAATAAGCCGGTATCAAGCAGTCAAGGAATCCTAAGGATTTTTTCTTAACTGTGGCTCCTTGTTTCCCCAACCAATCTGCCAAAGAGGTGGTTGCTTCTAAGACATCTCCAGATGCTGTTTCGGAATCCAAATATTCATTTGGAAGGCAAAACTTCAAAGATCTGAGATCAATTTGCCCATCATATGAATCAAGCCTTTGCGCCAATGATGTACTATCCTTGGTGTCAACACCCTGAATCGCATCAAACAGGTAGGCGCTGTCCTCGGCTGTCCTTGTTAAAAATCCTACTTGATCAAGAGACGATCCATAAGCCACTAATCCATACCGAGATAATGCTCCGTAAGTTGGTTTGAATCCCGTAATTCCACAAAAAGACGCAGGCTGTCGGACAGAACCTCCTGTATCTGACCCCAAAGCAGCGACTGCCATACCTGTAGCAACTGCAACAGCGGAACCTCCGCTACTTCCACCCGAAACCCTACTGGAATCCCATGGATTCAGAGTAGGGCCATAAGATGAATTTTCATTGGAAGAGCCCATTGCGAATTCGTCCATATTTGTGGTGCCAATTATCAAAGCATCTTGTTCTTTCAAAGACTTCACAACTGTTGCATCATATGGTGAATGATAGCCGTCTAATATTTTCGAAGAACAACCTGTAGTTAGATTGGGGTCTTCAATACTGATGTTATCTTTGATCGCAACAGGCAAACCGGCCAACTGACCCACACTTTCACCATTCGAAATTTTCTTACCAATCTGCTGAGCACGCTTTATAGATATTTCCCTAGGCACTAAGCTTCTGTAAACATTCAATTCTTGATCAAATTTTTCGATTCGATCATATACCAAATTGACCAGAGCAGTGGGATCTAACTCACTAGTTTGGATTTTCTGAACCAGCTGTGAAAGTGAAAAATCAAGAATCATCGGGCAGGGAATATGTCTGAAAAAAAACTAGATTCAAAACTTATAATCTAATGAAAAACTTTGAAATTTATCATGAATTTTAAAATTGACAACACATTTGTGCATGACCAATATACTCAGATCAATTTAAAAACCTTGTTGTCCAGAAACAAAAAACGCTAAAATTTTTTATATATTTTTAACCTTTACATTCACTTGGCTAAAACAATGGAATCATTGAGATTGCTTAGGAAAGAGTTGCTAGAAAGGCAAATGGCGAATCAATTGGGCAGCGAAGAAGCCCTGCTTCAATTTATGTCTAACCATGTTTTTGCTGTTTGGGACTTCCAATCACTATTGAAAGCACTACAGCAAAGGTTGACTTGTGTTCAGGTACCTTGGGCCCCAACATCTGATCGTGAGGCACGGAGACTTATTAACGAAATTGTTCTTGACGAAGAAAGTGGTCCTCACCCCGATGGAAGCTTTGCATCGCACTTTGAACTCTATTTGGATGCGATGAAAAAAGCTGGTGCTGATACCAATTTGATTGAGGAATGGCTCAAAACAATTGAAAAATCGAGAAACTTTTCAACAGCAATCGCTTCTACAAACCTGCCTTCACATATCGTGAAATTTCTGAAAACCACCTTCTCCTTCATTGATAATGGATCGCTAGTCAGTATCGCTTCTTCATTTTTGTATGGTCGAGAAGACATTATCCCGGATCTCTTCAGACAATTGGTTGAACGCCTGATTCATGAGGATCCTGACAAATGGAGATATTTCAAATTTTACCTTGAAGAGCATATTCATTGCGATGAAGAGAAACATGGCCCAGCTGCGGAACGACTGATACAGAGGATATGTAGAAATGATCCGATTCGATGGGCAGAGGCAGAGAACGCGGCAATAGTTGCACTGACAGCTCGGATTGAACTTTGGGACGCGATGGTTGCTTCTCATGTAGAACACTCAGAGGCTGCCTGAATTTATGATAACTATACTAATGCGATTGAAAATTTTTACAGTTTGTCAAATCTATCCTCTGGAAATGATAAAAAGAGAAATCGTACCTTAGATTATGGGTTTGCTGCTGAGGGCTTGTCTTTCGCCCAATAGAAAAATTCCGCAATTCCAAAATAAATACAAATTTCATACAGCTAAAAAGATTTTGATGAGCATCAATGATTAAGGGGATGGAACATCTAACAATCGCAATCAATGGGAGCCTGTTGCATCCGCAACCAACTGGTTTGAGCCGCTATGGAGTGGAACTCAGCAGTTGTTTACTGAGATTACTACCAAAAGCAAAAATCTACACGCAATTGAGAGAAATAGAAGATCTTTTCCCTGACCAAGTAGTCTCAAGTGGGCCTAGATTTCAACATCCAGCAAATTTTACCTCAAATCTAAAAAGACTTCTCTGGCTTCAAACACGGATGCGCCTGAATATTCATCTACAGAAACTCAAACTGAACTTCGCACCCATCGCAGAGGGGATGATAAATAGTCCAGTTCCTCAAATTGTCACGATCCATGATTTGCTGCCGCTATATGATCCTGATTTTATGCCTCGATGGAAAATATACTACAGAAAAATCCTTCCAAAAATCCTGAAAAATCATTGTAGAAAAATAATCTGTGTTTCAGAATTTACAAAGTTTGAACTGCTGAAATATTATCCCGAAGTTAATGCAAATCAAATCAAAGTAATTTACCCCGGGTTCAACCCATTAAGATTTAGGATCAACAAAGGATTAAGTTCTTTGGAAAAATTTGGGTTCAGTGATTATTTCTTAATGGTTGGAGAAGGAAGACCATACAAAAATTTAGAATTAGTACCAAAAGCCCTGAGTATTCACAGAGGAAATTCGGTTTTAGCCATTTGCGGTAGAATTCCAGCAGACGAGATGAAGAGAATTCAAAATGTTGCTAATGAAGCTGGCGTAGGCGAAAGGTTAAGGTGGTTGGGGTATGTATCAGACCAGGATCTGGGCCTATTGTACAAAAACTCTAAGGCTTTTATATTCCCTAGTCGTTACGAGGGTTTTGGACTCCCTTTGTTAGAAGCGATGTCATTCGGCACTCCTGTTCTTTGCTCAAAAGTTGCGAGCTTGCCTGAGGTTGGGGGGAGGGTTCCGATTTATTTTGACCCATCAGATCCAATGGATTTGAGCCAAAAAATGGACCTTTTAAATCAAAGCCAAACTCTTATTGAAAAAATGAGAACCGCTGGTTACCAGCGCGTGAAAAATTTCACTTGGGAAGAATCTGCTCAAAAGCATGTTGAACTCTTCAAAAGCGTTTTAAATTAATTTTTTTTACTTCTTGATAAACAACTATTCCACAAGCTAACGGCACAAAGCACTCGGTGATCAATGTTGACCAAACAGCACCAGTAGCTCCAAACTCCGGAATCCAGAGTAAATTCAAGGTAATGTTAATTAACAAGCCACAAATTGTAAAAAATAAGTAAACTTTCTGTTTATCTAATGCAACTAGTGATTGAGTCATGAGTGTACCTAGATATACTAGAGGTATTGCCCAGGAAAGAAGTTGGAGTAAGTTTCCAGCTTTACCAAATTCAGGAGGATAAAATTCATTGAATAACCATACTGAAAAAAATGAAACCAAAAATCCAATCATAACACCAGAAATGCTCAAAATTTTAATACCTTTTTGAAAGGATGAAAGAAATTGGTTAGTTTGCGACAATGAACCTATTAGTGCGGCTGTGATGAGTGACGGGAGGAAGAAAGAACCTTCCACTACGACAAATGCTGAATTATATAAAGCGACTTCTCCTTCATCCACTAAGTATCCAATCATTACGGTGTCAATTCTGAAGTACATTTGTATTAAAACGAGTACTAGTCCAAGTGTCCATGCCTCTTTTAAAAGAAGTCGAAAATTAATTTCATCATTTTTGTGGCCAATTGATTTGGTTTTATTAGTTATTATAAGCAACCAAATCAAACCAATTAGCCTTGGAATAGCAATTCCCGCAGCAGCAACCCAAGGTTCTTTAAGATTGATTGACCAAGTAACTAACAAAATGCATAAAGACAGTAAATTTTGAATAGGTAAAACTATAGATTCTATCCTTAAATCCTCAATTCCCCTAAAAAGTCCAAATAATATTTGTTGTACACTATTGCAAATTAAATGAAGACCAAGAAAAAAAAGAAGTATTGGGTCTGAACCTAATAAATAACCAATCATGAAAAAAACTGGTAAAATAATTGACCCTGCTATTTTTTGATATCGAAAAGCTAAATCTTTAACGCTTAATTGTCCACGACTTGTCCATTTAGCAACTAATTGTGATAATCCCAACTCAAGAATTGGTTGAACAAGCATCAACCCAATAGACCAGTGCAAAGCAAATACACCATATCCATATTGTCCCAGTATGAGTGGAAGGAGTAGATGATAAATAAAGATCTCTCCTTTCGCTATTGTTTGTCCTAATATTCCCCATTTTAGATTATTCTTTAAAGTCTGCAAATTGACACCTTGTTCCTTTTTTTGAAAAGCACTACAAGTAGAAATTGATGAATATAATTTTTTTGATAAATTTTATTCAAAGCTAAAAAATTATTTTATCACTTTACAGCAATCTTTGTTATATTTATGGAAATTATGCGTGTAATCGATATTGAATTCAATACTAATCAAATGATCTCAGATATTTTGGTTCTTTAAAAGAGAATAGAAATTCGAATTCATCATGATCCACTTTAGTATACAACAAGATGTTTGCAAATTTGGATATCTGCAAGAATCAACCATCAAAAATTTAGTCGAATTATTAGAAATATTTCAAAGGACTTTACCCCAGAGCAAATGCTAGCAAGTCATGACGTATAGCCCCCATAATTTGAGGGAGGAATAAAACGACGACGAGGCAATTTTGGAAATTGAAAGAGTTATTAAACTTTATGTACAAACAATCTCAGGTGGGAAGTGAGCAGAAGTATTGCAAAGTTTTGAATCAGATTGTGCCTACTTAATCTTAGAATTTCTTGATGACAGATCTTGGTTTTAAAAGTCTTGAGAAAGCAATGATTGAAAATAAAGAGATTAATTTTACCAAATTATTCAGAACTGGGACTGCTCGATTACTCAAGATTTTTCCTTCTGCGTGCACCATAAGGAGGGTCTTAGAAATTGGGCTAAGTCCCAACATTTGCGATTTCATATCGACGCTAGTTTTTTGTTTAAATTTTAAGCAGATTGACAGTCTAATAATCGTCGAAATAAATGCCAGTGCATGACTACTCTTTACAAAACAAATAAATTAATAGATGAAATAATTTCATTAGATGCTATCTCTCTCTCAACATCAAACTCTTACAACACTTGAAGGAACTACTCAAAAATTTAAACTGTGAAAAACAAATCAAATATTTTGAGATGTCGTCCTACAGAGCAGGTATAATCATGACTACCTCTTTGAGGAATATCACCTCCCCAATTTCAGTTAAGCAAAAATGATTGATTTCACAATGGTGTGATTGAAGGATTGAATTTTTGATGAAATTCCATATCAGAATTTGGGAGATCTTGTCGGTAGTGAACAAAAACAGATTATTCATTCAGCAGTCATTTATGATAGTAGATTCGCATCGAACCTTGTGCGTGCCAATGTGATCTATTAGATGTCTGTGCAGATTTATGGTGGGATCAAAAAACTTCATGGGCTTTTAAAATGTAAAAAATTCATGTTAGTGATCTGCTGTTCTTCATGACACCAGCGCTTCATCAGACCCTTTAGCCACCATAACATTCTGAGTATTAGATTAAAATTATGCATTGGCATGTCTGAATGTTTCAGATTGTAGCTTATTAGACCTGATTGCCTAATATCATGTTTTCTCCAGTACTTTCCTTAGAATCGTAATTGCTTTTAGAAATTATCCCTGAAGACAAGACGATCTTCGGAAACCCTTCCTCAATTTGTCGGGTCACTGATGCTCTTGATTGTGAACATAAAGAAGGCTTTAATTCATTGATAGTTCGTCTAAAATTAAGTCAAGTGTTTCTAAAACCTAATGTAAACCATGACTAGTTGTTTGCAAACTCTGCAAAAATTAATAAAAATCTATATTTTAAGAACATTTTCAACCACAGTTGGAATCTCAAATTTTTAATTCCTGAAAACGTAATCTTAAGAGTCAATTGAATTGAATGACGACGCTCTTGTATCGATTTTGATGCCAGTCCATAATGATGCAGCCTACTTGGACGAATGCATTCAAAGCACGCTCAACCAGGAATATTTTAATTGGGAATATTGTATCGTTGATGACGGGTCGACAGATAGCAGCGCTTTGAAATTAGAAAAATGGAGTAAAATAGATAAGCGAATACATTTCATTTCAAGCACCCATCAAGGGATAGTTCCAAGCTTGAACGCTGCAGCAAAATTGGCTAGTGGATCATTCATCGCTAGAATGGATGCGGACGATACCATGCATCCCAAACGACTTCACGAGCAGGTAACCTTTTTGAGTGAAAATCCAGAGATGGGTTTGATTGGCTCCTGTTTTCATCATTTTTCAGATGCCAGGATTGGATCTATACCAAAATGGGTTATTTATCATGAGGATTGGAGTAATCGACTACTCAGCTCAGATGATATTCATAATGCTCTTTTTGCAGAATCGCCTATCGCTCACCCAACTTTTTGTATGCGAACGGAAGTCTTTGACAAATTGGGTGGATACCAAGAAGCCCCTTGGGCTGAAGATTATGATTTTCTTCATCGAGCAAGAATCCAAGGTGTTATATTGGGTAAAGTTGCATCTACCCTTCTAAACAAAAGATTCAATAATGAATGTATTTCCAACTATGCACATCGATATCGCCAAACCAATAATATGGAGGCCAAGGTTTATTTTGGTAATATGAAGCAAATTTTCAACGGACGGGGCCTCTGGGTTGTTGGCAGTGGAGGCAGTGCTAAGTCTCTACTGAAAGCACTTCAGAAATTTGACGTACCTATAGAAGGGATCATTGACAATAAAATCCATTACGGCACACCAAGAAAATTAATGGGGAACTCAGTCAGTGGGATTACTAACCCTGAGAATGAAAAATCATGGGAAAAACTCAAGAACAAGCGACTGTTACTTGCTATTGGTGGTGAAAAAGGGCAGCAATTGGTAGATCAATTTAAATTTTGGGGGTGGAAACAGCCGGAGGATTTTGTAAAGCTGGTTTGAAAACATTCAGCGGAGAGAATTATGTTTGATCAATTGCTCGTAGGCTTGGGAGTCTTGTGGGGGCTGGTTTGGCTACTTATCTATGTTCAAAAACGCTTTCCCAAACCACAGGACGACACCGAATCCTGTGAATATTTTTTGCAATTTATGTTAGAAAATCGTGCGCGGTTCCCAAATCTACTGGCTAGTAACATAAATCCATTGATGGAGCAGTTCCGAAAAGAATTCAGAGGTGTTCCTGCAGAAAAAATACGCCCCTCAGACTTTCACACTTTTGCGGCTCAAATTGAAGTTAAGTTAGAGCAGGCTGGAGCCGTTAAACAAAATCAATCTGGTCAAAAACAGATTTCAGAGCAAGAATTATAGTACGTTAGATTATTGAAGATTTTTTCTCTACTGAACTGACCATCAACATAATTGATCGATTATAAAGAATCCTAATTTGATGAAAACGATTCTTAGTTCCCTGGTTATCTTTTTGGCATTATTTGGTGTTGACCGAAAAATTTATGCTAGTGATTGCCCAAAGATGGAGTTGCCAACAAGTTTTCTAGGCATCTTTCTGACGACAACAATGCTTCCAATTGGGACAACCATTGCTGCCGGTCGCAGCAGCAACACAAGTGGCTGTGGAAGTTCTGAGCCTTCAGATAGCTTCTATCGTCCCAAGGCAGCCCGGCTGAAGTTATTTCTTGAGGAATCTGGTGAGCCATTGGCTGAAGAAATAGCCAAAGGTGAGGTGGGTCCCTACCTACAAGTTATGACACATCTTTCTGAATGTACAGAAGAAGGGAGTCCGGTTATTTTAAATCATCTTAGAATCCAGTATTCAAAGCACTTCAACGAAGACTTCCAACCTGAGAAGACAGCTCAAGCTGTCTATGAACTCTCAGAATCTCACCTCTTGCGCCAATTCTGCCAAGTTGAACAAAACCTTGCTTTCTTAAGTCTCATAGAACAACTACAATTTCAAAATTCTTATCGTTAAAATCAACCTCCATTCAAATCATTTCAACTCAACTGCTCCAGTGAATTATGCCCACTTTTGACCAACTGACTTCCATCCAAATACCTGTGAAAGCTGAAGAGAAAAAAGAGGATTCCACAGAAATGCAAGGGCTTACTGTGAAGATGTTACAAGCTCGTACTCTTGTTATTTCGCAGGGAGTCACTTCTGAATTGACTCAGAGAATCCTTTCACAACTGGTGCTTTTGGAGCAAGATGACCCAGAGGCTCCTATTACAATATTCATCAATTCTCCTGGTGGTGAGGTTTTTTCTGGGTTTGCTATCTTTGATATGCTTCGCTTTCTCTCCTGTCCAGTAACCACAATTGTAGGCGGTTTTGCTGCAAGTATGGGTTCAATCCTGAGTTTAGCTGCCAATGCTGGGCGCAGATTTGCCTTTCCCAATGCGAAAATCATGATTCATCAACCTCTTCTAATGGGCTATCAAGGACGCGCCACAGAATGTCAGATCCAGGCCCGAGAGATTCTCAAAACAAGAGATCGAATCATTGACATCTATTGTGAGCAAACTGGCAAAGACTACGAAACGATCAAGCAAGCTATCGACCGGGACAATTGGATGCTTGCAGAAGAGGCGTTAGAGTTTGGACTTTTAGATAAGATCGTCAAATCCAGAATGGAGTTTAACAAATTACTGAAAAGCCTCTCATGAAAAAAATAATCTTGATGAATAATATGATAAAAGAAATGAGAATAATGTTATAAAAACACCCATGAAAAACAAAATGATTTTCAGAACTTCTAGATTAACGGAGTTTCAGGTTATTTTAGCCTTGGCATGTTCTTGGAAGATGGTCTTGTTGTTTCGTAACCATCTCTTCTGAGATTTTCAAGGAAATATGGGTCAATATATTTACACCTGTACCAAACAATATTTCAATTTACCATGTGCTCACCGACAGCACGCTCATCAAGGACACTGTAGCCACATACACGGTTATTCAAGGAGCTTTAAATTTTATTTCGCTTGCAAAGAGTTAGATACCAATCATTTCGTCTTTGATTTCGGAGAATTGAAGGAATTGAAGGAACATCTTGAACACATGTGTGATCACACATTATTGATTAACAAACAAGATCCCTATCTGGAAACATTCGAGGATATGCACGAGAAAGGACTATGTAAGCTAAGGGTTGTGGAAAATTGTGGCGCAGAAGGAATGGCTAGATATTTTCTAGAATTTGCCGACGAACTAGCGAGGCGAAAATCCGATAGCCGAGCTTGGTGCTACAAGGTTATTCAATGGGAGAACGACAAAAACTCTGGAATCGCTGAATATATTCCCAGTCAAAGGTAAATAAATGTCGAGACTTCAAGATGGACTGGAGCGCTCTTACGAAAAATTTGAAATCTTAGGTGATTGTCATCACAGCACCAGCCTGGAAACACCAATCCGGGCTGATGCCTGGGAATTGAGTTCTGAAACTAAAATTCACCGTATCGAGGAACACTTCCGGGAAATTATGCATACTTTGGGATTGGACCTCAATGATGATAGCTTGCAAGGGACACCCAGGCGAGTTGCAAAAATGCTTGTCAATGAGATCTTTATTGGCCTGAACCCTGAGAAAAAACCTGAAATCCGACTCTTTCAGAACACCTACCGCTATCAAAATGTTTTACTTGAAAAGAACATCTCCTTTCGTTCTTTTTGTGAGCACCACTTTTTGCCTATTGTTGGGGAAGCACACGTGGCCTACATTCCCAAGAATGGTGTGATTGGTTTATCAAAAATCAATCGCATTGTTGATTATTATTCAAGGCGCCCTCAAGTGCAGGAAAGGCTCACTAGGCAAATTGCAGAAGAACTTGAGCGAGCCTTAGGAACCCCAGATATAGCAGTCTTACTGGATGCCAAGCATTTCTGCGTAATGATGAGAGGAATAGAAGACCAAACTTCTTCGACGATTACCACCGAATACCGTGGATGTTTTCAGAAAGTTGAGCGTAGAGAAGAATTCTTGCGATACATCCATTCGAAAAGCAAACCTACTTGATCAATCACTTATTTGTTGAAATACTAAATAAACTTATCCCTTCGACTCATCAGTTTACAGACTGCAAAGGTATTTCGCAAAAATGTCGATGAAAATAGCTTCGAGTGGTGGAGATGTCTCGGTGACCCAAATTCTCCTGTAATATCTCCCAATCTCTACGGGATCTTGGGCGCAACTGATGGTAGCGATTCATCGCGTAGGTCATGCGAATTCGCTCTGAAGTTACTATGATACCTGTCTGAACACTTAGATCTCTGAAAAAGAGGCTGACCGTACTTCCCAGCATTCGACGACCTGTTTTCTGGAAGACCCAACGAGAAGGAGATCTAAGATCTAGTAGGATACCTAGTAGGATTTCATCAATGGGAATTTGCCGACATTTTGGATCACGATAGTAAGGCTGGCGTGGATCTGGAACAATGATTTCTCTATTCAGCCATAAGTCAACATCATGCCAAGTCAAAGCAAGGATTTCCCCTCGCCGCATTCCTGTCAATAAGGCAAATCTTAGATAATATTCGAACCAAGGATCACGACTGTGTATTGCTTCAGAAAGTTCTTCAATCTCTGCAGAAGAAAGTATGCAGAGCCCAGTCGGGGGTAGAGGGCTGGTCACGTCCATGTGTCCTGCAAAATTTAAAAATTTAAAATTCCAGACCAACTCCAGCTGTCAAAGCAGGCACAGTCCCATTGATCTCCTGATTTGGATGACCTTGCTGTCCTGACAACGCAAATTCATAAAAACGGAAACTGGGCTTGAGGAAGAAGTATGCGACGCGTTCCTGCACTATGAAATAATGGCTCAGTTCTGTATGAATCTGTCCGCCCGTTGTTTCCCGTGATTTAAGGTGTCCATGGTTTTGTAGATGAAACACTCCGGTACCTAATTCAGCACCAACGGCGAGTTGTATCGGAGCCTTCGGAACAGTTGCAGTGTAATCAATACCAACATTCATCGTCTTAATAATATAATTGCTCGCATCATACTCTCGGTACGTAACTGAGTGCCTCCATGGAGAATGATTCAGGTAAGTTCCATTCACCCCTAGACCAAAACCGTAAGCACCATTGATAGCCCTGCTCCCAATCCCTTTAGACTCTTCGATGGTATCTGAAATTGCATAATACCCGTAATCAGCTGTAGCTGAATACTTCCCGAGGTCAGGGCTCGCGAAAATGAACGCACTTCCCAGCAGTAAAATCAAACTGAACATTCATAACTCCTAAAGGTCGTTGGCACACCGAAAGCCAACATCGGGCCAAGCTAAATTAGGCCGGGTATACCCTCTATAAAAGCCCGCAGCCTCAAAGGAGCCAAACGCCCAGGAAGATCCTCGAAGGACGCGCTCAAGACTATTACTGTCTGAGATTCTTTCTGCTTGCCCACCTGGCCGATAAGCATTCGAAACATACTCTCTTACGTTTCCAGCTAGATGGCGAATTCCCTCAGGAGTCTGATCTCTGTTCACGCTGTCCACATTCACGCTACTATCGATTCCACTTTCGCGTGTTACACTGAAATTTCGACTAAAACTAGGCCCCCATGGATACTTTCGTCCTTGAGTTCCGCGGGCGGCTCTCTCCCACTCTGATTCTGTTGGTAGTCGTTTGCCCAGAAATCTACAGTACATCCTTGCATCCTCCCAGCTAATACCTACAACTGGCAGTTCCACATCTTCTGGAAGCATCCTCCCCTGTATCCAACTTACAGGGCGCCGGTGGTTGTTTGCCTCAACAAAGGCTAAGTAATCGCCGTTACTCACCTCTGTTTGATCAATTTGAAAGGGCCTCACCCGCATCAAGCGTCGATTGGAATTAGCATAAAGAGGGTCATCCGTGCCCATTAAAAACATTCCCCCAGGGATTGCAATCATACCATTTCCCTTGTTGCGCTCCAATCGTACCTGAATCTTTTTCGAGAATGGATTTAAAATGGT
>JACLAC010024500.1_pt1 | contig 29450 bp, 22 predicted proteins | sample 8027881 | NCBI WGS metagenome assembly JACLAC01 (sample SAMN15725517, study PRJNA655200) | protist metagenome | isolation source: fluorescence activated cell sorting (FACS) single amplified genomes of... | place: Spain: Blaines Bay Microbial Observatory, Mediterranean Sea | collected 2016-01-19 | reverse complement strand
TGCGAAATCGAGCGAGCGGTCTTAGGCACAGACCACGCCGAAGTAGGAGGCTATGCCTGCGAACTATGGAACCTTCCGCAGCGCATCTGCGACGCTGTCCGATTTCACCATCAGATCCCTCGCACCGACTCCGATGCCCATCTACCCAGCCTAATCTACTTGGCCAATACCGTCGTCCATCTGATGGATGACGGTGCAAAATCAGCGCATCCCCTCTCACCAGATGCACGGCGTGCGTGTGATGTCCTCGATCTATCCTCTAAAGACATAGATTTACTTTTTGAAGAGATCAAATCTATAGGCCCATAGAGCCACCTATACCCGAAACGATAAAGCACTATGCAACACACGATTTTACTAGTAGACGACGAAGAGAACATAACCCGTTCACTGCGACGCCTTTTTCATCGAGCAGACTACAAGATTCTCACGGCAACCAATGGACACGAGGGATTGGATCTGCTGCTGCAGCATACCGTATCGCTTATCATCTCAGATCACCGCATGCCCGAAATGCTCGGCTCTGAGTTTCTCGCCCGATCAAGAGACATCGCTCCCCATGCAATCCGCATGTTACTCACGGGCTATGCCGATATGGAGGCGGTAACGGAAGCGATTAACCGAGGGGGCATCTCTCGCTACATTGCCAAACCTTGGAATGACGAAGAGATAAAACAGGCCGTACGCGACGCACTGCACGTATTTGAGCTAGAGCGGGAAAACCGTCGCCTAACGGATGAGCTCTTGGAAAAAAATAAGTCCTTGGAACAGTTTAACGCGCGCCTAGAGCAGGCAGTAAAAGAGCGCACGCATGAGTTGGCGTTAAAAGTTAAAGTGCTCTCGGGCAAAGATCTCATCACCGAACACATGCTGAGTCTGCATTCGCTGGACGAAACTCTCAACCTAGTGCTACACGTCGTCCATAAAACTCTGGAAATGGGCGCGGCCGCAGTCTATTTGATCTCCAAAGCGTCTATCCAGCCCGCCGCGGCCATAGACCAGCGCGGCAATACGCTCGACGAGGATGCGTTGCAGAGCTATGAAATCAGCACCCGGCATACGCATGCTTTCGAACAAGTCGCCCATTCGCTGCAGCCAACACGCGTTGAACAGGATAGAGACCACAGCGTCTCTCCGTTCGCCATCGTACCCATACTTCGCGGCAATGATCTGCTGGGATATATGGAAGTTACATCGCACCACAGGGGCGCACCCATCTCTGAAGAAGAGCTCAACGTCGTTGCCAGCTTCGCTCTTCAAGCGGCCAAAGCGATCAGCGACGCGCAGGCCCACAGTGATATAGATACTTGGAAGGGCGAAGTCGCCGCCGCTCTTAAAGACTGGGACCTATAAGGCGACCAAAGAGAATATGGCAAACGAAGACCCACCAGTAGACAGTCAGGAGAAACCCTCTGGGGCACCGACAGATGCCACAGAGGCTCCAAGCGATGAGCGAACTCCACCGCCTGAGCGACAGTCATTCGGAGACGAGTCCGCTGCCTGGATGGTCGTCAATATTTCTGGCGACGGCCTGCAGGCGACGCTCACACAGATTAGCTTCGGCGGCGACGAAAGCCTGACGAACAGAGACATTTCTACGGCACTTGCCGAGCAGTATGATATCAAGCATGGCCTACAGGGTGAAGTCGTTGCAGAGATCGCCGAAAAAGCGAAGGAAGATTTAGAAGCGACCGTTCAGGGGAATTATGTAGTGGCACAGGGAGACGCCCCTGAAGCTGGCATAGATGGGCGCGTCGAGTACGACTTCTTGGGCGATAATCCAGGCGAGGTCATACTCTACAAACAGATACAAGATGCCTTTGCCGAAGAAACTGTTGAAGGCGTCCTATCAAAGAGCACTACGAGTATGCTAGCCACCCCCGGGCAACAGCTAGCTCATATTGTCGCTGCCACAGCGGGCACGCCCGGGCGCGACGTATACGGCAACGCCCTAGAAAAACCAGGGAAAGAAGTAACGCTCGAGGCTGGACGATACACGAGCCAGAACGACAGCACGTTTATCGCAGACCAGCTCGGCTATGTCCTTATCAACCAAAACAAGCTATCTATTATCCCTCCGGTTTGGGTTGCACCCGACAGTATGAAGGCCTACTTCATCCACTTCCCCTTACCTAAGAAACAGCCTCCCATCAAGGCAGACGTCCTACAAGATCTGCTCAAGGAACTGGGCATTCAATCGGGCTTTGTAACCAAAACGATGGACTTGATTACAAGTAAGGCTCCTCCATCAAAGCAGCCGAAGGCACGATTAATTGCACGCGGAACAGCGCCCGTTCATGGAAATGACGCGAATATCGATCTCGGCTTTAACCCAGAAAAAATGGCGGGAAAGGTCAACCCTGACGGCAGCATCGACCTGCGAGAGCGAAATTCAGTTATCGCAGTTGAGGAAGGCCAACTGCTCGGAACCTTGATCCAGGCAACTCAGGGAGAAGCGGGCATAGACGTTATGGGCAACGTGCTGCCCGGAGACGATGGCGATGACTCGCTCACCTTCACACCGGGCGAAAACGTGCGCGGAGAAGGCAATCCTCCCACGCAATTTTACGCCCTAACCAGCGGCAATGTGCATCTCGGCAAGGGCACTATTGAAGTGAAACAGGTCTTTGTCGTCAGCGGCGACGTAAACTACGAGATTGGCAATATAGATACGCCGCACGATGTGCAAATAAATGGCGACGTGCTTCCAGGTTTCACAATAAAGGCAGGAGGATCCATAACGGTTGGTGGAAATATTGAAAGCAGTGCAACTCTGACGGCACAGGGTGATATTATCGTGGCACGCGGTATCATAGGCGGTGATACCCACGTCGAAGCTGCTGGCACCATCTCAGAGGGTTCCATTCAAACGCAGTACGTTTTGAACGCCAGTATTGCAGCCAAAGGCGACGTAGAGATCGGCAGCTACGCCTTTAACTCTTACGTGCGCTCCAACGGATCGATTACCGTTCATCCAGGAGGCGGAGATCGCGGTGGCAGCATAGTCGGCGGCGAGGCGATGGCTGCAGAACGCATCACCTGTCAAAACGCCGGATCCTCTACTACCGCCGGCACACTCGTCAGCATCAATCCCAATCCCGAAGTCGCAGCCCAGATAGCTGAGATTGACAAGACGATAGAATTCTGCGACGCGAATGCGATCCGCCTGCTGCGCACCCTAGGCCTCAAACGAGCCCACTCTCAGTATATAAAAACCCTGCTGCGCCAGGCTCCGGAGTCAAAGAAGAAAGTATTGAAAGAAATTGTGAAGAAACTCTATGATCTACTCGATATGCGCGGCAAATCGAACACAGAAAAAGAAGAGCTAAAAAAAATGCTGGACGCTTCGACAGAAAGTGCGGAAATTGTCGTAACGGGGAAAGCGTTTTCTGGCATTCGCATTGCAATAGGCGAGAGCGAAGACACGCTTAGTGCAGACCACGTCGGTTTTTGCTTCCGAATTGATCCAGATTCAGATGAAATCAAAGCTAGGCCCGTAGCCGACGTAGCAGAGGGCGAAGAAGAAGGCCAAGACAGTGAAGAACAAGAGTAGTCGGATCCGTCGACTGTGGTAGCACCGCTTCAAGACCGCATAAGCGGATTTATTCTTGCTCCTTCTCTCAAGATAGATACATATCCCGAGCTATTTTCTTTTTTGGAGTTTAAGAAAGCGCGGTGGATGCAAAGTGGAGCAAACTAATCGAATTATTTTATGCGTAGATGATGAACGGGAGATCTTAAGTGCCCTCCAGCGTTCCCTACGACAAAAAGCTGACCGCATTCTAACTGCGACCAGCGGAGAAGAGGGGCTTGCGCTCTTAGAAGAACACGCTCCCGGCGTAATCGTATCCGATATGCGAATGCCGGGTATGAACGGAGCAGAGTTTCTCAATCGCGTCCTAGAGTTTGCTCCCCATACCTTCCGCATTCTGCTAACGGGTCACGCCGACATGGAGGCCGCGATCTCGGCAATTAACAAGGGAGAAATTCACCGTTATCTGCACAAACCCTGGGATGCTGACGAGCTCGGACACGCCATCGAACAAGGGTTTGAACGCCACCAACTCATACAGGCAAATCTGGCGTTAACTGATTCTCTGAGCGAAAAAAATCAGGAATTAGAAGAGCTCAATATGACGCTTGAACAGAAAGTTGTTGAGCGAACAGAGCAGCTACTGCACAGCGAACGTCTTTCGGTTCTAGGTCGGCTAGCAGCGGGGATCGTTCATGAGGTAATGACCCCGTTAACGATCTCTGTAGGATGGGTTGAAACGGTTTCAAAATCCCCCAATATAACCGAGGATCAGCAGAACTCGCTCTCTATAGCCACCGAACAAATATTTCGGGCTGCGAGTATTATGGAGAGCATGCGAGACTTTTCCCGAAAAAAACACCCCATAAAAACGCCCACGGATGCCAACAAACTAATTGGCCATGCGCTCGACCTGCTTATTCACCCTTTAAAGCAAAAAAACATATCCATATCGCGTTTATTTGAGGCCAATGAGCGTATCAACGTAGATGGAGAGCAAATAACCCAAGTACTCCTCAACCTCATCAATAACGCAATAGATGCCTTAGACTCAGGTGGACGCATTACGCTCTCGACTCGGGTTGTCGAAACAGCACAAAGCGCCCGATCTGTGCAAGTTACGGTTAAGGACAACGGATCGGGGATAGCTCCCGACCTAGTGCAGCAGATATTTAAACCCTTCTTTTCGACCAAAGGCAGCAAAGGCACGGGCTTGGGCCTATCCATCTGCAAGGGTATCATCGATAATCACGGAGGCTCGATCGACTTGGAGAGTCGACTGGGACAGGGCACGACGTTTACGTTAACACTGCCAGTCGAATCCTAGCGGCTCACTCATCGCGTTTGAACTGCAGTACGTAAAAGAGGCCCCCCTGATAAGAATCGGAGGAGGCCTCTTTTTAGATCACACCTAGGGGCTTAGTCGAGCCGAATCTCTCCCCCACTCTGCTGGCTTCTATAGATACCATCCAAGATCTTGAGCACCTGAAGCGATTGCTCTGCAGGAACGGGTGACGGCTTACCCTCAGCCAAGGCCTGGGCAAACTCGACGCATTCCTGTGCATGGGCCTCAAGGCCATCATACATCAGCTTGAGTTGGCGGTTGTATTGCTGACGCGTCTCGTAGTTGCTCTCGTATAACTCGCACTTAGGCCAGTGGGCTCCAGCGCCTGTTCCATAGAGCCACATCTGCATATCTTCACCCTGCGTATCGTGGTGAAGCAACCAGCTAACTTCAATAACCAGCGTCGCACCGTTATCAAAGCGAACAAATGCCGCGGCAAAATCTTCGACGTCAAACTGGGGCGGAATGGCATTTCGACCCCACTGACTGAATGCCCCTTCGCGATGGGCCAGTTCCGCACGCGCTACGCCCGTGACTGCCACGGGTTCGGGATTGCCCATAAACCACAGCGTCAGGTCTAGAATATGGACACCTATGTCAATGCAGGGTCCACCGCCACTGTGCTCTTTAAGGATAAAGCCGCCGCCCGTCGGCGCGGCCGCCCGGCGCAGCATCCAACTTCTAGCATGGTAAATATCTCCAAGTGCTCCGGTGTCAATCTCCGCTTTCATGGCCTTAGATGAACCTTGGAAACGAAAGTGCTGTGCCGTCATTAGCATCTTACCCGACCGATCCCGCGCTTCAATCATACGGTGGATTTCATCGGGCGTAGGCGCGAGCGGCTTCTCACATATGACGTGCTTCCCGGCCTCTAGGGCCGCGATACTCAGCGGCGCATGATACGTGCTAGGCGTGCAGACGTCGATCACATCGATATCGCTGTCATTAAAGAGCGCTTCGGGGTCGGTGTGTAATTTCTTTACATCGTGTTCTTGGCCCCAGCGGTTTAACGCTTCTTGACTAACGTCGCTTCCAGCCACGACCTCGGCGTGTTCAGAAGCCGCCCAACCGGGCATATGCGTGCGCGCAATGCCCCCTACACCTACTACGCCTACTCGTAATTTACTCATAATCCATCCTGTTGTAAGAGTGAAGACCTTTATCAGAGTCCAAAGATCGCATAAGATCAGACGGGCTGCAAGAAATCAGATAGGCTCGATTTGATCGACGCGAACCCATCCACCCAACCCATTTTGTAACCGCACGAGTGACCAGTCTCCCTCACTGCGCACTACGCGTACTTTCGTGCCTTCGTGCATTATAAACACTTCCGTTTGATCAACGTCAGGGCCACTGCGGGCAGTAACGACTTCGGCCAGTGCGATGGCAGACACCTCACTTGCCTGGTGGTAAAGACGAAACGAAAGCCAGCCTATTCCTCCAACCGTTAACAGGGCACAAATAGACAGCGATATCAGCCAGACGACCTGCGTGCTGCGACCCCATACCCGCCAACCCAATAGGCCGAGCAATCCCATCCAGCCCAGAGCAAAAAGGAGCGACAACTCGCTCAGCGTGGGATAGAAAAAAGCCTTTGTTAAAAAGAGACTCACCGCATTGCCATCAGCAGGGGGGTCGCGATCTTTCTTTACCTGATGAGCAAAGCGCAGATTCGCGACAATGTCCTCATCACGGGGGCTGAGTTTATAGGCTCGTTCGTACCATAAAATAGCCTCACCTAAACGACCGGATTTAAAGTTTGCGTTGGCCAGGTTATAGAAAAGACGTGCGTCTTTCACGCCGCTTTCCACTACTTGCAAATAGGCACGACGTGCACCATCAAAGTCACCGCTGCGATACCGACCATTGGCTTCGTTAAACAGCCCAACGGAAGCAGACTGCGCCCCAGCTTCAAAAGCAACGAACACAAGCGCTAGGATCAGAGCTCGTATCATATCTTCTTTTCCAGCAGCGTGATGAGATCTTCCGCCTCTTGGCGAATTTTGTCCATGTCCGAGCGCTCTCCCACCCCTTGGGCAAAACGCGCATAGTCACAGCGAATTAACCACTCGCGCAGCGACTGGATAGTCTCTTCTTCTAAGCCCTTTTCTCTCAGGGCGTGCTCGCAGGCATCCGGCGAAAGGCTCGCGGCTGTTATGTTTAAATGATCAGCGAGAAATGCCAATACCGCGCGATGTATTTCGCCGTAGAAAGCGCCCGCTTCCCCTTCTTCTAATAGATGACTAGCTCGCTCCAGCCGCTTTCCGGCTTCTCCCCGTGCACGGCGACGACGCGCATAGGCAATATCACCCCGCAGGCGATCGCGATGACGCTGCAGTAGAATCAATCCGAGCAAGGCAAAGGGGACCGACGCCTGGACGGACCAAAATAGCCCGCTACCGTACAGCGTAAAGGTTTCGCCCAGCGTTTCTACATCGGGCTTTATATACCTTATATCGCTTCCAACAGCCTCTATATCTTTACGACTTAAACCGTACCCTCCCGACTCTTCCGCGGCAACCTCACCAGCGCTGTGCACAAATATGGGAGCCGATTGAAGTGTGACATATTCCTCTGCTACGGGATTAAAATAGGCAAACTGAACGGGAGGAATTTCTAAAATTCCACCCGTTTCAGGTATGAGAATGTATTCGTACGTGCGACGCCCGCCGTATTGGTCATTCTCTATCTTTTCTTCTTCTTCCAGAGTGGGATCGTACATTTTGATCCCCTCTCCGACCTCGATAAGCGGTGTTCCCACTGCGGATAGATTGCCCACGCCCGAGATCTCGACTCGCAGCGTGACCGGATCGCCGGCCTTTACGTGCGTAGGCTGAGCGCGGGCCTCTAGCTTAAACTCTCCCACTGCGCCGGAGAACGCTTTGGGCTGCCCCGCCTCAGGTAGAGGCAACACCTGTATCTCTATCGGTTCACTCTGCAGGAGAGCGCTCTGCGTGCGACCAAAAAAAGGATCGGAAGCAAAGAAGTCATCTAACATGCTGCGACGCTGCGAACGACGGGCTGGAATCTCACATGATACGGCCATGGACTCAACGACGTGCGCACCGGATTTGGTCGGAAAGAGAGCGACGCGGCGGAGTGGGGCTACGTTAAACGTAATTCCGTTAATGACTTCTCTGCTCGCCTGCAGCTGCTGAGCGACGAAAAGCTCTTCTATCCAGAATCCAGCAAACGAAGGAATCTCTTTAAAGCCTACGTTATGCAGTTGAAAACGGTAGAATAGGTCAAAATTAACCGTTACCTGCTGTCCAACATAGACCCGTTGGAGATCGGATCGAGCCTGTACATAAAGGTGGTCTTCTACGTTAAATTCCCCTCCACGAGTCCGCCCTGATCGCTGTCCCGCACGCAAGACCTCAATATCGATAGGTCGTGTGCGATAGGTCTTTCCATCAATCTCAATGCTGGCCGAGCCGATACGTATCCGTCCCTGCCTTTTCGCATAGAGACGATAGGTCAACTCGCGCGTATAGCTGGTAGTAAAATTTACCATTTCAATTCGCGAGCTCACGCTGGGTCCTTCTACGTGAAAGTCTCCCAGAGCGAGGGTAGGAGCAGGCATATGCTGCAGATTTTCGTCTGAGACAATACGCAGGGTCAGCAGCAGAGCCTCCGACTGCGCTACGCGCGTTCGGTCTACGCTCGCTTCAAATTCGACTTGGACTGCTTCAAGCGACGAAACGAATAAAAATAAAGCGGTAATAATGCGCGCACTCATAGATTTACCAATCCTTTCCACGACTGGCGCCCGTAGCTCGATACCGACGCTTCTGCGCATCTATTTCGCGATTCTTTAGCGCTTCTAACAGCTGTTCTGCCTCTTTCTGACCAATCTGCTCTTCGCTCTGCTCTGGCTTCCCCTCTACCCTGTCCTCTTGCCCACGCTCCTCCTCTTCTCCGCTCCCATCGTCGGGCTGCGACGACTCCTGTTCTTGCGGTTCTTCATTCTCCGCTTCTCGTTCACCTGGCTCCTGCTCCCCTTCCCCATTTTGCTGCTGCTGTTCTTCTCCTCCCTGCTGGTTTTGTTCCTGATTCTGCTCTTCCTGCTGCTCTTGATCCTGATTCTGCTCGTCTTGATCTTGGCTCTGTTGTTGCTGCTGCTCTTGCTGCTGTTCTTCCAATTTTTGTAGCGCTAGTTCCAAGTTAGCTTTGGCATCCCGGTCGTTCGAGTTCCGTTCAAGTGCCTGCCGATAGGAGGCAATCGCCTCTTCGTATTGCTGCTGCTGGAACCATGCATTTCCCATGTTATAGTGGGCAGATGCACCCAATATGCCCTCGGCCTGTTCTGCAGCTCGACTCAACTCCTGCAGCGCAGCCTCTAAGTCTCCCTGTTTAAACAACGAGCTACCAACGTTAAAATTGAGCGCGGGTTCGTCGGGCCGCTCGAGCTGCGCATCGCGGTACAGCTGAAGGGCCTGATCAAACGCTCCCTGCTCAAATAGACGGAGAGCTTCCGCACTCTTTGAAGCGACGGGATCTCCCACGGAAGCTCCGGTTAGGAGGATCCACGCCACGGGCAACCCCCAAAAAGCGGCGAAGGGAATCATTCGAAACGCCCTTTCCACTCGACGTTTCGAGCGCGTTTATCCCCGAGAAAGGCTTCGATAAAAAAGCAGCACAGCGCTATAAACAGAGGAATTTGAAAGCGTTCTTCATATTGCGTGAAACGCGTTGAGGAAAATTCTTTCTGGTCCATTTGGGCGATCTGCTCACTTATTGCGACGAGTTCTTGTCCACCCAGAGAAGATCGAAAATAGTCGCCGTTTGTCGACAGAGCGATCTCCTTGAGTGTGGCCTCGTCAAGACGGGTTTTTACGTAATTTCCCCGCTGGTCCTTATGATAGCTCGTTCCTCCCCCTTGCTGCATTTCTGGAATTAGCTCACCGCCTGAAGTCCCGAGGCCAATTGCAAAAACGTGAACGCCTTGCTCAGCTGCATCCTGCGCCGCAGCAAGTGGTTCACTTATGTGATCTTCGCCGTCGGTAAACAGAACTACAACCTTGTGCTGTTCGTCTTCCGCATCAAAACTTCGGGTGGCCAACCTCAGAGCATCGCCAATGGCCGTGCCTTGCACGGGAATCATTCCGGCATCGAGCACGTCGAGAAACATGTCGACGGCTCCGTAGTCCAGCGTTAGTGGACACTGGACAAACGCTTGGCCAGCAAATACGACGAGACCAACGCGATCGCCCTGTAAGAGATCGATCAACTCGCGTATTTGCTGTTTTGCTCTAGCCAATCGACTCGGTTTGAGGTCTTCTGCAAGCATGCTACGCGACACATCCAGCACTAAGACAACGTCAACTCCTTTGCGCTGTGCCATCTCCAGCTTTGCGCCAAATTGAGGGCCACAGAGAGCCAATAATGCCCAAGTAGTTCCCATACCCAAAAAAACGTACTTGCCAAACTGGCGCCGTCGACTCAAGTCACGAGTCAGCTTTTCGGCAAGCGGCAAGCGCACAAAGCGCAGCAGAGCTTTGCGACGTGCCAACGTGGCCCAAGCAAGGAATACGCATAGGAGAGGGATCAGCAGAAGAAACCAGAACGTCTCAGGTGAAGAAAAACGCATTCTATATATGCTTTCAGGGCAAACGGCGAAAGCGCGTATTAGATAGAAGAATTTCAGCTAGGAGAAGGAGCAAACCAGGCCAGAGAAAGTAGAAATAACGCTCCGAGTACTCCACGTGTACCTCAGACGTAATTTCCGTTGTTTCCAGTTCACCGATTTCTCGATAGATGGCTTCCAGCTTCTCTTCGCTCGTGGCTCGATAGTATTTCCCCCCCCGTGCGCTGGGCAACCTCCCTTAGCGTCTCTTCATCAATTTCGACCTGAACCGTTTGGTATCTCGTACCAAAGATTCCCTGCACGGGCCGGCGAATAGAACCATCACTTCCAACGCCAATCGTATAGACGCGCACCCCTACAGCCTGCGCCACGTCCGCAGCCGTAAGCGGCTCGATCTCCCCGGCGTTATTCACTCCGTCCGTTAACAGTATAATCACCTGACTTCGCCCTTCCGACTCACGCAGGCGATTGGTCGCATTGATTAGTGCCATGCCGATAGCCGTTCCGTCCCAACTCTCGTCAGCAATCTGAACGCCCTGCAAGAAAGAAGTTAACACGTCGTAGTCTAAGGTCAGCGGGCACTGCGTAAAGCTCTCCCCTGCGAAGACGACCATACCAATGCGATCGCTATAGCGCCCCCCAACAAAGTCGGACACGACCTCTTTGGCAACGGCTAGCCGACTGCGCTCCCCATTGTCCAAGTCGTTGAGCTCCATACTCGACGAAACGTCCAGCGTCAGCATGATATCAATACCTTCTGCCGACATCTCCCGCTTTTCACGTCCCGCCTGCGGGCGCGCCATAGCCACAATTAAGAGTCCCAACCCCAAAACTTTAAAAACGATGAGTAGATGACGTAGACGAACCCATATCGTATTGCCCATCTGGCGAAGGCTTGCCAAGTCAGAAAATTGCACGCTTCCCTGGCGGCGGCGACCCTGTACGATATGCAGGTAGACCAAAAGGGGTAGCAAGAGCAGCAGCAGCAGCCACTCGGGGTTTTCAAAGCGCAGCGTCTGCATTCACCTCTCTATCCAGCTCGTCTCTTGCCGCCTGTTTTTCCCGATGATCTTCCAGCGCACGCAGGATCGCTACGCCCACTTCTGGCACGCGATGTGCGCTGTCTAACTCTGGATGGAATCGCGCAAACTTGACTAAATCAGCCGTGGATAAATACCCCAATACCTGGCGAATCTCTCCGTCGGGCACGCCTTTCTCACGCAGCGCTAAATCTAGTTCTGTTGTCGTTTTCTCCATGGCTTCAACAACGAGAGCCTCTTCGATATATCGCCGCAAATTATCAGCTAAAAGAGAATAATACGCTTTGAATTCACCGCGTTCCAACAGCCCCAAGGAGGCAATGCGTTCAAACTCAGAAACATAATCGACTGGTTCAGGCTCGGGTACGCCCTCTGACGCAGCCAAACGACGGCGACGGAGCCAATAAGCAATGATCCACCCCAGAGCGAGCAGCATCAGCAACGCCACCGCGACTGCCATCCAGAGCGGAATGCCCCCCTCGATAACGACGGGCGGCTTTATATCACGTAGCGCCTGATCTCCCTCTTCTAAGACGCTTATTACCTCAATACTCAGCCCACGCGCTACCGCGCTGAGCGTATCTCCACTCTCCCTAACAAAAACTACCTCTACATCGGGTATGGCCTGTTCACCGAGCTCGTAATAGCGGACAGTACCGGTAAGCGTTACGTGCGTAAGACCGTCTATGACCTCTGGTCCCAACCGGCCCTCCGGACGATAAGACGCTGCACTTAGGAGGTTCGTCAGGTCGGGTTCATCCGGTTTAATATCAGAGGAAAATCGCATGACAAGGCGAAGATCAACCGGCTGTCCCAGCGTTACTTCTGTCGTATCAGCCTGCCAGTACGCCTCTACCTGCCCCCAGGCGTCCGTAGCGCAGACCAAGATTAAACATAGGAACCGTGCAGACCACATAGCCTACTCATCGACTCGGGTCGAATCCACGGCCTCGGGCACCTGACGCACTTCGTCAAGCTCAAGATCGATATCCGCAAAGACGTCTGTATCTATTTTGTAAGCATGGGGGTCGCCGTCTTGCTCAAGATAAATCTCCCCATCACGCAGAAAGAACTGCGCGTAATTTACGGACTGGCCGCCCTCCATAAGCCGCACGCTCAGAGGAGGGTCTCCCCCTTGAGCCGTTGAAAAATCTATCGCTTCGAGGCTCTCTAGATCCGTCAATAGTGCGTTGAGTTTCCACGACTTTGTCTGCTGTTGAGGGGGATCCTGTATATTCCAAACGCCCGAAGAATCCTTTTCAGCTGCGAAGATTAGCACTGGGCCGCGACGGTACTCCATTCGATCTATCCCATCGCGATCTATCCTCAGTGGCTTCCTATCGCGCAGTTGGGCCGCGTCTTGCGACAGCCTGTGCACCAGCGTCGAATCAATCAGGAAGACCTGAGGCCTACTCTCTTCGCGAGCATAGTAGCGTCCCTCTTCGTCTTCGCGCCCTATGTATAAACGCCTTTCTCGACGGTCTTGAGCGAATGTGAAGGACCACTGAACTGCGCCAGATCCAAAGCCGTATGCTGCCAGCGCTTCTCCGCCGGGTGCTTCGTCTACGAAAGCGCTTATCTCGCTCGACTCAATCTTGGCTAGTACGCCGTCAACGGCTTCGGAAGAAGCACGCGCAACAATCGGCTCTTGCATGAGCCACTCTGGCCCCTCTTTGCGAAGAGAGACTGGCCCAGCACTGCCCGTGCGCGCAGCCTCGATGACCTCACTCTTTGCGAAAGCCAAGACGCGTCGATCTCGCAGATCAAAAACGCTTTTGTCGAGGTTGTCATAGCGCCAAGCCCGAACCACGAAAATCTCCGGATTGCTTCCACTCTGTTGCACATAGGTATATCGATCGGTCGGCGCGTCGGTGCCAAAAAAGAGCGTGTCCAACGCGCCCTCTTCCGTCTCAATTGAGACCTTTAGACGCGGCCGATCCAAACCGTAGCGAGCGGCCGTCTCTGCAGAGAGGGCCGCTGCACTATCAACAACCACCTTTTCTCGCTCTGATTCAGCAATATTGCGCAAGTATCGCTCAACCGCTTCACCGTCGGCACCGTCCTCTACGGGCAGCACAATACGCCACTGGCTTCCCTCCGTGCGCTCTACTTCAATGCCGCCCTCAGGCCGGATTAGAGAGAGCCGTTTCACCTCTGACTCTTTAAAGTCAACCAGCTGCTTTGAACGCTCTGCCGCCTGGCGCCGCTCCTGTCCCCCCTTTATTTCATGGAAGTAGACAAAAGCCAGTAGAAGCGCGAATATCGCACCGACAATTACGTTAGTTTTCAGCTTCATGCTGTTTCTCTCCCGACTTCAAAGACTCGGCGGATCCACACCAAGAGGGCAACATTGGTTATAAAAGCAGCGGCGTAAAGCAGTTGAATCGTTTCGTTGGGAATAACCCAGAAGCCGCCCAAAGCACTCAGCAATGCTACTGCAATTGAAGGCAGCCAAGCCCACGCAGCGCGCCGATGTAAACCATAGGCCACAGTACCGCTGAGCAGTCCCATAATCAGATTGACTTGTCCCTCGAGTCCTTTGGCCTCACTCAGTGCAACGGTCGCTGAAATCATCAGAAAGACCGCATTGGATGCAAACGAGTAGATCAGCCACGCAATAAAACCATCTTTGTAATTCTGATAGCCCCGCTTAAGGACCATCACGAGTCCGGAAAGAGCAACGGCGAAAGGAAGCACAAAGACCGAAACCCATAGCACAACTGAGCCCTGATTTCCAATCAGATTAATGGGATTATGAGCAGGACGACGATCTGCAATTTGCAGCCGGTCTTCGTCTTCAGTTAGCCATTCCACGCTGTTGGCAACCAACGCTCCATTGGCCTGCTGAGAGAAGTATTCATTAGAGGCAAAATCCGCATCGCCAAATACGACGATGCGCACCTGCCCTTCTGATGTTAGGCTTGTATCCGGCTCAGCCTGCACGGCTACCGCCAGCGAAACCGGTCCCCGCAGGTCCACTTCGGGATCGAATTCGACCTGTCCACCCTCTCCCGTAACGGGCGACAGATCGCGCTCACCCCAACTGCTCTGGTGAGTGAGAGCTAGCGCCGCAATCTGAGGATTTTTCAATCGATGACTGGCTGGACGCACCGAACGCGCGAGTGGAAAAAAGCTCATAGTTCCCGAGGAAAGCCGCTCTGAAATAGGATGGTCTCCATAGTTGATCACCACCGGGACCGACACGTCCGCGCCAAATAGCTGTCCCAATCCACTGAGATCAACGACAAAGTCCTGTCCAAGCTCAATGGAGTACGCGTCGAGCAGGGCCTCTAAACCCGTTGGCGCACCTGGGTCTAGTAGGAACAGCGCGCGGCCACCGCCGTCCAAATAGCGCCCTAAAACCTCAGCATCCGCCGCTGAAAAACGCTCCTTGGGAGCAAGCACGACCAGCAAGGATGCGTCGTCTGGCACTCCGTCCTGCAGTTGGAGTCCGCCCAACACTTCAAAGTTGAGCTCTCGCAGGCGGCCTTTTAAGAGCGAGTAGCCCTTGCCATCGACCTGATCGAGCTCGGCCTCGCCGTGCCCCGTAGTGAAGTACGCTTTCATATCGCGGGCCCGCAGCGCTTTGAGGATCGCATTACTCAGCGCCTCTTCGCTCATCTGCATAATCCGCTCGCTGCGCACCTGCCCATCACCGCGCACCTCAACAATCGACGTGCCCCGTTCGCGAATATTGTTTTGCTCAACTTGAAGCGCATTTTTTTGCGGATCGACCAGTTCGTAGTCAAAATGGTCCGACTGGTGGTTGTACTCTTTCATAAGATCTTGAAAGCGCATCCCCTCCATTTCGCTCATAAACGTCTTCACCTGAACGTATTGCCCTTCTTCCTCCACGGTGCGCATGAGGCGCTTGCTGTCATCAGACAGCGTGAAGAGCGCATCCGCCGTCATATCGTGACGAAAGTTGTACCGGTCTCCCAGAAAGTTGAGAAGCGCGGCAATGCCGAGCGAGAGAACAATGCCCAGACCTGCGCCCGCGAGCTCTGTAACGCTCCATCGCCCCTTGCGGGAGACGACGAGTAAACCAACAAGGGCTATAGACAGCGGATAGAGCACCACGCTAATCCAAAAGATCCACTCGCCCTGACTGTCGGTAAGCGCAATCGGATTGTAGCCGGCTTGGCGCGGACGAATTGATATCAGGCTCTCGTCCTCCGCGAGCCAACTGAGGGCATTCAGCGCTAGATCGCCATTCCCTTGGTAGTCAAAATACTGGTTGGTTGCAAAATCGGAGTCACCAAAGACAACCAGACGTCCACCCTCTCCCTCAACCGCTACGGCGAGAGAAATGGGACCCGGCGTATCAACGCCTTCGTCGAGCTTGACCGTACTATCACCGTCTCCCTGCAAAACGCGCAGATCTTTCTCCGCCCACCCTGCCTCAGAAGTCAGAGCCAGTGCTTCCCCTTGAAATCCGGGTCCTGCCGCATCGCTACTAAAGCCAACAGAGCGACCTAGCTGGTAGAAGGTCATAACGCCTCTGTGCTTGCGCGTTATGGGATGGTCTCCGTAAGAGACAGAAACGGGCGTTGTGAAATCGAGCCCAAATAGCGATCCAATACCGCTGGTATCAATGACGAAATCATCGCCCAGAGAGATCCCCCACTCTGACAAGAGGCCTTCTAATCCACTTTCGGATAGAGGATCGAGCAGGGCTAGTACGGAGCCACCTTCCCGCAGATAGGCTCTCAACGCCGCCACTTCAGTAGGTAAGAACGGAGTGCGCGGACCCGCAATAACAAGAACAGCACAGTCGCGGGGCACGCGCTCTGCGCGCGCGAGGAAGAGTGAATCGTCAATCGCGTAGTCGACTTCCTGTAAACGCTCTTTCAGCATTCCCAAACCGGCTGGGCCATTGCTGGGATCACGCTCACCGTGGCCCACACTCAGGTACACTTTGTCCTGTCGCTCGCGAGTCACTTTGAGCAGCGCATTTGTTATTTCGCGCTCTTCCAACTCAGTGATTTGCTGCTCTTTATCCCCGCTCTTTATCAACAGCGTATTGTAGCGTCTGATGCCATTTTCTTCAGTGCGAACCGGATCTCGATCGGGATCAATCATCTCAAAACTGAAACGACTGCCGCGATTGCTAAACTCAGCCAGCAACAGCTCTAAGTCCGCGTTCTCTCCACCGTCCATAAAGGCAAGTGCTTCGACGTCGCGATCGAGATTCTGTAGAGTTTCTATCGTCAAATCAGACAGACTGTGCAGCTGTCCCTCCGTCAGATCTAATCGCTCTGCGTAGCGATTGCTGAGGAAATTGATCATTGCCACAATGCCAAAGACCATGATACCTCCCCAAAACGCATTGAGCCAGCGACCGTACTGCCGAAATAAATCTGCGTTTATGAAGCCGGCACTCACGACGAGCAACAGACCAACTGCCGCATTTACCAAGCCCGTTGAGCCCGTATCAGGTGAGATTAGATAGGCCAATCCACCAACGATGATTAACGCGGCGCCAACGAGACTAATAGAAATGGCGTAGTCCTTCATCTTACCGCCTCCAGCGCCGAGACTCGATAACCCGCGTAGTCAGAAATAGGCAGAAAAAGGTAAAACTCAGATAGAAAACCACATCGCGACTATCTATGACGCCGCGCTGAAAGTCTTCGAGGTGCTCTATAAAAGAGACGTATTGTAAGATCTTAGCAGCCGTTGGCCCAGCAAAGCTGGCGGACCAATCAATAAGCCAAAACATCAACAGTATGCCGAAAGAGAGTAGGACAGCTACAATCTGATTTTCCGTCAGTGCAGAGGCTAGGATTCCTACAGAAATAAAAGTCGCACCGAGAAATAGGTAGCCGAGATAGCCCGAGAAAATGGGACCCCAGTCTGGAGACCCATACGCTTCGAGAATTAAGAAGTACACCATTGTCAGGCTCACGATAATTGCGTAGAGCGAAAAGCAGGCAAAAAACTTACCCAAAAGAACCTGAACAGAGCTAATAGGTGAAGTCATTAGTAGTTCGATCGTGCCCGTTTTCTTTTCTTCGGCGTACAGGCGCATCGTCAACATGGGAACGATGAGCAACCAGATAAAATCCATTACTGCAAAAAACTGAGTTACAACCATTTCGTTGAGGTTGAGTGCTGGCATCCCTCCGCCCATCTGCTGGGCACGTTGGCCAAGCTGTAGGCAGATCAGATTAAACTGCATGAGAATGCTGCGGAACAAATACCCGGACAGAAAGAGAAACACACCGGCGATAACATAGGCCACCGGCGAGACGAAATAGGAACGCATCTCCTTTGAATAAACCGCTAAAAAGTTGCCCATTATGCTTTCACCTCCTCTGTCGTCAAACGCAAGAATATATCTTCAAGCGTCATATCGAGTCCGCGCAGTTCGCGCAGCGCATATCCTCCGTCGACAATTTGCCGCGCTAAGCTATCCCGCACGTCCGTGCCCGGCGTGCTAGTTATGATAAAGACGCCTTCTTCCTCTTCACCACTCTCGACGGCTACATCTATCACGCCATCCATTGCCCGAATCATAGACAAGACCTCTTGGCCAGGTCCACCAATCGAAGCGCGTAGCACTTCGCCCTCTTTAAGCTGGGCAATTAGGCTCTCTGGCGTTCCCTCTCCGGCTATACGTCCGCCATTTATAATGACAATCTTTTCACATGTCATACTCACTTCAGGTAATATATGCGTGCTTAGGATAACCGTATGGTCACCCGCCAACCCTTTAATTACCTCGCGGATTTCGATGATTTGTTTGGGATCTAGTCCTACGGTAGGCTCGTCAAGTATAAGCACATCAGGACTATGAACGAGCGCTTGGGCCAACCCAACGCGCTGCTTGTAGCCTTTGGAGAGATGGCTTATAACGGTGTTCTGATGGTGAGCAATTCCAGTTTTTTCCATCGTATCATCAATGCGGCCGTTGAGCTGTGGCCCCGTCACCCCTTTAATTCTGGCGACAAAGCGCAGGTACGCGCGGACGGTCATATCCAGATAAAGCGGAGGTGTTTCAGGCAGGTAACCAATGCGTTTCCGGACCTCCATGGACTCTTCAACGACGTCAAACCCCGCAACGGTGGCCTGGCCACCGCTCGGCGGTAAGTAGCACGTTAACATTCGCATCGTCGTTGTCTTGCCGGCTCCATTGGGGCCGAGAAATCCGAGTATCGTTCCCTTTCCCACGGCAAAGGATACCCCTTCTACGGCTACGACCTCACCATAGCTTTTCGAAAGCTCGTTGACTTCTATCACCGAACACCCTCCTTGACTGACATACTCAGTTGGCTAATCTCTCTATCCGCGTTTCCGCACGCGCGCATGAAACAGGCGCACAAGTGGATCCACATATGATTTCGTTATATCTATGGAGACCTCATCGACCCCGTTGCGAAGAAATAGCGCGCGCCTCCGTTCGTCTTCTTGTTCTTGCTGACGAGCAAAGTAGGCACGGACTTCCTGACGGCCGCTGTCGACCAAAAACTGTTCCCCTGTCTCTGCGTCCTGTAAGTTGATAAAGCCCACGTCGGGCAATGCGCGTTCTCTCGGGTCAAAGAGCGATACCGCCACCAAGTCATGCCGGCGCCTCATAAGCTGAAGAGACCGCTCATAATGCTCATCAATAAAGTCCGATATGAGAAAAACAACGCTGCGACGATGTAGGACCTTTTCCAAATAATCGAGCGCGTTTGTGATGGATGTTCGCTTGCCCTGAGGCTGGAAATACAGCAGTTCTCGAATAACGCGTAAAACGTGCTTGCGACCTTTTTTCGGAGGAACAAAGACCTCCACCACATCTGTGAAAATCAGTAAACCAACGCGATCGTTGTTTTTTATTGCGGCGAATGCCAAGAGCGCCGATATCTCGACTCCCACCTCCCCTTTCATCTGCTGCACAGATCCGAAGGCACCAGAAGCGCTTGCATCTACGAGCAGCATGACGGTCTGTTCGCGCTCTTCGTCGAATACTTTCACATACGGAGAACCCGTCCGCGCCGTAACGTTCCAATCAATGGTGCGCACATCATCTCCGCGGAGATATTCACGCACTTCGGCAAACTCCATTCCGCGTCCCTTAAATGCGGAGTGGTACTCTCCTGCGAAAAGATCGTTCACGACGTTGCGCGATCGAATTTCGATCAGGCGCACCTTTTCTAATATTTCCTTGGGAATCACGACAGCGCTCTTAGGGGACTTCTACGTGGTCAAATAGCTGCTGTACAATACGTTCTGAATCAACCTCCTCTGCTTCAGCCTCGTAGCTAGCAACAACTCGATGGCGCAGCACGTCTGCTCCAATCGCTTTCACATCTTCTGGTGTAACGTAGGCGCGCTGACGTAAAAATGCGTGTGCCCGAGCGGCGCGAACGAGAAAGATGGTCGCCCTAGGAGAAGCTCCGTGTTCGATTAGAGGAGCGATCTCATTTAACCCCATCTGCTCGGGAAAACGCGTAGCGTGAACGAGATCGACAATATAGTCTTTGATTTTATCATCGATATAAACCATCTCTACAACCTCGCGCAGCTGTAAGATCTGACCTACAGAAAGGGCATGTTGCACTTCGATATCCCCACCGCTGGCCATCCGATCGAGGATCATGCGTTCATCCTGACGGGATGGATACGTCACTTTCACCTTCAGCATGAACCGGTCGACCTGAGCCTCTGGCAGTGGATAGGTTCCCTCTTGTTCAATGGGGTTTTGCGTAGCCATAACCAGAAATGGATCGTCGAGGCCGTACGTCTCGTCTCCGATTGTGACCTGCCGCTCCTGCATACATTCTAACAGGGCACTCTGCACTTTGGCAGGCGCACGGTTGATCTCATCGGCCAGAACTAAATTGGCAAAGACCGGGCCCATCTTGGGAATAAAAGCACCGTCTTGGGGATTGTAAATTAGCGTACCAGTTAGGTCAGCAGGAAGTAAATCCGGTGTGAACTGTATCCGCTTAAAGCTCGCCTGTAGTATGCGAGCGAGCGTAGATACAGTCAGCGTTTTAGCAAGTCCTGGCACACCTTCTAACAGGATATGCCCACCGCATATAAGGCCAATCAGCATGCGTTCAACCATATAGCGCTGTCCAACAATTACGCGATCCATCTCAGAAAGAACGCGATCCACAAGCGGGGCCTGCTGCTGTATTTTCTCACTTATAGCATGTATATCAATAGCGTTTTGCATAATCTCCTACTGGGCAAAAAAATCCGCCTTTGCTAGGTACAGTCTCACGGCGCGACTCGGGACCCGTACGTGCATCGGCGGATATACTTCTGATACGATGGATTAAAAAGAGGGCTTCCGGTCTTTAGCGGCGCACGGCCGTGCGTATGTCTTACCTTATCACCGAGGTGGGAACAGGAGTTCCTCAGCTCTAATTTACTCTATCCTGAAAATGCACCCACTCCTCTGGACTTTGGCCCACATGAGGCAAGAGCTGTTTGGCGCTTGCCGCAAGTTCGGAGTTGGGATAGTGATCTATGACGCGCTGATAGGCACCCCGCGCTTTTTCGATATCGTTCAAATATTCCTCGTATATGAAAGCGATCATAAACTGCGCTTCGTCGCCTAAATCACTTTGAGGATATTCGTCCAGCAAGCGCTCATACAGAGTGATTGCACCTTGCATGTCCCCTTTTTGCTGTGCTACAGCCGCCCAGTTCTTCAGCGCGGCAGGCGCCTTTTCATGTTGGGGATATGTACGCACAAATTCGCTGTAGGCATCTACTGCCTGGTCCATGTTTTGGCCCGCTGTCGCGCTTTCAGCTTCTTCCCATAAATCGCTCGGTTCACCGCCACCACACCCCCACTGAACAACCGTAACAAGGAGAATGAGAAAGAACCTCAATACAAATAGCATATTTAACCCAGTAGAACGATTAATCCGCTTTGGCGGTTCCCGATGTATCCGTCTTTTTAGACGTTTTTTTAGTATCGCTCGTTCCCGAAGAATCGCTACTAGTATCGGCTTTAGCCGCTTTCTGGTAGCTTTCGCTCCGATAATCGGTCTCGTAAAAACCCGACCCTTTAAACAGCAATCCCCCTCCACTACTGATCAACCGCTTGAGTCGACCGCGCGCGCCTCCCTTGGGACATATCGCTTTGCGACAGCTCTTTAGCGGCTCGGCCGTAATGCTCTGAAATTCTTCAAAACGATGACCACACTTCTGACACTCGTACTCATATGTTGGCATTGTTTTATCCTTGGATTAAACAAGCTTCATAATATAGGGTTCAGTTAGGGAGACGCAATATCTGACAGGCGGATCAGTCGTCTACTGATCCGCTGTCAATCAGTTCTTGGGGTAGGCCGAAAGTAGCCCCTTCTTCATCCGAAGTAAGATCGGGTAAGTCTACGCTCTCGAGAGGACGGAATCGATCTCCATCAATTTTCAAAAGCGTCAGATCAACGTTAGTTCGGCGCTGTTCGGAAAAGGAGATTTGCCCAGAAACGCCGGGAAAGCTGCGCACGCCTGCGAGCCAGGCGCGTATTTGTTCTCGTTCCCCTCCGCTTTCCTGCCAGGCACGTATCGCGAGTTGAGCCGCATCGTAGCCATGAGCTGCATATTGAGGATCGCTGTAAAAACGCTGTCTGTAGCTGTCTATAAAGTTGCGCTCCTCAGCTCGATCTTCGCGGTGAGCCGAAGCTACAATAACTCCATCGACATACTTTCTTTCGCTCCCGCGCATCTGACGAACGCCCTCTGGATCATACCAAATATCATTGCCAATAATTCGAGCATCCAAGCGATAAAAGGAAACTTGGGGCGCAATTGTTTTGGCATCCTCAAAACTCTCCACTACAACTACAATGCCGTCTATAGTGTCGATAAAGATCTCGGATGAATCGGGAGGCGCTTCTTCATCTTCTTCTTCTTCGACCCCCTCCTCTATACCCTCCAGCAATTCCGTGAGAAATGAAGGTGCCGTTTGCGCACTATCAACGCCCGTCCACTCAAGCGAGTCTGCTACGGCGAGCGTATCGATTGGAGGAGGCATGAGTTCGAACCCAACGCGACGAATTTCCTCAAATACGCGACGAAAGTCTTTCGTTTCATTGGGCACGTACCAATCCGTGTGCACCACCTGCCCACCGTTATCTTCGGCGATCCGACTAAATTCGCGCACAAAATTCCAACCGTAGTCACTGAGAGGAGAGACAAGTACCAGAGTCTGGTGTCCCAAGACCAGCGTCGCATGCTCAGCCAGCAGATGGCCCTGTGTTTCGGGTATCGTATTGAGCTGGAATATATACTGCCCAATTGAATCGAGCCCGCTTTGCTGAGACAGTGGAGCAATCATGGGAACACCGGCCGCCTCAGCAACTACGGCAGCAGCCACACACGAACTGCTAAAGAGCGGACCAATAATCGCTTTGACATCCTGTTCGACCAAGCTGCGCGCTCCCTGCACTACACGCACTAAACCGCTGCCCGGATGTTCACTTATGCTACCCACGGCGTCTGTATTAATTGGCAATTCGCCAAAGTCCATCCCCGTATCGGCTAGGACCAAGTCGAACGGCTGACCGGCAGCTTCGTTGGCCATCTGCACCCCAGAATAGAGCTCTTCCCCAAGCGCTTTATACGGCCCGCTAAAGGGCAGCAACAGGCCCAGCTTCACTCCTGAAGTAGGAACTGACTCTTCGCTCCAAGCATCGATTCGAACGTTTGGCAGTTGAATCGGTTCGTAGTCTGTGACAGGCAGCCCCCCCTCGCCATCACTCTCTCCGTATCGGTTGATCAACGTCGAAAAGATACCCGCAGTGCCGATGCTATCGCCATAGGCCTGTTCCGCTAGTGCCGCTTCGATATCCCAACCGAGACGCCGAAACCACCGTGCACGCCCGTAAAAGAGCGCCTCACGCATCCGTTTGGCACCTACTGCTAACCGAATGCTCTCCATCGCTTTTTCGCTGATAAAGCCATTTTTATCTATGGCTGCCAGTCGTTCTGCAGCTCGCGCCTGCGTCTCAAGCGGGGCCGGCGTCGCTAAGAGCCGTCCGTATTCGGCTGCAGCTTCGTAGTATCGCTTGAGCTGAAAATAGGCATCCCCGGTTAACAGACGAGCATCTGGGATATAGCGACTATCGGCGTGCGCTCTCGGTAGACCACGCGCAGCGAACAGCGCGTCTTCGTAGTTACCCAAACGAAAGTGGCTCTTTCCCAGCATCAGTTGACCTGCACTGGAATGCTGATGCGTCGCCATCTCCAGCAGGCGAGTAAATGCGATACGAGCCTCTTCGTATTCTCCGACGCGATAGGCCTGCAGCCCCTGCGCAAACAATCTATCGGCCTCAGGAGAATACGTTCCCTCTATCGATTGGGCCTGGAGTCGTACAGGCTGGTCCCAGGCTATTACAGCCATTATTACGAGGAAAATGCCCGAGATCTGACGCATGAAAACTCCCTAATAAACAGTTGGATATCGCGAAATGTAGACTTGGTAAGGCCGAGTGTCAAGCGGGGTTGTCGCAGCATCTCCAGCCCTGTATATTAGCATTTAAGACATCCCAACTGATCTGGAGTACAATGGAAATACGCTCAGAAAAAATAGGCCTTGATCCCGAAAAACTGCGTCAGTTCCTCGAGCAGCAAATGAAGACCCAGCCGCCATCGCAACAGGCTGCGGCAGCCGACGGCAGCGCATCGACGACCCCATCAGAAGGTCCTCCGATCGAGTTTGACATGATCCCCGAGGAGTTAGAGGCCCATTTGGACCAGTTCGTTATCCGCCAGAGCGAAGCAAAAGCCGTTCTTTCCACTAAAATCTGCACTCACTTTAATAGGCTTAAGCTAGAAGATAACAAAGATGAGGAAGCCATTGGCAACATAAAGAACAACGTGCTTCTCATAGGCCCCACCGGCGTAGGAAAAACGTACCTCATCAAGCTTATAGCCCGCAAAATCGGCGTGCCCTTTGTCAAAGGAGACGCAACCAAGTTCAGTGAAACGGGCTATGTCGGTGGCGATGTCGAGGATCTAGTCCGCGAGCTAGTCCGTGAGGCAGATGGCGATATAGCGCGTGCTGAACACGGAATAATTTACATTGATGAAATTGATAAGATCGCCTCAACGCGTGGTCTGAACGGCCCCGACGTCTCGCGCTCCGGCGTGCAGCGAAACCTCCTTAAACTCATGGAGGAGACCGAAGTCGACCTAAAATCTCCCCAAGATATCGCTTCTCAGATGGAAGCTGTCATGCAAATGCAACAATCCGGCAAGATGGAGCGAAAGAAGGTCAATACGCGCAACATACTTTTCATAGTAAGCGGTGCCTTTGCAGGGCTCGACGAAATCATCGCTCGCCGCCTCAACAAAGGTGCAATCGGGTTTCAACTGGGCGAGGAAAGAGCACAGTCAGACATAGAGCCACAGCAGCTGTATCGAAACGTCCGCACGGAAGACCTATTGGAATATGGTTTTGAGTCCGAATTCATTGGCCGTCTGCCGGTGATCGCCATTTTGCACGAATTGGCCAAAGAGGACCTACTCTCTATCCTACGCAGCCCTAAGAGCAGCGTCATATTGGCGAAAAAGCGCGACTTCAGAGCCTATGGCATTGATATTGATTTCAGCGACAGAGCACTCGAAATTCTCGCAGCACGCGCACACGAGGAAAAGACGGGGGCGCGCAGCCTTGTGGGCGCAGTAGAGCGCGCTCTGCTTCCCTTCGAGAAGAAACTGCCCTCTAGTGCGGTACGGCGGTTTACTGTAAACGAAGACGTAATCACAGATCCGCAAACGGAATTACTCAAGCTGTTGAGCACGTCTTCGTTGGGCAATTTTTGTCAGGAATTCTCACAAAAAAACGGAATTGTCTTGCATATCGCTCCAGATGCGGAAGCGTTGATCCTACAGACTGCAGCTGCGCAAAAGGGCGAACCGAGCCAACTTTGTGAGACGCTTTTTGCGGATTACGGACATGGCCTCAAGCTGGCAGAGCTTGCGGAATATACCATCACCGTTGAAGCCGTAAAAGACCCTCAAGAAGTGCTCAATCAGCTTATTCGTGCGTTCTATAATCGCGCAAACGAATGAGCCTAGCGCAGATCGTACTCGATTTCTTTCCGGTAGAGCGTACTAAGGCCTATTTGAAGAATTTCAGCCGCGCGGCGACGGTCGTTGCCAACGGCTTTTAGCGTCTCGCGTATCGCCATCTTCTCCATTTCCCTTATGGACATACCGACGCGGAAATCGACTCCAGCGAACGTTCGTTCTCGACGGTTTATGTAGCGAGGGATATCATCGACCTCCAGCATTCCCTCGCGTGAGGACATGACGACCATCCCCTCGATACAGTTTTTCAACTCGCGCACATTACCCGGCCATTCGTATTCAATAAGAATATCAAGTGCACGCGCACTGACTCCGGAAATATTCTTTTCGTTATCATCCGCGAATTTACGCACGAACTCGTCAACGAGCAGCGGAATATCTTCGTGGCACTCGCGTAAAGCAGGCACCTCAATAGTGACTACGTTGAGCCGATAGAATAAATCGGCTCTGTATGTGCCGGAGTCGACCATGGTGTCCAAGTCCCGGTGCGTAGCGGCTATAAGCCGCACATCGACTCCGCGAGTCTGCGTAGCTCCCACTCGTTCGAATCGACCGTCTTGGATGACGCGCAGCAGTTTCACCTGCGTAGGCGGAGGAATATCCCCAACTTCGTCTAAAAAAAGCGTCCCCTCGTCCGCTAGTTCAAAACGCCCTTTACGCGCCGTAGCTGCGCCAGTAAACGCGCCCCTTTCGTGTCCAAATAGTTCACTTTCGACCACCCCTTCTGGCAGCGCTCCACAGTTCACTTCAACAAATGCCTCACTGCGCCTTCTGCTCTGTTGGTGAATAGCTTTGGCCACCTCACCTTTTCCCGTGCCCGTTTCCCCCCGTATTAATACGCTCGTCTTTGACTGCGCCACCTGCTCTACCTGACGATATATGCGCTGCCAAGCTGACGAGCGACGAGCGATGCCACCAAAGCGATAGCGTTCATCTAATCGACGCTGAAGGTTAGACACCTCTCCTACGAGCTGCTGATAGGAGAGTCCTCGCTCTAAAACGGCTTTTATCTTTGCAAAATTGAGCGGCATTAGCTGAAAATCGTAGGCTCCTTCACGCATAGCTTCTATACCCAACTCGATTTCCTCCGGCGTCGCTATAGCGATCGCGCAAATAGACGCATTCCGATCACGCGCTATTTTTTGCAGGCGCAGGCCGTCAATCCGAACCTGTTTAAGTGGGTAAATAAGCGCATTCACAACTTCAGTATCTAGGATATCATACGCGCTTTGTCCCTCGCGCACCCAAAGGACGTCTGCCCCATCTCCCTCGAGAGCAGCTACGAGATCCTTAGCAGACGTAGACTCAGGCATTACAACCAAAATACGCGCACGTGATACCGATGTCTCACTCACGAACTATCTTCTCCCTTTAAGCTGCGCGGCGTATCGCCTTGCCTTCTATACAAGCAGCAAAGACTTCGTCCAATTCGCCGACCAGCACAAAGTCTATATTCCGTCGAATTTTAGATGGGATATCTTCCAACTCGCGCTCGTTTGCACGCGGCAGTATCACTCTTTTCAGACCCGATCGATGTGCGGCCAATACTTTTTCTTTAATCCCTCCCACCGGCAATACCCGTCCGCGCAGCGTAACTTCTCCGGTCATCGCCACATCGTCACGCACGGAGCGTCCAGTAAATAGAGACAGTAGAGCCGTTGTAACGGCCACGCCAGCAGAAGGTCCATCCTTGGGTATGGCACCAGCCGGAAGGTGAATGTGAATATCATGGGTATCAAAGAAATCGTCTTTTATATTCCATGTCGCGGCATGAGTTCGAATATAGGACAAGGCTATTTGGGCCGACTCTCGCATTACGTCACCAAGCTGCCCCGTTAGCGTGAGCCCTTTTCCTCCTCTCATTTGGGTTGCTTCAACATACATTACCTCTCCACCCACCGGAGTCCAAGCTAAACCAGCCACTAAACCCGGCATGCCTAGTTCCTCTGTAGCAGATTCACGTACCGAGACAGGCCCAAGGTAACTACCTAGTCGGTCTATAGTTACCGAAAATGGACCACGCTTACCCCGTACTACTTCACGCGCAATTTTTCTACAAAGGCGCCCTACCTCACGGTCTAAATTACGTACGCCGGCTTCCTGAGTATATCCGCGAATAAGTTGACGAATTACCGGTTCACCCATCGAAACCTTGCGGCGGGCTAAGCCGTGTTCGCGCAGCTGTCTACTCAAGATGTGATTTTGCACGATATGTATTTTCTCTTCTTCGGTATAACCGGAGAGCTGAATTACTTCCAACCGATCGCGTAGTGCCGGTGGAATGGTATCAAGCTGATTGGCAGTGGCTATAAAAGTTACATCGGAGAGATCAAACGGAACGTCTAGGTAATGATCCACAAAGCTGCTGTTCTGTTCGGGATCGAGCACCTCCAGCAAGGCGGCAGCAGGATCACCTCGAAAATCTGAACCCAGTTTGTCCAGTTCGTCCAGCATGAACACCGGGTTTTTGGTTCCCACTTTTCGCAGCGATTGAATTATACGCCCAGGCAGCGCTCCAATATAAGTTCGTCGATGGCCGCGTATCTCGGATTCATCGCGGACTCCACCGAGAGAAATACGAACAAATTTACGCCCCATAGCGCGTGCGATTGATCGTCCCAACGAAGTCTTTCCCACCCCAGGTGGCCCCACAAAACAAAAGATCGGTCCTCTTGAAGACTTCTTCAGCTGGCGCACCGAGAGGAACTCAAGCACCCGTTCCTTCACGCTCTCTAATCCCTCGTGATCGGCATCTAACACACGCCGCCCCCGTTCTAAATCCCCCCGTTCAGAGGACTTCTTGTACCATGGCATATCTAAAAGGCATTCTAAATAAGTGCGTGCTATCGAATATTCTGCTGCACTTTCAGCCATATGAGATAGACGATCAAATTCTCTCTGTGCTTCCCGACGCACCTCTTTGGGCAGCTTAGATCTCTTTAAACGGCGTCGCAAACGGTCTAACTCTCCATCGCCATCACCCAATTCTTCCTGTATCACTCGTAGCTGCTCGCGCAAATAGTGTTCGCGCTGTGCCTGTCCCATTTCCTCCTGAATTTGCCCTTGGATCTGATTTCCCATCTCCAGAACTGACAGTTCCCGGTTGAGTAACCAGTTGAGACGCCGCAGGCGTGCGACCACCGATCTCTCCGCAATGAGCGCCTGTTTCTCAGCAGCAGAGAGATCCAATCCAGATGCTACAAAATCAGCCAGATGGCCCGGATCCTTCTCCAGATTGACCGCTGTAATCTGCAATTCCTCACCCAGTTTTGGCACGAGTCCCACCATTTTTTGGAATTGCTGTGAAAGATTGTAGGCAAGGGCCTGTTCCTCTTGACTATCAACTAATTCGTCATCTATCGGCGTCCCCTTAGCCATTATATAGGGCTCTCTCTGTGTGAATTCGTCCATGTGCACACGCTGAAGACCCCGTACTACAAGCTGCATATTGCCATCAGGCAGCTTAAACGCCCTCTCAATCTCAGCTACGATGCCCACCTCGTGCAGATGTTCCCACTCGGGAAGCTCTTCGCGGTCGTCTTTCTGTAACACCGCGAATAGACGCTTTTGCCCGACAAGTATGTCCGCCACAATGGCAAGTGAACTTTCACGACCTATGAGTATTTGAGACGGCATACCTGGAAAAATCACCACATTGCGGAGCGGCAATACGGGAAGTTCACGCGGGCTTTTATCTACAGCGAGTGACTTTGTATTGTTCATTCAAAACACCTGATTAAATGTTTTATTTTTCGTTTCAATAGGCATTAGGCAATATCTGTGCCTGTAGGTTTACAAGAGAATTATGCCATTATGGCAAACCATCAATGACAGTATGATATTTCATGGCATCAAAGCTCGAAGATGTGATGCCGATATAAGACAAGAGGTAGGTTCGGAGTC
>JACLAC010026284.1_pt1 | contig 29451 bp, 25 predicted proteins | sample 8027881 | NCBI WGS metagenome assembly JACLAC01 (sample SAMN15725517, study PRJNA655200) | protist metagenome | isolation source: fluorescence activated cell sorting (FACS) single amplified genomes of... | place: Spain: Blaines Bay Microbial Observatory, Mediterranean Sea | collected 2016-01-19 | reverse complement strand
AAGCTCGCCCCACCCAGCCCAGGCCTCAGAGGCGCCGCCGGAACCGAGCACGAGCACGAACGCGAGCAGCTGCCCGATGATGACGACGGAGAACACCACGGGGATAGCGCAGAAATCCGGAAGGAACACCGGTTCCGACACATCGGGTGAATCGTTTGTGTTCAAGCCTCGCAAGCCGCCACAACGCCTATATGATCGACCCTTGGATAGCCGGCGGTAACGGTTCACCAGCCAGTCACCTGTCCATTATAGAATTCATACGGTTGCCTAGCAGGAGAGCAATGTGTCTGACCACGGGCGCAACGAGCCGCCAAAGCTTTGGGGCGGGCGGTTTACCGAGTCCACCGACGCATTCGTAGAAGCCTTCACTGCGTCGATCACCTTTGACCAACGTCTGTACCGGCATGACATTCGAGGTTCCATCGCGCACGCGACGATGCTCTGCACCGTTGGCGTACTTACCGAAGCGGAGCGCGATCAGATCACCGAAGGGCTCAAGGCAATAGAAGCCGAGATCGATGCCGGGCACTTCACGTGGGCAATAGAGCTCGAGGACGTGCACATGAACGTCGAGTCGGCGCTGACGGCGCGCATCGGCGACGTCGGCAAAAAGCTGCATACCGGGCGTTCCCGAAACGACCAAGTGGCGACCGACATGCGCCTCTACGCCCGCGAGGAGTGCGACCACATCGTACAAGCCATCGCCAGGCTGCAAGCCGTGCTGCTCGACCTCGCCGAGCGCGAAGCAGATACGATCATGCCAGGGTTCACGCATCTGCAAGCCGCGCAGCCGGTAACGTTCGGGCATCACATGCTCGCGTGGCACGAGATGCTCAAGCGCGACCGCGCGCGCTTCACCGAGAGCCGCAAGCGAATCAACCAGCTCCCTCTCGGAGCCGCCGCGCTGGCGGGTACGAGCTTTCCTATCGACAGGGCGCAGACCGCAGAGCTATTGGGATTCGAAGGGATCTGCGAGAACTCACTCGACGCGGTCAGCGATCGAGACTTCCTGCTCGAGATGCTGAGCGCAGCATCGATTCTGATGACCCACCTCTCGCGCATGGCCGAGGAGCTGGTTCTTTGGTGCTCGAGCCAATTCGACTTCATCGAGCTCGGCGACGCATTCTGTACCGGCTCATCGATCATGCCGCAGAAGAAGAACCCCGACGTCGCAGAGCTGGTTCGAGGCAAGTCAGGCCGTGTGATCGGGCATCTGATGGGCATGCTCACGCTCATGAAAAGCCAACCGCTCGCCTATAACAAGGACAACCAGGAAGACAAAGAGCCCGCGTTCGACACATTCGATACGCTGCGCGACTGTCTGCGCGCCTTCTCCGAGATGCTGCCTTCTATGGAGGTCAAGGCTGGCCATACCCGCGAGGCGGCACGACTGGGATTCGCCACCGCGACGGACTTGGCCGATTACCTCGTGCGTCAAGGGATGGCGTTTCGCGACGCGCACGAGGTCGTGGGCCGCGCGGTGCGGCTCGCGCTCGACCAAGGCAAGGATCTCTCGGAACTGTCTCTCGGGGAACTGAAGGCGCTCGCCGATATCGTCGAGGCCGATGTCTTCGAGGTGCTGACCCTCGAAGGGTCGGTCTCCGCCCGCCGTCATGTCGGTGGCACCGCGCCGGACGAAGTCCGCAAAGCCGTTGCGCGCGAACGGACACGGCTGGCAAGCCCATGAAGCTTTAGGGCGCCTCATCCCCTTTACACCACGTCCGCAGGTGCCCAATGACCGGTAAGGGCGCACGGAGGAAGCGAAGATGGCCCGAGTGTTGAAGTGGCTTTGCGTTGTTCTCGTCGCCGTCGTCTTGCTCATTGGAGGCGCTGCGTTCTTTCTGCCCCACCTGGTCGACCCCAACGATTATCGGGAAACCATCGCCGATGCCGTCACTGAGCGCATCGGTCGTCCTTTCGAGATCCAAGGCAATCTCAAGCTCACGATATTCCCGTGGCTTGGCGTAGAGGTAGGCCCAGTGCACATCGGGCAGCCGTCGGGATTTGGCATCGACGGGTTCCCGGCAGACACCCCTTTTCTCACAACCCATGCCGCGCAGATCCGGGTGAAGCTCCTGCCGCTCCTCGCCTCGCGCGTGGAAATGGACACATTGATTGCCGACGGGTTGACGGTGAACCTGGCGCGCAGCGCCGACGGACGCACCAACTGGGACGACTTCATGCAGTCCAGCGAACCCACCGCCGGTGGCACGAATGTGGGACCGTTGGCCCTCGGGGGATTATCGCTGCGCGACGCGGCGGTGCATATGCACGATGAGCAAGCCAACCGCCGCCTGGCGCTACGAAAGGTCGCGCTCGACACCGGTCCGGTCGGTCTGGGTACACCCATCCGCATCGAAACCGAGTTCGACATCGAAGCAACCGATCCTGCTCTCGAGGGCAAGACCGTCGCGGGACACGTGAAGGGCAGCGCAGACATTCAACTCGACCCAGGCGCCGAGCAGGTGCTGGTAAGGGGTTTGGCCTTGAACGTCGGGCTGCGCAACGAGGCAGGTGAGCAAGCCGAGCTGTCCGTCGCGGGCCGCCTCGGCTATACACTGTCGACGGAGGCGCTCGCGGCACCAGAATTGACGATTTCGGCTTCCTCCGCCGGCTTCGATGGCCACACCGGGGATGTCACCACCACGTTGGTCAACGCCGCTGCGAACCTCGCAACAAGCACATTCCAGGCGGAACGCTTCGAGAGCGCAGGCAAGCTCTCCGCCGGCATCCTAGGTTCAGGGGAAATCGACTTCTCTGCCACGGGCGGAGCACAACTCGAGCTCGGCGAGGGTAACCTCCGGGTTGCCAACCTCGCGGTGAACGTCCCGGCGCTCGCCTACGAGGGCACGCAAGGCACCGCCGCGTTCAAGGCCAACATCGACGCCCAGCTCAACGCGCAACAATTCAACATCGAAGGTCTTGATCTAGAGGCAAAGCTGGAGGGTGACGCGCTCCAGGGCGGGCACGCGGACATCGTGGTCAAGGGTGAGCTCGCGATCGATCTGTCGCGTCTTGTCGCCAGCTCGAAACGGTTCGAAATCGTTGCCAACGAGTTCGATGCGGCAGGCTTCAAGGGTGCCTTTCGCGCCACGGGCGCGCTGGAGGCGAACCCGCAGACGCAGCAGTTCCACCTGAGCGGATTCGCCGCGGACGGGCGGCTGACGGAAAGCCAGGCCTTACCTGGCACCGTGCCGTTTCTGCTGCGTGGCGACGTTCTCGTCGATCTGGGCGCCGGGTCCGCGCGAACGAACGCACTGCGCATCGAGTCGTCAGACTTTGATACCGGGCCAGCCAAGGGAAGCTTCTCCGTAGCGCTCGAAGCGGCGCGAATGGATCTCGCGGCGAGCACGATCGATGCGAAAGCCTTGGGCATCTCGGCCAAGCTAACCGGCAAATCCGCCTTTGAAGGCGATGCTGCGCTCAGCGTGAAGGGCTCGGGCCTATCGGCCAGCAAGGCAGGCGTCTCCCTAAAGGGGTTCCATTTCGATCTACCCGGACTCGAGATCGCCGGAAACCGCATTGCCCTAGACGTGCGTGGCGCGCTCAACGCCGATTTCGCTGCGAGCCGGATCGAGCTGAGGGACCTCACGACCAAAGGCCAGCTCAAAGGCGCGGCGCTCGAGGGCGGAGGCGTCCACTTCGACGGCACCACGAATGCCTCCTATCAGTTCGAAAAGGGAAACTTTGCGCTGTCGGAGTTGACACTCGCGATGTCGGACCTTCGCTACGCCGATCTGACCGGCGCGATGCAGGTCGAAGGTCATGTCGTCGGCAATGCACTCGAGGGCGTCTTCACCGGCAAGCAGATGCGCGTGCGCGGCCACCTCCAAGGCAATCCGATCCCGGGGCAGCACGTCGACTTCGATGTGCGCAGCGATGCGAACGTCAATCTGGCGGCCGATACGATGCGGGTGTCCAAGCTGAATGCCAACGTGGCGGGCGTTACTGCAAAGGGCGCGCTCAACGTCACCGAACTCTCGAGTGCCCCTGCCTACCAGGGCACCTTGGCGCTGGCACCGTTCAAACCGCGACCGCTGCTCGAGCGATTCGGTCTTCGTTCCCTCCACACCGCCGATCCGAAGGCCCTCGGTCGGGTCAGTGCGCGAGCCGCCATATCGGGCACACCGGACAAGGTTGCGCTACGGAATCTCGTGCTCGAGCTGGACCAATCCACCGCGAAAGGCAACGTGTCGGTATCGGGTCTTGACGGCGGGATCCAGCGCCCGCTCGTGCGTTTTGATCTAGCCCTCAACGGCATCGACGCCGATCGCTACGCGTCACCGCAATCACCCACCCCTGAGAAAAAGCGAGCCGATTCGCCCCCGCCCGGGGCCTTGCCCCTCGCCCTGCTGACCACGGTCGACCTCGACGGGGCACTTCGCATCGGCAAGCTCAAAACCAATAACGTCCGGGTGAGCAACTTCAAGCTCACGGCCAAGGGCAAGGACCGGAAGCTCGCTCTCGACCCAGTCACCGCTAATTTGTACCGGGGCAGCCTCGCCGCGAAGGGCTCGATCGATGCCAGCAAGCCGGTCCCGGTGATCACCGTGGAGAAGACTTTCCGTGGGGTCCAAGCCGGCCCTTTGCTTGCCGATCTCGAAGGGCGCGCGCCGGTGACAGGCACCGCCGACTTCAAGCTTGCGCTGCGCTCACAAGGCAAGTCACAACGTGAGATCATCGGCAACTCAAATGGGACGACACGATTCGCGATGCGTGACGGCACGATCGAAGGCGTCAACATCGTGCGCGAGATCTGTGGCCAGCTCACCCAGTTCGGGGTCGTCAGCGCCACGGACGGCCGCGCCGACCAGACGCCCTTCTCCAACCTGAGTGGAACGGGACAGATCCGTAACGGGGTGCTGTACAACGACGATATGTCCATCACCTCACCGTTCTTGCGCGTCACCGGCCGGGGGAACGTCGAGTTTCTTCGAGAAACGCTTGGCTACGCGGTAACCGCGCATTTGGTCGACTCGTGCGAGGGCCAAGGCCGAGGGTTGGTCGCGGATCTCGTCGAAGTCCCCATACCCATCCGGATTTCCGGCCCCATCGCGAAACCGCGCTTCGGCTTCGACTTCGATCGCCTGCTCGAATCGCTCGCCGCGAAGCAAATCGAAAAGCAAGGATCACGGCTCATCGAAAAGGCACTCGGCGGCCGCAGATCGGGCGGGTCTTCGGGTATCGGTGAAGACGCCATAAAAGGGTTGTTGAAGGGACTGTTTAAATAAGGTGCGCTTCGCCGGCACGCTGCTCGAATGGTTCGACCGCCACGGCCGACACCGCCTGCCGTGGCAACTCGAGCCGACGCCCTATCGCGTCTGGGTCTCGGAAGTGATGCTCCAGCAGACCCAGGTCAAAACCGTAATCCCATTCTATGGGCGGTTCATGGACCGGTTCCCGGCGGTGACCGATCTTGCCGACGCGGCGTTGGACGAGGTGTTGCACCTTTGGACCGGGCTCGGCTACTACGCACGCGGGCGAAATCTACACCGCGCCGCACAAGTGATCCGTGACCAGCATCGCGGGGAATTTCCGGAAGACTTCGAAACAGTCGCCGCCCTTCCCGGGGTAGGGCGTTCGACCGCAGGCGCCGTGCTCGCCCTGAGTCTCGGTCAACGCCACCCTATTCTCGACGGAAACGTCAAACGGGTACTTGCGCGCCACCATGCGGTCGAGGGCTGGCCGGGACGCGCCGCGGTAGCGCGGCAGCTCTGGGCCCTCGCCGAAGCGCACACTCCCGAGCGTCGTGTGGCCGCCTACACTCAAGCCATCATGGATCTCGGTGCCATCTTATGCACTCGTACCCGGCCCGCCTGTCTTCTCTGCCCGCTCCAACGGAGCTGTGAAGCGCACCGGCGGGGCCGGGAGACAGCGTTTCCTGGGCGCAAGCCGAAACGAGACCTGCCAACAAGAGAAGTGTTCTTCGCCATCGCCCAAGATGCGCAAGGCCGCGTGTTGCTGGAACGACGCCCGCCTCAAGGGATCTGGGGCGGGCTGTGGGGGTTTCCCGAGCTCGGAAGCGATGAGGCAGTGGCGGAGTGGGCGGCCGCTCTGTTCGGGCGCGCGGTGAACCCCGAGCCGTTGCCGACCATACAGCACGGCTTCACACACTACCGGTTGTTGATCCACCCGAGGCTCGTGTTCGCTCGCCGAGCGCCGCCTCAACTCATGGAGAGCGACGAACGGCTCTGGTATAACGCCGCACAAGCCCCCGCCTTGGGCCTCGCCGCACCCGTGGTGAAGCTCCTTAGGCAACTCGAGGATAGGTGATGTCGAAAACAGTCTTCTGCGTGAAGCTAAAAAAGGAAGCGCCCGCGATGGCATTCGCACCCTATCCGGGTGCGCTCGGACAGCGACTGATCGAGAACATCTGCCAAGAGGCGTGGGCTCAGTGGCTCGCACGGCAAACGATGCTGATCAACGAGAATCAATTGACACCCCGGGACGCAGAAGCCCGTAAGTTTCTCACCGCTGAGATGGAGGCATTCTTGTTCGGCGACGGCGGGACGGTCCCCAGTGGTTATGTGCCACCTTCACAGACCTAATCCCCTGTCTCCCACTTTGCCTTGACCTCGAGTGAGGACACCAAGTTAAATAGCGCGCTCCGGCCAGGTAGCTCAGTCGGTAGAGCAGTGGACTGAAAATCCGCGTGTCGGTGGTTCGATTCCGCCCCTGGCCACCATCAAATCAAGCACTTGCCGAAGTCCCCACGGTCTGTCTTTGAAGCTGGACCGGCGACTCACGCAATGCGGTACTCGGTCGAGGTGTGGGCGCTACAGGGCCCGCACTTGTCAACCAACGGCCCCAATGGGCTCTAGCTGTTCAAATAACGCAAGCGGTGCTGAGTTGGCGCATGAGCCGGCGCTCGGTCGGGTCCCACGCGTCACGTCGATGCATAGTACCGAGCGTGTCGAACATAACTAAATCACCGACCTGCCAATCGTGGCCGTAGACCCGGTCAGGCCGAGTGGCATGCAGATGCAACTGTTTAAGCAGCGCGCTGCTTTCAGCTCGCTCCATTCCCACTATTCGACGGGTTATGCCCCTTGAGACATACAGGATCGCATCGCCGGTGTCGGGATGGTGCACCACCACTGGATGTTCAGCCTCAGGGATGTCGGGGCGGTCAATACCGGCCGCCTCGTCGCGTTCGATCTTGGCGGCAAAATCTTTGTCGGGTTCAGCCATGTAGTCGGCAATGCTGTGCGTGGCTCGCAGGCCACTGAGGCGAGCCTGTAAACCAGGGTCAAGGGTTGCGTACGCCGCATACATATCGGTGAAGTAAGTCCGAGGTGGTTCGGGCGGAAGCTCTACCGCATTGAGGAAGCTCGTCTTCGCAGGTGTTGCTGCATAGGAATAGTCGGCGTGCCACTCGAGGTCGGTGGCACCCTCCACTCCCAAACGGTCGCCGTTCTCGCCCCGAATGTTTGTCACTGGGAGGATCTCTGGAAGCGCTCCCGCATTCCGGAACCACTCCGATCCTTTGATCGGGTCATCAAATGACTCGACAAATCTCACTAGTCCCTCATCAGTCGGCTGAGCCTGGCCCCGAAACACCAACAACCGGTGACAATGCAGCGCTTCAGTTATGCTTCGCTGACTTGCGTCGGTAAGTGGTTCGGCTGGTTCCCAGCCAAAAACCAGAGCCCCAAAAGGGGCGTCAGGCAGTGAAGTGATCTCGAGACTGGCCATGGGTGAAGTCTTTCACATTCTCTGGATATGGAACATCTGGTTTGAAACCAAGAGTGAAGCACCTCAGAACCATTTCAGGATCTCCCGGTGGGCGATACAGCGCTTGAGCCTGCGACTCCTGTGCTCTTTGTCTTGAATTAACGGTCGTTAAAAAGCTGGGAGGCGGCTAACTTCAGGCCTATGACCCACGAAACAAATAGCCCACTCGCTGGGATCAAAGTCGTCGAAATCACTTCCATTTATTCGAGACCATTGGCTGGGATGATGCTGGGCGAACTTGGCGCCCACGTTGTGAAGGTAGAAAGTCCCGGTACCCCCGATCCCTTGAGAGCCAGTGGTTTGGGCCCCAGAGCCCATAGAGCCAACAGCACTTTCTAATCTCAAACCGAGGGTAGCAATTCTCCGGGGTATAAGACGCATAAAGCGCCTAGCGAGTCGCGGGTCTGGTCGTGGTGGGACGACGTCCTCCGTCTGCATTTCCAGGATCTCGACGTGGAGGGAATGTTAAGGGTTTGTTGTGGGGGCGCCCGGGATCCCAACCGCTTGGGCGTTGGTGCGAGCCTTTGGTCACTCCATCGCCCGTGCCATCTTTTCGTGCCACAGTGCGGGTATTCGCTGGCGTTTTCTCCCGGAAACCAGGAGGTAAATTGAATGCCTCGGCAAGTTGATTACATCGTTATCGGGGCTGGATCTGCCGGGTGCGCGCTTGCCGCACGCCTAACCGAAGATCCCAAGTGCAATGTGCTGCTGCTAGAAGCCGGGGGTGAAGACAACCACCGGTGGATCCACATTCCCCTTGGCCTTGGGAAGTTGTGGCAAGACGAGCGGTACGTCTGGAAGTACTCGACCGAACCGGAGGCGAACCTCAAAGACCAGCAGGTCTATTGGCCACGAGGCAAGGTCACCGGTGGGTCTAGTAGTATCAATGGCATGATTTTCGTACGCGGCAGCGCGTACGACTATGACCGCTGGCGCGATTCGGGTTGCCCTGGCTGGGGCTATCAGGACGTGTTGCCCACGCTCAAGCGCATGGAACATCGGCCACAGGGCGACCCGCGGTTTCGCGGCCGTAATGGTCCGATTGTGGTGACTGACGTGCGCCACCGCGACGCCCTGACCGAAGGCTTCTATGGTGCTTGTCTAGAAATGGGCATCCCGCCCACCGAAGATTACAACGCCGAGCAATACGAAGGCGTCTCATACCTACAGCTCTCAACGACCCATAGGGCGAAACGTTGCAGCACTGCAGTTGCGTATTTGCGTAATGCGCGCCGGCGCCCCAATCTGGAAGTTCGCACCAACGTGCAAGTTCAGCGTCTGATCTTCGCTGGCAATCGGGTAACTGGAGTGACGTATTTGCCCACAGGAGCGGGCGCCGATGAAGCGCCTATAGAAGTCTTCGCCGAAGCCGAGGTGGTGTTATGTGCTGGTGCGGTCAATACCCCGCAGCTACTTGAGTTGTCGGGTATCGGGGACTCGAGCATTTTGCAAGAGGTAGGCATTGATACCAACAAACACCTCCCTGGGGTGGGGCAGAACCTGATTGATCACTTACAGGTGCGAAGCACTTACGAATGTAGCCGGCCGATTACAATCAATGACGTTCTGCGCAATCCAGTGCACGGCGCCAGAATCGCTTTGAAGTACGCCTTGTTTCGGCGCGGGCTCATGGCAACACCCACGGTGACGGTCCATGCCCTGATGCGTAGCGGACCAGAGCAATCTGAGCCCGACTTAAAGGTTCAACTCGCCCACTTCAGCGGCGCCGACCGGCATGCTATGAACAAGGGCCTAGGGGTTGACGAATTTCCGGGCTTTAATATCGGTTCGTTCCAACTCCGTCCACGCTCGCGCGGCTCGATACACGTCGGATCGGCACGGCCTCAGGAAGCGCCCAGAATTCATGCGAACTACCTGTCGGCGCAGGAAGACGTTGATGCGACGTTGCGTGGGCTCAAGGCCTGCCGACAAATCGCAGCGCAGCCCGCCTTAGCGGATTTGACCGTCCGTGAAGTACTACCGGGACCCGACGTACAAGACGATGCCGACTTGCTGGACTACATTCGTTCTTGCGGTCAGACGTCGTTTCATCCCATAGGTACCTGCAAGATGGGCAGCGACGCCATGGCCGTCGTTGACACGAACCTGAAAGTTCACGGGGTCGCCGGGCTACGCGTTGCGGACGCCTCGGTCATACCGGTGATGGTGTCATCCAACACTAACGCACCGTCCATCCTGATCGGTGAACGATGCGCGGACTTTATTCACCAAGAGCGCCAATCGACCTAAAGTTGGTTCGCTAAAATTGAGAGAAGATGGGTCGCGCTAGGCGCGCGTTGTCGAGCCGCCATCCGAACACACGGAGGATAGCGAGGAACGAGCCGTTTCAGCGTCGGCACCGGAGTGGGCAAAACACGACACCGAGCACCCCGCTTGGTGAGACGAACGCGAGCAGCACGCCGGAATTAGCCCCCGGGCCGAGCTGTGCGTTCCGCAATGATACGCGTCATGCACCCACGCTCAGATCAATGCCGCCCGTAACCGGCAGGGTGACGCCGGCGATAAAACCCGCGGCGTTGGAAGCCAGGAAGACGGCCGCGTCACCGATGTCGCGGGGGCGGCCGAGCCGGCGCACCGGGATGATGTTAACCGTCTCCGCTTTCTGCTCAGCGCTCAGCGCACGATCCATCATCTGTGTCTGGATCGGTCCGGGCGCAATGGCATTCACGCGGATGCCCATCGGACCAACCTCGACGGCCAGATCTCGGGTCAAGGCGGCTACCCCCGCCTTCGAAGCCGCATAAGGCACGTGCGCGACGGTGTAGTGGAATGCCGCGGTAGAAGCGATGTTGATGATCGCGCCGCTCCCGCGCGCTTGCATCGCCTCTATCACGCGCTTGCAACACAGAAACACGCCTTTGAGGTTTACCGCGAGCACCGCGTCATAGTCGGCTTCGGTCTGCTCGGAGATGTGCTTCACGACGAGCACGCCCGCATTATTGACGAGGATGTCGATTTGCCCGAACTCGGCGAGCGTCTCGGTGACCATCCGGTCGACGGCATCGGCTTGCGTCACATCGGTCTCCACGCCGAGCGCCCGCACCCCAAGCGCCTCGATTTGCTCAACCGCCGCGGGAATGCGCGACGCAACCGCCTCCGCAACGACCACGTGCGCACCCGCTCGAGCCAAGCTCAAGCTCACACCGAGCCCGATCCCTTGGGCTCCGCCGGTAACGATAGCGACCTGTCCGTCGAGCTCCGGCATACCCTTTCCCCCTTTTCGTCACTGGCCAAAATCATACAAGAGGGGTGAATTGCACGCGAACCACCCACGGGGGAGTCATTGCAACTCCGTTGAGTTGCAGTCGTGCACCCCGCTCAACTCCGGTCGTCGACGCCGATGGGGGCGCTAGGACGCTCGCCATTGGGACGAAGTGCCTTTGATGCCGCCCGAATGGAGCACCTGCCACCTACCTGGCGCGCTGAACCATTGCTCGATTGCGGGTTCGTGGAGGAAGTGCTCTGGCGTGGCTTGGATATCGATTTGCTGTTTGGGCTCCAAGTGCCCTGCAACTTTGAATCGACACCGTATTTTTCTGGAGCGACGGCTGCGATGGTTCGATATCCACGCCCCGAGCCAGCCGATTCGAGTAAAGAAACATCGGGTACGGATCGATTTCCCCAACCTGGGTGTGCTGAGTTCATTGGGCACGCTACGGCAGCGGCTGGCGTGCGTCCGTCCCAACGAGATGAGAGCAAATCCAAGGCCCCGGGAACAGTGGGGGGCGGTGGGTCTTGGAGTAGCCCCGATGCGGCGCGCAATCAATTGCATCCGGGGAAGGAAGGAGCCACCCCGCTTTCTATATACGAAAGGTAAGCGCCATCTGACACAAACTCCCTTCACGACCGGGGAACGAAAAAGTTGGAAAGTCGCGCGGATCGTCACATGTCGAAATCGGTGTTCCAGCCACCGCTTTCCCTAACCGCTGGCGGGCCTCGGTTACCGCTTTGGTACCGTTCGTAACCGATCCGAGGTGACGGGGCGCCGCTCAAGGGGCACAAGTTACTAGGTTTCGCCCACGCGCGTTCCGCTTCGTCCTCTTCTATCATGGGTCGAGAACGAACTAAACTTCCGCGGGTCAGCGGGCGGCTCGATTCTGTCCCTCGCCACTCCTACCACCACTCGCTTCAGCAACTTACGTTCACTCGCTGGATCCCGCGCAGCGATGCAGGAGTTTTTCGGGGCTACGATACATCGCGGCGCCATCTGCCAGGTGCCACTCAGCTGATGGACGTACCGCTACATCAAGTTGGCTTGGTCAATATCGCGTTATCTCCCCGTTCTCTGATTTCGCCGTCGACCTCCGCCACAACCTCGCGCGACAGGTGTGCCGACGAGCGAGAGCGGCTGCAGGCTTTCGCGGCAAGCTTCGCTCGCCACATGGCGGCTATCACCCTGGCATGTCACTCAACCGGATGGTTGATGTTCTCGCGCTCCAACGTCAGTCCGCTAACCGCAAATTCTCCGCAGCGGCGCGTCCGTCCCGACCTGGAACAATTTCGAATTCGATCCGCTGGCCTTCGGCGAGTCCGTCAAGCCCCGCACGCTGGAGCGCGGAGATATGAACAAAAACATCCTTACCGTCGCCTTCAGGTGCAATGAAACCAAATCCCTTGTTCGCGTTGAACCACTTTACATTTCCAAAAGCCATATCCATCTCCTTCTCAGTTCGGGCCACGCGCACGTGGCTCAATACATACGGACGTCCGGTAGCTACTGCCCCCGGCTCGCGCTTCCGTTCATCCGCGCGACCACGCGAATGCGGGCGGGTACCTCGCTTGCCGCAGTCGGAAGATGGGCGTGGACGGTCGCCCTTCTCGCCGGCTTCTTCGTTGCGTTTATCGCGCTGTACCGCCCCCTTCTTTTGGCGAGTCTTGGGCTCTCCAGACGAGCTGCCCGCTCGCTTTGACGACGAGTGCTCCAATGTCGGGAGTCGTCGACCCAATAGTTTTTCAATCCCGCGAAGCTGTCCGCTCTCTTTAGGGCACACCAGCGACACTGCTTCACCCCCTGCACCAGCGCGTCCAGTTCTGCCTATCCTGTGAACGTAGTCTTCCGGTACGTGGGGTAGATCAAAGTTCACAACGTGTGGCAACCCGTCGATGTCGAGGCCGCGTGCGGCGATGTCAGTAGCGACAAGAACACGAACCTTACCTTGCTTGAAAGCTGAAAGCGCCTTGATGCGTGCGTTTTGGCTCTTGTTACCGTGAATCGCCGCGGCGGCCACATCGGAGCGTTCGAGCTTGCGAGCAAGTCGATCTGCCCCATGCTTCGTTCGCGCGAACACCAGGACCTGGGCCCAACCTCCTCGATGGATAAGGTCGGCTAACAGCTCAGGCTTGCGCTCACTGTCAACGTGACAAACAACTTGCTTAATCGCTTCAACCGGACTATTTCTCGGCGCAGTGTCGATACATTGAGGACGTTCCAGCAAGTGCTCGGCGAACCCTCGGACTTGATTAGAGAACGTAGCGCTAAACAGCAAATTCTGACGCTTGGCTGGCAACTTCTTCAGTATACGCTTGACATCGTGGACAAATCCCATGTCGAGCATCCTATCCGCTTCGTCTAGCACGAGTATCTCGACGTGTCTTAGATCTGCCGTCTTTTGCGACAAATGATCGAGTAATCGACCAGGAGTCGCCACGATAATATCTCGCCCCGCACGAAGCGCCTCACGTTGCGGCGTCATTCCGACGCCACCGAAGATAGTGGTACGACTGAGCGGGACATGGGAGCCGTATTTGCGAACGCTCTCACTGACTTGTAAAGCCAGCTCGCGGGTCGGAACCAGAATCAGCGCTCTCACAGGCCGAAATTTCGCGTCGCGCGATAGGGTCGTTTCCATCAAGCGTTGAAGTAGCGGGAGCACGAAGCTTGCCGTCTTGCCAGTCCCGGTTTGTGCGCTTGCTAGAACGTCGTGTCCTTGCAAGATGGGGGGAATCGCGCGCTGCTGAATCGGGGTGGGAACGTCATAACGCTGCTCGCGAATGGCACGCAGCAGCCCGGCCTGGAGGCCAAGAGTATTGAAAGTCAGAGGGTCGTCTCCGTAGGCACGATCCGTGGGCGGAGCCACGCTCGAGCATTGTCAGTATAGCGTCGGGACCGGCCTGGATGGAGGAGTCACGAACGATGTGCCGAATGTTCGACATTTGTAGCATACAGCATTTCCGGTTCCCGCGCTGATGTATTTCGTTCGCTAACGCGAGGGCACCGTGGCCTAAGCTAGAGGTCAAGCGATGGCGTTGAGTCCCGAGCGGGCCTCGGCACAGGAAACAGACCCGTCCGCTAACCCTCGCAGACAGCGGACTTGTCATGTTCGGCACATGAATTCGCGCGAGGGATTCCAGCGGCGTGAAGTTCGTATTCTGCGTGCCACGGACGTATAGTGCTTACGCTAGACGCATTTACCCCCCCAGACTTCTTCTGTTTCGAAAGGTCCAGTTGTAGCCAGGAGCCGTTTCTGTTCTAGCGCGGACCCGCGGTGTGAAGACCACGGCGTGTTTCCTGCAAACGGACCGGGGCGGAACTTGTGACTCTCGTCGGTCTTGCAGGTACTCAACGAGACGGAGACCTCTACGCATGAAGAAGTTACCGGTCGGTACTCTCCCCGGGTCTACTACCAAGAGTGAGCTCCGAGGACCATTCGCAGCTGTCGGTGAGCTACATTCGCCCGCGCTCACCACTGGTCAAGACACGCCGCGATCCCGCGAATTTGGATTCTCCAAGATGGCGGGTGCAGACACCGACAACGCAATCATGCAGCTTAACGGCAAAGCGCTGGACAGACAGGCACTACGAGTCAACAGCGCGACGGAACGGTTCGCGCACCGTTAGTGGCATTTGCTCGGTCCGAGGGGCGAACCTTCGTGACCACCAACCAATGAACTTCATTATCGACGGGAGCTCCGTGCGTTGCGAACGCCAGGGCTCGGACGGAAAAGCGCGAACCATCGCCTCATTCGACTGCCATCTTGAGCGGATTGCTCCTCACGTCGCCGCAGCACTAAGCGTTGCCGAACGCGAGGAACTCACCGCTTGGCTCGCCGAGAAACAGTGGCGGCGAGAGGGCGCATGAATATCGGCTCCTCTCGGCCCGAGACAGGCACGAGAATCAATATAAACGAGTGGATCAAATGAATATCTATGTTGGCAATCTGGCCTATTCGGTCTCTGAGGAGCAACTAAAGGCGCTGTTTGAGGACTTTGGCGACGTTGAGACCTCGAGCCTAGTCAAGGATCGGTACTCGGGTGACTCGAAGGGGTTCGGATTCGTAGAAATGAAGCGGCAGCAAGATGGAGAAGCGGCGATTAAGGCGCTCAATGGGCGCAGCTTGGCAGGGAGAGCCCTCACCGTGAATATCGCCCGGCCCCCGGGTGGCAAAAGGGGTTCTAAGGGTCGCAGGTGACGGATCCGGCTCGGTTAGCTGTCATGATTTCCAACTAGCGCCCGCCTGTGAGCTCGCGCAAGAGGTGCCGCGCCTGACGAGGCTCAGGGCGAGTCGTTTCAAAGACTCTCAGTCAAGCCCTCATGGGACTCATCACGTCCGCGAAAGGCCAGCGGGAAGGCACCCTCCAACTCCTAAGGGACACGTTGGCTGGCAAGATCGCCTTCGGTCGTGAGCTTGCGCTATTAGAGACTTTAGCGACTGCGACAAATGACGCGAGTGAACCCCTTGAACCACTAAGGTGAAGGAATCACGTCGGTTCCAGGGAACCTGCGACTCCGATATTCTCAACGATGCGCTGCATGCGATGGGTACGCTCATCGACAACAAAGATTGCCGCGGCGTCAATGCACAAGCCACCCGTTTCGAGAACGCCATCGACGTGCGCCCTACTCTTCCGATCACGATGCGCGAAAGCGCTTCGCTCAGAGCGACAACCACCGGGTCGGCTCAAAGAGTGGGACGAACTGCTAGTCATCACTGTGCAACTAACATGCAACTGTCCCCACATTGCTGAAGACAACGACTTCCGGTGCTGGACCCGGAGTGCGGAAGCCTCGGAATAGCCGAGAAAGAGCGGTTGCAAGAACAGCATCTCCGGGTACGAATCGGGTACACGCTCGTGCTCGTGTCGACCCGCCGAGACACTTCCCGGCACATCGACGACCGACTACTATTGCGGATGTATCTGCGAGTTACGGTGAACGGGGGCACGCACAAGCCGGAGGTGTGCTGCACTGGCTGCGAAACGATGACGCGCCCCTTTTTATCGAAACGAGATGCCTAGCGTTGGGGGCGAGCACGTGGAGGCCGAGCGCACTGCAGGCAGCTGGACGCTCGTGACGGCGCCCGACTTGGCCAAAGTGATGTGCACGATGCGGATGGTTGGGCGCTTTCAACAGCTGGTAGGCAACGAGCAGGTGCCAGCTGTACCAAGGGTCGGCGATCCGACAAGGAACAGCCATGAACAATCAAGTTGGAACCTGGAGACTGGTTAGCGTCGAGGCGGTAGACGCAGACGGCAACCCGATAGCACCGCCGTTTGGTGGGAAAAGCGCCATCGGACGGCTCGTGCTAACCGCCGAGGGGCGTATGTCAGCCTCTATCACGGATGCCCGAACCACTATCCCATCGGGACAGACTCGCGAGTACTCCTGCTACGCGGGCCCCTATACGTTCGATGGAAAGGAGCTGGTGACGACGGTTGATTCCTGCTCCGATCCCGCGCGTATGGGCACCCAGCAAGTCCGCAACGTTCTCTTTGAAGGCGGTTTGATGGTGTTGCGGCCACCCTTAAGATCTTATGGTGACAAGCCCGCAGAGCAGCGCACGCTTTGGTGGGAGAAGCTCTCGGACCTTTGAGTCCGTATGAGTACGCTACGGCTGGTCAGAGCTTTCCAAGGCGTCCTTGTCCTTGTGCGCGCTTAGTGTGCTAAACCTGCATGCAGGTACGCTGCAACCTATCCGCGAGGACCGCTATCACTTTGTTCGTGTGCCGTCGGCGTCATTTATCGGGTGACCCTTAGCTTGCCTCTCGTCGAACCAACCTCTCGCCCATCTCATCGGTCTCGATCGTCAGCCGGTGCATGACTCGTCGTGCGGGCCAGTAGTCGGCCAACGCGTAGTGCATGCTCGCTCGATTGTCCCACATCGCAATCGAGTCGGGTCGCCAGCGAAACCGGCACTGGAACTCTGGCTTCGTGGCATGCCGGATCAGGAACTGCAGCAAACCGTCGCTCTCGAAGGTACTCAACCCCTCGATGTGTGTGGTAAAGACCTCGGATAGGTAGAGATGCTTGCGGCCCGTCACCGGGTGGACGCGAACGAGAGGATGGGCGACCGGGGGGTTCCGATCACGGGCCCGCTCCATGCCCGATCGGGCGTCGCCCTGCCAACTTCTCGCCTTTCGGGGACTGCCGTGCAGGCGCATGAAATCGTGCACTGCGCACTTGCCCTCGAGGTAGCGCTTCATATCGTCGGAGAGCGCTTCGTACGCAGCAGTTAGAGAACAGAACAAGGTATCGCCGCCCGTGTCTGGCACGACGATCGCGCGCAACACTGAGGCGAACTCGGGAATCGCTCTGAAAATCCCATCCGGGTGGTAGTGATCGATGTTGGGAGGCCGCTCCCGGTCCATCTCGATAATGGAGAGCTCGGGCAACTCCGGACTGACGTTGAAGGAAGCGCGTCGGGCAACTCGCAACGAGCCGAAACGTCGGGCAAACGCGACTTGCTCCGACGGCACGATCGCCTGATCTCGAAAGAAAACAACGTGGTGGTACACGAGGGCGCGGTGGATCTCGGCGACGACGTCATCCGCAACGCCCCCTCCGATCCGAACGCCGGCTATCTCAACACCTACGTGCGGCGAGATGTAATCGACCTCGATGTGTCGATAGGGTGGTGCTTCCATGGTGTGCTCCTCATGCGTCGGGGCGCCGCGAGTTTCCTCTTGCGTAGAATACGCGCATCGCAAAGCAGCCCGGGAACGGCGAGTCAACGACATGACCCTACGGTTAGAATCGACGCTCAAGATCGGCATCAACACCATGCATCGACGGAGCGAGCCCGCCGAAGGGCCGTGGTTGCCAACCATCGACGAGCTCGTCGCCATGGTCGAGCAGGTCGACCGGCTAAACTTCGACAGCTTCTGGTGTGGCGACCACTCTCTGATGATTACGAGCAGGCGCTCGACGAAGCGGCAGCCCATCTCTCCACCCGCTATGGCATGGACATGCGTCCGGCCACCCAGCGCTACGGTGCCATCGGCGCACCCGAGGACGTCGCTGAGACCATCCATGACTTTTTCGACGCCGGCGTGCGACACCTTACCCTCGACCTCGCAGGGCCCTACGAACGGCGCGGCGAGCAGCTCGAGCGCTTCGCCGCCGATGTCATGCCGCTTCTCAGCGATCTCACGCAAGATTAAGACCAAGGTAGCTGACCCGCATCTGACGCGCGGTTTCACTATGCTGTAGAAGGTTCTACGCAAGCGCGGGTGGAACAGGTTCGGGCTCGGCTACCACGCCCCGGGCATCACCGGACGCCGGCGCATCACCGTCATAGAGCGGGCATGCACGTCGCGTTCTACAGCTCCGACGCGGTGAAACGCGACGCCTTCAGCCAGTACCGTATGGAGACGCGATCTCCGGTCATAACCGATCCCGTTGTCCAATCCGAAGCGGCACGCCGGGCTGGGTAGCTCCCTCGCCCCGACCGCACAGGCGCACTCGCGCGTGCATTCGGAGGCGTTCACACCAGGTTTCGCCATCCGTTGAACGCTTGCGGCAGGATATTCACGAGTGCTGCGCTACCCATGCCAGGTACGTCAAGGTTAGGTCGAGCTGCCACTGTACGCCGACGACGGGTCGCAGCGCGCCGGTGCGTCACCCACTTCGATGCAATCAAGATGCAATTAAAAAGCCGAATACTCGATCGACAGGCGTCCCATTGGCCCGGCGAAGGTCGGGTGACAAATCCATGCGCAGACGGCTGCCCGCTGGTATGGTGAATCATCAAGGCATCACGAAAAATGGCGAAAGGAGGATGCGATGGCAAAACTCAAACGCGGCGTCAAACAGATGATCGCTGAAGCCCGGGCGGAGATCAGCAACCACAGCGCCGAGGAGGCAGCGCGGCGAGTGAGCGAGGAAAATGCGCTCCTGGTCGACGTGCGCGACGTTCGCGAGTTAGAGCGCGAAGGGGTGATCCCCGGCGCATTCCACGCACCGCGCGGCATGCTCGAGTTCTGGGTCGATCCCGAATCCGAGTATTTCAAGCCGCCGCTTGGGGAGAACCGCGAACTCATCTTGTTCTGAGCCGGGGGCGGACGGACAAGTTTGTCCGTGAAGACCCTCCAGGACATGGGTGTGCCTAAGGTCTCGCACATCGTCACCGGATTCAAAGGCTGGAAGGACGCAAGCCTTCCTGTCGCCGGATTCGAGCGGAAGCCACGCGGGTAAACAAGGCCCTACTCACGCCAATACTCGCTCGTTTGCTCTCCCGTTGATCTGGGTAAAGCGTGAGACGGACGCTCGCCCAGGTCGGCGGGATGCGTTGCAGAACGCCGGTCGGCCCATTAGTCTCGCTCGAACACAGTCGCGTTGACCCAACGTGCAGGGAGAGACAATGGCGAGCGAGACCGAGGAGCTCATCGAGCTCGGCAACCTGGATCCGGACGCCTGGTACGACTATGCCGAAGCGCAGGGGTGGAGCGACGGCTTTCCCGTGATGATGCCCACCGAAGCCGCGGTGCAACGATTTATCGACGCGACCCGTGGGGACAACCAGCCCATCCCAGCGCTCCCGCCGCGCCAGGTGGTGCCTAGCTTATCCAGCTTGGCTGCGAATGCAGTGATGGCGGGGTGTCGACCTGAGCACTTCCCAGTGGTGCTCGCAGGCGTACGATCGGTATCGGATCCGGACTACAACCTGCACGGCTCGCTCGCGACCACGCATCCGTGCACCAACATGATGCTAGTCAGCGGGCCGATCCGAGACGAGCTTGAGATTAACTTCGCGAGCAACTGTTTTGGCCAAGGGCACCGCGCGAACGCGGCGATCGGGCGTGCCTTACAGCTCATCATGGTCAACGTTGGTGGTGCGAAGCCCGGCGCGATGGATCGCTCAACCCAAGGGTCGCCGGCCAAGTTTGCGTTCTGCTTCGGGGAAAACGAGCAGGAATCACCTTGGGAGCCCTACCACGTGCGCCAAGGGTTCGCGGCCGAGGATAGCGTGGTGACGGCCATGGCAGCTGAGGGGCCCCACAACATCAACGATCACGCCAGCACCACCGGCGAAGGCTTGATCGTGACCATCGCAAACACGATCGCCACCGCAGGCGCGAATACCCTCAAGGGTAAAGGACCGTACTTCGTCGTCATCGGTCCGGAGCACGCGCAAACCCTAGCGCGCGACCGCTGGACCATCCCACAGCTACAGGAAGCCTTTCACGAGCGTTCAAAGGTTCCGATGACCCGGGTGTCCAAAGAGAACCAAAAGAGCTTCGAAGAGCAAGACGTCACGCTGCACAATGGGTTCTACTATCACGCTCCGTCTCCCGAGTATGTTCACGTGCTCGTAGCAGGCGGACCGGGAAAGCATTCCGCCTTCATTCCCTCCTTCGGGGGAACGGCAGCGTCCTCGACGCGGATTCTCCGTCCCTGACGAGTACACCTCAGCGGCGTCGGCCCTTACCAAAGAGGCCCAATATCCAAGCAGGTATCAAGGCGCCGAGAAAAATGCCGGTGATCAGCATAAAACCGTCTTGGAAGCCAAGCGTGTTCGCTTGGGCTTCGATGACCCGACCCAAATAGTGCAGCGCGCCGGGCGCACGAGCCGCTTCCGGAACCCCAACATTTCCCAGCAGCGATCCAATTCTCTCGAGCAATTCACGGCTTACTACGTTGGACGGTGTCTGGGTGGCTGCTAACGCGACACTGTGAAATTCAGCGCGCTGCTCAATAAAGACGACGAAGCCGTTGACACCAACCGCCCCACCCATCAAACGAATGAAATTGATCGTGCCAGAGCCCCGATTGAGTTGCTCCGGGGGCAAAGCGCGCAAGGCAGACACGTTGATCGTCGGCATTAACAAGCTCAGGCCTATGCGCCCCACGATGACGTAAATCGCCAAGGTCCAAAATGTCGTGTTCGCGTCGGCGGTATTCAGTAGGGCAGTGCCAGCGGCGAAGAGCAATAACCCGCCCATCGCGAGGAGATGCACCGGGAGGGCATCGACCAAGCGCCCGCCTACGGGAAACAAGACCATGAGCACAATTCCGGCGGGAACCGTGACGACACCGGCCAGGGTTGGGGTGAAGTACTGTACGGTTTGCACGAAGACCGGGATCGCGTAAGTTGAGGCAAAATTGCCGGCGCCGAAAACGAACCCCAGCATCGCCGCAGCAGCGAATTGGGGATGTCGAAAGAGCGTAAAGTCGAGCAATGGGGAATCCGAGCGCATCTGCATCAATACGAAGGCGATCGCACAAGCACTGCCAATTAGCCCGCGGATCAGACTTTGGTCTGAACTCCATCCATCCCGTTGTCCATTGGCGATAAACACCATCAAGCAAGCGATCGCGATCACGAGTAGCAGATAGCCGGTCCAGTCGAACCGCTCCGGGGGGGCGCCCGATTCGCGCCCCGGGAAAAAGACTGAGCCGAGCAAAAGGGCAAGAGCGGTCACCGGTAGCGGTATGTAGAACAGCTCCCGCCAACCGATCAGATCGATGGTCAGCCCGCCCACCACCGGGCCCATGATCGGCGCAATCATGATCCCCATGCCGTAGGCGCTCATCGCCAGGCCTCGCTGCTCGGGAGGGAACACCCGGAAGATCATCACCATCGCGAGCGGCTGCACGATGCCCGCGGCAAACCCCTGTACCACCCGTCCGAGGATCAACATATCGATGTTCGGGGCCCAAGCGCACACGAGCGAGCCAACGATGAAAATGCCAACGGCACCGAGATAGCCGGCCCGATAGCCGAATGACGAAATAAGCCATGCGCCGAGCAGCTGACTGGCGGTCATGGTGGCGAGAAACGCGGTCGCCATCCATTGCGCCTCGTCTTGCCCCACCCCGAACGAGCCCATGATGGTGGGTACCGCGACGTTGACCATCGTCGATGACAAGATCATCGTCATCGCGGCCACCATACCGGTGAAGGTAACGATCCAGCGGTAGGCGGATCCGTAGCGCTCGCTGAGCGCCTCCAAGCTCGGTCCGGTCAAATAGATCCCTCAAGCCTTCCCGCGAATGGTTGCGTGCGAGCTGGCCAGTTTAGGCGACGGTATCCCTAGTCTGACATCGACGCGACGATTGAAGCCAACGCAGTTCCCGTTCAGCATTCGTGAGGCAAACTGTGGTTTTGGATGAGGGAGAGAACCGTGGGACCGCTGAAGGGCGTCAAGATCATCGAGATGGCGGGGATCGGACCCGCGCCGATGTGCGCAATGCTGCTCGCAGACATGGGAGCGGAAGTTCTTCGGGTCGACCGGATCGGCGCGTCCGATCTCGGGCTCGGGGGTGATCCGCGTTACGAACTGCTTAATCGAGGTCGGCGGTCGGTAGCCATCGACGTCAAGACCCCGGAAGGGCGCGACGCAGTGCTGAGACTCGTAGCGGGAGCGGAAGGTCTCATCGAGGGGTTTCGCCCCGGGGTCATGGAGCGACTAGGGCTCGGGCCGGAGGCGTGTCTTGCGCACAATCCGCAGCTGGTCTTCGGGCGCATGACGGGCTGGGGCCAAGAGGGGCCCATTGCCCACGCGGCGGGGCACGACATCAACTACATTGCGCTAACCGGTGCGCTTCACGCAATCGGCGCGAAGAACGGTGCGCCGCTCCATCCCCTGAACCTCGTGGGCGACTTCGGAGGGGGCGCCCTCTACCTCGCCTTCGGAATGGTGTGCGGGATCCTCGAAGCGAGAAGCTCCCTGCAGGGACAGATCGTCGATGCCGCAATGACCGACGGGGCGGCCTCGCTGATGACGATGTTCTACGGTATGTTGGCTGCCGGCACCTGGAACGACCGGCGCGCCTCGAACCGGGTAGACGGTGGAAGCCACTTCTACCGCGTTTACGAAACGAAGGACGGGCAGTACGTCGCGATCGGATCGATCGAGGCCAAATTCTACGCCGAGCTGCTACGCCTCACCGGGCTCGCTGAGCGTACCCTGCCGGCTCAGAACGAGACCGAACGGTGGAGCGAGATGGCGCAGGAACTAGAAGCGGTGTTCAAGACCCGCACCCGGGATGAGTGGTGCGAAATTATGGAAGGCACTGACGTGTGCTTCGCACCCGTGCTCAGTATGACCGAAGCGCCCGATCATCCGCAGATCCGGGCACGGGACACGTTTGTCGAGCACGATGGCGTCGTGCAGCCCGCCCCCGCGCCGCGTTTCAGCCGCACGGTGGAAAGCATTCAGTCTCCGCCGCCGGCACCGGGCGAACATACCGACGAGGGCCTCCATGACTGGGGGTTCTCTCCTGAGGAAATCGGCCAGTTACGACAGGCCGGCGCCATAGGTTGATCCCACCAATGACCACCAAGACGTCACCCCCAGCCCCCGGGCACATTCCCGTCCGACCCGACTGGCTCGCTACCCACAATGAGGACGCCCTCGAGCCCGAGCTACCGATCATCGATCCCCACCACCACCTCTGGAATCGAGACGGAAAGCCCTATTTCCTCTCTGAGCTTCTCGACGATGTGAACACCGGGCACAACATCGTCGCGACCGTTTTCGTCGAGTGCCACGCCATGTACCGCAAAGGCGCCGTTGAAACGATGGCTCCGGTAGGTGAGGTCGAGTTCGTCAACGGCATTGCCGCCATGAGCGCATCGGGCGACTACGGCGAGCTGAGAGCCGCCGAAGGGATCGTGGGGTATGCAGACTTGGGTCTGGGAGCGGCGGTACGCGACGTGCTGGAAGCACACGTTGCCGCCGGAGGCGGACGATTTCGAGGGGTTCGAAACACTTCGGCCTGGCATTCGGATCCCGCGGCTCGCGGCTCCTCGGTAACGCCGCCGCCTGATGTATTGACCCGGCCCTCATTTCAAGCCGGGCTCGCTTGCCTGACAGAGATGGGACTGAGCTTCGACGCCTGGATGTATCACACCCAGCTAGAGGAATTGGTCGCCGTGGCTCGAACGTCGCCCGAAGCCAACATCGTGCTCAATCACGTCGGGGGGCCTATCGGCATCGGACCCTATAACAGCGAGCGAGACGCGGTATTTGCCGAATGGCGTGCCTCGATTCACAAGCTTGGGGCGTGCCCGAATGTCTCGGTGAAGCTCGGCGGACTCGGGATGCGACTGTTTGGCTTCGACGTGCACACTGCCCCCAAGGCGCCCTCCTCGGCAGCCTTAGCGGATCTATGGCGCCCTTACCTTGAAACCTGTATCGAGGCGTTCGGTCCTGAGCGCGCGATGTTTGAGAGCAACTTTCCGGTGGACAAAGGAAGCTGCAGCTACCCCGTACTGTGGAACGCGTTCAAGCGAATAGCGGCGGGCGCCTCGCCATCGGAAAAAGCGGCTCTGTTCCACAACACCGCAAAGCGCGTCTACCGCATCTGAGCCGGCTAGGACCGGTCCATCGAGGAAACTCGCCCAAGGTGGAACCTGGACGAATCGACAGCCCGAGCGTGAGCCAAGGAGGGTCCGCATCAACCGACACACCCCCAAAGGGCACTCAGCGAGTAATGCCATGCAAGTGCCAGGCACACTGCTTCGTGGTCGTAACCGATCCGTAACGGTCTAGACGATGACAGTCAATAAGCCTATGGGCGAAGAGGTACTCCGCAAAGCGTGGACGTTGGGTGACAAGTCGGAGCGCTAGGACTGCGCAGTGGCGGCCACCTGAAACGTCGCGGGACAAAGAGAGGATGTCTTCCGCTCAGTTTGACGAAATTTGCTAGAAGGACGAACGCATGAAGGATTTCACGGGAAAGACCGCAGTCGTTACCGGGGCGGCAAGCGGAATCGGACGCGCCGTGTCGTTAGCGCTGGCGAATCGCGGCGCGAAGCTGGTTCTCGCCGATATGGCGCCGGAGGCGCTTGAAGCCGTGCGGGTGGAGGTTGAGGCATCCGGAACGGAAGCGATCGGTGTCGTCACCGATGTCACCGAAAAGGCGTCGGTGGAGGCACTGGCCGATGCGGCGTGGGACCGATTCGGCGGCGTTCATATCGTGCACAACAATGCAGGCGTCATGGTCCGGGCGCCGATGCTCGACGCCGACGAGAAAGACTGGGCGTGGATACTGGCGGTCAACCTCTGGGGGGTGATACACGGGGTACACGCTTTCGTGCCCCGCATGCTGGAGGCCGGCGAGGAAGGGCATGTTGTCAATACAGCGTCGGAGGCCGGGCATTTCGCGGGCGACCTCTATGGCGTCTACAACACCTCCAAGTTCGCGGTAGTCGGGCTGACCGAAAGCCTGGCGCGAGAGCTGAGAAACACCCGGATTGGCGTCTCAATGCTCTGCCCGGGCCAGGTCGAGACGGGGATCTTCACGAATACCAACCGGCCCGCCACGTACCGCCGGCCCGGCGACGATGCGCCAGCCGAACGGCGGGTGGCCGAAAACACCCAGAACCCGGGCGATGTCGCAGCCAAGGTGCTGGCGGCCATCGAATCAGGTGATCTCTACATCTTCAGCCACATCGACGAAGCCAGAGCGCTGATCGAGAAGCGTCACGAGCGATTGGCTCGAGCGCTAAACCCTTGAGCGAGGCTCAGGCCATCGCCAAATTGCGTTCGCGGAAGCCGAGCTCCGGTGGTTGACAGGGGGTCGCGAGCGCTGCTCGACCCGGGTAGCTAATGGAAGGCCGGTGCCACGCTATGTGTTTACCGCCAGACCCGCTGCTGGCCCTAGCCGCCAAGCGCACCAGAAGCGGGCACTGGGGCCGCGGATGCCGGAGGACGGAATACAGACGCGATCAGCACCGCGCCGAGGCCCACAACACCGGCGCCAAGGTACATGCCGATATAGCTGGTGTATTGATCGTAGAACCAACCGCCGGCCAACGGACCGAGCGCCATGCCGACGCTTGAAATCATGGTCACAGCGCCGAATGCGGTACCCATGATTCGCGCACCGAAGTACTCCCGGATCAATACCGCGTAAAGCGGCATCACGCCGCCGTAGGCGAACCCGAAGCAGGCCGAAAGCGCATAGAGCCACGCGAGGTCGCGGGTGACGGCGTACAGACTGATGGTGATCGCTTGCAGAAGAAGCCCAACGACCAAGATATGGCGCGCGCCGTATCGGTCGGCAAGCAGACCCATGACGATGCGCCCCGCTAGCCCCCCCGCCCCGGCAGTGCTCAGCATACCAGTGGCCGCCAGGGCGGAGGCGCCGCACAGGCCAGCGAAACTCACCATGTGCAGGATCGGCCCGGAATGGGCCAAACAACAGAATAAGAAGGTCAGTGAAATAGCGGCGAACTGCGGGGTGGTCAGTGCATCGGCGAAGGTCATGTCGACCTCCGAGGCCATGGCATCAGAGGTAGACGTCGTCTCGGGCGGCGCCGGGCGCAGCAGAAAGGCCCCCGGCACAACAATTAAGAAAGCGAGGCCCGCGAGCACCGTGAATGCCGCCCGCCAGTCGTAAAGCTCGATCACCAGGGTCGCCAGCGGACCGATCGTCATGGTGCCGATGCCAAGCCCCATCGACACCAGCGCGACAGCGAGACCGCGGCGGTGGGTGAACCAGGTCGAGGTCAGCGCGATGAGCGGCGCAAAGGCGCTGCCCGAGGCGGCACCGACAACAATGCCGAACAGGAGCTGGAGCTCAGCCAGGCTCTGGGCATAGCTCGAGGCGAGAAGACCGAGCCCCAGCAGGACGCCGCCGGCCAGCATGACGCAGCGGGTACCAAACCGATCCGCTATCGCGCCCCAGCCGAACCCCGCCACGCCCATGGTAAGAAACGCCAGCGTCGAGACACTGGAGATCCCGGCTCGCGAGGCATCCAGCGCCGCGGCAACCGGCTGGAAAAACACCGAGAGCGCGGTCACGGTGCCGACACCGATGCACGTAGCAACGATACCGTAGGCCACGATGACCCATCCGTAGTACACGCGCATGAAGCGGCTCCCCCCGGCGCGCAACCACAAGCCGCCGCGCCGGCAATCGTAACCGATTACGAGTACGAGGCTCGGGGTCATGGTCGGTGGTGTGGTGCCCGCGGGGCCGCAGCTACTCGATGGTATTCGGCATCTGAATAGGGTTCTATTTCGGCTTCGGCCCAAGAGTCCCAAAGAACCTCGCGCGCCGTGGTCCGTTACTCACGATACGCTCCTCATCCACGGCGGCATTTTTCGGCCGAGGGAGAGCAGTTGATCGCGGCCGGGTAATCGAACGAACGGTTGTGGGCTACCGGGCACCAGGCAACCAGTTCCCATTCGCATCCGAAAAGCTGTCCTACGACCAACCCCAGTGTTATCTCGAGAGTCGAGGTGCTCAATACCGGAAATCAGGCGAACGATTGACGAGCCACGCTGCGAAGGCCGCTCTTCTATCACTGCAACTGCTAGGTTGCCGACGCCGCGTTCGAGGGACATCTCCGAGAGGACTAGAAGGCGCGGTAGCGAAGGGCTGCCGTCTGCATACCGTCGGTTGCGGGGGCCGTAGCAGGCGCGGATGCACGTGACCCTTTCGCATCCTAGCTCTCCATCACGCCGTACTTCGAACTGCAGCAGTAGAGGCGCTGGTCCGCTATCCTGTGCCCACACACCGAGTTGGTCACCTGCGTACCCGCTCATCGAGCTTGAGGATGTCAATGAGCAATGACGTCGTGTTCCATCGTCCTCCCATAAGCAACGCCACAGCCCGAAAAGCGAGGGCCAAGTGGACAAAGCCGCAGCCATTCCCCAGGCAACGAACCGGCGTTACCGTCACCGCGGCGATGAGACCAGCTCAAGGCGCCCGTGTGGGCTCAAGTGACTGAGATCTCACCCCCTTCAGCTGCCTCCGATCCACGAGCGGGCATGGTGCTCATGATCGTAGCGGTGTTGTTGCTCCCGGGCATCGACGCCATTGCCAAGTATCTCTCCGGCTCGGTGTCCGCAGGCCAGGTGACCTGGACGCGTTTCGTATTCCAGAGCCTCTTCTTATTGCCGTTTTGCCTACGCCTCCCGGGGGCACTGCTGCGGCCACCCTTGGGACTACATCTGTTGCGCGGCGCTCTGCTCGCGCTGACCACGGTCCTGTTTTTCTACTCGCTCAAATTCCTCCCGATGGCCGACGCAATCGCGATTTTCTTCGTCGAGCCGCTCATCCTAACCGTACTCTCAGCGGCCTTCCTCAGCGAGGCGATCGGTTGGCGCCGGATGAGCGCAGTGCTCGTCGGGCTACTCGGCGCACTCATCGTCATCCGCCCCGCCTTCGCGAACATTGGTTTTGCCGCGCTGCTTCCGCTGATGGCTGCGGTCTGCTTCGCGACCTATATGCTGCTCACCCGCAAGCTCGTGGCGCATACTGACCCCATGCGCATGCAGCTCTACGCTGGGGTCATCGGCGCCGCGGTAATGAGTGTCGCGCTGCTGATCGGCGATAAGCTAGGGGTAGAAGCTATCGCCGTCTCGAGCCCCACTTTGCCGCAGTGGGGACTGCTGCTGGTGCTCAGCATCATCGCCACGGTCGGTCACTTGATGGTCACGCACGCTTTAAGACGCGCCCCGGCGGCCTTGCTTGCCCCCTTTCAGTACGTCGAAATCGTCGGAGCAACGATTCTCGGTTTTCTGGTATTCAATGATTTACCCGACATGACGACGTGCTTCGGTATCGCAATCATCGTGGGGACGGGTCTCTACGTGTTCCACCGCGAACGCACCCAGATCTCCACTTAGAACAGGTCGATCGGCTGAGGGCTAGGTCTCGCTGCAGCTCACCCTACGACACTTCCGGTGTCTCTTCGCTCGATTTTACCGATGCCCTTCACCGGTCTTCGGTCGCAAGAAAAAGAGAGGAACAAGCGGAATAAGAATACTGATAGCGATGAAGACGAAGCCATCTTGAAAACCCAACGCATTGGCCTGCGCGATGATCACCTGCTTCAAATGCCCGATTGCCAAACCAGCGCGCTCAAATTCCCCCAGACCAGATTGAGCTAGCAGCGCGGCAGCGGTGCCCAGAAACTCTCGCGCCCCGTCGTTCGCAGTGGTCTGCGTCCAGCCGAAATGGCTGGCATGAAAACCGATCCGTTGCTCCAACAGCAGGGCATAGAATCCGACACCGTTCGAACCGCCGAAGATAACGGCGAAATTCGCAAGCCCGGCGCCGCGCTGCATCTGGCTCGCCGGCAGCCCGACCAAGGGCGCCGACATCATGGGCGGCGTGGCAATGGCTGAGCCGAGCCGACCGAGGAGCAGCATGAGCGCCACGTACCAGAAGTGGGTGTTGGCATCAGCGATCGCGAGCGCAAACAGACTCACGGCGGTTATGAGTATGCCAATGACGAGCAGCGTCCGGTGCGGAAAGATATCGGTCGCCTTGCCGGTGAGCGGCATGATCGCGGCCGCGAAGAGGCTCGCCGGCAAGAGCAGCACCCCAGCGGTGATCGGCGGGAAGTTCTGAACGATCTGGCCAAAGATCGGAAAAGCGTACACCGTCGCCAGCGATCCGAAGCCGAAGAAGAAAATAACGACCAAACCGGCCACGTAAGCCCGGTTTCGAAACAGACTGAGATCGACCAGCGTCGGACCGGGTCGGCGTTGTGACCAATAGAACACGACCAGTCCGA
>JACLAC010023407.1_pt1 | contig 29479 bp, 20 predicted proteins | sample 8027881 | NCBI WGS metagenome assembly JACLAC01 (sample SAMN15725517, study PRJNA655200) | protist metagenome | isolation source: fluorescence activated cell sorting (FACS) single amplified genomes of... | place: Spain: Blaines Bay Microbial Observatory, Mediterranean Sea | collected 2016-01-19 | reverse complement strand
CACTTGTGAAGGCAACAGCAGAAGAAGTCCGACCTTGGGAGACAAATTTTGAAATAATTAATGAAGTACAGTTTGGTAATGTCACGGTAATTCAGTTGGTTAAACCGAGGCCTGATAAAGGCCCCCCGATTTTTGAATTAATGATTTCTGAGTGGGCAGGTCCAAAGGTAAAAAAAATGTCTGTCTATCATTGTCTAAAGATAGATACTGAAGTATCAAATGAATGGATAAAATCATTTCGGACAGACTAAGTGTCTTCATTTGAAATAACATTATCTAAGAATTCTCGCCTAACAGCACACTAAAAAACTCAGCCTCTCAAGTGGTGGGAGTTTCTCCCATTTCCCACCGATTCTAACGATTTGCTAAAGCCTACTCTGGATCAACTGACTTGAAGCGTTTGACCAACTCAGTAACTAGATTCTAGGTTTGAATTGGTATCTCAGCAATCCGGACAATTCTTTACAGTTCCATTTTCAAAGAGCTTTCTCTTTTTAACTAAATACTTCGGAGTTTAATTTTCTGAGCTTAATGTTTTATGCCCCTTGCAGTCTCCTAGCTGTATTTTTTTATCTTTGAATCTTCATTAAAGGAATCCCTTATTTTCGACCTCCATCCCCTTACTCCCGGGGGCACCAAAAGCACCCCCCACGTCTTGATACTGAGACTCTGACTGCCATATCATTCCCAGCCCTGCCCAACTTCTTCATCTTTTGAATTTTAGCTTCAAGGTTGTTATACAAACAGCCCAATTTAATGTTTTCCATGAAGAGGCCAAGATGATCTGTAGATCAGCCATTGCGACTACCATACTGCTACTATTGTTGGTAACTGTGCCACTGACATGGGCGCAGGAACGAGCCATCCGTCCACTGGAAACCGATAATCGGCAGGCATTGGTAATCGGTAATGCGAACTATGCCCATGCAGGGGTACTGCGCAATCCTGCTAACGATGCCAAGGCCATCGGCAGAACGCTAGAGCAGCTTGGCTTCAAGGTCAGAACCCTAACGGATGCAGATGAACGCCAGATGGATCAAGCCATCCGTAACTTTGGAAGACGACTTCGTGGTAGCAACGGGGTGGGGCTTTTTTACTACGCTGGCCATGGGATGCAGATTGAGGGGCAAAATTATCTGTTGCCCACGGACATCAATCCAAGCAATGAATTTGATGTGACCTATGATGCAGTCCCAGTTGGCAAACTACTGGGCCAGATGCAGGTAGCAGAAAATGGGATGAACATCGTGATTCTTGATGCTTGTCGCAACAATCCCTTTGCTAGAAGCTTCCGTAGTAGCAGTTGAGGATTGGCCCAGTTGATTGCCCCTACCGGGTCATTCATTTCGTATGCGACAGCGCCAGGAAATGTGGCTGCCGATGGAGCAGGGGACAATGGGCTATTTACCGAAAGATTGCTTCAGCATATGACCACACCGGGTCTAAAGCTGGAAGAAGTCTTCAAGCGGGTAAGGGCCAATGTCCAGCAAGACAGCAGCAACAAGCAAGTCCCTTGGGACTCATCTTCCGTAACGGGTGATTTCTTCTTTGTTCCAGCGGAGGGTGTTGTTGCAGCAAAGCCCAAAGTGGTTGATCCTGCTAAATCATCAGATGAAGACTTCACCGCACAGGCTTGGGAGGTCATCAAAGACTCAAAAGATCCAGAATTATTAGAAGAATTTATTAAGTTATTCCCAGAGGCCCCTCAGCACAATTTAGCGAGACTGAAATTAATGGCAATGGCATCCTCTTCATCGACAGAAGCCCTTGCACAGGATAAGAACGTTGAAATAACTGATGAAGAGTTTTGTAAGAAATTCGAGGAAGAATATGGTATTTCTCTCCCAGAGTCTGAATATATTTCATCAAAAGAGCAGGTACTCACAGCCAGTTCAGTAAATAGTGAAGTTTTATCTGGAGAAGCAGCCAAGGAGAAATTGCTGGCGACCAATACTTGCGAGGGATGTGACCTGAGCGAAGCCATCCTGTACAAAGCCTCCCTGAGTAAAGCCATACTCAGTGAAGCCAATCTGCGTGGTGCCGACCTCAGTGGTGCCTACCTGTTTAAAGCCAAGCTGGAAGAAGCCAAGCTCAGTGATGCCTACCTTTATGGAGCTAACCTGCGTAAAGCCAATCTGCGTGGTGCCGACCTCAGTGGTGCCTACCTGTATGACGCCGATCTCACTGAAGCTACATTTTGCTATACCAAAATGCCTGATGGCTCAATTAATAATCAGGATTGTTCATCCTTTTCGTCAGAAGAAGCCCCTGCAAAGACTGCATCAACTTCATCAAAGGAGCCTGTATCCGTTGTCAGTTCAGTAATTAGTGAAGTTTTATCTGGAAAAGCAGCGATAAAAAAACTGCTGACAATTAAGAAATGCAGCGGATGCTTTCTAGAGGATGCCGACCTTAGTGATGCCTACCTGTATGGAGCTAACCTGCGTAAAGCCAATTTGCGTGGTGCCGACCTGCGTAGAGCCTACCTGCATGACGCCAATATGGAGGGAGCCAATCTGGGATACTTTCCCTCCCTGCGTGGAGCCAGATTCTGCAACACCACAATGCTCGACGGCGCGATCAATAACCAAGATTGCTAGCATTAACGCCCCACGCCATAGTCTCCAGGCCTTCTACCAATTCAATCACATAACCTGATGGCCTCAAATGTAGGCTGACCGGATTCAAGTTTTTTTGTGTCAAACACTTTTTTAACAGCACAGGTCGAATGCTTGTTGTCAGACAGCTGGGACCTCAAGCACCTTTTCCAGCACAGCCATCCCAACAAATATAAACACCATGAAGACTAGCCACAAAAAGAAGTTCCTGCCGTCTTTATTGGCTCCCATATGCCCTCTGAATGATATGAGTTTATCTAATTAATTCAGTTAATAATTCAGTTTACATCTAGCTATTTACCAAATGCTGAAATATTCATACCAACTCAAACTTTATTAGGTAAGACTCAGCAGAGGCGTCACAAAGAGCCACTCCTTTACCCATTTATGCCGAATGCCGTAATCGCGGTGAGTATGACGCTCTAATCCACTCCCTTCCAAATTGTATCAATTTCATTATTTGATATTTCCCTGCACTGCTGGTAATTCATCGGCTAAATCTCCTTATTTTCCAACTACCAAACGGTAGGCGATCATGAAACATTTGGTCTGCTCTCTACTTGTTAGTTTCCTGTTGGTCCCACTGGCCTGGTCCCAAACCAGAGCAATCCAACCTGTTCGCATTGAGGCTCAAACTGCCCAAAATGAAACAATCTCTTATATCTACGAAGAATCGCACGCTCTGATCATTGGGGTAAGTGAGTACAACAACGGCTGGTCTAAGCTTCCTGGGGTCAAGACAGATGTTATGGAAGTTAGCAGGGCACTGGAGGAAAATGGCTTTGAGGTGGAGGTGGTTGAGGATCCAACACTCGATGAACTGGTGATAGCGATTGAGGATTTTATCTTTGACAAGGGGGTTGATCCAGAGAATCGACTGCTGATTTACTATGCCGGACATGGCCACACCATGAAGTTGGGCTATGGTGGCGAAATGGGTTTTCTAGTGCCAGCTGATGCACCCATACCAGCCAAAAGCAATGCTATCCGATTCCAACGTAAAGTTTTGAGCATGCAACGTATTGAAGAAGTTGCCAAGAGCACCTCTGCCAAGCATGTTTTGTTCATGTTCGATTCCTGTTTTGCGGGCTCTGTCTTTCTGGCCACTCGAGCAGCTCCGTCCTACATTGAAGTGTTTACCGAGGAGCCAGTACGTCAATTCATCACCTCAGGCAGTGCTGATCAGGAGGTACCGGATATCAGTATTTTCCGCCGGGCTTTTGTGGACGCCTTGGAAGGGAGTGCTGATTTCGACAAGGACGGCTATCTGACTGGATCTGAGTTGGGTACTTACATCCAGAAACGAACAGCAGAAGATTGGAAGGGAGAGTTGACTCCACAGTATGGCAAGTTGCAGGATCCAAATCTCAATAAAGGGGACTTTGTTTTTGAGCTCAGTAAGCCACCGGTGGTGGAAGAGCCTCCAACACCAGAACCTGCTCCAGTTGAACCAGAAATGAATCTAGCTGCTCAAGCTTGGAGCATGATCGAAAATTCTGAAAATCGAGCAGTCTTCAGTGCATTCATTGAGAAATTTCCCGAATCTCCCCAGCGTCAATTAGCTGAACTAAAACTGATGCTATTACTCCCACCAGCTCAGGCAAAAAAGCAGGAGGAGCCAATTCCTGAAAGACAAAACGAACTAGCTAAAGTAAAGCCTTTTGCACCAGTGGCAGAACCAAAAGTGTTTGAATCATTGATTGGTGAAGCAGCCCAAAAGAAACTAGTGGAAACAAACGAGTGTATTGGGTGTGATTTGAATGGAGCCAACCTGTATGCAGCTTTTCTGAGTAATGCCGACCTCAGCGGTGCCGACCTCAGCGGTACAAACCTGCATAGAGCTAGCCTGCGAGATGCTAATCTCAGTGGCGCTAATCTCGGTGGCGCTAATCTAATTGAAGCCAATCTGAATAACGCTGATCTTGGTAATGCCAACCTGACTGGAGCTAACTTGTCTATAGCAGATTTACTTGGAGCTAATTTTTTGGAGCTAATCCAATTGAAGCCAATCTGAATAACGCTAAGCTCTACAGTACTAAGTTTAATCAAACCAACCCAAGCAAAGCCGACCTTCGTGAGGCCGCACTAGATAGCGCCAAATTCTGTAAAACCACAATACCTGATGGCTCTATCAATAACGATGATTGCTAAGCCCCAGAACTAAAGGTGCAAGTCTGACAGCAACAACCATACTCCAGTACCATGAAAGATAGGTCATCGTGTCTAGATTACTGCTGAGCCTTTTACTGTTTTTATTGACAGTTCCTTCTGGCTGGGCTCAAGAAATCACTGTTGAAGGGGTGGGGCCAACTAAAGATCAGGCTAAGAAAGAGGCTCTGGCAGACCTCTCCCAGAACATCTCGGTGGAAGTCAAATCCGTTCAGACCCAGTTATCAGAGCTGATGGGTCAGGAATTCCAACAGGGCGCCACCAGCCTGATTCAAGTAGAATCCCGTCTCCCCTTGCTAGGTACAGAGAGCTTTGTGGTCGAAGATGTGGATTACTACTCTGCCCTGGCCCGGCTCTCAGCTCAGGAAGCCAAACCGCTCTATCGCAATCAACTTCAAGCAATTGATAGAGAAATTCAGCAGGCCGCCAAGCAATTGGCAGCAGCTGAGAAAAACGTGGAGCGGGAAGCCTTCCTGCAGGTGATCCTGGAAAAACTTGGGGATTTTAAGCGTCACCAGACAGTGCTGTTGGTGCTTGGGGATATTGATCTACCCAAACTGCAAATCACAGAGACCGAACTGAAAGCGCAACTGCGCCAGGTTCAAAATGTGCCGGATTCACTCGAGCAGGCAGCCAGAATCCTGACCCGGGATATGCAGGATCGCAGAGGGATCTACGTCTACCCTTTCCGCACAGGAGGCTCCCAGGAAGTCACTTCTTTCGCAGCAGCCTTGAGAGGCCGTCTACAAGAGCAACTGAGCACCGTCCGCCAACCTGATCAAGCCAGGCTGTGGCTCTATGGTAGCTATCTGATCACAGAGCAGGGGCTGGAACTCTCAGCCCATCTAGCCCAGTCCAACAATCACCGAATTGAGCAATCCAGATCACTTTTTCTACCAAAGAGCGCCTACCAGGGTCTGCAAGCCAAGCCATCACAGATCAGCTTTGAAGAGCAACTGCGCAATAATCCGGACCTCTGGCGCAAGAGAGACTTTCGAGTGTCTGTCCGCAGCAACAAGGGGCACCAGGACTTGATGTTCAACGAGGGGGATATCTTTGAGATCGTTGTTGCTTCTAAACTATTACTTCACGCAACTCATTCAATCTGCTAAAGTCTGCCTTCAGTCCTCCCATTCTGCAGGTGTGAGGTGTCCTAATAACCAACCATACTACCTCCTCCAATCATGTTTTCAGAAAGGTTTGCATGCCAAATTTTTCGATAGAAATCCCAATAGATGCTGATGCGTCATTAGCTTGGGAAATATGGTCAGACTTTCAAAATTTCGACAGGATTCTTCCAATCAAAATCCAAGGCGGAACAGACTCTAATGAACCGGGTGCAGTTCGTATACTTGAGATGAATAGTAGTATTGTTGTAGAGCGTCTGGAAAATCAGGATGAACAATTGAAGCAACAGATAGTAAGCGCACTGACTCATTTCCTGCCAATCCAGAATTTGGTAACTAGTACAAAGATACTAGAGAAAGAGAGTGGTGTTATTCTGAGCTTCGAACAGAGCTACTTGAGCTGTTCGCTATCAGTTGAAACTACAGAAGAAATTCTAACAGGTAATTGTCAGACTGTTGCGGGAGCTTTGGAAGGTGCGGCAAAGAGAAAAAAAGAAGGCATTGAAGCAGAAACTCATGAGTCACCCCCCTTGAACATCAACAGACCAGCGCCTGAATTTTGTTTGCAAGATCAGCATGGTAAAGAGCATTCATTAGCTGACCATCGTGGAAAGTGGCTACTACTTGCCTGTTATTTCTCTGATGAGAGCTTCTTCTGAACGGCGCAGATCAAGGCTCTCGTGCGGAGCCTCAAGCAATTTGACAAACTCACTGCACTGCCCTTTGGTATCAGTTCAAATACAGTAGAGCAGCATGCTCAGTTTGCTAAAAATCATGAACTGATGCTTCCACTGTTGGCAGATCCAGAACTCAAGATGATCTCCCAGTACACGGGTTCAAAGAGATTTGGTAACTTCAGTATGGCAGCGAGCCGCCAATCTTTTTTGATAGATCCCCAAGGAGTTCTTCGCAAAGTCTACAACCCCGTCAATATATTTACACATGCCGATCAGGTTCTCTCTGATCTGCAAACCTTGACAGAGGTGATCGACCAGTTGGGGAGTCTACAGAGAAGACAACGGGAGATGCAGGACAGCATCACGGCAGCTCGCAGGATTCAACAATCCTTATTGCCAGATCTCTCATCAATTGAAAACAGTTCTGGGCAAATCGCTCTAATGTTCGAACCTCTAGAACAGATTGGGGGTGACTGCTATTGGGTACAGTCCAATTCCGCACAGACTTGGGTGGGACTTTTTGACTGTACAGGACACGGAGTGCCAGGAGCGTTTATCACTATGGTCTTGCTCTCTGGTCTCCAAAGGTTAGGAAACAATCTTACTCACACCTCGCCTGCTCGTTTGCTGGAGCAACTGGATCAATATCTCAGAGAGGTCTTTGAAGCAGAGCAGGATAAGTTCTCTAGCAGTGGTGCAGAAGGCGTTTTGGTTTGTCTGAATCATCAACAAAAGAAACTAAATTTTGCCAGTGCGCGAAGGCCACTTTGGGTACAGCAACCTGATGGCATGATTAAGGAAACCAAGCCACAGCGCAGAATACTAGGTCAGCCCTCCAAGCTGCAGCAGTGGGAGGAGCAATCGTTCACTCTTTCTTCAGGGAGCCGACTGTTCTTGTTTAGTGATGGTATTCCAGACGAGGGTAACCCCGAAGGATTTTCTTTCGGTAAACATCGCCTCAAGTCTATCTTACAACACCATGAACAAGTATCTCTGGCGGAACTGACAAGCAAAGTAAGGTCTGCTATCCAACTTTGGAGAGAAGAGGCAATTCAACGTGATGACCAGACCTTAATTGCTTGGGAAGTATGAAAAAGTTGTAAGTCCCAACTTTTCTTTACAACTAGAATTTGCAATTTGTTTCACACCTACATACAAGATGCAAAATACAAATTAGATAGAATACTCCTTGGCGAGTTCTGCTGCGTCTTCATCACTGACACCAAGATAAGCAGATGTTGCTGTGACTGACTGATGACCAAGAAGTCTTCTAACTGCCTCTACATTATTAGTCTTCTTGTAGAGATGAGTAGCCTTGGTTTTTCTCATTGAGTGAGTTGAAAAAGTCGAGGTATCTTCAATGCCAATTTCCTTCATCCATCCTTTGACAATTCTCTGATACTGATTGGTGTGAATTGCCCTTCCAGTATAATGAGACTTCTGACCAGCAAAAATGAATCGGTGAAAGTCTTTATGTGTCAGGTGTTCCTTGATTACTTTCTTTGAGTTGTAACTCAAAGGAATTCTGATTGTAGCCGTCCCTGTTTTCTTCTAAGTGACTTGTACAAATTCCTTCACAGTTCTGTCTTCATTCAAGACATTAGAAACTTTCAACTTCAGTAAATCACTAGCCCTCAGCATCAAATCCACTGAGAGATTCAGCAGGAGAGAATGAAGAGGTTTTGTAGATGTCAATTTTTGGAGAACTCTGATTTGATTTTCTATGTAAAGCTCAACAAGCCCGGTTACTTCTACATCGTGGGGCATACCTTTGCTGGGGAAGAGCCGTTTTCCTACCTGTTGGAGTTAGCAGAAGAGGCCAGTGTCCCCAGGCGTTTTGATCAATTCGTCAATGCTGATGACGTCAACCGCTGGATCAGTCTGGGCGAGTTTGAAATCTACCCGCCACTAGGGTTGGAGCATTTGCAGGTGATTGCTTCGAAGGAAGACCTGGTGGAGCGCTTACCCAAGTATAGATTTGATGAGGAATCGGAATTTTATTTGGATGGCAAGGATCCCAAAGATGGACTGGTCAAGACCCGAGCAGCCAAGCGGCCGAAAAAGAAAAAGCCAGAGAACTATCGTTTAGAAGCGGTGCTGACTTACACGTCTCTTACTCAATAACCTCTTTTACGGCTCAGATGAGGGTTATCTTTAGAAAGATTCAGAGTGGGGATAATCATATTTGGAGCAGATGTTGACTGAAGAACTAATTTACCCACAAGAAATTGCTTTTTTCTAAGACGCAAATGCTATTTTTCAAATTGATCCTACTGGGTATTGTCATTTACGTTTCCTCCGATCAGCAGGCAAATAGCCGATCAGTGGACTCCAACACCATAATGCCTGGAGGGGAGGTTATATACGAAGTTCAACAGTGATTTTAGCGTGACATCACGAATAACGGGGACCCTAGTGATCGCTAAACTACTGCCATGGTGCCTCCTGGTAAGCGTACTCCTTGCGCCACTCGCCTGGTCCCAAGAGCGTGCAATTCGTCCTGCTACTTCTAAAGCCAGCACAGGTGCCAGACAAGCACTAGTGATTGGTAATTCTGAGTATAAGTATGCTGGTCGACTGCGCAACCAGGTGAATGATGCCAGAGCAATTGGCAGTACTCTCAAGCGGCTCGGCTTCGAGGTAACTACACTGACCAATGCTGATCAGCGCAAAATGGAGCGCTCTATCAAACAATTCGGCCGGCAACTGCGTGATAGTAAAGGGGTTGGACTTTTCTACTACGCCAGTCATGGGGTACAGTTTGACGGTGAGAACTACCTACTACCAACCGATATTGATCCCAGCACAGAAGAAGACGTACGCTACGACGCAGTACCACTCGGCAAACTACCGGCGCAGATGCGGGCTGCAGATAATGCGATGAATGTCGTCGTACTCGATGCCTGCCGGAATAACCCCTTCTCTAGATCCTTCCGCACGTTGAATCCGGGATTAGCACAGGTAAATGCTGCTGCCGGGACTTTTATCTCATTTGCAACAGCTCCTGGTCAAATCGCAGCTGACGGTGAGGGTAGTAGCGGCTTATTTACCAGTAAGCTCCTCGATCATATAGGAACACCAGGATTAAAAATCGAGGAAGTATTCAAGCGCACGACTGCGGATGTCTATAGTGCTAGCAACAAGCGCCAGGCCCCATGGGTTCAATACTCGGTGATCGGTGACTTCTACTTTGCGCCGGGAGATATTGCTCCTGCCACAGTTGATGTTGAAGCCGCAGGAGCCTACTGTAGTAAAGACTTTATACATTGATACGTTTTCGGATTTTTCCGATCGAAACAGTTGGAAAACTAAGAGAATCGCAGTCGATGATCTTGTCTACACTGGATCAGTCCGTTACGGATTACCTAATGGTCGTGGCTCACTCAAGGATGAAGAAGCGGAATTGGTCGGTGAATTTGTAAACGGATTCCCTAATGAGTGGATGACTGCCACCTACAATGATGGGCGAATTAAGAATCTCTATTTTAAAGACGGCGAGTGGGTGCAGAATACTACTTTGCCTTCAATGGAGCCAGAACCCGTAGTAGTGTTGAGTGGCGAAGTAGCAAAGAAGATATTACTAGAGACCAAAGAGTGTGCTGGTTGTAATTTGACCGGAACTAGTCTGACTAAAATTGATCTTTCTTATACCAACCTAGCAGAGGCCAAATTGCTTGCAGTTAATCTTCAGGAATCAAATCTTCAGGGATCAAATCTTATTGGGTCAGATCTTCGCTTTGCTGACCTTACCGGCGCAAACCTTAGAGATGCAAATCTTGTTAGAGCGATGTTAGATGCGGCAAACCTTAGAGATGCAAATCTTCGAAGAGCTAATCTTTTTGAGGCCAATCTAGGGGACACTAACCTTCGTAACGCTAGTCTGCGTTAAGCAAACCTAAGCGGAGTGACTCTTCATAAAGCAAATATAGAAGGTGCTGACCTTTGGTATGCAAACTTAAAAGATGTTAATTTGATCGGGGTTGAACATTTTCGCGGTGCTAGCCTTGGCTACACTAAATTCTGCAACACCACTATGCCCGACGGATTCATCAACAATCGTGACTGCTAGTTTTAAATACTTTTATAGCCCTCACCCGGGTAACCTAAGCAAAAGGGGTTGGGTGGATACGACAATCGCCAATAGGAATTGGACTGCTCAAAATTACCAAAAATAATGATAGATCTTCGTAAGCATCAGTGGTTCGAAACAGACTCTGTTCTTTCGTCATGGGAAACCTGCAATCTCTCTTGAACCCAACGCTTAAGACGCTCCTTACTTTTTCTTTTCTTTTCAGCTCTGCGCTGAGCTTTTTTCACAGCCAATTGTTGTTCAAATTCTACAGCTTCTGCCGGGGTGTCAAAGAACTTGGTGCGCTACCGGCCATCACTCAGAGGGTCACGGTATCGGCGAGTTCGAAAACTCAGCTCAACGCTATATTCACGATAAATACTAGCACACATACGCCCATAAAACCCCTCTTTCTCAATAGGCTCTGGAGGAGGTAGCCCTTTCTTCTCTGCAAGCAGGTGGTCCAAATCGTTCAATGTGCGAGCCTCTGCCACCAGCATCCTGTTACAAAACCGGATCACCGTGTTGTATTGCTCTACCAGTGCTTCATGGCTGCGCTCGAACTCGGCCACCAACCTTTGAGGCTATGCTAATGCAGCTTAGTTTAAACCCCGTTGGTGGTAAGGGTAAAATCAAACATTGTTTTCAGCTTAAAAGATGATAAACAAGGGTGTCTACTGGTACCAGAGAATATCTTAAATCTTTTCGAGCTTGTAAATCTCTGGGTGTATTTTGTATCGAAGCGATTAAACTAGAGCCCGGAGTCAAACTTCAGATGGTTGAAAGCTACTACTCATTATCCCAAGTTCTCTTTGTGAGGTCTTGAAAGACTGTTGTTAAACCAGTCTATGGTCTAAATCTTATCCAACCATCTCCCATTTGAACGCTGTGCCTTTCTTTAGATTCTGGTTCACTTTTCGGCCGAGCAAAACATCATAATATTTTGGTGAAAGACCCAGTCCTGGACGTACGATTCGCAGATTTCTTCGCGTAAGTTCTTCGCCTGCTTGGACACTCTCCGCTATGTAGATTGATCTACGGAACTGAAGAGATGCTTTTTCAGCTTCTGTTGGACCATAAAATACACTTCCGAGCGACTGCCAGGCCCTTTCGGTTTCAACAACCAGCGACTTTAACTCTTCGGGTTCTAGTGAGAAGACAGAATCAACCCCCCCATCGGCTCGTCTGAGAGTGAAGTGCTTCTCAATCACAGTTGCACCATGAGCAATCGCAGCTACGGAAGCGCCCACTCCCATCGTGTGATCTGAAAGCCCTACTTCACAATTAAACAGTTCTCGCATATGGGGGATCGTCAGCAAATTCGTATTCTCGGGTGTCGCTGGGTAGGTGCTAGTGCACTTAAGCAACACAAAATGCTCACACCCTACTTGACGGATTGTCCGGACTGTCTCGTCCAGCTCAGCTAAAGTTGCCATGCCCGTAGAAATGATAATAGGCTTACCCGTCTTAGCAACTCTGCGAATTAGAGGTAGATCGGCGTTCTCAAAGGAAGCAATCTTATAAGCGGGGACATCTAGATTCTCTAAGAAATCCACAGCTGTTTCGTCAAAAGGAGTACTGAAGCAAAGCATATCTAATTCCTTGGCGCGCTGCATGATCGGGCCATGCCACTCCCACGGAGTATAAGCAATTTTGTAGAGTTCGTAGAGGTTACTACCTTTCCAAAGACTATTTTCATTGCTGATGAAAAACTCATCATTACTAATATTCAGAGTCATTGTATCAGATGTGTAAGTCTGAAGCTTAAGCATATTTGCACCAGCCCTAGCAGCTGCTTCAACAATCTTAAGAGCCCGCTCCAAGGATTGATTATGATTCCCTGACATTTCTGCAATAATGAAGGGTTTGTGCGCTGGCCCAATACAATAATTTCCAATCTTTAACTCTTTCATTTTTCCTCTCTCCAAAGATTTTGACATAAGAGTGCAAAAAAAAATTATTAAATCCAGAAAATTTATTTAGAATTTAAGCTTAATTTCTCAATGTACTACGCAATACGACCGATCAAATTTTCCAGCTACCATACAAGTTTAAACAAAATTTAGATAATGGTGCTCTTAATATAATGCTATGACCACATGGTATTTAACTTTCAGTCTCTATCTCCGAAAACATACAATCGAGTTAAAACTTATTACTAAGTCTAAAATTATTTTAAACTCTATAAATGTACTTATAAATTATTTTTAATACATTTTTTGGATCACCTAATAGTAGATGCTAATCAACTTTGATCATGCCCGCCGGAAACAGGTGCAAACAAGCCAGTAGTTCTCATTACAAATCATTAATTCTTATTCAGAAAATTACACTGATAAATCTAGCTGCCCAGCAAAATGACAGGTAGTTTTGTGTCCCTTTACAATCTCAACTGGCACCGGGGCAGTCTTACATTCTGTCTTGGAAAATGCACATCGATCTATAAAGGGACAACTGTTAGGCTGCATTCCAATTCGTGTACGCTGGATACCGGGGATGGCTTGTAATACCTGTTTTGACTGCGAAGGATCCGGTGTGGCTGCCAATAATGCAGCGGTGTATGGATGAGCAGGATTTGAGAATAAGGTTTTGACATCAGCTTGTTCAACAATATGACCACCGTACATTACATTGACGCGCTCGCAGAAGCGTGCGACTACACCCATATCATGTGTGATCATCAAAATGGCAATGTCCTTCTCTTTGCTGAGGCGTATTAGGGCATTGAGCACTGTATCCTGCGCTGTAACATCAAGTGCAGATGTTGGTTCATCAGCAATAATTAATTTAGGTTCGCACAAAATTGCCATTGCAATCATAACTCGTTGTTTTTGTCCACCAGATAATTCATGCGGATAGCGGTGTAAAAGCGATTCGGCACTTGGCAAATCGACATCCTTGAGGGCGCTAACAATAATGTGCCTGGCTGAAGTACGGTTGATTTTGCGGTGTGCTTGAAGCACACATCGCATTTGGGTTCCGATAGTAAAACTTGGATTGAGCGAATTCATTGGATTCTGAAAGACTATCGAAACCACTTCTCCCCTTAAAAGCCCGAGCTCCTTTTCGTTCAAAGATAGTATATCTATGCCATCAAGTTCGATCTTGCTATCAACGGCAAAGTCTGTAAAGCGAGGATTATTTAACCCCATAATGGCACGTGCCATCACAGATTTGCCAGAACCTGATTCACCTATAATTCCGATGCGCTGACCTCTTTTCACATCAAGCGAAGCTTCAACAACAGCATTTACTCTACCTTCACTTGTTTTGAATGAAACTCCTAGCTTGGTAATCTTCAAAAGGTGACCCATCAGAACAAAGCCTCCTTCCTGATAACATCTTGATGGTGACAGGCCACCGAATGGCTGGGAGAGATCTCAGTCATAGCTGGTACTTTTTGCTTGCAAAGTGATGTCACATGCTGGCAGCGGGTAGAGAAATAACAACCAGATGGTGGGTTTGCTGGATCTGGGATTTCACCTCTGAGAGGAGAATGATGCCTTTGTGTCTCCCGGTCGGGGTCAGGCACAGGGGCTGCGCTTATTAGAGCACGGGTGTAGGGATGATATGGCTTTGAGAAAACCTCGCTAGTTGGCCCGGTCTCGACAATCTTGCCGAGATACATAACCCCAATTTTATCAGCGATGGTGCGTACCAGTCCAAGATCATGGGAGATGAATAAAAGCGCAATGTGGGTATTTTTTTTGAGGTTGCTTAAGAGGCTGATAATTTGGGCCTGAGTCGACACATCCAAAGCAGAAGTGATTTCATCGCACACAATAATTTCTGGTTTAACTGCAAGCGCACGCGCGATACCAACCCGTTGACGCTGACCCCCAGACAATTCATTAGGGTGGCATTTTGCTACTTCAGGCGGCAGTCCCACCAATTTTAACAACCTTTCGACCTCATCTGTATATTCGAATGGCTTTACGAGTTTGTGTAACGCCAGTGGCTCGGTGAGCGCCTGCGCGATTATCCTCCTAGGATTTAGGCTTGAATATGGATCTTGAAACACGATCTGCAATTGCCGTCGCATTTCTCTCCATTTCGGATCTCTCCGAGCCGGAATTGGCAGGCCCCGATAAAAAACATTACCCCCTGTAAGAGTTTGTAAACCGATCGCAGCATTGCCTGCGGTAGATTTGCCAGATCCAGATTCTCCCACCAAACCAAACGTCTCGGCACTGCTAATACTGAAGCTGACCTGATCGACTGCACGAACATTTAGAACCTTGCGTCCCACCCTTTTTGGGAAAAACACGCTTGCATTATCGACTACCAAAATAGAATCGATCCTCATGGCCGCCTCGAGGGGTTAACGCTAGCTGCGGCAATATCTCCACTAAATACAAGAGCTGCGGATGTAAGTGTTGTTATTATGCCGACAGCCAAAGGATACCAGGGCGCAGCGATATAATAGTTTTTTGATACTAGTAGCAGCGCCCCCCATGAGATGTTAGGTGGCTGAACACCGAGGCCTATAAAGCTGAGACCAGCTTCAATTAGAACAGCAATAGCCATTAGTTGAGGAACAATCACCAACACGGGTCCCAGAGTATTAGGCAAAATATGTCGGATTAGAATAATCGGAGTTCGCAAGCCCATTGCTTCAGCCGAACGGACATAGCCAGTTACTTTGATTGTCTGGGTCTGGCCACGCACCAAACGAAAAATTCGAGGCAAAAAAACAAATGCAAGTACTCCTATCAATGTTCCAATTGAAGCCCCAAGACTTGCAACAATCAGCACTGCAAAAAGTACAATTGGGAAACTCTGGATCGAGTCCGCTATTATTGTAAAGAGCCAGTCCGTCCATCCACCTTGATAGCCCGCAAAAAGGCCCGAGGGGATCGCCAAAATGGTTGCAATAGCTACACTACCTGAGGCAATCGCCAATTCGAGACGGATGCCATAGATAATCCGTGCTAATACGTCAGCCCCCAATTCATCAGTTCCGAAAGGATGTTGCCAACTTGGCCCAGATAAGATAGCTGTAGCATCAATTCCATGAGGATTATAGGGAGTAAACCAGCTTGGAAAAATAGCAGCAATAACTGCAATTAACCCCAGCGTACTCAGGAAAAAGACTACCGGGCTTAACCGTACCTTATCATCATTGGATTTGTTCACTTGCTTGCCTGAGGGTTAAGCCAACGATAAATAAATTCGGCAAGTAAGTTGAGAAAAATAACGGCCAGAGTGATTGCCAAAACAGTTCCTTGAACGACTGGATAATCTCTTCCTAGAACTGCATTAAGCAACAGTCGCCCTAAACCAGGCAGACCGAAGACTTCCTCTACGATTACAGCACCGCCAATCAGTGTGCCCGTTTCTAGCCCTACAATTATGATCATGGGTGTCAGCGAATTGCGGGCAGCAAATCTGAACAAAAGGGGCCGAGACTTGATTCCCATTGCCCTTGAAACAGTTATGTAATCCTTTTCAAGTGTATCTGCTGTTTCGGTATAAACAAACCTTGTCAGAGTACCGAAGATGTAAATGGCGAGTGTTGTAACAGGAAGTAAAATATGTGTGATATGCCCTAAAAAGTCCTCGTAGATGGGTACATATCCGCTAGCTGGAAAGAAACGGAGCCTAATCGCAAAGAGGTTTAATAACAACAGGCCGATCCAGAATGATGGTACAGCCAAGGCCAAAGTTGCTGCACCACGCGTGACCCGATCAAACACGCTACCCTGATATCTGGCGGCCATTATGCCGAAATAAATTGAGATAGGAATTGCCAGAAGAAGTGACCAGGCTATCAAAATAATGGTGATTGGTGCGGCGGTAGCAATCATCATTAAAACTGGACGATTAGACCTGTTTGAATTGCCCAAATTACCGGTCAATACATCTTTGAGATAAATACCATACTGGGCGATAATAGGCCGATTAAGTCCATAGCGCTCACGAATTTCATCTAAACGCTCAGCAACGTCCTGTCGACCAGCGGTAGGACCAAGCAAGAGCATTGCTGGATCCCCTGGTGCAAGTCGGAGAGAAATGAATACAACTGTGACTACAAGCCACAAGACAAGCAGAATGCGCACAAACGGAGACGCAGCGCGAAGAATGCCCAAAGATCGACCCTTTTTACTCAGACTTATTCACGCCGGAATAAAGTGGCCATCCAAGGGGGTTCATTGCGAAATCTTTTATAGAATTTAGAGCAATTGAGGCTATGGGACGTGATTGAACTGCCAAGATTGGCAAATCCTCCACCATAATTTCCTGAAGTTTTGAATAGATGGCTTTGCGTTCGTCGATATTTGAAGTTTCAATGCCTGCCTGAACTAGATCTATCATTTCCTGATTAGCGTATTCACCTTCAAGGTGTGGACGCATTATTACATCGAAGAGGGAATGTGGATCAGGCGAAACACCGAAGAAATTCCACGTCATATCGTAATTGCGGCTCACGTACCGATCCAGCCACACGGACAATTCAGAGACGACAATATTCAGTTTCACGCCAATCTGTGCTAACGAGGCTTGCCATACGCGGCCCATCTGCTCAGCTTCAGGAAATCCAGTTAAAACTTCGAGATTGATCTCGGTGCCTGCAGGTGCGCCTGAAAGCTTAAATTCTTCTTTAGCTTTGTTGAGATTGTATGGATATCCTTTCAAAGCAACATAAACGAATGAACCTGCTGGCAGTGGACTCGCAAACGAATCACCCTGCCCTCCGTAGGCCACTGCCTTGATGGTTTCCCGGTCAAAGGCATAAGCGAGCGCACGGCGAAGATGTATATTTGCAAGCGTGCCCTTGGTGCCCATCATTTCGATGTAGACAATCGAATTGGAGACGCTTGGACGTACAACTTTAGCTGTAGAGCTATCGACTTGGGCAATCACCGCCGTTGAGGGTTCAGCTACAATATCTACCTCACCGGCGTAAAGATTAGTTAAGGCAACCTGTGGATCAGGAATCGGCTTGAAGATGAGTGTTTCATATGAAGGTTTTTGCCCCCAATAACCTTCGTTGCGCTCCAAAATGATTCTATCGTTAGGTGTCCAATTGATAAACTTGAAGGGACCTGAACCTATGGGTTCGGATACCGCGTTTTCATAGCTTGAAGGCGCTAAAATGACTAGATTGGTCAATGCGGTCAGAAACGGTGCATATGGTTTGTCAAGAGTGAGTACAACAGTATCCTGGTCAGGTGTTTCGAATGAGGTTACAGCTTTCAAAGGTGATCCAAACACGCCACCGAGCTTGGCAGAACGTTTCAAGGATGAAACAACTGCTTCTGCTGTGACCTGCTGGCCGTTATGGAACGTAGCTCCATCGACCAGATCAAAGGTAAAAACTTTTGCATCTGGGCTTACATCATAAGCCGCTGCAAGCCTAGGAACGATTTTCAGATTCTCATCGTAACTCACAAGTGAATCGAATACTGTATTTGCTATGGCGGCTTGGAATGCGATGAGCTGATTGGTGGCAGGATCGAAATTGTCAATATCTCCGGAAATTGCAACTTTTAGGGTTTGATCTTCACACAGGGCTTGACTAGCTGCAATACTCACTGAAACAACGCAGAGCCCGGCAACTGAAGCATATTTTAGGAATTTAGGTATTTTCATGAGCACCTTCTGTATTTTGGTGTTTTTGGAACACGTGTTTGGTGTATTTTGAGATGACGGATTGCTCACTAAACTAAACCCAAACTAATGTCAATATTTTACAAAAAATTCCACTTGATTTAACGATTATCGATCCTTCTTCTTGTTAAGGTTTCCTCAGTTCGCGATTCGCGCCTGCTCACGATAAAAACGCTTCCACTCCTTGGTATTGCCTCCCATCTTGCCTCCATGCAAAAGTTCTCAAGGGTCTGCCTCCAGCTCTCAGAAATGCAATCTGCTTGCTCAATTAGCAGATGTGTTACCAGTCAAAACCATCAGGTGATAAGCATATTCAAATACTTTTTCTGGCTTTGCTTTATGCCGAGTTTTCTTGTCGCTCATGACAAGCTCACATCTTGGTCGATAGGATAAATTGGTCGGCGTAAGTGCTCATATTCGTAAGCATTGAAATCGGGGCGATGAATTCCGGGTGTATCTGCATCGAAAATGTGGGATGCCACATCTCCAAAGTCGGCTCGAAAATGAACAGCGCTCTTGAGGACTAAAAGACGATAGTCTGATAGTTCTATACCGGCAATTTTCAGCATCTCTCTGTCCAGGCACTGACGACGCCCTGATGAAACTACTACCTCGACTCCCCCAACAACTAGGGTAGCTGTTGGTCCAAGACTGTCCTCGACACCCTGAAACATTGGTCCCCGATAGGTAAATACGCCGTCGCTGAGTGTTTTGACAAGAGCCTTCCCCTGAACTGGATCACCATGCCGGTTGTCCGTTTTGCCACCCAATCGCACCTGAATCGTGTTGCCAACTCCTGCAGCATGAGCTTGCCTAGCAGTTTCTGGATCGAAAAGAACACCGACCAAGCCGCCTTTGAAGTTGGCATCAATCATTGCTTGCAGCGCGACGGTTCCGTCACATGGTGCTCCACCACCTGGGTTATCCGAACCGTCTGCGAAGATTGTAAGTCCCTCGTCAGGATGCTGGGTGACGAACTCCATAACGTCTTCGATCTTGACTAGCTGAGGCTGCAGATCTTCCCGGTGGTTCCATACCATAGTAGCGAGTTCATCTGCCTTGCCGCCGGCCAGCTCTTGATCACCGTCTGCAGTCACAAGGACTGATACACCTAAATGGTGAATATCAGCGAAGGGGAATCCCATCGCAACGGTCGCAGTCAGAATGTCTGGCCGAGCTTCCAGTTGATGGACTTGCTGCATCAAGGACTGCATTGGCTCCCGGAGAGTGCACTGCATCGGTGGCATCGTAATCAGAGGTAGTTTCCGAAATGCCTGTCTTGGTGCAACTTCATTGCGAACGATACGGGCTAAGAGTTCAATCGCCTCCCGACCCCTTTCGTTCATGTCGATATGCGGATAAGTATCAAAGCCGATGATCACATCTGCTAAGTCAGCCATCCTCTCTGTAATGTTAGCGTGCAAATCGAGAGTGACGACAATCGGCATATCTTGGCCAACAAGCTTACGAACGCCATCAATGAATTCACCCTCAGCGTCCTGATAGCTCTCAGTCACCATTGCCCCGTGGAGGTCAAGCAGAACTCCGTCGACTGGTAGAACCTTTTCAAGCCGCTCTAAAAACCAGCCCAGCATCGTATCGAATGCCTGCTGGGTAACCACTCCAGAGGGGCAAGCAGTGGCAGTCAGAAGAGTTATCAGCTCTATGCCGGCAGCTTGGGCTCCGTCAATATAGCCACCGTGAATGGAGCCTGTGCCAGCATATCGTTCAATGATGGCATTTCCGCCTTCCAACTGGGGTCCCAATTGGCTGTAGCGAATAAAGTCTGCCAGGGTCGTCGGCGTGGTGGAAAAAGTGTTAGTTTCGTGTTGAATACCTCCACTGGCAAGGCGCATGATTACCTCCTTTCTAATTTGTTTTCTTGGCAATGTTGCCCAACATAAGACAAGAAGTTGATAAATGCAGCAGGGATTAAAATCATTTCCTGTCGCTTGCCACAGCTACATCACTTATTTTATCAAAATCATTTGTATCTGGCATTCTGCCCTTATCATCAACTTTGAATTTACAAGCCAAGCCAGTGAATCAAACGCCCTGAAAAGGCTAAAACAGGGGGTTGCAAAAAGCCACTTGCTGTCATAAACAGCATCCAAAGTGGGCGAGATTGAAAGCCTGAGTCCAATTTCTAAAAGATTCATTGGACTTCTTGTGGGTTTACGTCCAACTATCCTCAGTTAAAAATGTTAAACTGCCAGGGGCAGTAACCCTGCTAAAAAGCTGTCATTGACTGGTCTCAAGCGGAAAAGATTGGTTAAAGTGGAGGGTCCTTCTTGCGAGACAAAAGTGTCAAATTACCACGATACGCCCTATTGGCTGACTGGGATCTGGTACTCAGTAGATCATGTAGCGATCTCCTGCCAGAATCGCAGCAATTCCGTACCGCTGCCGCACATTGGTGATGGCTCTAATTCTCTCAATGATTTCAGGGGTAGTGAGCGGGGCTTCTGCTCTCAAGCAATCGCCTAGTTTCTTGGTAAAGGTTTCGCCAAAAAGCAGGTAAATTTGGCGGGCAATCTTTTGAGGATCAGAGTCAAAGCCAATACTCAACGTAGGAGGCAGCTTTGAGAATTCGTCTGCATGGGCAAGCACGTGACCTACAGTTGATTTCGCGCAACCGACCTTGCTGGCAATCGCTCGAATCGAGAGGCCCTGTTCACGTAAGCGCAAGATCTCCTGATTTCTTTGGTGTTTTCTCTCATTCATCTAGTCTCTCAGGGATTAGTTGGTCATCACTTTTCAGGATCTGAAAGCATAATCACTGGCTAAACGATATCTAAATGGGTTCCAGCGAAATCAATATTCTTTCTCACTCTGCATCCTTCCATAAACATATTCTGGTCATCACCCCTCCATCGACGATCTGAAAGCAATGGCTATTCATCACAGTTCCAAGGTACACAGCGTAACCGATCCTGCATCAATTTAACTCGTCGATCCCTTCCAGTAGCCCTTGCTACGTTGTCAGCCATGCATCCCCTCAGCTTTTTCGAACCATACTGCGGGAATAGGCCACTCGGCACCGACCTGACAAGACTCTGCCCAGCGAACCAGTATCTGTAACAGCATAGACGAATCATCCATGACCGAAGGAGGATGACACTCACTAAGACTAAGGCAATAAAGACAAATGCGTTCGGGTTGTCTCGGAAATGCTGGCAACACCATGACCCCCATCAGCTGGGTACCGGGTTCATCATCCCACCAAGTGTCAAATTGCTGCTCAATGCGGCGGCAAAGGGTCTTGGCTTCATAGCCTTCTGGGACATCAAAACTCCAAGGTGTGCGAAACTTCCAAGCGTTCTCAATTTGTTGCTCAAGGTACTTGATGGGATTCTCAGAGTTGTCCTGAGGATCAAGCGAAGACTCAACTACTCCCGCACTTGGAATACTTACCTCGTCTAGTTGCAAGTTCTCCTGGCAGATTAACTGGTCTTTGCCAGTGAGCCAGATTCTTAATTGAGAATTACTCTCCCAGGCTCTTTCATCTTCTGCTTCTTGAACTTCACAGGCTAAGTCAATCCATTCGGGGCTATGCTTCAAGCTATCCCCAGAATTATCGGGTTCCTCACAACGGACAAAGGTACGGTCTTCACAATCAAAAGGGTCTTGGCTTGGACTTGGGCAGGTAGGCCAGTCGTAAGAAACCTGATCCGTACGCTTTTCGCTGAGGTTGGGACTCATGCAGAATTTGTCAACTACTGACCCTGAAAATACCCCCTTGGTTGATTGGTTAGTTGACAAGTTTGTCAACCCTTCGTCAACCACGTTGTCAACTTTATTTGCCTTCTGCTTGCGTTCCTTAATCATGCCATCAGGTTGCTGTACCCAAAGTGGCCTTCGCGCACTGGCAAAATTTAGTTTCTTTTGTTGATGATTCAGACAAACCAAAACGCCTTCTGCACCACTGCTAGAGAACTTATCCTGCTCTGCTTCAAAGACCTCTCTGAGATATTGATCCAGTTGCTCCAGCAAACGAGCAGGCGAGGTGTGAGTAAGATTGTTTCCTAACCTTTGGAGACCAGAGAGCAAGACCATAGTGATAAACGCTCCTGGCACTCCGTGTCCTGTACAGTCAAAAAGTCCCACCCAAGTCTGTGCGGAATTGGACTGTACCCAATAGCAGTCACCCCCAATCTGTTCTAGAGGTTCGAACATTAGAGCGATTTGCCCAGAACTGTTTTCAATTGATGAGAGATCTGGCAATAAGGATTGTTGAATCCTGCGAGCTGCCGTGATGCTGTCCTGCATCTCCCGTTGTCTTCTCTGTAGACTCCCCAACTGGTCGATCACCTCTGTCAAGGTTTGCAGATCAGAGAGAACCTGATCGGCATGTGTAAATATATTGACGGGGTTGTAGACTTTGCGAAGAACTCCTTGGGGATCTATCAAAAAAGATTGGCGGCTCGCTGCCATACTGAAGTTACCAAATCTCTTTGAACCCGTGTACTGGGAGATCATCTTGAGTTCTGGATCTGCCAACAGTGGAAGCATCAGTTCATGATTTTTAGCAAACTGAGCATGCTGCTCTACTGTATTTGAACTGATACCAAAGGGCAGTGCAGTGAGTTTGTCAAATTGCTTGAGGCTCCGCACGAGAGCCTTGATCTGCGCCGTTCAGAAGAAGCTCTCATCAGAGAAATAACAGGCAAGTAGTAGCCACTTTCCACGATGGTCAGCTAATGAATGCTCTTTACCATGCTGATCTTGCAAACAAAATTCAGGCGCTGGTCTGTTGATGTTCAAGGGGGGTGACTCATGAGTTTCTGCTTCAATGCCTTCTTTTTTTCTCTTTGCCGCACCTTCCAAAGCTCCCGCAACAGTCTGACAATTACCTGTTAGAATTTCTTCTGTAGTTTCAACTGATAGCGAACAGCTCAAGTAGCTCTGTTCGAAGCTCAGAATAACACCACTCTCTTTCTCTAGTATCTTTGTACTAGTTACCAAATTCTGGATTGGCAGGAAATGAGTCAGTGCGCTTACTATCTGTTGCTTCAATTGTTCATCCTGATTTTCCAGACGCTCTACAACAATACTACTATTCATCTCAAGTATACGAACTGCACCCGGTTCATTAGAGTCTGTTCCGCCTTGGATTTTGATTGGAAGAATCCTGTCGAAATTTTGAAAGTCTGACCATATTTCCCAAGCTAATGACGCATCAGCATCTATTGGGATTTCTATCGAAAAATTTGGCATGCAAACCTTTCTGAAAACATGATTGGAGGAGGTAGTATGGTTGGTTATTAGGACACCTCACACCTGCAGAATGGGAGGACTGAAGGCAGACTTTAGCAGATTGAATGAGTTGCGTGAAGTAATAGTTTAGAAGCAACAACGATCTCAAAGATATCCCCCTCGTTGAACATCAAGTCCTGGTGCCCCTTGTTGCTGCGGACAGACACTCGAAAGTCTCTCTTGCGCCAGAGGTCCGGATTATTGCGCAGTTGCTCTTCAAAGCTGATCTGTGATGGCTTGGCTTGCAGACCCTGGTAGGCGCTCTTTGGTAGAAAAAGTGATCTGGATTGCTCAATTCGGTGATTGTTGGACTGGGCTAGATGGGCTGAGAGTTCCAGCCCCTGCTCTGTGATCAGATAGCTACCATAGAGCCACAGCCTGGCTTGATCAGGTTGGCGGACGGTGCTCAGTTGCTCTTGTAGACGGCCTCTCAAGGCTGCTGCGAAAGAAGTGACTTCCTGGGAGCCTCCTGTGCGGAAAGGGTAGACGTAGATCCCTCTGCGATCCTGCATATCCCGGGTCAGGATTCTGGCTGCCTGCTCGAGTGAATCCGGCACATTTTGAACCTGGCGCAGTTGCGCTTTCAGTTCGGTCTCTGTGATTTGCAGTTTGGGTAGATCAATATCCCCAAGCACCAACAGCACTGTCTGGTGACGCTTAAAATCCCCAAGTTTTTCCAGGATCACCTGCAGGAAGGCTTCCCGCTCCACGTTTTTCTCAGCTGCTGCCAATTGCTTGGCGGCCTGCTGAATTTCTCTATCAATTGCTTGAAGTTGATTGCGATAGAGCGGTTTGGCTTCCTGAGCTGAGAGCCGGGCCAGGGCAGAGTAGTAATCCACATCTTCGACCACAAAGCTCTCTGTACCTAGCAAGGGGAGACGGGATTCTACTTGAATCAGGCTGGTGGCGCCCTGTTGGAATTCCTGACCCATCAGCTCTGATAACTGGGTCTGAACGGATTTGACTTCCACCGAGATGTTCTGGGAGAGGTCTGCCAGAGCCTCTTTCTTAGCCTGATCTTTAGTTGGCCCCACCCCTTCAACAGTGATTTCTTGAGCCCAGCCAGAAGGAACTGTCAATAAAAACAGTAAAAGGCTCAGCAGTAATCTAGACACGATGACCTATCTTTCATGGTACTGGAGTATGGTTGTTGCTGTCAGACTTGCACCTTTAGTTCTGGGGCTTAGCAATCATCGTTATTGATAGAGCCATCAGGTATTGTGGTTTTACAGAATTTGGCGCTATCTAGTGCGGCCTCACGAAGGTCGGCTTTGCTTGGGTTGGTTTGATTAAACTTAGTACTGTAGAGCTTAGCGTTATTCAGATTGGCTTCAATTGGATTAGCTCCAAAAAATTAGCTCCAAGTAAATCTGCTATAGACAAGTTAGCTCCAGTCAGGTTGGCATTACCAAGATCAGCGTTATTCAGATTGGCTTCAATTAGATTAGCGCCACCGAGATTAGCGCCACTGAGATTAGCATCTCGCAGGCTAGCTCTATGCAGGTTTGTACCGCTGAGGTCGGCACCGCTGAGGTCGGCATTACTCAGAAAAGCTGCATACAGGTTGGCTCCATTCAAATCACACCCAATACACTCGTTTGTTTCCACTAGTTTCTTTTGGGCTGCTTCACCAATCAATGATTCAAACACTTTTGGTTCTGCCACTGGTGCAAAAGGCTTTACTTTAGCTAGTTCGTTTTGTCTTTCAGGAATTGGCTCCTCCTGCTTTTTTGCCTGAGCTGGTGGGAGTAATAGCATCAGTTTTAGTTCAGCTAATTGACGCTGGGGAGATTCGGGAAATTTCTCAATGAATGCACTGAAGACTGCTCGATTTTCAGAATTTTCGATCATGCTCCAAGCTTGAGCAGCTAGATTCATTTCTGGTTCAACTGGAGCAGGTTCTGGTGTTGGAGGCTCTTCCACCACCGGTGGCTTACTGAGCTCAAAAACAAAGTCCCCTTTATTGAGATTTGGATCCTGCAACTTGCCATACTGTGGAGTCAACTCTCCCTTCCAATCTTCTGCTGTTCGTTTCTGGATGTAAGTACCCAACTCAGATCCAGTCAGATAGCCGTCCTTGTCGAAATCAGCACTCCCTTCCAAGGCGTCCACAAAAGCCCGGCGGAAAATACTGATATCCGGTACCTCCTGATCAGCACTGCCTGAGGTGATGAATTGACGTACTGGCTCCTCGGTAAACACTTCAATGTAGGACGGAGCTGCTCGAGTGGCCAGAAAGACAGAGCCCGCAAAACAGGAATCGAACATGAACAAAACATGCTTGGCAGAGGTGCTCTTGGCAACTTCTTCAATACGTTGCATGCTCAAAACTTTACGTTGGAATCGGATAGCATTGCTTTTGGCTGGTATGGGTGCATCAGCTGGCACTAGAAAACCCATTTCGCCACCATAGCCCAACTTCATGGTGTGGCCATGTCCGGCATAGTAAATCAGCAGTCGATTCTCTGGATCAACCCCCTTGTCAAAGATAAAATCCTCAATCGCTATCACCAGTTCATCGAGTGTTGGATCCTCAACCACCTCCACCTCAAAGCCATTTTCCTCCAGTGCCCTGCTAACTTCCATAACATCTGTCTTGACCCCAGGAAGCTTAGACCAGCCGTTGTTGTACTCACTTACCCCAATGATCAGAGCGTGCGATTCTTCGTAGATATAAGAGATTGTTTCATTTTGGGCAGTTTGAGCCTCAATGCGAACAGGTTGGATTGCTCTGGTTTGGGACCAGGCCAGTGGGACCAACAGGAAACTAACAAGTAGAGAGCAGACCAAATGTTTCATGATCGCCTACCGTTTGGTAGTTGGAAAATAAGGAGATTTAGCCGATGAATTACCAGCAGTGCAGGGAAATATCAAATAATGAAATTGATACAATTTGGAAGGGAGTGGATTAGAGCGTCATACTCACCGCGATTACGGCATTCGGCATAAATGGGTAAAGGAGTGGCTCTTTGTGACGCCTCTGCTGAGTCTTACCTAATAAAGTTTGAGTTGGTATGAATATTTCAGCATTTGGTAAATAGCTAGATGTAAACTGAATTATTAACTGAATTAATTAGATAAACTCATATCATTCAGAGGGCATATGGGAGCCAATAAAGACGGCAGGAACTTCTTTTTGTGGCTAGTCTTCATGGTGTTTATATTTGTTGGGATGGCTGTGCTGGAAAAGGTGCTTGAGGTCCCAGCTGTCTGACAACAAGCATTCGACCTGTGCTGTTAAAAAAGTGTTTGACACAAAAAAACTTGAATCCGGTCAGCCTACATTTGAGGCCATCAGGTTATGTGATTGAATTGGTAGAAGGCCTGGAGACTATGGCGTGGGGCGTTAATGCTAGCAATCTTGGTTATTGATCGCGCCGTCGAGCATTGTGGTGTTGCAGAATCTGGCTCCACGCAGGGAGGGAAAGTATCCCAGATTGGCTCCCTCCATATTGGCGTCATGCAGGTAGGCTCTACGCAGGTCGGCACCACGCAAATTGGCTTTACGCAGGTTAGCTCCATACAGGTAGGCATCACTAAGGTCGGCATCCTCTAGAAAGCATCCGCTGCATTTCTTAATTGTCAGCAGTTTTTTTATCGCTGCTTTTCCAGATAAAACTTCACTAATTACTGAACTGACAACGGATACAGGCTCCTTTGATGAAGTTGATGCAGTCTTTGCAGGGGCTTCTTCTGACGAAAAGGATGAACAATCCTGATTATTAATTGAGCCATCAGGCATTTTGGTATAGCAAAATGTAGCTTCAGTGAGATCGGCGTCATACAGGTAGGCACCACTGAGGTCGGCACCACGCAGATTGGCTTTACGCAGGTTAGCTCCATAAAGGTAGGCATCACTGAGCTTGGCTTCTTCCAGCTTGGCTTTAAACAGGTAGGCACCACTGAGGTCGGCACCACGCAGATTGGCTTCACTGAGTATGGCTTTACTCAGGGAGGCTTTGTACAGGATGGCTTCGCTCAGGTCACATCCCTCGCAAGTATTGGTCGCCAGCAATTTCTCCTTGGCTGCTTCTCCAGATAAAACTTCACTATTTACTGAACTGGCTGTGAGTACCTGCTCTTTTGATGAAATATATTCAGACTCTGGGAGAGAAATACCATATTCTTCCTCGAATTTCTTACAAAACTCTTCATCAGTTATTTCAACGTTCTTATCCTGTGCAAGGGCTTCTGTCGATGAAGAGGATGCCATTGCCATTAATTTCAGTCTCGCTAAATTGTGCTGAGGGGCCTCTGGGAATAACTTAATAAATTCTTCTAATAATTCTGGATCTTTTGAGTCTTTGATGACCTCCCAAGCCTGTGCGGTGAAGTCTTCATCTGATGATTTAGCAGGATCAACCACTTTGGGCTTTGCTGCAACAACACCCTCCGCTGGAACAAAGAAGAAATCACCCGTTACGGAAGATGAGTCCCAAGGGACTTGCTTGTTGCTGCTGTCTTGCTGGACATTGGCCCTTACCCGCTTGAAGACTTCTTCCAGCTTTAGACCCGGTGTGGTCATATGCTGAAGCAATCTTTCGGTAAATAGCCCATTGTCCCCTGCTCCATCGGCAGCCACATTTCCTGGCGCTGTCGCATACGAAATGAATGACCCGGTAGGGGCAATCAACTGGGCCAATCCTCAACTGCTACTACGGAAGCTTCTAGCAAAGGGATTGTTGCGACAAGCATCAAGAATCACGATGTTCATCCCATTTTCTGCTACCTGCATCTGGCCCAGTAGTTTGCCAACTGGGACTGCATCATAGGTCACATCAAATTCATTGCTTGGATTGATGTCCGTGGGCAACAGATAATTTTGCCCCTCAATCTGCATCCCATGGCCAGCGTAGTAAAAAAGCCCCACCCCGTTGCTACCACGAAGTCGTCTTCCAAAGTTACGGATGGCTTGATCCATCTGGCGTTCATCTGCATCCGTTAGGGTTCTGACCTTGAAGCCAAGCTGCTCTAGCGTTCTGCCGATGGCCTTGGCATCGTTAGCAGGATTGCGCAGTACCCCTGCATGGGCATAGTTCGCATTACCGATTACCAATGCCTGCCGATTATCGGTTTCCAGTGGACGGATGGCTCGTTCCTGCGCCCATGTCAGTGGCACAGTTACCAACAATAGTAGCAGTATGGTAGTCGCAATGGCTGATCTACAGATCATCTTGGCCTCTTCATGGAAAACATTAAATTGGGCTGTTTGTATAACAACCTTGAAGCTAAAATTCAAAAGATGAAGAAGTTGGGCAGGGCTGGGAATGATATGGCAGTCAGAGTCTCAGTATCAAGACGTGGGGGGTGCTTTTGGTGCCCCCGGGAGTAAGGGGATGGAGGTCGAAAATAAGGGATTCCTTTAATGAAGATTCAAAGATAAAAAAATACAGCTAGGAGACTGCAAGGGGCATAAAACATTAAGCTCAGAAAATTAAACTCCGAAGTATTTAGTTAAAAAGAGAAAGCTCTTTGAAAATGGAACTGTAAAGAATTGTCCGGATTGCTGAGATACCAATTCAAACCTAGAATCTAGTTACTGAGTTGGTCAAACGCTTCAAGTCAGTTGATCCAGAGTAGGCTTTAGCAAATCGTTAGAATCGGTGGGAAATGGGAGAAACTCCCACCACTTGAGAGGCTGAGTTTTTTAGTGTGCTGTTAGGCGAGAATTCTTAGATAATGTTATTTCAAATGAAGACACTTAGTCTGTCCGAAATGATTTTATCCATTCATTTGATACTTCAGTATCTATCTTTAGACAATGATAGACAGACATTTTTTTTACCTTTGGACCTGCCCACTCAGAAATCATTAATTCAAAAATCGGGGGGCCTTTATCAGGCCTCGGTTTAACCAACTGAATTACCGTGACATTACCAAACTGTACTTCATTAATTATTTCAAAATTTGTCTCCCAAGGTCGGACTTCTTCTGCTGTTGCCTTCACAAGTG
>JACLAC010003234.1_pt1 | contig 29507 bp, 29 predicted proteins | sample 8027881 | NCBI WGS metagenome assembly JACLAC01 (sample SAMN15725517, study PRJNA655200) | protist metagenome | isolation source: fluorescence activated cell sorting (FACS) single amplified genomes of... | place: Spain: Blaines Bay Microbial Observatory, Mediterranean Sea | collected 2016-01-19 | reverse complement strand
ATCGCAGCATCTACACCAAGAATACGCTGCGCGTCCAGCGTTGCCTGGGCTGCCAATTCGGGATTCTTGAAGAAATCTAAGCTTGGCGTATCACCCTTAACCTGATGATATTCCGACATGTAGCGTCCAGCCTGCCGGTTGAGCCAGATTGGTGTGTGAGGTGTGCTCTTACCGTGGCAAGCGTCAATAAATACCTTAGCCATAATTCCTATCTGCTCGAAAACCGCCGCACAGTATCAGCCCTGAGCTTTGAGAAGCAAGTTCCTCGCGAACCAATGGGCTTCGGCCACTGGAATGCCGTTCAAAACAGAGATGGAGCCTTGCAACAGACCCACTATGACCAGATCAACCAAATCGGTACCGCGCGCACGTACGTCGCCGTGACCTGCAACCGGGGAGCCAGATTGCCAGTCGAGCCAACGACAGTGTCGTCCACCGTGGCGCCACGACCCCACCCTCCGGCAGAACAGTATCCGGAGGCGACACCGACACTCAGCGACTGGCCTTGATGTGCTGATCAGCTTGTTTGGATCAACCGCCAGAGGCGCAAACTTTAAGGTATCTCTTTGGCATTCGCGCAACACTTCATTAGGCCCAACTGTTACGCCGCCCATGGTTAACGAGAATGGCTAGCCCCACTGTCCACGCGACGATCACAAGTAAATCTAGATCCCACGACTGGCGCAATATTAGCGCGCAGACTAAGACGACTGTCGCTAACCCAGCAACCCAACTTCGGATGCTCAAGAGCGAAATGTTACTCAATAGAGCGAGCCACGCGAACGTCGATACCTCGCGTGCCTCCAGTCCAACGGCAATCATAAACAGTGGCGTCAGCACTACCTCTGCAGCATGCGTCGGTGAAATGCCGACCTGCTCGCGCGCAGCCATCTTGTGAAAGGCGATCGGTAGAAGCACCAACAGTACGACCCAAGCGGATACGTCCTGCATTTGCACGTATGCTTTGCGGAAAGTGAGAAAAATCAACGTGCCATAAACCAAGTAGCGAAAAATTCGTACTTGGCTGAGAAAGTCGACGGACACTACAAGGCTTGGGCTAGCGAGGTTCACGCTATAACTATGCGCCCGCCAAGCAGCCTAAAACAGGGATTCCAACTCAGCAGGGCGTGGGAATTTGTCTAGACTACGCGCCCGAGGGTCGGGTCGACGTCGGCTTCATAGTCTACGCCGGCGAAGCCAAAGCCGAAAATCTTGAGGAAGTCTGCGCGAAAGCCGGTCAGGTCGCCTAAATCGTCTAGATTCTCCGTAGTAACCAGTGGCCAGCGCTTTACTACTTCTCGCTGTACCTCTTCAGACAACTCAACGTCGTCCATCCTTATCCGACCATCGTCGTCCAAACGAAGTTCAGCACTGGCAGACAATTGCGTCGCAAACAGGCGGTGAATGTGCGCAATGATGTCTTCGTGACACCCTTGCTCCTTCATGACTTTGAAGAGGAGGGCAACATACAATGGCACCACAGGTATCGCTGAGCTCGCTTGGCTGACGATCGCCTTGAGCACAGCGACCTTGGCCGACCCACCGATACCCGCCAAGCGTTCTGTATTGGCTCGACTCGCTCGATCCAGGTCTATTTTTGCCTGCCCGAGGGTGCCTTCCCAATAAATCGGCCACGTGAGCTCGGTACCGATATAGGTAAATGCGACCGTACGACAGCCATCTGCAAGCACACCAGCTTGGAGCAACGCTTCAATCCAGAATTCCCAGTCTTCACCACCCATGACGGCAATTGTATTGGCGGTTTCTTCTTCCGTAGCCGGGTCGAGATTGACTTGAACGACTTCACCACGATCAACATGGACCGACTTAATATCGAGCGCTTCACCAAGCGGTTTGATCGTTGATCGATGCAATTCACCGGTTCGTGGGTGCGGGCGAACGGGAGACGCGAGACTGTAGACAACCAAGTCTATCTGGCCGAGATCAGCCTTTATGGTCTCTATGACTTGCTCGCGCATTTCATCCGAAAAAGCATCGCCGTCCAAGCTTTTGGCATACAGACCTTTTTCCGCCGCGGCCGCCTCGAACGCAATATTGTTATACCAACCAGCACTCGCTGTCCGCTTCTCCTCCGGTTGTTTTTCAAGCGATACGCCAAGCGTGTTTGCGTTACAACCGAAGGCAGAAACCACCCGGCACGCAAGACCATAGCCACCAGAGCATCCAAGTACGAGGACATTCCTCAGCTCTCCCGATGAGACCTCCCCTTGCTTTTGCACGTATTCGATTTGCTTTTGCACGTTCGCCGCACAACCATCCGGGTGCGCTGTTGTACAAATGAAGCCTCGAATACGGGGTTTAACGATCATCATTGGTCCTGGTTAACTTAGCGGGCGCCATCATACCTTGTGCCACGGCCCAACGCATGGTGGCCTCAATATCGATCACGCTCGGCCCATCTCTGCGCAGCGTCACCGTCCCAGTCTCGCCGGCTGCTAGCCATATATCTCTATCGCCATCAAGTGCAAGCACTCCGGGACCACGAAAAGGGACAGCAACATCGAAATTGATGTCGGTCACGTCAGAAACCGTGACTTCGCGAAATAAACCAGGCGACAACGGCGCGAGCACGCCCGGACCCTCACCGCCGGTCATGACCAACATGCCATAATCATCGTCCGCATAGACCGGTCGTATCAAACCACCTATCGGTGACATACCAATCGAGTTTGGTTCGGCACGCGTCAACAAGACTTGTGCAATACGCTCGGCATCAAACGGCAGCAAGTTGCCGACGTTGTCGTTCTCCAAAAGCACAGCGTCGATCAATCCTACATCACGTCTTGCGCCGGCCTTCACGTGCAAAACTTTCACCCTCGCTTTGAGTTCCGGCGCTGCGTCTAGCTTCCCACTGGCATTCAACCCAGCAACGACCCCGGCTATTGTGGGTTCCGCCAAAACAGGAAAGACGTTATTGGTCCCGGTCGATAGAGGGACCAAATCAATATCAGGACACGCCCGCACGATGGCTCGATTTGTCCCATCGCCACCAAGCGAAACTAACGTCGAGCAGCCGGCAGCAACAAAAGCGCGTACAGATTGCTCAGTATCGCTCGCGTCGTTCGCGAGCGGGTGCTCGATAACATGTACGTTCGCCTTCAGACCCATATGATCTAACGCCATGGACGAAATCTGAAACGGCTCCTTTGTGATGTAGATGTCTGTCACGCCAGCCGCTTCGGCGCCTGCCGCTACCCTGGCGACAATGTCGCGCTTCGCCTCGTGTGTCATGTTCGTTGCCCGCGCGGCCAGGCGACGCACATCACGACCTGACATTGGGTTAACCGCTAGCCCTAACTTGCCATTGCTCATTTAGTCCCTCATCCTTTCAATCCTATTCTGTCGAACAGCGTCGATTTAACGCCTCCACTATGAAATCCGTCGAGCCATGCACCCACATCACCCGCACGAATCCTGAGTTAGAAACAGTATTCGTCATAGATGCACACTTGCAAATGGCAGACGGATTTGTCCGCTGTCGTCACTGCGATGCGCATTACCTCCTCGAGATGGTTGACCTCACCCCCACCACTGTCTTGTACCGCGTTGCTCGAATAGAACCAGCAGCTGTTGCCAAGACAGTCCGCTCTCTGACGCAGGGATCATGTGACATCAACCGAGCCCGTAGCGAGGTGTTCAGTGTTTCAAACTCGGCCACGGCACTTGATGGTTTGCTCACTCTGGAGCAGGGGCAGTTTTCTCAATGGTACGAAACCTCTGGGCAAACAATCCCAGCTGGTAACTGGCGCGAGCTACCTTGTGATGGGTCGCTAATTCAAGCGACCATCTAATCGTTACCCAACTCTAGTCAACATCTTGATGACAAAAGCAGCATCGTGACGATCGTCTTTGGGGTGCTCGACGCTAGACACTTCTTGCCATTCCTCTATATCAAACTCAGGAAAGGTAACGTCCCCCGCTATCGCCATTTCGATGTAGGTGACGTAGAGCTTAGTTGCACGCGGCAGGGCTAGGGCATATATGTCCGCGCCACCAATCACCATAATCTCGTCAACGGAACTTTCCTGCGCGTCTACAGTGGCCACATCGATGCCAGCCTGCAAATCATGGACAACCAGAACATCAGCCTGCGGCGGAGACCAAGCTCGATCCCGCGTCAGGACGATGTTTAAACGCCCAGGTAAAGGTGCCTTCATCGATTGAAAGGTCTTACGCCCCATGATGACCGGTTTCCCCATGGTGCTATCCATAAAATGGCGCATCTCATCAGGCAAACGCCAGGGCAGACCGCCATCAATCCCAATGACGCGGTTTTCGGTCATTGCCCAAATCAGGGATAGGTGCATCAATCGTCCTAGACGGCGATCGGGGCTTTGATGCCTTGATGACTTTGATAACCCGTCAACGTGAAGTCGTCGTACGTAAAATCAAAGATGTCTTTTACGCCTGGATTGAGCACCATTCTTGGCAAGGGTAAGGGCAGGCGATCCAATTGTTTGTCGACCTGTTCGATATGATTGGCATAAATGTGAGCGTCACCAAAGGTGTGGACGAAGTCCCCAAGCTCAAGCTCGGCAACCTGAGCGATCATCATCGTAAGCAATGCATAAGACGCAATATTGAACGGCACGCCTAAAAAGATATCGGCGCTGCGTTGGTAGAGCTGGCAGGACAATTTGCCTTCAGCGACATAGAACTGGAACAGCGAGTGGCACGGTGGTAGCGCCATTTTGTCGACTTCAGCCACATTCCAAGCACTAACAATGTGTCGCCGGCTATTCGGATTGTGCTGAATATCGCGTACCACCCGTGCAACCTGATCAATCGTGGCGCCATCGGGGGCAGGCCAAGAGCGCCACTGCGAGCCGTAGACTGGACCCAGCTCACCCTGCTCGTCAGCCCACTCATCCCAAATGTGTACGTCATGATCGGTGAGATATTTGATGTTCGTGGAGCCTGACAAAAACCACAACAGTTCGTGAATGATGCCCTTCAGGAACATTTTCTTAGTCGTCACGAGCGGGAACCCTTCGTTAAGGTTACAACGTAATTGGTGGCCAAAGACACTATAGGTACCCGTACCGGTGCGATCATCTTTAAAGACACCTTGCTCTCTAACATGTCGCATAAGGTTCAGATACTGTTTCAACAGAGAGTACCTCTTGTTACCAATTTTTGACTCTTTATGTTCGCGTCACGGTCTAACTTTCGCCCCATATCTGCCAGCTCCTGATGCTAGCGGGCTCCCTGACGCGAGCGAGACCAAAGTATCAGCAGGATACCAGCGATCAACATTGGGAGCGACAAAATCTGGCCCATGGTCAGCCAATCAAAGGCGATGAAGCCGATGTGTCCGTCAGGCGATCGGTAGTTTTCGGTGATCACCCTGAACACGCCGTATCCCATCAAGAAGATTCCGGAGACAAAACCCGCGGGTCTAGGCTTAGCCGAAACCATCCAAACAAGGATAAATAACAACAACCCTTCTGTGAGCGCTTGGTATAACGGCGATGGATGCCGCGCGATGGTCTCCCACTCGCCAACGCACGTCTGCGTCAGGCCACGGACAGCGTCGCACGTGTAGACAAGCCCGAGAGCGCTGTCGGTGACGCGTCCCGGTAACTCCATGTTAATGAAGTTGCCCAGGCGGCCAAGGCCAATACCGATTGGGCACAACGGCGCTAGGAAGTCAGCGACGTCAAGCCATTCGCGATTGAACTTACGCGCAAACAGCAGTACGCCCAGGGCTACCCCCAACAAGCCTCCGTGAAAAGACATACCCCCTTCCCACATCCGAAACAGATAGAGGGGATCACTGAGAAAAACATCCAAGTTGTAGAACAAGACATAGCCAACTCGGCCGCCGAGCACGGCGCCCATGGCCCCAAAGAAAACCAGATCACTGATTTCTTGAGCCTGCCAGTCACCTGGGTGGGTCTTCGCTCGGCGGTTGCCGAGAAACCAGACAGCGGCAAACCCTAGGAGGTACATCAATCCATACCAACGTAGGGCCAAACCACCACCTAGAGACAGAATGATTGGATCAATAACAGGATATTGCACGTTCGGCTGACCTTGCAAAGATTACCGCTAGGATACCGGAAGATTACCGCTAAACCAGCTGGTACACTCAGCATTTACGCTAAACCCCTGTCCAACCCATGTGTTTAATCCTTTTCGGCTACCGCATCGACGCGAACCGGCCGCTCATTGTCGCGGCTAATCGCGACGAATTTCACGGGCGCGCTGCCACTCAAGCTAACTTCTGGCCGGACAACGACAACGTTCTAGCGGGTAGAGATGAGGTCGCCGGTGGAACCTGGCTAGGTTGCACCCGTTCTGGCAGATTCGCCGCACTCACCAATTTCAGTCACCCTGATGACCCTGAAGCACCCAGGTCACGCGGGGCACTCGTACAAGATTTCCTTGTCGGCGATGACGAGGCGGAACATTACGCACATCATCTTACCGGCTCCAAATACGCTGGGTTCAATCTACTTTTGTTTGATGGGCAGACTCTAGTTTGTACGTCCAATCGCAGTACGACAGAAGTTCTGACCCCAGGCTATTACGGCCTTTCTAACGCCGAACTTGGTGCACCCTGGCCAAAATGCATCCAAGGATCTATAAACCTAAAACGCTGGGTCGAACAAGGTTTCGAACATAACGATCTGGTGGCGATGCTAAAGGATGGGGCGGTGCCAGCTGACGATCAACTGCCTCAACGCGGTCGCCCGATCGAAATGGAGCGGCGCGTAGCGCCGTGCTTCATTATCGGCGATGAATACGGCACTCGTGCGAGCAGCGTACTCGAAGTCGGTACAGAGCGAATCACGTTCTCTGAGCAAAGTTATGTAGCCGGCGGCAAAGCCACGGGGCAGGTACGTTACGAATTAGATCTCATACGCTAGGAGCGCTTACCTTTAGCGGGCGGGCAGACACTTAATCGTGGTGATGTGGCAGCGCCTTAGCTAGGCCAGCAGCGCGCAACTGTTCATCCATAAACTGCTCAATATCATGTGCATTATCCATGCGCAAAACCCGAGCGAGCATTCGCCGCGCATCAGATCGCTTGATGTTGCGAATCACCCACTTCACTTTTGGCAGGTGGGTCGCGTTCATCGAAAGCACGTGGTATCCCATTGCCATCAGTAGCACGGCACCGATTGGCGTACCCGCCAATTCACCGCAGATCCCGAGTGGCGTCTCTTCAGCGTGGGCAGACCTCGCAACTTCCCTGAGTGCGGTTACAACCGCTGGATGTACGTCTTGATAAAGCTCCGCAACGCGGGCGTTGTTCCGATCCACGGCTAACATGTACTGCGTGAGATCGTTGGACCCCACCGCGAGAAAGTCTGCTTCCTTTGCTAGTTGGCGAGCCTGATAGACCGCTGCCGGCACTTCGATCATCACGCCAACTTGAGGTCGCTTGACGCTAACGCCCTCCTCAATGACTTCCTCGTACGCTTGCTTGATGAGTATCTTCGAAGACCGCAATTCTTGGGGCGAGGAGATCATTGGCAACATAATCCGCAGTTCCCCTTCCAATCCTGCATTTGCCTTCAACATTGCGCGCACTTGCACTAGCATGATTTCTGGGTGATCCAACGTCACTCGAATACCGCGCCAGCCAAGAAACGGATTCTCTTCTTGAATTGGGAAGTAGCTTAGAGATTTATCGCCACCGATATCCAGGGTCCGCATCGTTACCGGACGAGGATCAAACGCTTCCATATGCTCTCGATAGAGCGTGTGCTGCTCAGCTTCTGTTGGAAACGAGTCTTTCGACATAAATGGGATCTCCGTACGAAAGAGACCAATGCCTTCCGCACCGCGATCAAGACTGCGCGTCAAATCACCCGTCAGACCAATGTTGACCCACAAGGCCAGCCGCCATCCGTCACGCGTTATACAAGGTAACTCTTTGAGTTCGTTCAACTCTTCATCAAATATGCGCTCTTGTTCGATGAGTTCCCGGCTGAGTCTGATGCGAGCGTCGGAGGGCCGTGTATAGACTTCACCGTAATGACCATCAACGAGGAGTTCTTCTCCTTCGAGTTCATACGCCGGTAATTCGACCGCACCCATCACCGCGGGGATGTCCATCGCGCGCGCTAAGATCGCCATATGCGAGTTACGCGATCCACGCATTGAGACAATCGCACGCAGCCGATCAGCAGGCACGTTCGCAAGGATCGCCGGAGTGACTTCATCACCAACTAGAACCGTTTCTTTCGGAAAGTGGCTCTTCTTATCACGGATGTCTTGAAGGTAGGCGAGCAACCTCAATCCAAGGTCCTTTACGTCAGCACCCCTTTCTCGCAGATAGGGATCCTCCAACTCTTCAAAGCGATTAACGTGCTCGCGTATGACTTGTTTTAGGGCGCCTTGGGACCATTGCCCATGCTGGATACGTTCGCGAATATCTCCCGCCAGCGCGTTCTCATCCAGCATGTGTAAGTACGCGTCAAATAGGGCCAACTCCTGCTCTGGCAGCGACTCCGAAAACTCCTCAATAATTTTCTTGATGTCATCGCGCACAGACTTGAGTGCACGATCAAACAGCAGCAACTCGATGGTGACATTCTCGGCTTCTTTCTCAGGCACGGCCTCTAGATTCGCTACTGGGTGCACGACGACAGCCGTACCAATCGCTATGCCTGGCGCTCCTTTTACGCCTGTGAAGCAGGTATCTTCGAGCTCGCCGCCTCGCACCCCAAGCAAGGCGCTCTCCCCAACCGCATCGGCATGTGCGACGACCGCAGCAAGCTGTGCCGCGAGTGTAACCAAGAAGGCTTCTTCCGACTCATCGAAGCGTCTCGCATCCTGTTGTTGCACCACTAAAACCCCGAGCGTACGACCCTGGTGAATAATCGGTACGCCGAGAAAAGAGTTAACTGCCTCTTCACCCGAATCTGCCAAATAAAGGAAACTCGGGTGACCGCGTGCATCGTTCAAATTAAGGGGTTCAGCACGTCGTGCCACCTGACCGACCAAACCATCGGCAAGAGCGATCTCTGCCGACCCCACTTTGTCAAGATTCAAGCCATCGGTTGCCGCCAGCACAAAATGAGTTCTCGCCGGATTGATGAGATAGATCGTACAAACATCAGCCTGCATGGCATCTTTCACGTCAATCACCAGGGTTTGCACTGCATTAGCAAACCGTGCTTGAGCTGTGACGGCTTGGACGATACGCCGCAATGTAGCAAGCATTGAGTCCATACTAGTTCTCGACCGCCGTGTGGCTAACGAGTTCGGCAAGTGCACGCCGATAGACGTCTTGTTTAAAGTCGACCACTTTGTTTAACGGATACCAGTAGCTAACCCAGCGCCATTCATCAAACTCGGGTTTAGGACTGACATTCATATTGATGGCGTCTTCAGATCCGATCATTTCTAACAAAAACCATTTTTGCTTCTGCCCGACAAAGCCAGGGGTCGAATTGTGCCGACGCAAGCGCCGTGGCAGACGGTAGCGCAACCAGCCCTTGGTACGCCCAAGAATTCGAACATGCTGTGCACGCAAGCCAACCTCTTCGTGCAGCTCTCTATACAGCGCATCCTCCAGCGACTCACCTTCATCGATCCCACCTTGAGGAAACTGCCACGCGTCGTGACCACCAACACGCCGCGCCCATAGCACCTGCGCCTGTCGGTTGGTGACAACAATCCCAACATTAGGTCGAAAGCCATCTGCATCAACCATCACTTTCCTTTTGTGCCGCGTTTCCTGATGACCTCAGCTGGTTTGCACCACCTTCTTAAGCTTTAGTGACCGGTGTTAAGCCGTCCCAAACCTATACAAAGCCGTCGACTCTATTTTTGATTGAGGACTATCTAGTAGCAGAGCGCTACCCAGTTCATTCCCTTATTACAGGATTTTTGGTTTCATTACAGCAAATATCTCGATAGAAAAGACCCGGGCAGAAAGCGATACGGTACACTAAGCAATATGACTAATCGCCTCTCTTTCGAAGCCAGCCCCTACCTCAAGCAACATGCCGAGAACCCGGTCGACTGGCATCCCTGGGATGACGAAGCGCTTGCGCTCGCCAAGTCCGAAGCCAAGCCGATCTTGTTGTCTATCGGCTATTCGACCTGTCACTGGTGCCACGTCATGGCCCATGAGTCATTTGAGGACCCGGCCATCGCCAGGGTCATGAACGAACATTTCATCAACATTAAGGTCGACCGTGAAGAGCGGCCCGATCTCGATAAAATTTATCAGATGGCGCTCCAATTGATAAACCCCCAAGGGGGTGGGTGGCCGCTGACCATGTTCTTGGATCCGACTTCCCATCTGCCGTTCTTCGGTGGTACTTACTTTCCTAACCAAGCGCGGTACCAGTTGCCTGGTTTCAGCGATCTGTTGCTGCGATTGGCAGATGCTTTTCAGAACCAAAAAGAAGAACTCGCAGAGCAAGGAGAAAAACTTCAGGCGACTCTTGCCCAAATGATTCCACCGCTACTCGACCCAAACCTGAAAGACATCGAACTCCTACAAACAGCACGCGATCAGCTTGGCCAGCAGTACGACCCTCGTGACGGTGGTTTTGGCGGCGCGCCAAAGTTTCCGATGGCCCATGTAATCTCGCGTTTACTGCGCCACTGGCGCTACACCCGCAAGTCCGGCGGGAATGACAAAGAAGCCCTCGACATGGTCATGGTCAGTCTGACCCAAATGGCGCGCGGTGGAATTTTCGATCACATCGGCGGCGGTTTCTGCCGCTACGCGACCGATGCGAAGTGGATGGTCCCGCACTTTGAGAAAATGCTCTACGACAACGCCTTATTGTTGAAATTATATGCCGCCGCCCTGCACTTTGGTCCAGACGAGCTGTTCCAGTCTGCGATTCGCGAATCCATCACATGGCTCGAGCGAGAAATGCGTCACCCGAGCGGCGGGTTCTACGCCGCCCTCGATGCAGACTCCGAAGGTCAGGAAGGCAAGTTCTACGTCTGGCGACGAGAACACGTGAAAAAAATCCTAACCGAGGACGAGTACTTAGTCGTCGAGACACTGTACGGCTTGGATAAGCCCGCTAACTTCGAAAACCATTGGAATTTTCACCGCTACGACTCATGGCGTTCGGTCGTTGAGCGTCTATCTCTGGAGCGTGAAGAAGCTGGACAGCTGCTAACCTCCGCCAAAGGCAAACTCTTCAACGCCCGCTCAGAACGTATCCGACCGGATACAGACACCAAGATCTTGACCGCCTGGAACGGCTTACTCATCAGCGGTCTTGCGGCAGCGGGATCGCAATTGAAAGAGCCACACTGGATTGAAATGGCCCAAGAGGCTGCTGACTTCTTACGGAAGTCCTGCTGGGTGGAGGGACAGTTGTTCGCAACCTGGCAGGCTGGGGCCCCCAAGCACTCAGGCTATCTTGACGACTATGCAAATTTGTTACAGGGCCTGCTCGATCTCTTGAGCGTTGCCTGGCGTGAAGCTGATATTCAGTTCGCGGTCGAACTGGCCGATGCGCTCATCGAGAAATTCTATGACTCCGAAGAGGGTGGTTTTTTCTTTACCGCTCACGATCATGAAAACCTGATCCTTAGACCCAAGCCCACGGTCGATGACGCCCTTCCGCCCGGCAACGGTATTGCCGCAATTGCTCTGGTACGTCTTGGTCACCTGCTTGGTGAAAGCGCTTACTTGGACCCGGCACATAACACCCTACGCTGGGCTCGCGGGATCATGGAACGCGTACCCGCCGGGCATTGCGCCTTATTAAACGCGTTAGAGGAATCGATCTACCCTGGTGAACAGATTGTTTTGCGAGGACCGATCGAGTTGATGCAACAATGGGCGGATGAACTGACCGTAGGCTACACACCAGAGCGCTCTCGCTATCTAATCCCTTACAACGAGACGACAACGCTGCCCGGTTATCTACCGAGACTCGTTTCGAGCGAACAACAAGCCCTCGTTACGGCGTACGTCTGCACAGGTTTGACCTGTTCACTGCCGATAACAACGCTTGACGAAGTCAAGAGTCTGCTCAAAAACTAGCCCTCTGACCGCCACCGTAGATTGAGTTCTCTGGCTGCCTTCACATCATCGAGTCTGCGAACGGGGGTGCTGTATGGCGCCTCTTTAACTAGATTTGGCGTCATTTCGGCCTCTTTCCGAATGTCTATGAGCGCTAGGATAAACCCATCCAACTCTGCCTTGCTCTCCGTTTCCGTGGGTTCAATAAGGAAGCACTCGGGTATCAGAAGAGGGAAGTAGGTCGTTGGCGAGTGATAGCCAAAGTCGAGTAAACGTTTCGCAAAATCCATCGCGCTGACGTTGAATTCCTTTGCTTCACGAGCAAACGTCACGATGAACTCATGCGTTGCCCTTCGGTCTGGATAGGCGAGCTGAAAGCCGGCCTTCTTCAGTCGTGCCGCCATGTAATTCGCATTTAATGTGGCGAATTCACCAACGCGATGCATGCCGTCACGCCCCAAGAGCAATGCATACGATAAGGCCCGGATCAATATCCCCGCGTTACCAGCAAAGCCGGACAACCGGCCAATCGATTCTGGTAGCTCAGCAGCACCTTGCCACACGTAACTGTCTTGCTGAGCATCCGTCTTGCTAACAATCGGCAATGGCAAATGCGGCAGCAGTCGCTCACCAACACCAACGGGACCGGCGCCTGGGCCACCGCCGCCGTGCGGCGTAGCAAAGGTCTTGTGCAGGTTCATGTGTAAAACGTCAAACCCCATATCACCCGGCCGAACCTTGCCTAGAATCGCATTTAAATTCGCGCCGTCGTAATAAAGAAGGCCGCCTGCCTCGTGCACCGTGTTTGCAATTTCTTCGATCTGCCGTTCAAACACGCCACATGTGGAAGGGTTTGTCATCATTAGCCCGGCAGTTTGCGGCCCAACGGCCGCTTTGAGACCTTCAAGATCAACATCACCACTACGGTCAACAGCCACTTCCGTGACTTTGTAACCACACATGACTGCGGTTGCTGGGTTGGTACCATGGGCAGCACTGGGCACGAGGATTTCCGTGCGCGCATCATCACCTCGCGCTTCATGATAAGCGCGGATCATGGCGACACCGGCGAACTCACCTTGCGCCCCAGCCATCGGGGTTAACGAAACCGCTTGCATGCCCGTAACGTCTTTCAAGATCTCTTGTAGATCATACAAGCAAGCCAGAAAACCTTGGCTCGCGGCCTCAGGCGCCATTGGATGTCGACCTAAAAAGCCAGGCAAACTCGCCGCTTTGTGAGCACCGCGAGGGTTGTACTTCATTGTGCAGGACCCAAGTGGGTAAAACTGCGTATCTATCGAAAAATTCTTGCGCGACAAATTGGTGTAGTGACGAACGGCTTGGAGTTCAGAAACTTCCGGTAGCGCGGGAAGCTCCGTCCGCAGCAAGTTCGCAGGTATATCGCGCGGTGCTTCAATGCCAGCAAAATCTACTCTCTGTGCAGCCGCTCGCCGGCCAGAGGTCGATATATCAAATATAGTGTCGCTGTTCACGCTGCAGCTCCGAGGATGCTTGTCATAGCGTCAACATAAGCATCCATCTCTTTCTGTGTACGCTTTTCTGTTACAGCCAGCAAAAGCACCTGCCCCCCGCCCTCGATCTCAACAAAGTCGTTAACATCCAGTCCAGCCAGAATTCCTCGCTCACGCATCGCTGCGGCCACCGCATTTACCTCGGTGTCCAATCGCAGGGCAAATTCGTTGAAGAAAGGTAGATCATTGAACGGGTTGACCCCTGGAATCAATAGCAGTCGATCCCGCAATGTCGCGGCGTTGTTGTGACTGGTCAGTGCAACGTCGCGCAGCCCTTGTGGGCCCATCAAGGCCATGTGGATGGTTCCGGCCGTCACCAAAAGACCTTGATTGGTACAGATATTAGAGGTCGCTTTGCCGCGGCGAATGTGTTGCTCACGTGCCTGTAAGGTGAGGGTGTAACCGTCACGGCCTTCGAGATCCACTGTTTTACCGATAATCCTGCCCGGCATCTGACGCACTAATTTTTCGCGGCAACACATAAAGCCGAAAGACGGTCCACCGGACGCCATGGGAACGCCAAGCACCTGCCCATCACCGCAAACGATATCCACGCCATCACCTGAGCCCCATTCTCCTGGCGGCTTAAGCACGGCAAGTGTCATCGGATTGACCACGGCAATAACAAGGGCACCCAGGCCATGAGCCCAATCCGTCAGTGCATCGACTTGCTCTAAACAACCGAAGAAATTTGGTTGCTGAATGACGACGGCCACCGGTTCGCCCGTTTCAGGCAGCGCGCTCATGTCGACTCCACCTTGACTTGCTGCGATCTCAACCAAAGTGATGCCTTGGTTACGAACAATGTTCCTCGAGGCTTCGGCGTAGTGCGGATGTACTGTGCCCGCCACCCATACCTCACCTGACTTATTCTTTTTATTGGCACGCATCGCCATCAACATCGCTTCTGCCAAACCACTGGCACCGTCATACACCGACGCATTCGAGACATCCATACCTGTCAACGCTGTCATCATCGATTGGTATTCGTAGATCAGCTGGAGTGTCCCTTGGCTCGCCTCGGCCTGATAAGGCGTATAGGCCGTCATAAACTCGCCGCGGCTGGTCAGATCCCAGACTGCAGCCGGGATGTGGTGGTCATAGCTCCCGCCACCAAGAAAACAGGCGTAGCCATCATCTTGCTGGGCTCGTGCTTGCAACATTTGTAACATTGCAAGCTCACTCATACCCTCTGGTACTTGTTTAAGTTCGCCGGTCGCCAGGTTTGCTGGGATCTCATCAAAAAGCGCTTCAACGCTCGGCGCATCTATTTCGGCCAGCATAGCTTCGACATCGGCCGCCGTGTGGGGAACAAAGGGCATCGGCTTTAGTCTTCTTCGTCTTCGCAGACGTCAATGTAAGCATCGGCGTCTAGCATTTCATCAAGCTCACCAACATCAGTTGGCCGCACTTTAAAGAACCAACCGTCACCATAAGGATCTTGATTAACTTTTTCTGGCTCATCATCAAGAAGTTCATTAGTCGCAATAACGGTACCCGAAACAGGCGCATAGATATCTGAAGCTGCTTTTACGGATTCCACAACGCCGGCTTCGTCACCGGCAGAAAGGTCTTGTTCCTCTTCAGGCAACTCAACATAGACGACATCGCCTAGCGCGTCCTGGGCGTGATCTGTAATACCTACAGTTACAGAACCATCTTCTTCTAGCCGCGCCCATTCATGGGTGGCCAAATATCTAATTTCGCTGGGCGCTTCGCTCATGCCGCAATCCTTCCCTTTCGATGTCTGAGTTCTTTTTTATACTTTCGCGAGTGCTGTCTTCGCTAGACGTATATTTTGCCATTTCGAACGAACGGTGGCTTCACAATTGTCGCGTTTTTTTGCTTACCGCGGATATCGACCTGGCATTCTCCCTTGGCCGCTTTTGGTATTCTCACTAGAGCGATTGCACACTGCATAGTCGGAGAAAAGGTGCCGCTCGTAATCACCCCCTCACCAGCCGACGTGATGACTGTCTGGCCATGCCGAAGTACGCCTTTCTCACGCATAATCAGGCCTGTCAGCTTTTGCGGACACTGTCCTCGTTCAGCGCTAATCGCTGTGCGACCAACAAAGTCACGGTGATCAGGCTGCCATGCAATCGTCCACGCAATATTGGAGGCAAGCGGAGACGTCTCTTCATCAAGATCCTGTCCATATAGATTGAGCCCAGCCTCGAGCCGCAACGTATCCCGAGCACCAAGACCACAGGGCGTCACCCCTGCGGTCAAGAGCTTTTCATATAAGGCTGCCACCTCCCCATGCGGCAACATAATCTCTACACCATCTTCACCGGTATAGCCCGTGCGACCAATCATCCAGCCATTGGCTGTCACCAATGCGGCAAACGGTTTGAGCTCAGCAAGGATTTTGGCTTCGTTACCATCAGCGCGGTCGATTTTGACCTCCATGCCAGCGAAGACCGTATCGCATTTCGCCACCGCATTCGGTCCTTGGACCGCAATCATACTGAGCGGCTGCTCGACAAAGGTTGCACCTTGTAACGCCTGATCTCCAAACCAAGCAAGAACTTTGTCCCGCGTTGACGCGTTAACCACACAACGATATCCCGCAGGTGTGCGATAAACGATCAAATCGTCGATGACCCCTCCACGCTCATTTAACAAGGCACCGTACAACGCGCCCCACACATCCAGCCGATCGACATCATTGGCGACCAATCGTTGCAAAAACTCACGTGCACGATCCCCACCAACATCGATGATGGTCATGTGCGAGACATCAAACATGCCAGCATCTGCACGCACCGCCATGTGCTCGACAATTTGCGAACCATAGTTCACCGGCATATACCATCCGGCGAAATCGACCATTTTGCCACCCGCAGCCACATGAGCATCGCACAGCGCTGTGCGTTTCGGCGCGTTCATAGTTTCAACTCAATCATTGCTTCGCATCACCCATTGCTTTTCTCCACTCGCCATCCTTTCGGGACCCTTGGTCAATTCAGCTGTTCCTATAATCGCCCAAGGCCCATGGCTTCGCGCATTATTTGGTGTTTCACACCACTCGCCTTGTCGACCCACCGCATGCCCAGATTTCGCACTAAGCCCATACCTGGATCTTGTCGTCTATAAAGTCGATTCAACCCTTCCAGCGCATGAATCATCGTCTTGGCTCGAAGCGATCGCTCTCGACTAAACCGCCGCCACGCATTCGGGGAGCATAGGTTATCTGCACCGCCCACAATCGCAAGTAAAGCGCTGACATCTTCGAAACCCAAGTTGACGCCCAATCCAGCCAACGGGTGCACAACCCGTGCTGCATCGCCTATGAAAACGACTTGGCCGCCTATTACTGGTTCGGCGACGTGTTGTTGCGTCAACGGGAAACTGATGCGCGCGTCGACCGCCAACACTTCACCCAAGCGCGATTCAGACGCTCGCGTTATGACGCGACAAAACTCCTGCTCGGTTAACTCAACCCGTCTTTTTGTTTCGGCGACCGATCCTGTCCACACAATCGAAAGTAAATCAGGTGCAATCGATGGCAATAATGCTAAGGGGCCACCTCGAAGAAACCGTTGCCATGCTGTATCAAGGTGCGAACCCGACGTGCGTATGACGCTCGCCAAGGCCATTTGATTGACCGGGCGTTCATCAACAGCAATCCCCAAACCACGGCGAATGACCGATTGCCCGCCGTCAGCGGCAACCAATAAATCACAGACAACGGTGCGTTCATCCTCGAGCTGTAACGTGACCGACTCATCAACGTCAAGCGCATCAACACGCCCCTCAAGCACGTCAACACGGTCACCGAAAGACGTCCATAAACGATTCAAGAGTGGGCTAACTTCAACGAGCCATCCTAATTCTGAGCGACCAAGCTCTTGCGCCTGGAATTCCACGCTCGCCGTCCCACGCTCTTCCCAAACGAGCATGCGCTTGTAGGGCGCTACGCGCTCAAGTTGCCAAACCCCAAGGCTGTCTAAAAGAGTCTGTGAACGCGGGTTTAGCGCTACGTTCCGAATGTCGACACCCAATTCGCCTGCGTTAACTTGCGGTCGCTGGCGATCGATCAGCGTCACGTTGCGACCCAGCGCGGCCAAGCCAAGCGCGGTCGCTGCCCCAACAAGTCCACCACCCACGACAACTATTCGTTGCTCCCCGGTTTTACTCATAAGACGTACACTGAGCCTTACCCGCCAACACCAGCCATCAAAGCTTCAATCTCATCAACGCTTTTGGGCACTTCGCAGGTCAACACTTCGCAGCCGTTCTTGGTAATCAACACATCGTCTTCGATACGAATGCCGACGCCTTGGAAACGTTTCGGCACGTGCGCAGTGGCGTCCGCCCGGGGTATATAGATTCCCGGTTCGATCGTCAGCACCATGCCGGGCTCTAGTTCACGCCAACTGTCCTCAAAGCGGTAATCGCCGACGTCGTGCACATCTATTCCTAGCCAATGCGAGGTTTTGTGCGGAATAAACTGACGGTAGCTTTCAGAGCTTAGGATATGTTCTCGGTCGCCCTCTAGAATACCAAGCTCTAGCAGTCCATCCACCATCACCGCCACTGCAGCGACATGCGGATCATTAAAGTTGCTTCCTGGATGACAGGCCGCGATCGCCGCTAAATTGGCTGCCAACACGACTTCGTAGAGCACCTTTTGCGATTCACTGTAACGACCGTTTGCCGGAAACGTCCTGGTGATGTCGGATGCGTAATACTCAAACTCACAACCCGCATCGATTAAAACCAAGTCGCCATCTTGGATCTCTGCGCAATTTTCAACATAGTGCAGTACACAGGCGTTTTCGCCACTCCCGACAATACTCGGGTAGGCTGGACTGCGGGCTCCATGCTTCATGAACACATAGGTTAATTCGGCTTCCAAACGCCCCTCGATAATGCCCGGCTCACAGGTTTGCATTGCTTGCACATGCGCTTCGCAAGTTATCGCAGCGGCTTGACGCATTAGCCCAAGCTCTTTCGCTGACTTTTTCAAGCGCAATTCATGCAAAAGATGTTTCAGCTCTACAAATTCTCCAGGCGGCTGCGCACCACCCGATTCGCGCGAACGGATATTCGCCACCCAGCCGAGGAGTTGTTGATCGAAGCTCGGGTAGTCGCCCAGGTTGATATATATTCGATCTCGGCCTTCCAGCAATCCCGGCACTATCTCTTCGACATCGTTATCGGGAAATGCATCATCGACACCCAACGCATAGGTCGCTCTCTCCGGACCCAATCGCTCACCATCATAAAGTTCACCAACGGCATCTCGATCACGACAAAAAAGAATCTCTTGGCCTTGAGCGCGCCCTGGCACCAGCACCAGCAAACTATCTGGTTCACAAAAACCAGTGAGGTAGAAAAAGTCTGAATCCTGGCGAAAGGGGTAGGCGATATCTCGATTGCGTCGTTTTTCAGAAGCCCCAGGAATCAAGGCAATAGCGCCAGGCGCCATCATGCTCATCAAACGATCACGCCTTTTCTTAAACTCACTAACCGGCATGGAGACTATCAATGAATAGTGCCCTCTACTTCATCGTCCGGATCTTGATCAACGGCAAAATCTTGCATTAACGCGTGCATGAGAATCGCGGCTACGCGAACATACTCATAGACTTCCATGAAGGACGATTCGTCTTGTTCATTTGCCTCCGGATCATCTTCCGTCAACTCGTCTTGCATCCCGCTGAGCGCAACGAAATCTCGCAATATCTCCTGCACATCATCTCCGAGCTCGCCCTGTTGACGCCCAAGCGTTGCCATACCCGCACCAAATCCGGCAAGAAAGGCGGCACACCAACTCGCCGTTGCGCTCACTCGCGCGCTAAGGAGTTCCTCGTCATCGGGCACCAATAGATGAAATTCCATATCCTGGGCGTGCAGTTGATCAAGCGTGGCACTGAAAAATTCCTGCGCACTGATCTCATCATTCAGCGTGTCCGTGCCGACCAGGTCAATGAACTCAGGCATGGAAAAGGTGCCTGGGTTGGCTGAAGCCAGCCCACAAACGAGACCATGCAATTCGGATGGCTCAATCTGGGTCGAGGCAGCGTGTGCTTTGTTTAAAAGTTCTGGATCCATAGACTTGGTACTTTTGTGGAACTTGTTTGCTACTAGCTTAAGCCTAAACGCGATACTAACCGAGGGACTACACAAAACCGTGCAAACGGAGCAAACTATCGTCAAGAACAATGATAATACCAGGATCTCTCGTGCAAGCTGAACAACAACCAGAAACGGAGCAACTCAATCAGCTCGAACAGCAAATGGACGAACTGCTAGTTTTGACCCAGGTGTTATCGAGAGAAAACAAAGCTCTACGGACACAACAAAAGTCTTGGTCAACCGAACGCGCTAAATTGATCGGCAAAAATGAGCTAGCTAAGAATCGCGTAGAAGCGATGATTACCCGGCTGAAAGCGCTCGAGAAAGACTAGCGATTCAAACCCCATAACAAAGCTAAAGAGGAAATAGTTTGAGCGATACACCGCAAACCGTCAGTGTTCGTATACTCGATAAAGCGTATCAAGTGGCCTGTCCGGCTGACGAGGTTGATTCGCTCACTGAGGCGGCAAAGTTCCTCGACCAACGAATGGCTGAGATTCGCACCTCCGGCAAGGTGGTCGGTCTCGATCGAATCGCCGTGATGGCCGCCCTAAACATTACTCATGAGTTTCTCACTGGTGTTTCTCAGCACACAGCAACCCGCAGCAATATCTCGCAACGGCTCGACCACCTCAACGAACGTGTCGGCACCGCCCTCGCCGAACATAAGCAACTCGACTCGTAAACCAATTCTGCGATAAAGATGTGTTAATTCGCGACCCGGTCACAAACACAAGCAATACCCCAAATACAAGTCTTGGCTAACAAACACCACGCGCTATACTGTCGCCAGCTCCTGGGGTGTTTGCCAGTTGGTCGCGTCCTTGAGCCGTTAGAGATAACCCAGGAGACTCTGGGGACAGCGTCGGTGTGCAGGCCCAATCTGATGGGTAGCCTTAGACGTTGCACAGACCTCCGCCTTGAACCGTAACGGTTCAGGGCAAACCATCAGCGGCATTTCCGGGAGCTACCCTCTTCTATCCCTTGTGATTCTAGAGAGCCTCATGTCCTTCAGTGAAGAAATTCGAGCCACTCTCCGTCAACGCTACAAATTGGCTCGCCATAACGTTCGGGATCGGGCCGCGCGCGAAGCCGCAATCGCTGAGACGCTATCGGTCATCCTAGGCTCATACAACTCTTCTGAACCGATCGCAGCCTACGTCGCGATATCCGATGAAACAAACCTTGCACCACTCTTCAAACGTCACAACGATCAACTTTGGGTATTACCCAGAACTCAACCCGATAAGACAATGACTTTTCATGCCTGGCACCAGCACGAGCCTTTGGCCCCTAGCGAATTCAACATTTTCGCGCCAGCGCCGAACGCAACGATAATCACCCCGAATGAGATCGCCGTTGTTCTGATCCCCTTGGTCGCCTTCGATGACCACGGAAACAGGCTCGGTATGGGCGGCGGTTATTACGACCGTTACCTTGCAAATCTTGCCTCTAACAAACCAAGAATCGGTATCGCATTTGACTGCCAACATTCAGCATCACCCCTACCGAGGGAAGAGTGGGATGTGACATTGTCCACGGTGGTGACCGAATCGGGCATGATAGAGTTCGATAAATAACTCTTTGTTTCGAGGTTACGTTGGCGGTTAGAAAAATAATTCGCATGGGACACCCGCATCTTCGCCGAGTCGCAGAGCCCGTGCCCGAAGCATTCATCGAGAGCGCTGAGCTGGCGGTTCTGCTCGACGATATGGTCGACACCCTGCACGACTATGGTGGCATCGGACTTGCAGCACCACAAATCAACGAAAACATGCGCCTGGCGATTATTGAGATTCCTGGTGGCGAGAGCCGTTATGGTGAAATCGATGCGATGCCTCTCACGGCATTCATAAATCCAGTCGTGACCGTAAATAACCCTGCCCTGAACGGCTATTGGGAGGGTTGTCTATCTGTCCCCGGCCTCCGCGGTTTCGTTGAACGACCCCAAGATGTGACCGTTTCGTACACGTCAACAGAGGGCAAAAGCGAACAACTGAATCTTACCGGCTTCTGGGCGACCGTGTTCCAGCACGAGTTCGACCATCTTGATGGGCACCTCTATATCGATCGAATGCAGGACTCAACGCGCCTCGTCTTCGAAGAAGAGTTCACGCGCTATTGGACGGAACCTTAAACCTATTTTAGGTTGCACTGGCATACCCTGGAGTCTAGCGCAAAAAAATCTCGTAGGCCGGGTTATCTGTCTCTTCCCAATATCGATAACCTATGCGCCGCAAGTACTGCTGCAGCCGCCGCCGATCGCGACGTGCGGCAGAAAACCCAACCAAAACTCTACCAAACGCAGCACCATGGTTGCGGTAGTGAAACAGAGTGATGTTCCAATCGCTCCCCAAACCACTAAGAAACTGTAGCAACGCGCCGGGGCGCTCAGGAAACTCAAAACGAAACAACAGCTCATCACCCTCACTTTCTTGCCGTCCACCCACCATATGTCGCACGTGCAACTTAGCCGCCTCGTTGAAGGTCATATCTAGAACGGCATACTTTTTTTGTGACAATTCCTCCAACACATCTGAGCGATCATCCGGGGTTGCGACCTGTAACCCGACATACACGTGTGCTGGTTCATTGGCTCCTGCATAACGGTAATTGAATTCCGTTATGCCACGCTTGCCCAACGCGCGACAGAACTTCAGAAAACTCCCTTTCGATTCGTCAATACTCACCGCTAAAATGGCTTCGCGTTGTTCACCGAGTTCAGCTCGTTCTGAGATGTGTCTTAAGCGATCAAAATTTACGTTCGCGCCACTCACAACAGCGACCACAGATTGTTTTTCCTGCGCGCCATCGAGGTACCGTTTCATCCCTGCTATAGACAAGGCACCCGCAGGCTCCGCAACCACCCGAGTCTCTTCAAAGACATCCTTAATGGCGGCACAGATCTCATCAACGGAAACCACTACGACATCATCTACGTGAGCTTTTGCGATCTTGAACGTCTCTTTTCCAATCTGGGCAACGGAAACGCCGTCGGCAAAAAGGTCAAGGCTTTCTGCCGGCAGCTTGACACGACGACCCTTTGCCATTGCCGCTGCCAAGCAATCCGAGCCGACAGGCTCAACCCCAACAATTTTAGTTTGTGGATAGAGATACTTGATATACGCGGCGATACCGGCAATCAAACCGCCACCGCCCACGGGCACAAAAACGATGTCGGGGCGCCCTGGATGCTGGTTAACGATCTCCATCCCGACTGTCCCCTGTCCGGCAATAACCTCTTTGTCATCATATGGATGTATATAGCTCAGACCTTGGCTCGCTGCGAGCTCGTGGGCATGGATAGAAGCTTCATCGTAGCTATCGCCGAAAAGTACGACGCGGGCACCGTGACTTTTTACCGCATTTACTTTGATGCTGGGCGTATTGCGACCCATCACAACCGTCGCCTTTACGCTTAAATGCTTGGCGGCAAGGGCGACACCCTGAGCATGGTTTCCCGCAGAAGCTGTGATCACGCCTCGCGCCAACTCTTTCTCGCTCAACGACGCCATCTTGTTGTAAGAACCACGTAGCTTAAAAGAATAAACCGGCTGGAGATCTTCCCTCTTGAGGAAGACTTCATGACCAACCCTACCCGATAGCAGCGGCGCCTGTTGCAACGGCGTTTCCTGAGCGAGATCATAAACCCGTGAACCTAGAATTCTCTTTACATAACTTTCGAGCATGGGCACCATCTTTTTGTCTTTATGATCGAGCAAATCATTACCGCTTCAACATTCACTACGGATGAACAAGAATTAAAGCAGGCTGTCGCTAAAGCCGCACTTGACTTGATCATCCCAAAGCTCAACACCAAAAGTATCGTCGGTGTTGGAACCGGTTCTACCACCAACTGCTTTATTGACGAGCTTTCCGCCATTAAAGGAGTATTCGATGCAGCGGTTTCATCGTCCGAAGCATCAGCGGCGCGAATGCGCGCGCATGGTATCCATGTCATGGACTTAAATGCTACCCCGTATGTCGACGTTTATATCGATGGCGCTGACGAAGTGAATCCCGCTAAACAAATGATCAAAGGCGGGGGCGCAGCACTCACGCGTGAAAAAATTATCGCCGCGGCATCTGCCGAATTCGTATGTATTGTGGACCAATCAAAGGTGGTACCGGTGCTCGGTCAGTTCCCCCTCCCGGTAGAGGTGATCCCCATGGCTCGTAGTTTCGTTGCAAGACGACTCGTCGATCTTGGCGGCACACCGGTGTGGCGAGAGGGCACGACGACAGACAATGGCAATTGGATCATCGACGTACACGAATTTATGATCGGAGATCCAGCCGCAATGGAAATCGAGATCAACAATATGCCTGGGGTTGTGTGCAATGGCTTGTTCGCGCAACAATCTGCGCACGTAGTCCTCGTGGGCAGCAGCAACGGGGTTGACCTTCTCTAAGCAAGTTTATGCGAGCAATTTTCCAGGGTTCAATATTTGGTGTGGATCAAAGAGATCCTTCAAGCCACGCATTAGACTAATCTCTGCTTCGCTACGGGTGTAGCCCAAGAAGTCTTTCTTGAGCAGACCCACCCCGTGTTCCGCAGAAATACTTCCGTTGCGCTCTTCGACCAGGGCAAAAATGTTCGGGCTCATAGCATGGCCCTGCGCCATGAAGTCTTCGACCCGCATCCCATCAGGCTTCAGAATATTGAGGTGCAAATTCCCGTCACCAATGTGCCCATACCAGCAAACTTCAAAGTCGGGATAACTGTTAGCAACATATCGATCCACGTCTTGTAAGAATTCTGGCACTTGTCGGATTGTGACGGACAAATCATTCTTATATGGCGTGTAGGGCGCGATGCTCTCTGAGATCCCCTCGCGCAACGCCCACAACGCTGCCGCTTGCGCTTCAGACTGACTAATGACCCCATCCACAACCCAGCCGGCTTCCATAGAGTCACTAAACGCCTGACTGGCAGCGTCCAAACTCGAACTATCGAATTCCATAAGCGCGTAGAAGGGCACTGATTCTGTCAATGGTGCAGGTAGATCGCGGTGAGCCTGCACCTTAGTGAGCGCGAGATCCGAGAAAAATTCGAAAGCAGTAAGCGTGACCTGCTTTGAAAACGCCTGGAGCACATCCAATAATTCTTCAACTTTTGGCACACCCACAACCATAACCGTCTGCGGTTCGGGCGCTGCTGCGAGACGGACATCAACTTCGCAAACAAGCCCCAAAGTCCCTTCCGCGCCAATCATCAGATGCCGAAGGTCATAACCCGTCGCATTTTTAACAAGGCCTGAGTTGCAATCCAGAAGTTCCCCTCGCCCAGTCACCACGCGCATCCCTGCGACCCAATCTCGCGTCAGCCCATACCGGATGACTTTTATCCCGCCGGCGTTCGTCGAGACATTACCGCCGATTTGACTCGATCCCGCTGAGGCAAAGTCAACGGGATAAAACAGATCCTGTGCCACGGCAAACTGCTGCAAAGTTTGCGTGATCACACCAGCCTGGCAGGTGACTAATCGATCCTCGACATTGAAATCTAAGATCTTGTTCATTCGCTCAAAAGAAACCACAACTTCACCTTGACCGGCGATCGCGCCCCCTGAAAGCCCTGTACGGCCGCCGGAGGGCACTAACGGTACATTCTGCTCTATGGCATACCTCACAAGCTCGACAACTTGATCGTTGGACTCCGGAAAAACGACTGCGGATGGTGCAACCAAGAATCCGTTCGTCCAGTCCTTGCCATAGTGGGTCAAACTTTCTTCATCAGTCCGGATCTGTTTCTCACCGAACAGGTCCCTCAACGCCTGAGACATGTGCCACTCCTCAAAAAGAATTCACGCGCAGGGGTTAGCCCCCGCCACCAATCGTATTGCCAAACTCGGCTTGCTATCGCCAGCTACACTCCGAGTCTAACCAGTCGTACATTTTTGCACGAATGGACGCGGATTCATTGGCCAGATGATGGGACGCCTCCGGAATCTGCAGCCATTGGGCGTTTGCATATCGCGCATCAATCACCTTAGCGCCGAAGCGACGATCAATGGTTCGATCCTGATGTCCTTGAATTATCTTCGGCGCTTGATTAGATGCCGGGTAACGGACAAAGACGTCGGACCAGTTCACCATAGCTTGAACCCATACCACCGGAAGCACTTCCGCTTGGAGCGGATCGTGGTGCTGGAGATACAGAAATTCCGCGTTGCTGGCATTGCTTGCGATGGTTCGCGGGCGTTCCGTGACCACCTGCTTGGCGAGCCAAAAGTAAATCCGGTTGACAGCCCAAGCATAGGGACGAACGAGTGGCGCAAAGAGCACTAGCTCCCTTGTCTGACGCTCAGGATTACGCTGCAAATACTCAAGTAATATCGCACCACCCATGCTTTGTCCCAGCCAATGCAGCCGTTCCGGACAAACGCGATCAATTCGCTTCAGTACGGCATCGAGCACATCGACGTAGTGGTCAAAACTCTGGATTGCCGCCCGTTCGCCCGTACTCAACCCATGGCCAAGCTGATCGAAAGCAAAAACCCCAACATCTCTTTCGAGCAAAAAGTCGATTACGTGACCGAACAAACCAACGTGATCGAAATATCCATGATGAAAGAGTGCCCAGGCTTTAGGCTTCGCGGGACTAAACCGTTGCAGGACGATTCGTTCTGTTCGATCGCTCAGCTCTACGGCTAATAGCTCCACACTATGGTTAGTTTGCTTTACCAAACCATAGAACGTGAGGTACTGCGTAAAGTCAGCTCCGGAGATCGTGCGCGCTTGCTCACTCTCAGCGATTTCTGCTAACTCGGCAAGAAGGCATTCGTAATCGAACGCGCTCCGAGCTCGAGCTTGATCCATCTAGATCGCGACCTTGATCTGCAAACTAGTGCACGACCGGGTCAAGTTCACCAGTTTCGTATTTGCCGAACATAGCGTCTAAAGACACAACGTTGATCTTGCTGGCCCGCCCCGCTGTCGCAAAAGCTTCATAGCGCTCAATCACGACCTTCTTCATCGCGTCTTGGGAGTCTTTGAGGTACTTACGTGGATCGAACTCGGCTTTGTTGGCGGCTAGGTGTTTTCTAATTGCGGCGGTTGATGCTAGGCGCAGGTCCGTATCGATATTCACTTTACGCACACCGTGCTTGATCCCTTCTTGGATTTCACTCAATGGCACGCCATAGGTTTCCGGTATCTCACCCCCAAACTCATTAATCATGGCCAGGAGATCCTGAGGTACCGAAGAGCTGCCATGCATAACTAAGTGGGTATTCGGAAGACGTTGATTGATCTGTTTGATCCGCTCGATGGCGAGAATATCACCTGTAGGCGGACGACTGAATTTGTAGGCGCCATGCGATGTGCCAATCGCTATTGCGAGGGCATCAACACCGGTCTTTTGCACAAAATCTGCTGCTTGCTCGGGATCGGTCAACAACTGCTCCATCGACAATACCCCTTCTGCACCAACACCGTCTTCTTCGCCCGCCTCGCCGGTCTCGAGTGAGCCGAGGCAGCCAAGTTCGCCCTCAACGCTAACGCCACACGCGTGTGCCATATTAACCGTTTGGCGTGTGACGTCGATGTTGTACTCATACTCAGCGGGTGTTTTCTGGTCTTCTAATAGCGAGCCGTCCATCATTACTGAACTAAATCCTAATTGGATCGAGCGTTGGCAGGCAGCAGGCGATGCGCCATGGTCCTGGTGCATAACGACTGGGATATGGGGGAATTCCTCGATGGCGGCCAATATAAGATGACGTAAAAAATTAGGGCCAGCATATTTTCGCGCTCCCGCAGACGCTTGCACGATGACTGGGCTGTCGGTTTCATCCGCGCCCTCCATGATGGCCCGCATTTGTTCCAGGTTATTCACATTAAAGGCGGGGACACCGTATTCATTTTCTGCTGCGTGATCGAGCAACTGTCGCATACTTACTAGAGCCATCTTCTTCTCCGTCTTATCTTTCGTTTCTTAATTGCAGTATTTCTACCGCGGGAAGCGTTTTGCCTTCAACAAACTCTAAAAAGGCACCGCCACCGGTAGAGGTGTAGGAGATCTTTTCGCTCACTTCATATTTGTCGATTGCAGCTAAAGTGTCACCACCACCAGCGATCGAGAACGCCTCACTCGCCGCGATGGCTTCCGCCAAGATCCGTGTACCTTCCCCAAACTGATCAAACTCAAACACACCAACCGGACCATTCCAAAGCACCGTGCCCGCAGTTTCCAGCATAGCTGCCCAATCACGTGCCGTCTGTGGTCCAATGTCCAAAATCATCTCATCAGCACCGACTTCATCGATGAGACGGACGATTCCTCTCTCTGCCTCATCCAACGCTTTGGCGACGACGACGTCCACGGGGATTGGTATTGTAACTTGGGCTGTTATTTCACGGGCCGTATTGAGCAGATCCGGTTCATGCAGGGACGTCCCGATGTTATACCCCGCCGCGGCGATAAAAGTGTTCGCGATTCCACCGCCAACGATAATATTGTCCGCAATAGCAGCTAGGGTATTTAACACCTCAAGCTTGGTAGAAACCTTAGATCCCCCAACGATCGCAAACATAGGCTGTTTGGGTTCTGCCAGCGCTCGATTAAGTGCCTCCAGTTCTCCACCTAGCAACAATCCGGCACACACCGTCGGCGCAAATTTCGCAATACCATAGGTCGATGCCTGCGCGCGGTGTGCAGTACCAAATGCATCGTGTACAAAGACTTCGCACTGCTCAGCGTAACGTTTAGCCAAGGCGTCCTCGTTACCTTTTTCGCCTGCGAAAAATCGAACATTCTCAAGTAACGCTATTTCTCCCAAGGCGACACTGGCACAGTCTTCGATCTGTGCCAGCAATCGAACTTCACGATTTAGGAGTTGACCTAGGCGGCGTGCGACTGGGGCAAGCGAGCTTTCTGCATTATAGACGCCCTCAGTTGGCCGCCCTAAATGTGACATCACCACCACAGAAGCATTTGCCGCAAGTGCCAGTTCGATGGTTGGTAGCGATGCGCGAATCCGCGCATCACTCGTCACCTCGCTATCGGTAACTGGTACGTTCAAGTCAGCTCGGATTATTACCCGCTTACCGGCAAGGTCTATTGCGCCAATTTGTAAGATGGGTTTAGCCATGCCTTATCTTGCTTCCTCGTACGTCAGCTCTAAATTGATCAGCCGATCAATTTACCCCAACAACGCCTTCGCTCGTGTAATCACATTGTCAGCAGTTATACCAAGAATCGTCATAGCTTCACCACCTGGCGCCGATAGACCGTATCGATCAATACTGACCGTATCGCCATCCAGGCCTACAAATTTAGCCCAATAGTCGCCATGACCCGCTTCGACTGCGAGGCGTGTTCGTACCTCCGGCGGCAGCACCTCGTCTCGGTACACCTGATTCTGCGCCATAAAGACCTCACAACAAGGCATGGAAACAACCTGTACTTTATAGCCTACCTGGGTCAGTTTCGTAGACGCAGCGACAACCAGCTCAACCTCAGAACCGGTACCAATCAGAATCAGATCAGGCCTCCCCTCGCAAGCTCGAAGAACGTAGCCTCCACGTTCTATATTGGCAAATGCTGCCGCGTCCCGATTTTGTGCCTCTGTATTTTGTCGCGTGAATATCAACGCCGAAGGCGTATTTTGCTCCTGGACAGCACATCGCCACGCGATAGCCGTTTCGACCGTATCGCAGGGCCGCCACGTATGCAGATTAGGCGTCGTCCGAAGGTTCGTTATTTGCTCAATCGGCTGGTGCGTAGGTCCATCCTCACCAACAGCGACTGAGTCGTGCGTATAGACAAAGATATTCGGAATACCCATGAGCGCCGCGAGACGTACCGCGTTACGCGCATATTCCATGAATACGAGAAAGGTTCCGGTGAACGGTCGCAGCCCGCCATGCAGCAGCATGCCGTTGCTAATGGCCGTCATGCCAAA
>JACLAC010020622.1_pt1 | contig 29536 bp, 10 predicted proteins | sample 8027881 | NCBI WGS metagenome assembly JACLAC01 (sample SAMN15725517, study PRJNA655200) | protist metagenome | isolation source: fluorescence activated cell sorting (FACS) single amplified genomes of... | place: Spain: Blaines Bay Microbial Observatory, Mediterranean Sea | collected 2016-01-19 | reverse complement strand
TCAAAAATTCTTTTCTTTTGCTCCTTCAAAAGTTGCATTTCTTTTTGCATCTTCAATTGTTGTTCTTGTAACATTTTAGCTTTCTTTTCCCGTTCCTCATTCAGTTTAGCATTACGTTGTTTTTCTATTTCATGCAATCGCCTCATAGCATTTAATTCATCAATTGCCTCTAAAGTATCACTTTCAGCTTCAACATCATCTGGCTTTTCTTTCAACACCTCGATCGCTGTACCTAACTTCTGTGCAATTGAATCGACTTGTTTTTCAGAAATTCCACTTAAGTTTTGCTCATCCATATCTTTTTTTATTTTTTCCAATAGCTTTTCTCGTTCCAATTGTTCATCTGCTTTCATTTTGGCAACAATTTTTGCATGTTCCTCTTTTTCAAGTTGTCTCATTCGATCAGCCTCTGCTTTCATTTTTTCTGCATCTTCTTTCATCTTTTGCAATTTTGCTTCGAATTCTTTCTTTTTTTGCTCTTCATTTTGTTGCATTGCTTCGGAATCTGCTTTCATTTTTGCTAGCAATTGATCCATTTGTTCTTTTTCATCCTCTTTCATTTTATCAAGAAGTACTTTATGCTCCTCTTGTGCCTGTCGTAATTTTCGTTCTGCTTCTTTTTGTAGCAATTCCTCACGCCTTTTGCGTTCTTCCTCAAGCAATTTAAACTCTTCTTCATTAAGATTTTTTGGTTTTGGTGATTTTTTGCCTTTTTGAGCTTTTAATCTAGCTATTTCTGCCATCAATTTTGCTTGTTTCTTCTTATGTTTATCCTCTTGAATATTTATTTTAGCTTCCAATTGTTGTTTCACTTGTTCTGTTTTTCTTTTCATAACAGCACGGTCTCGATCCAACATATTTTTTTGATGTTCTAATTTCAATTCAAGATGTTCAGCATCTTTTGTCGATACTGACTTGTCCATTTCGTTAACATGAGCATCTTGTTCCAATTCTTCCTCTTCTTCATCACTAGAAGTTTTCAAATCATCCTTTGTAATAGGAATTTCTTCCATAGATACCACCGAAGACGATTCGTTACTTTCTTCTTCGTTGACAATCGTGATAGATTCGTCCATTTTTTGAGGAATAACCATCTTGATTTGTTCTTTTGATGTTTCATTATCAACAGAACTTATTTCTTCTACTTCTTCTTCTTTTTTTGTTACCCCTATACCTTTAAAAGTGGTCATCTTTGCTTCAGACGATGATTGACGTTTCATTTCTTCTTCCATCTCTTTAATTTGTAATTCTTTTGCAATTAAATTTTCCTCTGCTTCTAATGCCTTTATTTTCGCCATTTCTTCTCTATCTGCTAATTCTTTCATTTCTTTTTCCAACTTCAAACGCGCTCTCTCCGCTTTAGCAGCTTGTTTTGCAATATTTTTCTGTAATTTCTTTTGTTCCCGTTGCATAATTCGCTCTTTCCATGCCATGCGCTCTTCACTTTCTTTTTTCTCTCGTTCTAATAGAGCTTCAACTTCTTTTTTCTCCTTTGCCATGCGCTCAATTTCCTGAGCTTGTGCTGCTTCTTTATCTTGAATAGCTTTGACCCGTGCTTCAGCTTCTGCTAATGATGTTTCCAATTTTTTAATTTTTGGATTTGGACGACCTCGTGGCGGTACACCTCTCGATGGCATAGAAGATCTTGGTCTAGGACGACCTGGTGGTGGTCCCCTTGGCGATGCACCCCTAGGTAATCCTCTTGATGGCCTTCCTTTTGGTGGAATTCCTCTAGGCAATCCTCTTGGCGTTGATCCTCTAGGCAATCCTCTTGGCGTTGATCCTCTAGGCAATCCTCTTGGCGTTGATCCTCTAGGCAATCCTCTTGGCGTTGATCCTCTAGGCAATCCTCTTGGCGTTGATCCTCTAGGCAATCCTCTTGGCGTTGATCCTCTAGGTAATCCTCTTGGCGTTAATCTTTTTGGTGGAGGTGGTGGCGCCTTTTCTTCCTTTTCTTCTTCAGTTTTTTCTGCCACATGTACTGGTGGAGGTCTAGCAAATGAAGGGGTTGGTGGCATTGATCTTGGTAACGATTGTGGTGGTGGTCTTCCACCTTCAACTGGCCGTGGTGGCGGTGCTCTAGCAAATGATGGTCTAAGTGGAAATCCTCTTGGTCTACCAAACGATGGGCGTGGTGGTTTCCCTCTAGCTCCTCTTGGTAAACCTCTTGGCACTCCTCTACCACGCATGACTCTTGGGGGAGGTCTTCCACGCGCAATTTTTGTTGCAAATGCTGGTTTTGGCGGTGGCGCTCTAGCAACAGCATTTGTTGTGACGCTTGGTTTATGAATTGGTGGTGGTCTAGCTGTTGGTCTGGCTGTATGAATTGGCAATGGTCTAGCCGTATGAATTGGTAATGGTCTAGCTGTTGGTCTAGCTGTATGAATTGGTAATGGCCTAGCTGTTGGTCTAGCTGTATGAACTGGCGCTGGTCTAGGTGTATGTACAGGTGGTGGACGAGCTGTTCTTCCCCTTGGTAATGGCCTAGATTTCGGTAAAGGCCTATCCTGTCCAATTTTCAATTGCATTTCTTTTTTATTAATATCAGTTTTCCTTTCAGTAATTTCATTTACTGTTGGTGATGGTTTTGATCGTTTTGTTGGAATCATTTGACGCTTCATACGAGTTGCACGCTGGACATTTACAAGACGCTTGGCTCTTCGTTTTATATTTGCTGGAGGTGGTGGTACTTGTTCTGCCATTTCAGTCCTCAATCTAGCAACTAAGCTATTCAATCGCTTAAAGAAAATATATCGTCTAATCGCACGTTCTAAAGTTCGCATTGCTTTTTTCCTTATTCTAAACGTATCACGGATGTAATTTATCTCTGCTTTATCACCGCATACAGACAAACAGCGCATTAATACAAATGTGGAGAATTGATCATCTCGTTTATACCATAGAAATTGAATTCTAATTGCTGCTTGTTGTTTTTTATGAATTTCAGCTAAATTTTTCATCCATGCTTTTCGCCCTGCTCGACCACGCCATATTTTCTGTAAAAGCGATGCAGCCTTATTTGCCGATTTTTTGTACTCTGCAACTTGTTTTCTACATTGATAGCCTCGTATATGTCTTTGAATGACAGTACAAGCTTTATTACGCTTCTTTAACCATCTCTTCACGTGTCGCGCAAGCAAATTACATGCTGCAGCACGTTTTCTAAAAAAATCTCTAATTGCCCGGTCTTGCTCTTGTTTATCCTTTAATCCCAATGAACGCATTAATACAAATGTGGAAAACATGCCATTTTTTTTATACCACACTCGTTGTACTAATAATGCAGCTGCATTCAATGCTCGTACTTCGTTACGAAATTTTACCCATCCCATTCTCCCTACTTTGCCACGCCATATACGTTGTATAAATATTGCCGCTTTTAATTCTGCTCTCCTTTGATGTAGCACTTTCATAACATTTCTTGCTAATTTCATTCTCCAATTGCCTTGAATTTTTCGTGCTGCTTCCTCATAATTTTTCATCATTTTATTCGCACGTTCATATGCACGCATTGCACGTAAATGACGAATTTGTGCTAACCGAATTTCTGCAGATATCGGCTCACCAGGCTTTGGCTTAGGTGGTGGATGAGGTGGTTTCCATAAAGCATGTTCTTTTGCAAAATCATATTTTTTTCTCCATTCAGGATGTGCCAATGCCCATTTCCTTTTCGCAATACGTTTACGTCGTGCAATTGCTGCTTTTTCGCATTTTTGAATTATATATATGGCAACGCTAGAAAATAGACAAATACCAACGACCAAAAGCAAAGATAAGATTAACTGTGTTGTATCACCATCAGCAACAGATGAATATGGTAATATAAATACATATTCTCCATCTAATCGAATTGGATGTATGGATGATATTTTCACATTTTCAAGTTTATTTCCTGATACTTTACCATATACTGATGATAATAATTCAGTAATATTGTTAATAATATAATTTTGTTGATGACCATTTTCTTCTAAACGATCTAATAACGTTCGTACACTATAATATTCACCATAGACCATCATTCTCACCGCTGTTGATGGTGGTAAAGATGGATCTCTTGGATCTTTGTATCGAAGATTTCTGCGATATTTATTATAATTACTATTTTCATTATTGTATCTCAACAATCTTCTTCGTTGTCTTCGATTACGAATATTTTGATCCGTCCTTGCATCATGTGTAGGCCTTGAATCAGCTAAATTACATCGTTCGGACGATGGACAGCTATATACATCAGTAGGGACAATATGAATACCATCGCTTAAACCTAAACCTTTTGCTATACCAGACGTTAATAAATGTCGTCGTACAATTTGTGAATCCAAAATAGTAACATCAAGACCTGTAAAACGTATATCAATGTCCAAAATTGATTGCTTACTATTAACATTTGCAGGTCGATTAATTTGAAATCTATATTTATCACTCCCCGTTACATTTCCTCCCCCGTCATTTAATGACGATGGAATATATGTACCAGCAAAAGCTATTTTAACAATGGACGATTGTAATCTTGGTGGTGGTACAAATGATACAAATGCTTCACCAAATTTATTGATATTTGGCTCCATACTATATGGTATATTTTCATTTTGGTTAATTTCACGTATATTAAATGCAGCACTCAAAGAATTTTGAACAGAGCGCATTAATATAATAGTTTTATCACCAAATGTATCCCTCATTGTTACAACACAACGAACAACTAATAACTTTGATACCACTGTAGGACAAAAAATAGTGGAATAATCTTGTTCGATAGGTGCGTGACCGCGGTACAGTTCAAAATGTTGATTATTATCAAGTATTTTGTTTGTATTTATAATCTTGCTTTTCACACGTTGTGGCCCTCGTTTATTGAAGTCCAATAAAAATGTTTCACCAGCATGGTGTTCTAATTTGACAAAATAGAAATTCATGCTCTTTAATATTGATTTACCAATATTATCTGGCGAATAAATTTCCATAGCCTTTACGTATTCTTTTACTTTTTCATCAGTATAATAACACGTTTGGCGTTCAGTAAGGACAAAAGTAGACATTGGGACATACAACATATTAACATTTAACGGATCACTTTCAGTAGCAGCCAACAATTGGCGACTACTTGAGACAAAAACAGAACTCATACCGCAACTAGATACAATAACCAAAATAACAAATACATACGACAACATTGATAAGGAAAAACCCCGTAGACAACGAGAATTTATCATTTTTTCTATTATGTAAAACAAAAACAAAAACAACAAAACTTTTCTATTATATTATTATTGCTTTTCTATTATTGATTATTCATTTATTACTACAATTTTTTTTTTCTAAATTTTACAATGATACATGCATAACATGATCTTTCTATTATCTTTTAATTTCTTTTTTCTTCTATATATACTATATTAGAATTATTCTTTTATGTTCTAACAAGCTTTTTTCTTCTTCATGTATATCATTAAAACATCTTTATGAATTAGTTCATGAATATATAATATATACAATATATATATTTTTTGCGGGACGAATCAGGGCCTCGCAACGAAACGGAACTTTTGCTAGAGGCCGAAGGTGCGAAAATCTGAGAAAAAGATATTTTTACTTGCTGTGTCCATGTTAAAATCACTTGATGATGCTATAAAATCTGTAACCAAAAATAATAAAAAAAGATTATTTATTTTTTCTATACTAAGTGCATAGTGCCATAACAACAAACAACAACAAACATTTTAATTTTGTATTAGCAAAATATACAAAAAGATATGCACACACATACTCAGGAAACCCCGCTGTGCTATTATACACATAGAGATCAAAGAAAGCAGAAAGAAGCATATATAGTATATATAAACCTATTTTTATAGTTTATAATAATGGCAACCATGGCAAGCAATGTGAATAGTACCCGCCCACCAATTATATCACCAGCAGAAAAATTACGAACTATATTAAATAATGGAACATGTAATATTATACCTTGTTGTTCTGATGGTTTGACGGCAAAATTAGTTGAGCAAGCAGGCTTTTCATCTACGTTTATGAGCGGCTTTTCAGTCTCTGCTACCCGAGGTTTTCCTGATTGTCAACTTGTATCTTTTGAAGAAATGAGACAAAGTGCTACGATAATATCATCATCATGTAATATTCCTGTGATAGGTGATGGTGATACAGGTTATGGTAATTGTGTATCAATTAAACGTACAGTCAAAGCATATCAACGAGCTGGATTAGCAGCTGTAATGATTGAAGACCAGCAAGCACCAAAGCGATGTGGTCATGTAAGTGGAAAATCAGTTGTATCAAGAGAGATGGCATATAAACGCATTCAAGCAGCATGTGATGCGAGGGATGAATTAGTTGCTGCTGGTGTTGGAGATATTTTAATTTTAGCAAGAACAGATGCACGTTGCATTTCAATGGATGAAGCAATATTACGATGTCAAGAATTTAGAGCTATTGGAGCTGATATTACTTTTTTAGAAGCACCACAATCAAAAGCAGAGATGAGAGAATATTGTACATTAGTTGATGGACCAAAAATGGCAAATATGTTAGAAGGTGGGAAGACACCAATTTTACCTAATAAAGAGTTAGAAGATTTAGGGTTTGCATTAGCTGTAAGACCTATTACTCTGTTAAGTGCTGCAATCAAAGCAATGCAAGATGTATTGGTACTTTTGAAAAATGAAGAAGATACTGTACCTAAATTGTTACCATCATTTGCAGAGTTAAAAACAGTCGTTGGTTTTGATCAATATTTTGAAGAAGATGCAAAATATGCAGTTTGATTGGTGTGAGAGTTTTAGAGTAATTGAAGAATTCATAAATATTCTAAAAAAAAATATATTATATAGGGCTCGTATATTATTTTTTTTATATTAATATGATACGTAGTATATCCAATATTTAGTAGTGCTTAAGAATATAGACATACATTTATGAGTAAATAAAATCTTTAAATTAAAAAAATAAATAAGAGAATTATATTTAAAATCATAAAATATTTTTATTAAAAAATTATCTTAATAAAATATAATATATTTTAATATATACGTCGTATATATATACAAAATAATGCTGATTTATATCATTACCTCCCACATTATCAAAAGTTTCATGCACATGTTTTAGCATCTTGATTATCAGCTACAATGAGGTTAGAAATGCCATCATCAGAAACCCGCTCACAACTGGTAGCCCCATCTCTATAATCAAAAGCAACTTCGCACACAGCTGCATTCGCTTTAGAATCGCAGTTAGTATCTACTTTACATACATATTCTGTATCTCCTTCTGACCAAGTAACCTGCAAGACTGTACCAATTTCAGCATACCATCCATCTCCCTTACCGTTACCAGCACACGGACCAGTTTGTGCTGGAGCTGCTGAAGACGATCCACCTGAACAACAAGCCTGTGCATCAGAACATGAACAATACGAAGGATTTTCAACACAGTCTCCACCACAATCACAGTAATCACTCGGATTATTTCCAGGACAAAGAACAAAGGAGTCGCCACCATCACCACCATCACTATCACCACCACCCATCATTATCATTTGTTGATGATTCATCAATAGCGTTTGATGGGTATTACACGTATCAGATATTATTGTACGATATATACAATGTTTCTCACAAAATAGATCACTATATTTTTCCTCCTCAGCGTTATTATTCCAATATATAACATTTTCCGTAATTAATAATGTTGGATTTGTTTCATTTTCTCCATGAACATATATACCACCGCCATGATTATCAGTAATAATTGTATTGGTAAGTGTTATCTCTTTTGCATTTTTTATATACAATGCGCCTCCAAAGTCGCTGGCATAACACGCTGCAAATATTACTGTATCTACCATTAAATTTGCATTTGATCCTTCTACGTATATTCCACCACCATTTCCACCTTCTGCAGTCCCCCCTACTAAAAGTAATTTACTTAAAATTAAAGATCCACCATTTACTACTTTAAAAAAACGATGTGTGTCATTCCCAAAGACAATAGCATGTGTACGAGAAAATGGCATGTCAGGCATGTACGTACTACTATTAGTATCTGTGATCCCTGTTATGTTTAAGACACCATTATTGACTTGCACTTCATACCATAAGAACATAAAATTTGTCACTGCTACATCTCCATATTGTGGTAAAATACTATTATCATTATCATAATGATTTTCGTAATTATTGAAATATGAGTATGAATAATATGGGTTCCATGGTTCAAAGACTATGTTTTGAATGACACCGAAATTAAACTTATCAACATCGCCTGAAAATGCACCTGTACCCAAAGCAAAATTAGTAATTGATGAAGAAAAATTAAATAGTTTCTTTTCACTAGCTACTAATACATTATTTACATACATCATCGCATCCGTACCGTTGTATATGCAAATAATATTATAATTAGTCTCATTTCGAACGATTATATTACTTTCTAGAGGAGCAGATGAAGTATCTTCATCATCACATTTCTTCACACCAAAATTAATTTTTCCATTGGAAGCTATATATACATAAATACTGTTTTCACATTCATACCTACAGAGGACACGAGCAATCGGGGAGGAAACTACCGCTGCCTCGTCATCACTTGTACCACCAGTACCATAATAAGCATACCCTTGGTATTGACCGGAATCATATGTGTGACATCCCTTGGTGGAATAGGAGGAATCATTGAAAGCGAGACCCTCGCTGCCGAGTTCTAAGCCGAGTTCAGTGGCGCGAGCTGCGCAATCTGCTTGACTCATGCACGGTGTGTCATTCGCCTTACCAAACAATAGCAAACCACTTGTACTATTATTATTCTCTGTGTTTTTACCAGTTGTTATCGAGAACGACACGCGAAAAGGTAAAAATGTAGTATAATTAAGGAAAGGAACACTTAAAGTATGTGTAAAAGGTCCTGTTATGTTTAAAGTGTACGCATTCATACCACCATTTGTGGGCTGGTTACCCGAAACTATTGCTGTTGCTAGTATACTACATAAAAGTAAAAAGAATGAAATATTCATGCCATATATTTTGTATTTTTCCATATGGTACTTCTTCTTTCACTTCATAAAATGATAATGGAACGTAAGCAATAGTCTGTATGTTATAACATGAAATGATTTTTATATATGTACGTATATATTCCGTTGTACAGATAATAGTTTAGTTTTTAAATATTAATATAATAAATAATTACTGGATTATTAAATTATAATAAAAAAAACACAACAACAACAGCAGAAAAAAAAAAAGCTGTCGTCGTGCACTCGTGCAGCTCGTCAAAATATTGGCCTATTTATTATTACCTGGTTAAAATACCAATGGTATTCCATGGTACACTATTTATATATATTTAATATACACACAAACATACAACTGTGTATCAGAATCATTTACAAAACACTGCATCATCATATATATATAGAAAAAAATGAAGTGTGTAAATGTCTGTGCGAACAAAAAGATACGATGAACAAACAAATGCGATTAAAAAATGTGTATATTGAAAGGAAAAAAGTACTTGGTAAAAAAGTTGCATGGGCTTCTGGTATTGTTACTAAATTAGAGGAAAAAGAAGATGAAATGGTAGACATTTTATTTATAAATAATATTCCATGTTGGAAAAATACCATGCCACCTTTTACAATGGATGTTACGATTGAAATACGGGAAATGGAAAGAAATAAACGCGGTGCAAGAGTTTTACATGCCATCGAATGTCATAATATAGAACCTGTAAAAATCGATATTGATGATGATGAGGATGATATTATTAAGCATAATTTAATTGATAAGGCACAGCGCAATGAAACATTTGCTAATTTTATTGTAAATCAATTTAATAAAGAAATATGTCCTTCCTTGAACTTATCAACAGGAAATGGTATTTTTGATATTGCTGGAGGCAGAGGAGATCTATGTCGTGAATTGTTGAAATACGATACAATTGTAAAACAGGTTAGTTTGATAGATCCACGTCCCGTCATACCCCCGAAAAAGAATCGTTACAATAATAATCATAAAAAAGAACTTTCGTCCATACAAAATATTTGTTTTAAACATTTTCAATGTGAATATAATCGTCAATTTATAAATGAGAATAAAGAATTTTTATCCAATTGCAGTCTATTTGTTGGTATGCATCCTGATCAACCAACTGAATTAATCATTGATAGTGCATTTGAAATGAATAAACCATTTTGTATAGTTCCATGTTGTGTATATCCATCATTATTTCCAGATCGTAAAATTTCAACTGGACAAGGGGTTAAAAGATATAGTTCTTTCATACAATACTTATTAGAAAAAGATGATAGAATTCAATCAAAAAAATTAAATTTTCAAGGTCGAAATATTGTATTGTATTGGTTTCCTTCTGATAAAAAACAAAAGGGAACTAAACGAAATCATGATAATGATATTAGTACTAGTAGAGTCAATGGAAAATCAGCAGCAAAAAAGGTGAAATGTAAGTGAGTCATGTGATATCTGGCTGTGTAAATATTTTTATACACACACATGTTAGAAATTTTATACGAGTCGTAATATGCATATGATATATGGCATATGATACAATATTGTATGATATGATATGATATGATACATATGATATTTTAAAAAGTGTTATTCTTACAAAAATGTATTTTTTACAAAACTCTCTCACTAATACACACAAGATTACATATTATAATATACTTCGTATAATATTATATACGAGTAATTTAGTTTGTTCTTTTACCTCTTTTAAAACGATCATTATTACGATTAATATCATCATCTTCTTCAACATGTTTTTTTCGTTTTACACCACCACCACTACTACCACTACTACTACTATTATTATTATTTACATCATCATCGCGTTTCATTTTTTTCTTTTTCTTCTTTTTTTTTTTCTTTTTTTCGTTTTTTAATGATTTGCCGTTGTTATCACTATTATTATGTTGAAATCTACAAGAATCGCCACGTTTACAAGTACCCTTTTGAAAATCAAAACAAACATTTTTACTTTTTACCTTAGCCCTTCTATTGTTATAACTATTATTTGTATCAAATCCTTTTTTACTAACTATTTCATGCAGTTTTTCACGAGATACATGTCTTCTTACAAAAATTTTGGCACCTTGACATTCTGTTTGATCTAACTCTAATCCTTTTTTAACATCTGCTTCATCGGCTAAATCTACATATGCGATTCCAGTGCTTTTATGTTGTTTATAGACAATACGACAATCAACGACAGTGCAACCAATCGATACAAACAAAGCGCGAAGATCTATCTTCGTGACTGTCTCTGGTAATTTATTAATGAACAATGTTTGTTTTGCAGTTTGTTTCTTATGCTCTAATGCTTTAATTTCAGTTAATGAAGGACCTTGATACGTACTACGTTGTCCCATCCATGATAAATCTGGTGTTGTCGACATGGCTAATTTATGATATAAATATATTGACAATAATGCAATAATTATTATCCACTAAAACAGAGTATATATATATAGTATAATTTAAAGTGTTTCCCTCTCTTTATACACATGTCTTCTTCTTTATAATTGTATTTTTATATATGTTTTTATAAGATCAATTTATGGTTTATGGATGGATAGAATCGATCGAGGAATTTTATTGCAGTATAGATTTAGTATACCATAAATATATATTTATATAGGATAATATATATCATAAAATCGGATATTCTAGATATTTTCATCCAAATTAGCATTCGGTCATTTTTGGATTTTATGAAATTATTCTTCTATCCATCATCACAAAAGATCTACCCCACATGTTGCACATATATAATATAAATATATAGAAAAATTAAACAATGTCATTGGGTCATATAAAAGACATACAAATACAAAAAAATCCTACAAAATGGCTTCTTCTACAACTTCTCACCCCCACTCCAATAACAACAATGATATAACGTTTGGACACGAGGATCTATTACCACCGTTACCTTTGCCAACCTTGGATGGAACGTGTAAAAAATTATTACGGTCATTAACTCCTCTTTGTCCAACGCAAAAAGAATATAATAATGTAGCAAAGAAAATTGCTGATTTTAAAAATGGTATTGGCCAAAAGCTACAAAATATATTAGCAGTTGAAGCAGCAACTACGAAGAATTGGCTTGAACGACATTGGGATGATGCTGCATATTTAAATGCCAGATATCCATGTGCTGTAAATACGAATTGGGGCGTTGGATTAATGGGATGTGGAAATAATGATCTCAAGTCATCAAATGATATGTATGTATCCGCTGCATGTTGTGCTGCTGCGATAACAAAATTTTATGTGCTAACAGTTCTTGAAGGCAGTTTACCACCAGAAGGAAATCGTGGAAAACCATATTCAATGTTTCAAAATAAACGCACGTTTGGAGTCAACCAAATACCCGGACATACAACTGATAGACATACGTTTTCAAAAGATATGAAACATATAATGGTTTTATCAAATAATATTTGGTACAAAGTTATTGTATTAAATGATATGAATCACGTTATCGATGGGGTAACATTAGCAAGGCAATTATATGCAATACACAATGATTCGAAAAAATATGATATTTTGCCATATCAAATATTAACCAGTCAAAATCGAGATGTTTGGGCAGGTCAACGATATGAATTAATTCAAAGCTCTGATAAGAATGCAACGTTAGTAGGATTAATTGAATCAGCACTATTTTGCATTACATTAACACATGAGACACCTACACCAAGCAAGGGAAGCCCAACAGAAGAAGATGCAATTGCTAAAGCAGGTTTATGTTCTCCAAATTGTGGACAAACATGGTTTGACCATGGTTACAACATCATTGCATTTCCAAATGGAAGCACTTGCTTGCAAGGCAATCATTCACCAGCAGATGCAATGACAGCATTGTATATGATACGTTGGTTGCAAGAATCTATTAGAAATAATTCAATTGAAACTGTTGATACTATTGAGGAAGGATTGAATAATAATAATAATAATAATAATAATGGGAATGGACGTAGATACAATGCAGACATTTTGGAAGACAGTTCAAGATATATTTTTGATACTAACTCGTGGCCAAATGCAAACGTGGCAATTCGCAATGCATCGATACATGCAAAAGATCTATTCAATTCAATAAACGTTCGCGTAGTTACGTTTGATACATACGGTAGTGACCAAGCAAAAGTTATCAAAATGAGCCCCGATGCACTTGTACAAATGGGACTATTATTGGCATATTATCGTTTGCATGATGGTGAAATGCCTGCTACATATGAAACAGCACATTCTCGCCAATTTTATCATGGAAGGACAGAAACAATAAGATCTTGTAGTATTGAAGTGAAGAAGATGTGTGAAGCTATGGTCAATGCAAATATTGATTCAGCAGAAAAAGAAAAAGCAATAAGAGTGGCAATTGCTGCTCATAATAAATATACCATTGAATGTATGAATGGCCGTGGAATCGATAGACATTTATTAGTCCTTCAATTAATTGCGAATGAAATTGGCCTTGATGAATCCATGATGCCATCGTTATTTTCCGACCCATTGTATATTAAAAGTAAATCTTTTGATTTATCAACCTCTAATATATCTGGTGGCGGTTTTGATGCACCAAGAAACGAATGGTGGGGTGGGTATGCACCAGCGACAACAGATGGCTACGGATGTGGATACACCTTAAGCCCAAAGTGTGTTAAAATTTTACTCACTACATTTCGAGGATCTAATAAATCATCAGGGGAAAAGTTCGAGAAAGCTTTTAAATCTAGCATGATTGATTTGTACAATACTGTAATTCAAAATCAAACTGGTGGTTCAAAGTTATAAAAAAGTGATTGAACATTTTGGAAAATGCAAATTTCTATGGAGGTCTAATATCCTCTCTAGAAGAAGGGACCCTCTTTAATATCTAATGTATCCTACAAATTTCTGTGTATTGATGTTAGACAACTAGTTATAGTACTATTTATTTTATTTATTTTTTTAAACTCCTCGTCATTTCGTCTTTCGTATACAGAAATATATAGGCAAATATCTTTCTAAAATCATACTATAAGCCATACTTGAGTTTGTTGTGTTGTTCAGAAAAAAGAAACCCTCGCGAGGAAGGCACACAGCATTTTATAAAATATACAACACAACACAGCATAGGCTTAGAAAATATAGCACTTCAAAAAACAACAAGCACTTGCACACTGGCTGGGCTGGCACACCAGCACACACAAGATGTAGTCGTTAAGCATTACTACAGTAAATTATTCGTTGTTGTTTTTATTTTAATATATAGATTCACAAATATATTGTTCACATATGCATATAATTACAATATTATTTAGTAAGCAGGGGGAAAAATTACAATGCTAAATACGCTATTTTCTAATTATTATTATTTTTTTTACAGTTTTTTACACTTGCAACACTTTATAGCTATAATATACATAAAGGTACCTGTAGGTAGTATAATTAAACATATATATATACACATGCAATAAAATGCATGTCGATATTTAAAGAATAATAATATAAATAAATATATTAGTAAATTATAGTTATAAATAGATTGATATATACTATCTATCAATCTAAATAAATTACAATTACTCGTTTTTGAAGAAATTCTATTATTGTAATATGGAAAAAAAAGAGCAACTATCAATAAATTTAGACAATAATAACGAGGGTTCAAAAGAAGAAAAAAACTCGAACGATGTTTTTCTTCGAAGAAATGTTCGTAACAGACTATCCTTACAAACTGGTAGAAATGGCTGGAAATTACAAAGCAAAATAAGCAGTAAAACCGATCTATCTAAAAGCCTTCGATCCGCTCGTCTTCCACAAACGTTTACGAAACCACAGCCACTTAAAGGTTTGCTAGCACAAACAGCAGAAGCAGTCTCTGGAAACAACGATAATGATGATTCTTTGGCAGGACCATATTCTACAGTTGAAGAGACTGCTCGATATACTATGAGTGATACAATTGGCCGTGAATACACACCGCAAGCGCGGGGATTAACAATGGCACAGTTGCATGCACTGAAACCTATTAAAAAATCTATGAAATCGTCTCGCTCTGAAGGATCATTGAAGAGAGGGCAATTGTTGGAAACTGCTATTCCATCCCCATCAAGAGCTGCACCATTTGCAGCGTGGAGGCCAAAACCTGAACGGAAGTATCCTAATTTAAATAAATGGGCACCGATGAAAAAATCAGAAATCACTAAATCTATAGCATATTTCACTCGTGCAACACCTCCACCATATTCCGTACCCCATGCTGACGTAATTTTATCTAAAAGTTCTGATGAATATTTGGTTGAAAGGGAGACAGTTCAAGCAGTTCGAGAATATTGGGAGAAAGTTCGAAACTATGTAGAAGAAGATACTGACTCTGGAAGTTTACCACCGTTAAAGCAAGAATGGTTAGAAAACGTGAATGACATGATTCCTAGGAACATGTACGTCTCCGATGAGTTATTGAATGAGTGGTACTTTGATTACGTTCGATGTGTCGGACAAAGTCGATTGAACTACGAGTTATTAATTAGGGGTAACCCAAATTTGCCTTTTAGTAAACAAGACTTAGAGCAATTTCCAGAGTGGTGGACAAACGATGAATATAAATGCCCAGCCTGGAAGGTATTACGTATCGAAGGCAGGGAAATTGAAAATATCCTTAAAGCTACAGATTTTATTACAAGAGTAAAAGATACCCATTCAATGCAAATATCACTTGATATTGCAAGAATGTGGTCAAAATGTAGAGGCGAGGACTTAGAATTAACTGAAGTTTTGACGAAAGAATTTCGTTCAAGTCTACCATTACGACATGACGAGTTAGTATCCGAGGTCGAGGTACAAAATAAACAAATGCGGGGAGAGGTTAAAGATATGTTTATCAAAGATACGTATGCAATTATTGAACATAAATGCGCCTGGTTAGGCGCATCGTTTCTTAAAGGGACAGAGGTTTCTAAAGCGGCCGAGGAAACAAAAGGTCCACTTGAAGATGAGAGCCGCACGAAATTATTAAATTATAATTCCGACAGTACAAGCAACATCCAACCATCGCTTATTACATTACCTGAAGATGCGTTGTCATATCAAATTATTAGGGCTTCATCAGTGCAGATGAGATCAAAAATACGTGAAATGGGAGATAAATCATTAAAATCGTACGTAAAATTCTTCCAAAAATTTAATGATCATTCTGAACGTGATGGAAAAAAATATTTTATGGTAGTAAAAGGTTCAGAGAATGTTAGAGTAAGCGCTGTCAATATTATATTAGCAGCATCGAAACATGCCAATCGTGGAATGCATTTTACAGATGCAATTCGTGCAGGAAGCTCCGTATTGCCTCAAGGAATATTTCGTGTAAATTGTAAATACGATAAAGATCAGGCAAAAATGATATCATTCCCTAGCCATGAAGAAATTCTTATGGCAAATGATACAATTTTAGAAAATATCAGAGAAGCTGCAAACACTTCCATGAATGATGTAAATGAAATATTAGCATCCTCCGCCCCAGCAGATAAAACTGGAATAGTAGGAGAAGTGTATGCATATACACCAACATCTGATATATTTGTAGAAACAAAGTCCATAACAAATGCAATCATTGAAAAACAATATAAAGAAGTGGGAAAAATCATTGCCATATTATCTCGATATGAAAATATTTTCAATGATGAATTAGATGATTATACGGAAAAAATAATTAGTACAGAGCCGATAGGAAAAGATCGGAAACAAAAGCTAGATAGTCGGAGTAGAACCATTCAAGGAGCTTTGAAGAGATTAACTCACATAGAGAATTGCGCAATAAATGCCCTAGATTCATACGAAGGACGGGATCTATTCTATATTGACCTTACAATATACCAAGCGCAAGTTAAGCAACGAATTCAAAGTCTAAAAGATGTATTAGTAAGATCATACGCAAAGGTATTGGACCAATTGATGGAAGCGATTAGTACAGAATACGGTAAAGTAGCCGAAACTCTATGTAACCAACCCGAAGATTCAGAAGAGTTGAAGGAATTGATAGAATACTTTGATGATATACAACCTCGTATCGTTGAAATGAAAGATACCGTGCGCCAGGAAATTTTTACAATGGCCCAATTTTTGTTTAAAAATAAGCATATTTACGATGTTAGAAGCACTGCTTTGTTTTGGTCTTGTTATGGATGGCCTGACGAAATGGAAAACGTTATGGAGAGGAGTATACATATTCAAAATCAAGAAAAAATTAAACGTGAGGAAATCTTGGTTTCAAGACGATTGTACTTCGAAAAAGAGTTAGAATCGTTAGATCGAGATTCGCAAAAAATTAGCACCTTTGATTCTTTGGAAAATGAAGATGTAAAAACATATAACAAGAGATTGACGGGATTATCAAAAATGCTTGAAAATACAATAGCAGAGGCTGCCAGCATCAATGAACAAGAGACCGTTCTTCAAATAGATTCTGGTGAAACTGATTATGCACCTAGATTGGACGATTTGAAACAATTGATAGAAGGTTATGCTAAATTTTGGTCAGCTGCTCATACTAGGAATCAAGTTGTTAACAAATTAATGACGAGACCACTGTGGGAACAAGATGCAGAAGAAGTTGAAAACGATATGGATAATTTCCGTCGTCAATTTATCAAGTTTGAAAAGGATTTCAAAAGCAAAGACATGAATGACGAAGCTGATATTGCAGCTTCTGCTCAAGAACAATGCAATGACTTTTTAAATGATCTCCATCCACTTATGGCTTTACTCTGTACCAGAGGATTGAAAAAAAGGCATTGGGATAGTATTAATAAGTTGACAGGTCTATTCATTCCATATGCTCAAAATGCAAATCTCAAACAAATGATTAATTATGGACTTCATAACCACGTTGAAGCGATAACCGATACATGCATCAATGCAAGTAAGGAATTTTCATTAGAACAAGCGATGGATAAAATGGAAGAGGAATGGGCACCAATGGTATTTGGAAGTAAAGCATGGAAAGATACAGGCACATTCATTTTAACTAGTGTTGAAGAAATTGAACAAATTCTCGATGATCAAATTGTTCGTACACAAGCGATGCGAGGAAGTAGGTTCATTAAACCATTTACGGAGCGTATCACAGCATGGGCAAAAATTCTTCAGAATATTGAGGAAGTTATTGGTATATGGTTAAAGGTTCAAAGTACCTGGTTGTACTTAGAACCTATTTTCAGTTCTGAAGATATTAGGAAACAAATGCCGATGGAAGCTAAACGATTTGCCACTGTAGATCGTACCTGGAGAGACATCATGCAAGGGTTACAAGAGGATTCCTCATGTATATCAATTGGTAAAAAAGAAGGAATGATTGATCGACTAGAACAAGCAAGTAAATTGTTGGACTTGATCCAGAAAGGCTTGAGCGATTATTTAAATACAAAAAGGGTCTTTTTCCCAAGATTTTTCTTTCTTTCAAACGACGAGTTGCTTGAAATTCTGTCTGAAACGAAGGATCCAAAAAGAGTATTGCCGCATTTAAAGAAATGTTTCGAAGGTGTAAATTCTTTGGAATTTCAAAGCGATTTGTCTATAACGTCAATAATAAGTAAAGAGAAGGAAGTAATTCCTCTAGATTATGAAGCTATTTCAGAGAAAACGATCAATCCAAACGATAGTGGTGGTTGTGTAGAAATATGGTTGGATCAAATACAGACTGTCATGAGAAAAATGATGGCTCACTTGTACGATTTGTCTATGGTAGACTACGGCAAACGAGAGCCGGATGGAGATCGTACTGGATGGTTGAAAGATTGGCCTGGTCAGATAGTTTTAGGTGTTTCGCAAACGTATTGGACAACAGTAACAACAGAAGCATTAAAATCAGGACCTAAAGGAACGAAGGCTTTGCACCAACGTTTAACAGCTCATCTGAACGACATTATTCAAATGGTGAGAACACCACAGAAAAAAATTGTGAAGAGAACGATCGGTCCATTATGTGTACTTGATGTACATGCAAGGGATACAGTAGTAGAATTAGAAAGATTAGGCATCGATGATCCAAATGATTTTGATTGGTTATGTCAATTTAGGTATTATTGGCACGAAGGTGGGGAATCCATGAGAACTGGTGCGCCAGGTACTGTGGTATGTAAAATGATTAATGCACAACGTTTGTATGCATACGAATATTTAGGAAATTCTATGCGTCTTGTAGTAACACCTTTAACCGATAGGTGTTATCGTACTTTAATGGGTGCTATTCATTTAGATTATGGTGGTGCACCTGCTGGGCCAGCAGGAACAGGCAAAACGGAGACGGTGAAGGATCTTGGTAAGAATTGTGCTATTCAATGTGTTGTTTACAATTGTTCTGATAGTTTAGATTATTTAGCGATGGGTAAATTTTTCAAAGGGCTTGCTGGTACCGGCGCATGGTCTTGTTTTGATGAATTCAATCGAATTAACTTAGAAGTTTTATCTGTTATTGCACAACAAATTTTAACGATTACTCGTGCAAAAGTTGCTGGCTTAGACCGTTTTGATTTTGAGGGCGAAAATATTCAGTTGCGTAGAACTTGTAATGTTTTCGTTACTATGAATCCAGGTTATGCTGGACGACAAGAGTTACCAGACAATTTAAAGGCTCTATTTAGAAGTGTGGCTATGATGGTTCCAGATTATGCTCAAATTGGACAAATTATTTTGTATAGTATGGGATATTTGGATGGTTTAGCATTAGCAAGAAAAATTGTTATGACTTATAAATTGTGTTCGGAACAGCTATCAAACCAAAAGCATTATGATTATGGAATGAGGGCAGTTATGGCAGTACTTAGAACATCGGGTAATTTAAAGAAAAAGCACCCAGATGCACCAGAAGCAGCACTCTGTTTGAGAGCAATTGTCGATGTAAATTTACCAAAATTCTTAGCTCCCGATGTCCCTTTATTTAAAGGTATTGTAGGCGATTTATTCCCAGGTGTTGAATTAGAAGAAGTGGATTATGGCACGATGCATACATGTTTATTAGATATGTGCAAAAAAAATATTCTTCAACCTACGGATTACTTTAAAACAAAGGTATTTGAAATCTACGAGACTATGGTTGTTCGTCATGGTTTCATGGTTGTTGGAAAACCATTTGCAGGAAAAACAAACGCATTGAGGATGCTTCAAGAGACATTAACAGAAATGAAAATACGCGAGCCAGATAACCCAAAATGGCAGAAGACATATGCAACTGTCATCAACCCAAAGAGCATTCCAATGGGCCAATTATATGGTCAATTTGACCCACAGACACACGAGTGGTCTGATGGCGTTTTAGCAATTACATATAGAAATTACGCAGCAGAGCCACCAAAAGTTGGGAATCCTGAAGATTTTAAGTGGGTATGGTTTGATGGGCCGGTTGACGCAATTTGGATTGAAAATATGAATACTGTATTAGACGACAATAAAAAACTATGTTTAATGAGTGGTGAGATGATTAGCATGTCGGACACTATGAATATGATTTTTGAACCGATGGACTTAGAAGTTGCATCACCAGCTACGGTGAGCCGTGTCGGGGTTGTTTATTTGGAACCGCATCGTATGGGATGGACGCCTTGCGTTGATTCTTGGATCCAGCGTTTATCAGTCAAAGAAGGAGAAGATGTTGGAAGACAATGGATTTTAACGGAAGAAGAAGGAGCACAAATACTAGATTTATTTATGTGGATTGCGGATCCTGCCATTTGCTACGTGAAAACAGCTTGTAACTGCCGAGCACCGACAGTGGACCAGCAGCTTATCGTAGCTTGTTTGAGATTTATTGAGTATCACATCGAAGAATTTCTAGGAGATAAACCAGAAGAGGATGGCAAAAAGAAGAAAAAGAATGACGAGAAAAAGAAAAAACTTACACCAGCGCAAATCGATTCAATATTCATCTTTTCTATGAGTTGGTCCATATGTTCTATTACTGACGATGCTTCACGAGAGATGATTGACATTTTTATTCGTGAGTTTATTTCCGATCCTGCATGTGTTGAAGGTGCTAGCTACAAAAATACAAATACGCAATTGCTACTTCGTGGATGGAAGTACCCATACAAAAATTGGGAGCCAAGGAAACTCGGCCTTGCACTTCCTAGCAAACAATTAATATTTGACTATATGTATGACATGCACAATAACAAGTACGTATTATGGAAAGATACCTTGGTAAAACAAAAAATTCCAGCTACAGCGACTTTTAGTAGCATCGTTATTGACACACAAGTTACTGCTTGCCTGGGAAGACTTTTGCCTATGTTGCTCAAAGGTGGTGCACCTACATTGGTCATTGGCCCAACTGGAACTGGAAAATCAGTTTTCATTAAAAAAGTTGTGACGCAGATTATGGACCAAAATATTTTCAAACCTATCTTTTTAAGTTATACAGCGGAAACAAGTGGAAACGATGCACAAAGAATTGTTGATGGTAAAGTGGATAAACGAAGGAAAGGTGTTTTTGGACCTTCTTTTGGATGCAAAGCATTGGTATTTGTTGATGATGTAAACATGCCAGAAATTGAAGAATATGGAGCACAAGCTGCTGTAGAACTTTTAAGACAATTTTGTGCAAATGGAGGCTGGTATGATGAGAAAGAAAAGACTTGGAGAGAGTTGATAGACACTCATCTGATTGCAGCAATGGGTCCACCAGGTGGTAGTAACAATCATATTACACCAAGAATGATGCGACATTTTAATCTTATATGCGTAGATAGTTTCAATCAAGATGATTTAGTCCATATATTTTCACACATTGTAGATTGGCATATGAAAGTTGCAAAGCTTCCATCTGATGCAAATCGTTTTGCAAAATCTTTGGTCAGTGCAACTATTGACATGTACCAAGCGTCTCAATTGAATTTATTGCCAACGCCAAAAAAATCGCATTACACATTTAATGTAAGAGATGTAGCACGTATTATTCAAGGTATTCTATTAGTAACTCCATACGAGGGATTGAACTCATTAACGATGCCTAAATTATGGTTGCATGAGTGTACACGTGTGATATCTGATAGGCTTATAGAGGTTTCAGACAACGAATGGTTCATGGGACATACAACCAAGCTTATGAAGGAGCATTTTTCATTGAACATGGCAGATGTGATCGGGCATTTAGATCCAGAGGAGAAAAACAAAGCAGGTTTAGACTCATTGCGTCGTTTATTCTTTGGAAATTATACCACTGTTAAACAATACAAAGAAATTGATGATGTTGATTCACTTGTACATCAAATGAATAAATACCTGGAAGATTATAATGATGTCAGTAAAACGAAAATGGATTTAGTATTGTTCGTATTCGCTGTCGAGCATATCTCTCGTATTGCACGAGTTTTGAGTATGCCAGGTGGAAATACATTGCTAGTTGGTGTTGGAGGTAGTGGAAGACAAAGTTTAACTCGACTCGCCGCATTTATGCTTGATTATACACTGAAGCAAATTGAACTGTCAAAAAATTATGGCTTTGCAGAATGGAGAGAAGATGTGAAAATTGTATTAAGAGAAGGTGGATGTGGAGAGAGGCCTTTTGTCTTCTTATTCAGTGATACACAAGTGAAGGATGAGCGTTTTGTTCTTGACATCAGTTCTATATTGAACACCGGAGAAGTTCCAAACATTTTCATGGTGGATGAAAAAATGGAAATTGTTGATAGGATGAGAGTTCACGCTAAAGAATTGAAAGATGGCAAAAATATGACGACAAATGAATTGTTTGAATTTTTCTTACGTAGATTGAAGGACAATTTACACATTGTTTTAGCATTTAGTCCCATCGGAGAAGCGTTCAGGTCAAGATTGAGAAAATTTCCATCAATTGTTAATTGTACTACTATTGATTGGTTCTTTGCATGGCCCACAGATGCATTGGAAGCTGTGGCAGAGAAATTTTTGGCTTCTATCAAAGTCGATGAACAAGTAAAAACTGCTCTTGTAACAACATGTGGTTACATCCATCAAAGTTCCAGAAAGCTATCAACACTGTTTGCAGAAAAAAAAAGGACGCATCACTTACATGACTCCAACATCTTATTTAGAATTGATTAAAGCCTTCCAAGGCTCTTTAGGAATTACTCGTGAAGCTGTCAAATTGGCTAGAGATCGATATGCTAATGGTTTGGATAAACTAGGATTTGCTGCGGACCAAGTAGAGCACATGCAAAAGGAATTGACGGAGATGATTCCAGTTTTAGAAGACTCTACTAAAAAGACTGAAGCATTGATGGCAACCATAGAGCAAAAATTGCCAGGTGTCACCAAAATGAAAAATAATGTAGGAAAAGAGGCTGCGATTGTGCAAGTAGATGCAGATGCGTGTGCAGCAATGAAAAAAAGAATGCGAGGATGAATTGGCAGTGGCAATACCTCTGCTAGAAGATGCAATCCAAGCATTGAATACGTTGAAAAAGTCTGATATTACCGAAGTAGGTGCAATGAAAAAACCACCTTCTGGGGTCGTTTTGACAATGTCTGCAGTATGTGATATGTTTGGTATCAAGCCTGACAAAATTAAAGACCCAGAAGACCCAACCAAGAAGATTAAAGATTACTGGGGACCAGCAAAAAAACAATTACTTGGTGACTCTAAATTTTTACAAAAATTGAAAGATTACGATAAAGATAACATCGAGCCAAAAATTGTTGCGAAAATTCGCAAAAATTATCTATCGAAAGAGGAGTTCACGCCTGAGAGGGTGAAAAAAGCATCTATAGCGGCTATGGGTCTATGTAAATGGGTCCGCGCAATGGAAGCATACGATCGCGTAGCTAAAGTCGTTGCACCAAAAAAGGCAAAGTTGGCCGCTTCAGAATTAGAATTGAAGGAGACAATGGAAAAATTAAATAAGAAAAAAGCTGAGTTGAAGAAAGTTGAAGACGATTTGGCAGAATTAGAAAGTGCATTGGAGCAAGCAATTAAAAGGAAAGAGGAATTGGAAGCAAATGTTGATTTATGTAATAAGAAATTGGTTCGTGCAAAGGAATTAATTGATGGCCTTGGTGGAGAACAGGCAAGATGGACGGAAAAAGTTGGCGAGCTTTCAGAAGAATATACTAACTTAACTGGGAATGTGTTGGTATCATCCGGTTTAATGGCATATCTTGGAGCATTTACATCCGAATTTCGTGTTAGTATCATGGGTAAATGGGTGGCTCGATGCAAATTGCTTGGTATTCCTTGCTCTGAGAAACCTTCGTTGGTTAGGACACTTGGCAATCCTGTAAAAATTAGGCAATGGCAAGTTGACGGCTTACCAACGGACTCCATGTCGGTTGATAATGGTATTATTTTATTTGCGTCACGTCGTTGGCCACTAATGATAGACCCTCAAGGTCAAGCGAACAAATGGATTAAAAATTTTGAAACCAAAGAAGGACTTAAAGTTATCAAATTGAGTGACGCTAATTACATGAGAAGTGTGGAGAATGCTGTGCAATTTGGTTCTCCTGTTTTATTGGAAAACATTTTAGAAGAAATGGATCCAACTCTTGAGCCTTTACTACAAAAAGCTATCTTTAAACAAGGTGGTGTTATGTGTATTCGTTTAGGCGATAGCACTGTTGAATATTCTGAAAATTTTCGTTTTTACATGACAACCAAACTTCGTAATCCACATTATTTACCTGAAATTGCAGTAAAAGTTACTTTACTGAATTTCATGATCACACCAAGTGGTTTGCAGGATCAATTGTTGTTTTGCGTAGTGCAAGAAGAACGCCCAGATTTAGCAGAAGAGAAAAATAGATTGATTGCATTGGGTGCTAAAAATGCCGCATTGGCAAAAGATTGCGAAGATAAGATTTTACATATTCTTGCTACATCAACAGGTAATATCTTGGAAGATGAATCTGCTATTAAAGCGTTGAAAGACAGTAAGGAAATTTCGTTAGATATCAAGGAAAAGCAACAAGTTGCGGATGAAACGGAAAAGCAAATTGATGCAGTGCGCGAAGGCTATATCCCAATTGCTGTAAGAGGTCAAATTTTGTATTTCTGTATAGCATCATTAGCAAATATAGAACCGACGTATCAATATTCTTTAGAGTGGTACACAGGTTTATTTGTCAATGCAATTAGAAAAAGTGAAGCTTCCAAAAAATTAGAAAAACGATTAGAAAATCTTAGCGAGTATTTTACGTATTCGCTGTATGCAAATATTTGCCGTTCCCTTCTAGAGAAGGATAAGTTACTTTTTTCATTTGTTATGACAATTAGATTGAACCAAGGTGCAGGAACTATTGATTACCCAGAGTGGTACTTTTTAATTACTGGCGGAGTTGTTGTAGAAAATCCTCATAAAAATCCAGCAAAAGAATGGTTGTCGGATAAAGCATGGGGTGAATTATGTCGTTTAGCGGAGCTACATGCATTCCCAGGACTTCGACATAATATTATGGGATCGTCAGATGATTGGAAAAGAATTTATGATTCTGCACAACCTGAAGTAGAGCCTTTACCAGGAAGTTGGAATGATGATTTAAGTACTTTCCAAAAAATGTTGGTTTTGAGAGCAATTCGACCTGATAAAATCATGATTGCAGTTCAAAATTATGTAATGAGTGAGCTGGGAGATAAATTTGTCAAACCACCTCCATTCGATTTGGCTGCATGTTATGTAGATTCTGCTATCACAAACCCATTAGTATTTGTATTATCAGCCGGTTCTGATCCGATGGCTGGCCTTTTGAAATTCGTTTCAGATCAAAAAGCCACGTTGAATACCATATCTCTAGGACAAGGACAAGGCCCAAAAGCTGCTAAATTGATTGAGAATGCCATGAAAGATGGATCCTGGGTAATTTTGCAAAATTGTCACTTGGCAACAAGTTGGATGCCAGAACTTGAAAAAATTTGCGAGCAATTGAAACCAGCTCAATGCCATCCTGACTATAGGCTGTGGTGCACAACATACCCATCACCAGATTTTCCAGTCTCTATATTGCAAAATGCTGTAAAAATGACAGTCGAACCACCTGCAGGTATGCGACAAAATATTTTGGGCTCATATAAAAACGATCCAATATCCGATCCAACATTTTTCGGCTCTGTTGGAAAAGCAGTTGAATTTAGAGCTCTTCTATATTCGTTGTGTTTCTTCCATGCAAATATCCAAGAGCGACGTGAATTTGGTGCGCTAGGATGGAACAATCCATATGAATTTAATGAGTCCGACTTGAGAATCAGTATCAAACAGCTAGCTATGTTTTTAGACTTGTATGAGAAGTTACCATTTAAAGCATTAAATTATTGTGCTGGTCAATGTAATTATGGTGGAAGAGTAACAGATAATAAGGATCGTAGACTTTTAATGACGTTGCTGAAGGATTATTACAAACCTGCAGTATTGGATCCAGGGCATAAAATTACAAAATCAGGGAGTTATGTCATACCGCCAGATGGCAAATGGGAAGATTACGTCAAATTTGTTGAGGCGTTGCCACTAACGGTGGACCCAGAAGTATTTTGCTTACACGATAATGCTAATATTACTAAAGATCAAAAATCTACGAATGAGTTGTTAGTTTCCATTTTATTGACGGAAGAATCTGGAGGTGGTGGCGGAGATGACTCTGTCGATATTGATGATCAAACAGAATCAGATGAGAAGACACAGGATCAAATCATATATGAAGTAGCAGAAAATTCATTAGCAAAATTTCCAAGTCTTTTTGATATGGAAATAGCAAAGTTAAAATATCCTGTAAAATGGGATAATTCAATGAATACAGTTTTGGTACAAGAGTTGCAACGCTTTAACAAATTGGTTGCTGTCATTAAAGAAAGTCTTCAAGACGTTATGAATGCGGTGAAAGGTTTAACAGTAATGTCTGCTTCAATTGAAAAGTCTGGAAACTCATTATTCTTTGGAAAAATTCCTGAAAAATGGCTAGATGCGTCTTATCCATCGTTGAAGCCTTTGGCTGGATATACAACTGATCTTCTAGCACGTTTAAGCTTTTTCCAAAAATGGCTAGATACTAAAGCTCCACCAACATTCTGGGTGTCTGGCTTTTATTTTACTCAAGCCTTTTTAACTGGTACCTTACAAAATTTTGCTCGTAAATATACCGTAGAGATTGATGATGTAGATTTTGATTTCGAAGTCATGCCAAAACCACAACAAATGTATCGTACAGCACCAAAAGATGGAGTGTACGTATATGGTCTGTTTATTGATGGGGCAAGATGGGATGCAGACAAAAAATGTCTAAATGATTCTCTACCTAAAGTATTATTCGGCGTTGCGCCTGTATTATGGTTAAAACCGAAAGCATCGAAGGATATTTCAGTGTATGACCATTATGACTGCCCAGTTTATAAAACTAGTGAGCGTCGTGGAATGTTATCAACCACTGGGCATTCGACTAATTTTGTCATGATGATACGTATACCAAGTGATCGTGATGGAGACGAATGGATTAAAGCTGGTGTTGCTATGTTGACACAGTTGGATGATTAAAAAAATAATACGAATATTAACAAAAGTTATTCTTGCGTAAATTAAAATATTTTATAAAAATATAAAATTAATACACGAGCAGTATATTTTTACCACAGTCTTTATCTAGATTATTTAAAAAATTGTACAAAAGTACTCACACTATAATTTGTTTATGCATACTCTTAATAATCTAGATATATATACGAGTTCGTATTATTGATAATATATGAGTAAGAGAAATACATTGCAGGTCAAATTTCACTTCAAACAAATATTAAATATATATATATATTTGTTTATGGAGAACCATTTTGTCCTAATCCATATTCTTGTAATACTGGTGTTAGCTTTGCAAGGTTATCATCAGTAATTGATACAAGTGGAAGACGTACAGCGTCCGTACAAATACCCATTAATGCTGCTGTTTTTTTTACTGGAACTGGGTTTGTTTGAACAAACATTGTGCGCATAAGTTTGTGATATTTCACATGATTCTTAGCTGCTGTAGTGAAGTCACCTTTTTGCGCAGCTCTTATAATTGATAGAACAAATTCTGGCGCTACATTTGAAAGAACGCTAACAACACCTTTGCCACCGATGGACATTAATGGTAAGGATAAGGAATCATCACCTGATAAAATTGGTATATCGCAACGCTCTGCAATTTTGGTTGCAATATCTAAAGAACCGGTTGCTTCTTTAATAGCAATAATTTCTTCGAAATCATTGTACAACCTTTCCACAGTCTCTGGTTGCATCGTAATTCCAGTACGACTTGGAATATTATACAAAACTACAGGAAATTTGCATTCAGTGCAGATTTTTTTGAAATGTTGATATAATCCTTCTTGCGATGGTTTGTTGTAATATGGATTTACAATAAGTGCTGCGTCACAACCTAATTTTTTAATAAGTTTAGTTGCTTTTACAGCTTTGGCTGTATTATTTGAGCCACTACCAGCAACAACTGGAACGCGTCCAGCAACACGCTCCACAGTAAATTTAACAATTGCTTCAAATTCTTCATCCGAAACAACTGGGCATTCTCCAGTTGTACCCATTGGCACTAAAAAGTCCAACCCGGCAGCAAGTTGGTTATCAATTAATTTTCCAAATGCTTCATAATCTACCTTTTCCCCATTAGCAGTGAAAGGTGTAATTAATGCAGTTCCAACACCAGATAATTTCATACGGTTTGCAAAGTTTGACATATTTGATAGTATTTTTTTAATAATTGTTTTTTAATAATAAATTATAACAGTTTTGTTTCGTCTTGTTGTTTTAATATAATAATTGTATACTTTGTTTTGTTTCTGTTTTGTTCACTATGGTATTATATTTTAGTTTGTGTGTATGTATATTATGTAATTCACTTCAGCACAAAACCATCATGATGATTGTGTGATGCATTTATATCTTTAATAGGCTTGTGTGGTGGTGGCTTTTTTTGGCGCAACAATAAATCAAGCCTGTGATGTGGTGTTGAAAAAAGCGGAAAGCAAGTTCAAAAATTTTATTCCTTTCATCATCACATTTTTTTGGAAAAATCAGACCAGGTTAAGGTGCCCAGGAGAGAGAATTCTCGCTGGAAAAATTAAAAATTAAAACAGAGTAATAGAGCCATCTCTCTGATTAAAATCGTCACAATAAATCCAATAAAACCTTAAAAACAAAGGTGAATACACTACATAGCATTGTAATGATATTATCGATTTAATAGGTATAATTATTATATTTATTAGAATAAGAATAGAGACAATGACGAGCGTCTTGCTCAATGAACAAAATATTGATGGACAAAATGTAGATTTATTTGCTTCTCGCTATTATATTCCTCGTAAAAGGGCTACTATGGAAACATCGTTCAAAATTGAAGATAAAAAACTTCGATGGCCACAGAGAGGGCACAGCATAGCATAGCACAGCAGACATTCAGCAAAAAAATTGAAGAAGTGTTGCAAGTATTTTATTATCAGGAAAAAACAACTACATATTAGTAATATATATCAAATATTGGAGTACAAAGTATGAAAACATACATAT
>JACLAC010009513.1_pt1 | contig 29539 bp, 21 predicted proteins | sample 8027881 | NCBI WGS metagenome assembly JACLAC01 (sample SAMN15725517, study PRJNA655200) | protist metagenome | isolation source: fluorescence activated cell sorting (FACS) single amplified genomes of... | place: Spain: Blaines Bay Microbial Observatory, Mediterranean Sea | collected 2016-01-19 | reverse complement strand
ACGCGTGTGTGTGCGCGTGCTCCCGCATTCATTTACTCGTGCACTTAACCGTCTTTACATGCTCCTTTCGGTCTTCCTTTTCATGCCGACCGTACGTATGCTGGATACTCGACCGCCTCACCGTTTCATACTCACGTCGTGTGCTTCGTGCTATCTTGCAACATTTATAAACTATATCAGCCTATCTATTACCATCACATCCACAACACATATCGTTCTATTCGACTTCCGTGACATTACGGTCACATCACGATGCATACCGTCACCGTCACCAACTCAACACGTTGTGTACAACTCTTTCCACAAACGCCCACGTGACGTCACGCAACGTGCCTTTGCTCAACCGACAAACTTGCAACCATTCTGCTTTTACATCAACGCTTCTCTCTTCGTGCTGCTGTGCCGTCACTGTTCTGTGACTAATTGCACTGACTGTGCATCTTGCTTGTTCACAGACGACGTGTGTACTTTACCCCTACACATCACCTGTGCTCTTAAGCCCAACGACATCCCTTGCCCAATGCGTCTTCCTCCCATGCTTATCACTAGTTGTCCTAACCTATACGTGGCTATTGCAACTGCCGCATCTGACTATGCCCTCCTATTTCTTGTTTCGGCTATACAAACGTGTCTCCTATACCGAGTACGTGATGCTTTTACTACTTCTATGCCAAGCTTGCTTCTGATAAGCACTCGTGCGTGTCCGTGTATATATGTGTGTATGTTTGTACACACACCCACCGTGTGCTACATATACGTGCGCGTACTCTTCACGATACAACACGCGGACCACTCTCGTTCATCGGTACGATTACCTGTCTACTACTGCGCTTCACTTCTATAAACTTATACTTGAATCACCACCATTAGTATCTACCTGGCTGTTCTCCATACCTTCACATTATTTATCTGATACATCGTCGACACGTTCCCCTATGCTGCTATCCATACTATTTTCACTTTTTTTACGCAATCGTACACATGTTGCTAATCTATCAATCGCGGTCTTTACTGCCACTCCCCCGACATGAGTCCGTTCTTGTCTACCAACACCATACGATTCGCAATGCGCATGCACTGCCCTTCGTTTCTTCTACTTGCATTTACGCGTGCTTGTGCCTATCACTTTCGTTATGACCCTGCCATCTTATTTCGACGAGTCAATCCACTATGCTATCATTTCCGCATGCGAGCTCGACTCCTACGTTCTTGCCGCCCTGCGAAGTCTGTGTAGTCGGAGACATACCCATGCGCACTGACTGGTGCTGCCTATGCTTCGTTGTAATCGCTGTAACTCTCATGATCGTTAACCAACATCATGCTCATACGCTGCTGTAGGATACACCTTTTGCAATTCATACCACGTACGAAGCATCGATCACGTCCGCGACAGAGTCTGTGTTCAGGACGGCACACATTTTTATCACATTCCATCATGTATCAATACATCTCTGCACCTGCCTGCCATAACACACGGCATTGTCACTAGTATCATGCATACGACACAAACCAACTCTATCTTGCTGCATCGTGCTTAACGACGGCACGCACCCGATCGGATGCATCATATCTTAATGACGGGCACCACTCTTACTCGAATTGCACCGTACGCAGGCGACGCTTCACGTGACACACTCGTTCTTCAACTCATGTAGCTGCTCGTGCCATTATATGAACTCGCGGCCGTTAAGTACATCAAGTGCCTTGCCGATGTCCACGATTAATACATAACAACGCTACCGCTCAGTATATCTATTGCGTTTGAACGTACATGCGCCCAGCCATTGCTGCCTATCTGCACACACCATGCTCGTATAACAACACTTACATGAACATTTTACGACGGAGCTGCACCCATGGAGCGACAGTACAAACTGCCTCGGAACGACAGTGAACGCTTGCGTTATGCGCCACACTTTCAAGGCTACAATACGATTTCATGCTGCTCGTGACACTGCGCGAACACGCAACTCCACAATTCTATCCGCAACGATGTGACGTGAACATGCTCCGCATAATCGCTCCAACGACAGTGGTAACATACGAGGCTCGTCAACATCTGTATGCCGTACCACTAGTGTCTACGCATGTGCCTTGTTGCGCATTCAAGCCTGTCAGTCCTTAATGTAGAACACTTCAGTGTCTGAGCGTAGTGCCGCGTTAATGCGATCTGGCTGTGCTGTTTGCTGTGGCTAGACACGCTGCTGTGGTCGCGCATCTGACTTGACTGCGTTTGCTTTCCGGGTACACTGCTTGACACCCTTTCCAATGGGCGGCTCCAAACACTGCGACAGTGCTGTCAGAAGCACCGTCGTTGTCCCACGAACCATTCGAAAATAATATTGCCGCTGCTGCCGAACTTGTCACAACGTTTGCCGATGATATATGTTACTCAGACACCGACTCAGTTCGCTCACTGCTCGACTCGAGTGATGCGGTTCCGGCGCCGACCGATTATGCATCGGCGCAATCTTCGGATACATCATGTGATTAATGCTCATCATATGAGATGTATGCTGACACGACTAATAACCCGACCGCAACTTTTGGCACTCTGTGATCGTGAGACAGTGACCTGCACGATGCGGAACGACGCACGCAGGCGCATTTGCTGTCGGCGTGCAACGATCGGCGATGATTGAAGCGCTGGTGTGTCGATGACAAACCAGCTGCTGAGTCTGACGGGTGCCGCTTGCCGTTCACGTGTCTGCTGCTCCAGCGGCGCATCATTGAGTTTGGCGCCGATAGCTGCCCAACGCAGTGATGTGTTGACATGTCTTGCGACGACGAGGACGATCTGGCCATGCTACGGCACTGCGCCTTTAACTTTTAGCAATGTGGTTGCTACGCGACGAGTGGTACTGGCTATGTCTTTTCATACTCGTCGCTTCTGCAACGTTTGACGTTACGCGGTACACCACTTGCAACTCAAACCCGCACTATATGTGTCGGGCGATGCGTCTCGCAACTGGGCTGGACTGCGTGAGCTACACCTCGGGCGTTCTCAGAGTGCGAGGACGGCATAACCGCGACCGTCTGGAAATGTTACCCCCCCCCCAACCGTGGTGTGTGCGAGGCCCGACGAATAAACCACTACACTTTCGCAAGCAGTTGACCAACCCTCCGAGCGCTGCGCTACTTCCTCATCTCTGCGTGGTGCCGCTTCTGGAATTGCCGCTGCGCGTAACCAGACTCGATGTGCAGCTCCGTGAGAATGCGTTATGTGCGCTTCTTGCGCACCCGTCGGTACTTTCCCGGCTCGTGCTCTTTGATTGCAAGGTCTGCTCGGAACGCTTCCATACCTTTCACCCAGCCTACTACCCCACATACCGCGTGCCGCTGTACATTATGAAGCGATATCACGAAAGCGTGGTGTCGTGTAGCTTGGTGATGGCCGTGCGTGAACGAGACACCCCAGTTGGATGCGATCGAACATTAAGTCCTCATGGCGCGGGTGTGCACGGGAACTTGCCTCGTGCGTCACCTCGATATGTAAGATCAGCGTGCTGCGTTGCCCGCCGACGTGGACGATAGCTCCGTGATACCTAAACGCTCACAGCTCAACGCTATGCATCCACAGTGAAACCTGTCGAACAGCTCCGACCTGATGCATCTTCTGCGATCCCAGACCCTATCGCGGGTGAGGGCGAGTGTGGGCGGGTGTTGACGGGTGATGCTATATAATCGCGTAATAAGCTAAGCAACGTGCGTAATACGTTATATAAAATAACGTAAACAGCCGTTCGGCTGTTTAAGTAATGCGGGGACGGTCTATACATGGCAACGATTACGCAAGCTGGAATATACTCATAACTATATGCTTTTGCTCACAGCTCGATGCTTCTATGCTAGAGTGCGTTCAACTGTATTTTGCAATTATATTTTACGTGTGCGACCACATTGGTTACTACTAGCACTATATAGAAAACTCCCCAGTCGATACAAGTGGTGACCAACCATGCTACTATACTATTCATTGCTGTACTTATCGAACATGTATACATGTATGACATAAATCATCGTGCATATACCGTTTACATTTACAGTTGCGGTATACATTCGTACACAAATCCGTACATGTGCGCATTTATAACATACATATCATGCACAAACCGTTTTACAAGTTACAGTCGTGCTATACATTTGTACTCAATGCCATACAACTGTACATTTACTTCACACACGTCGTGCATCAGTCGGATTACCTGTACATGCGTGTTATACACGCATACATAATATCGTACACATGTACAGTTATGTCATACAAGTCGTACATCATTCGTTTCCATGTGCATGTGCGTCACACATTCGTACAACATGCGCACTACACGGCTTTTCTGTACACGTGCACTTTTGTTGATGTGTCTGCCTAATTACATAGACGGCCTTTCTACATTGTGCGACCTAAATTTGCGTTGCGTCTACTATGCGTGTTGCGGTATATATATATATATACATGTTGTGCACATACGAGCTATGTACTATACGGTACTCACAGTGTAACCGTTTAAACATGTTTACACCGGCCATACGTACGCGTGATAATGTGATTTAGTGTTGCGTAAGGTCATGCTGATTCGCTGTATATGACTTTGCTAGCTGCCTGTCTCCTTTAAGTAATTCCCGACGTGTGGTACTGTGCCATCGTATGCTTCAACTTGCTTTTATGTCGCTTCACATTTCAACTTCATTTCTTGACGATGTTTTGACAGTCACATTTAGCCATTATGTATAAAACAATGTTTTATAGTATGAAGAATGTGATTCTCGCATTTCCGTTATACGGACAACTACTAGACTTTCTGCGCTCTATGACTACCTAAACCGTTATCGGCCTTCCTGGCTCGATCATATTGCATTCTTAATGATTCAAACGTTTGAATTTACATATTTATCTAACACATACATACTTTCATATGTAAACACTTCTAGTTCACCATCGTCATCACCAACTGGTTTTTGGTGTTTACGTTATAAGTCGGCTTATCGAGCTCATACCCGTATTTCTTATTCATTTATATTACTGTGACATCCATTAATTGATTTTGTACACGAATAACCTATACAACTACAACATTTTGTCATAGTTTATGCCATGCTATTTAAACTCTAGAATACATCCCGATCTTATTCTCACACCCATCATACATCGCATTCCCACAACGATATTCTTCCTGCATACTCGAATTACATAACATTACCTACCTTCCTTTACACTTACTGCACCTCATTATTTAGATATCAACTTCTCAATCCCATCTGTGCCACTACTGTGAACCACTTTATTGCTTTTCATCCACATACCATAACACTGACTATAATTACTTATCTCCTCATACTGTATCAACATACACTGGTGCATTTCATGCAACTACCATTTTAAGCATCAAACCCGCCGACGCCAGTCACCTCTATTACCAATACCAGTTCGTTCTTGCCCCTCCACTTAACTTTATCATACTTGCCTCCTCCAACCACTTCTATCTATACACAATGATCCATTATCTCACATACACGTCACATACCTTCAATCTCGTTCAAACGATACTCGACTTGCTACCCCCCTACTCAGCTGCACCCGACACCTTACTTTCTCCCATATACCTGCCCACCATATACTTTACATGCCGTGACCCGTCATTGGCCCTGACCCGCTTTTTGGGTCGGACCCGTCCATGTCCCGGACCCCTGGTTGGCCAGTGTCATGCGACATTGTTCGTCCCGTCAAACGGATCGTTCAGTCACGCTCGGTCAGGAATAGGGTGAATACCATCGTGCGATTTGACCCGTTATATGTGGTTTACACAGTTAGTGCAGTAGTTAATGAATGTACGCAAACCGCGGCTGCATGTATATATACGCGATGGAACACATAGACCAGGATAGGCCCAAGTGTTGCTGCAATTAGCAACATATGTAAGTGTGAACACTGTGTGCGATTCACGTAAGTGTAAGCGTAGAAATATGGCATATGTATATGTGTGCGTACAATGCATGTACGAACGTACGTACACTGAGTGTACAAAGTAGGTGTACATACATGTAATGTGCAAATTTCAGAAAACAGGTGTACGGATGTACGAGTTGTTAGTACATAAGGTGCGTATGCCGCGGACAAAGTATGTCGGCAGACTTACATAAACGGCAATTATACATTGTACGACCTAGTGTTGCGTTGCGTACATTAGGTGTGTTGTGGCATATATATACATGGTTTGTACATATGAGTTAGGTAATATACGGTACGCACGGTGTAACCAGTTTAAACGGGTTTACACCAGCCATAATTGCGTGCGAGAATGTGACTTAGGGTTGCGTATTGTCATGTTGATTCGCGGGATATGGCGGGTGGCGTTGTATGTCTGTTTAAGTAGTTCCCGAAGTGAGATACCGTGTCCGCGTATGGTTCAAGCTCTTTGTTTATGGCGTTTGACGTTTCAAAGTAAGTATTTGTCGGTGGTTTATAGTCATATTTAACCATAAAGCATAATGACAATGCTTTTTTTAGTATGACGAACTTGATTCTCGCAGTTCCGTTATACGGACAATTACTCGACTGTCTGCGCGCTTTAACTACACAAAACCGTTATCGACCGTCATGGCTCGATCATATTGCATGTTTAGTGATTCGAGCGGTTAGATTTACATAATGATATAACATATACATACTTTCATGTGTAAACACTACTAGTTCACCATCGTTATCACCAACTGCGTTTTTGTTTGTATTTACGTTATACGTCGGTTTATCGAGGCCATACCCGTACATTTTATTCATTTATAGCAATGTGACATACATTAATTGATTTGTGTACATTAATAACATAGACAACTACAACATTTTGTCATCGTTTATGCAATTTGCTATTACATTTTTAGAATACATCCCTATCTCATTCTCACACCCATCATACATCGCATTCCCACACCGACATTCTTCCTACACATTCGAATTACATAACATTTCCTATCTTCTTTTACACATACTACACTTCATTATTTAGACAGCCACTTTTCAATTCCATATGTGCCATTACTGTGAACCATTTTATTGCTTTTCATCCACATAACCATAACAGTGACTACATTTACTTATCTCCGCATACTGTATCGACAATACACTGGTGTAGCTCATGCAATTTACCATTTAATCATCAAACCAGCCGACTCCGGTCACCTCTATTACCACTACCAGTTCGTTCTTGCCCCCCTCCCCCTTCCCCCCACCCTTAACTTTATCATACTTGCCTCATCCAACCACTTCTATCTATACACAATGATCCATTATCTCACATACACGTCACATACCTCCAATATCGTTCAACCGATACTCGACTTGCTACCCCACTACTCAGCTGTACCCGACACTTTTTGTATCCCATACACCTGCCCACCATATACTTTACATATGCACGTGCCTTTCACATGCGCGTATACACGCGCTCTACCTGTTTTACTGCCCACCTGCCCCTCAACTCGTGTCGGTGTTTAATTGCTGGTGTCATGCCACGCGCTTCCATAAACTACTGCATCACATCCCGCATACCAAACTCACTATTCGTTACGTAATTAACACTGATGCTTTTCTACACTCCACTGACCATACAACTCCGCACCTTTTTTGACCACGTAACGTCACTTAACATATCCACGCCATTTTACCATTTAGCCACCACCTACACGTTCGATACATGTTGATATGCTGTGTATCTGTGCCGCGTACACTCGTACACTGTCAACCAGTTCGCGCTTCACTTTATATTTCGTGACATTGCTTCCATAACACTTACGTCTTACTGAAATTCAAGTGCTCGACACTCGTACGTGCTGTTCTCGTCAATGAACGTAAGCGATACCATTCTGAACTGCGTTCCTGTATCTCACACAACTTATCGTTTTGATGCGCTCGCTCTATCATTTACTGCCCAGTAGCCATTTTCTGCTATCATGTTCGAGTCGTGCTGCTTCAACCACCATGCCACACTGTCGTACATTCTGCGCCACTTGTATGCATCGACATGATGTGCATCTCCTCGCTCTTTCGGTATGTTACACGTTCTGGTCTATGGCGTTTTCCATGTCCCAAACGCCACCACTCCTCTGCTGTATCCCTGCCACATATTTCATATTATTTCATGCGTCCATCGTTTTAGTCCCCATACGTCTCCCGTGCATACAACCTACACCATGATCAACACCACGCTCGCACAGTGTCCGGTTGTATATTTCGGCATCTCCTCCATCCTATTTTCATCCAGCTGTTCCACGTGTTGTCCGACACCCCCGCCGTCGATTCATTATAATGTCACGCCCTAGCTTGACCGTGCACCCTCCAGCAATATTATCTTGTCCATCACCTGTCACAAAACAAACGCGCCTTCCATTTCGCCAGACACAATGCGCTACCGTATCACTGCTACACTCACTTTCTGTCTGGCTCTCATCTTTCGCTCCGTAGTTTCATCGTTTCCCCATTCTATTGCGTTCACCCCTCATACGTGCTTGCCACTTGTCTTCTCATAAAATTACATTCTTCTTTGATTACGCTCATTTCGCACTGATCTTCATTATTTATGCGCCCACCGTTAAGTTTCTCCGCTACGCGCATCACACACACAACTCTACACAACATACCGTTCGCTTCCTCCGCATCTCTGTTTCTCTCCTCTGTGTCGCTGCTCCCTTTATGCTCTACGCATTGCGTTTTCAGAACTCAAGTCCGCCGAAACCGATATACAAGTCCATTGCCTGCTCGCGTATCATATGTTCCACCCTGTGCGGTCCAGTCGTCAACTACTCTACTTCACCCTGCATATATTCACAGGGCGACCACTTGCTCCACTCATTTCACTCCAATTCTAGATCTGTGACTCACACACATTTACGTATGCATCATCTCTCAATCACTCTACGTTCGTGTACGTGCCCTTATACATGCCTATCTACTTGTCTACGCGTGCTTGTCTGTGTGCATTGGCACATACATGTATGCGTATGCGCGCGTGTGTTTATGTTTATGCGCGCGTATGTGCGTGCGCGCGTGTGCGTGCACGCGTTTTCGAATGTTTGCGCGCTTGCTTGCTTGCGTGGTTGCGTGCATGTGTGCGTGCGCACACACTCGTACACGTGTTCGTTCGTGTCTGCGCGCGTTGTGCGTTCGCGTATGCGTACACGTGTGTGCGTGCACGTGCGTGTGTGTGCGCGCGCGTACGTGTACGTGTCTGTGCGCGCGTGTGTGCGTGCGTGCATATGTATGTGCGATCCCACTTACGCACCCGTACATTTCAACCTTTAGAACGTCGTTAAGTACTCAGCACATAAACGACACTCCTTGCATGCTGATACCATATTCCCGAATCAACACCATCGTGCCATATTGCCGATGGATCTGAACTTGACATTACACTATAAACTGTTGCTGCATGTTGCTGCTTAGTGGGCTAACACTTCACCCTCTGATGCTGCTCGTTACACTGTTATGCATTATGCTGACACCACCCGACGTTTTCGTTATGCTATTGTTACTCATTTGTGCTGTTCTAAACTTCATACAAACAACATAACTAGCAGAGGTCTACTCTCTGCTAGTAATACTGGACGCACGTGAATCGGGCCGCCGTAATGCCAGCGCATATTTGGTTACTTTACACCTTTGCATAGGTATACACACTACTTTTTTCTGTCAGATTTCGATGATACTTTGTCGGCCGCGAGCTATTATACCATTCTACATAGTGGTTATAGTCCCTAGTCCGGGAACATTCTATTTTGTATAGATATTGATACGCTTTTACATTTATGACTTTCCACTTTTTTTTTTGTAAACATCGTATATTTGTACAGTGCGTCAGTAGACCTCTGCTAGTCCTCCGACGGGAACGGGTTGAACGGTTTACCGCCAGCTCTAGGTTCACTCCATTATGCATTCGTGGGCTTGCTTTATATACTGTTATGCAGCTGTTTCTGAAAACGTTTGGTATGGCGCCCATCAGTACACACCTACACACGTTTATGAACACACGTACAGTAAACCATGCGATACGGTGGCTACGCACTGACGTACAATCAAGCAACTCTGTATAATGTATGTCGTGTATTCATATGAGATAAACAACATGTGACGGGCCCAGCCGCGTAGTTGTCATCAATTCTAGTATCGTGCCAACTAATATCGTATGTATGCGATGTGCTTGCGAGCTACTTCATCGTTTCACACACATATATGCACTTCAACTTGTTTGCTAAGTCAATACTTCTAACACCACTTGCCATTGCAACAACGAACTTGTATTGTAAACATCGTTTCATCATGCATTGCATTAACATCATAAAGCAAACTACTACATCAATACTATTAGATGTTATAACAAGTGGTGACACGATTACACACATATACGAACTATACGGGTATCAATTCGATGAAGTTGTCCATTTTAGAACAATATGACACAAACACGATTCAAACTCCAATCTGTATGTGAATAATCACAAACAAATGTGTATATTACATTAAAATCGAACTCGAACGCGCTATACGATACTTCGTTTTATTGATTACATCCATGTACGCACTTTCAACATAAATGATTTCTGAATGCATAAATGCAAGCTGAAACTATACTAAACATACTTGGCAACATTGTTTCTAATGCCATACATCGTATCATGGGAATCAGTACCTGTAAGTTCGAAACATTGAAATTTGATACATTCACGCCTATTATGTCGATGACCTTTTTGTGAGTCAGAAAGCGAAACGTGCTTCGTAAATTGAATTAACTTTGTAAATTGAGTAGTAAACGTCATGCATATATACGTTAGGTATGTAGATGTGGTATTACTATGTTGCGAGTACAACGGCACGTCGGGAATCAATTCGATCATCTCTTCAATCGAATCGTCGAATATTTGACGTGTATGTTATGCGAACGACTATTCGAACGTGTATAAGTGATAAACGACGGACCAGTTAGCGATGCACATTTTAAACAAAATGCGATGGCTAACAGCATATAAGTTCGATACGCGTCCTATGCAGTCAGTAACTGTGATATAGATATGTGACTAGTCCCACATATTAGTTTGTGCAATTCAGATAATCGTGTAACGCTGTGCGTTCGAAACATTAAAATACAATATCTACGAACCTTGCAGGTCGACAACTGTTCTATGCAGGCATAAAGCGCATATGTGTTCGTAAACAACATATACTTTACAAACGCATTGATACCCGCTGCAGTTATACACGCTATGTATGCACATGTGACATAAACAGGTGACGCGAACACCTTAGTAGCTGGTATCAACTCGATGATCGTGTCAAGCGAACATTATATTCCACGGAGTTTATAATATGCTTGTGACTAGTCGAAATGCAGAGGTGACATGCGCCGTTTGACGATTACATCGTCACTTGTATGCAACGCACAACTATATTAGCGACACAGTGCGTTACGATACGCAGCTACAGCCATTTTTATGGTTATGTTGACGCAATAAATCAATCTACTAATTTATATTAATATTACATATATACTTGAAAAGGTTGCTATCCGCATACTGCATGTCCTCACGTATGCCTGATCATAAGCGCTATTTTGCAAACCGAACACATAGGGACGCTAGCACTGTGAGAATACGATATATAATATGCGTGGCAGTTATACATGTGATGTATTCCAACTTTACATACACATGACACAACATACGTAAACTGTTACATTTGTTTCGGCTATTAATGTAACCATTCAATTACTATATGTCATACTTATATATACTAATACAACGTACGTGTATACACTCAATACGACTACGCAGAAACACGACTAGAAGCACACACACTACACTTTTTATGACGATGCTGAACCACCACAACGCAGACGAACTTTTATATACGTTATATCGTTACATACAGCTGAACGTTCGAAGCAATAACACATAACATGTGCGAGACCGTACTGTCGACACATATTCTATGCAGTCAGCTAGCGCATACATTTTAGCAAAACATAAAAATTGCACATGATAACACACGTGACACTTATACACGCCATGCATGCATATTCGATATACACATTTACAGCTACCATCATATTAACGAATATCAACTCTGTAATCTTGTAAAACGAGCAGTCGAGTATGCGACGTTTATGTGCTGCTCGCGACTAGTCGACTACACAGATTTGACAACATTCGTATTTTCGACGAGTAAACTCGTACATTGTATGACAACACCATGACATTAACACTTACGTGTGCGTATGCACGTACATCTATTCAGTGCTATTGTTCTACACATGAACAATAATCCAATAACTGCTACTAATTTTACACATATAATTAACACGTTGCCATCACAATACTGAGTGCCCTTGCACATACATTATGCTTATCGACATTATACAATTCTACTATATCGGAACAACAACGTTTGAGAACTACAATATATAATGCGATACATAATACGCGCGTACGCGTTTGTGTTCGCGTGCTCCCACATTCCTTTGCTTGCGAACTTAACCGTCTTCGCCTGCTCTTTTCGATCTTCCTTTTCATGACGACCGTACGCATGCGGGGTACTCGACCGCCTCACCGCTGCATACTCACGTCGTGTGCTTCGATATTGCAACAGTTATAAACTATATCCGCCTAGCTATTGACAGCGCATCAACAACACACATCGTTCCATTCAACTTCCGTGGCAGTACGGTCACATCACGATGCCTGCCGTCGTCGTCACCAACTCAATACAATGTGTACAACTCTTGCCACGAACGCCCGCGTGACGGTACGTTACGTCTCTTTGCTCAATCGACAAACTTGCAACCATTCTGCTTTTACATCAACGCTTCTCTCTTCGTGCGGATGTGTCGTCACTATTCTGTGACTACTTACACTAGTGAATGTGTCGCGCCACTTACTGACTGTGCTTCTTGCTTGCGTACACACGACGCGTGTACTTTGCCCTAAACATCATATGCGCTTTTAAGTCCAATTGCATCCCTTGCCCAACGCATCTTCCTCCCAATCTTATCACTTGATGCCACTGACTGCCCGACCTAACCTATACGTGGCTATCACGACTGTCGCATCTGACGACATCCTCCTATTTCTTGTGGTCGTCTGCACAAACGTGTCTCCTATATCGGGTGGCTGGTGCTTTTACAACTTCTATGCTAAGCTTGCTTCTGCTACGCACACGTGTGTGTCCGTATATACATGTGTATGTGCTTGCACACACAATGCACCCACCGTGTGCTACCTATACGTGCGTGTACTCTTCACATCATAACACGCGGACCACTATCGTTCATCTGTACGATCACCAGTCTACTATTGCGCTTCACGTCCATATGCTTCTACTTGAATCGCCACCATGAGCTTGCTACCGAACTGTTCTCCATAACTTCGTATTATTTATCTGATACATCGTCGTCACGTTCCCCTTATACTGTTATCCACACGAATTCATTTTTTATACAATCGTGTACATGCTGCTATTATATCAATCTCGGTCTTTACTGTCACTCCCCAACATGAGTCCTTTCTTGCCTACCGACACCATACGATTCGCAAGGTGCATGCACTGCCCGCCGCTTCTCACACTTACATTTACGCGATGCTTGTACCTATCACTACCGTCATGGCTCTGCCATATTAGTTCGACGATTCAATACACTATGCTATACTTCACGTCGTCTATCTCTGTGCTCTATATACGTACATTATTGACATATTGTTCACTCGGCCGACTATTACTGCTACCAAGCAACTTCGTATTATAGTTGACGTGGTTTCCGCATTCTGTACAAATACTCGTATTCGCTCTTGCGAGTTTCACATCCTTTGACATTCCATGCTAGATGACACCGACGTGCTTACACTCTACCTACACACGCTGTACGGCACTTCGAGCCATTCTGAACCTTCTGCTCGATACTGACATTTCCACGAGACACAACCGCACATAGGGCGGTCGCCATTGACATGCGATGTTTAGCATCACGTTTAGACATCGACACATGAGTCATTCCGTCACATCGGGACGTCCTTTCTATGCTGAGTTGGTTTCCATGTGTTCGCCAACACGCGATTATCATCGTTGCACTTGTGAACGAGATATGCACGTCCTTCGCTGACTGCAATGTCACTTGCATTTTAAATCGCTTCGACCCCGCACCCGACGCCACGCACTATCTTATGTATGCGATCAACTATCATCGTGCCTTCGTTGCTCATTACGTGTTGTAATGCGCCGTGACGCATGTGAACTCGGATCCTGCGTTCTTGCCGCCCTGTGCAGTTTGTGGAGTCGGGGACATACCCATGCGCACTGACTGGTGCTGCCTATGTGTCGTCGTAATCGCTGTAACTCTTGTTGCCGTTAACCAAAACCGTGCTCATACAATGCTGTATGATACATTTTTTGCAATACATACCACGTGCGAAGCCTCGACCACGTCCGCGACAGAGTCTGCGTTCGGGACGGCAAGCATTTTTTGGGTCACGTTCCATGATGTAGCATGCGTCGCTGCACCTGTCTGTCGCGACAAACGGCATTGTCACTTGAAGCAGGCACACAACACAATGCAACTCTATCTTGCTGCAAAGCGCAGGACGTCGGCACGCGCCAGCTCGGATGCATCACATCCTGAGGACGGGCCCCGCTCTGGCTCGAATTTCGCATTACGCAGGCGACGCTTCGCGTGACACACTCGTTACGCGATGCAATGCCCATCGCTTCAAATAATGTAGCTGCTCGTGCCGTTATCGGATCTGACGGCCGATAAGTACATCAAGTGCCTGGTCGACGTCCACAATTACCACATAACAACGCAACCACTCGGTACAGCCATTGCGTTTGTAAGGACATGCGCTCGGCCAGTGCTGCCTGTCGGCACGCACCATGCTCGGATTACAACGAGACATGCTGTGTGCGCATGCTTAAACTGTACTTGCAGGAACCTTTTGTTACGACGGAGCTGTACCAACAGGGCGACGGTGAAACATGCATCGGAACGGCAGTGTATGCTTGCGTTGTGTGCCACAATTTCAATGCTACAAGACGATTGCATGCTGCTCGTGACAATGCGCGGTGCGCGGGCACGCAAGCCCGCATTTCTATCCGCAACGAGATGACGTGGACATGCTCCGCATAAGCGCTCCAACGTCAGTGGTAACACACGAGGTCGTCGACTGCTGGATGCCGTACTACGAGTGTAGACGTTTGTGCCGTGTTGCGCATTCGAACCTGCCAGTGCTCAATACGGAACACTTCAACGGCGGAGCGGCGTGTTGTGTTACTGCGAGCGGGTTGTGCTGTTTGTATGAGGCTGTGGTGAGACACGCCGTTGTGGTCGCGTATCTGACTTCGCTGCGTTTGCTTTTCCGAGTACACTGCGGGGCACCCCTTCTAATGGGCGGCTCCAGACACATGCGACCGTGCATTGTGAGAAGCGCCGCCGTTGTCGCACGAACCATTCGAGGCTGATAGTGCCGCGGCTGCCGATATTGCAACACCGTTTGCAGCTGATACATGCTATTCGGAAATCGATTCAGTTCGCGCATTGTTCGACTCGAGTGATGCGGCTCCGGCGCCGAACGAGGATGCATCGGCGCAATCTTCGGATACCGCAGGTGATTAATGCTCAGCATAGGAGATGTAGGCTGACGCGAATAATAACCCGCGTGCAACTTTGGGCACGCTACGCTCGTGGGACGGTGACAGGCACGATGTGGAACGACGCACGCATGCACATTTGTTGCCGACGTGCAACGATCGACGGGGGGGTGAAGCGTCGGTGTGTCGATGACAAACCAGCTGCTGAGTATGACGGGTGCCGTTTGCTGTTCGCGTGCATGCTGCTCCAGCGGTGTATCGGGGAGTTTGGTACATATAACCGTCTAACACAGCGATGTGCGGACATGCCATGCGACGACGAGGACGATATGGTCGGGATGCGGCATGGCGTATTTAGCTGTTAACAAAGTGGTGGTGACGCGACGAGTGGTACGGGCGATGAAGTTTTCATACTCGGCGTCAAAAGCGGTGCGGGGTCATTCACGAATAATGTCTATATGCGTTTCGACAACGTTTGACGTTACGTGGCACACCACTGACAACTTAAATCAGTAATATAGATGTCGGGCGATGTGTCTCGCAACTGGGCTGGACTGTGTGGGCTACACTTCGAGCGTTTTCGGGGTGCGAGGACGGCCTAGCCGCGAACGTCTGGAAGGTTACCCCCACCAACATTGGTGTGCGCCTTGCATACATTAAGTGTGTTGCGACATATATATATATATATACATGGTTTGTACGTATGCTTTAGGCAGTATACGGTACGCACTGTGCAACCAGTTTAGACGGTTTAAACCAGTCATAAGTGTGTGCGAGCGTGTGAATTATGGTTGTGCATGGTCATGTTGATTCGCGGGATATTACGGGGGGAGTTGTACGCACTTTTTTTTAAAAAAAGTAGTTCCCGAAGTGAGTCAATGTGTACACGTATGGTTCAAACTCTTTGTTTATGGCGGTCGACGTTATAAAGTAATTGTTTGCCTATGGTGTATAGTCAGCTTTAACCATAAAGTATAAGGGCAAGTTTGCTTTAGTATGAAGAACTTGATTATCGTAGTTCCGTTGCACGGACAATTAATATACTGTATGCCATAATTGACTACATAAAACCGTCATTGACCGTCCTGGCTCGATCACATTGCATGCTTAATGATTCGAAAGTTGAGATTTACAGAATGATATAACATATACATGCTTTCATGTGTAAGCAATAACAGTTCACCAGCGGTATCACCAACTGCGTGCTTGCTTGTATTTACGTTACAAGTCGGTGTGCTGATGCCATACCCGTACTTGTGATCCAGTTATGGTAATGTGACACTCATTAATCGATTTGCGTACACTAATAACATAGACAACTACAAAATGCTGTCATCTGTTATGCAATTTGCTATAAAAATGGTAGAACACATCCCTATCTCATTATCACGCACATCATGCAGCGCATTCCCCACAACGATATTATTCCTACATATTCGAACTGCATACGATTACATATCGTATTTTACACATAATACATTTAATTATTTAGATAGCCACGTTTTAATTCCATATGTGTCGTTATTGTGAACGCTTTTATTGATTTTCATCCACATAACCATAACAACGACTATAGTTACTTACATACACATACTGTAACGGCAATGCACTGGCGTAGTTCAGGTAACGTAGTTTATCTTTTAATTATCAAAATCTCCGACGCCGGTCTCATATATTACAAATACCAGTTCGGTATTGCCCCCGACCCTCCCCTCCTTAACTTTATCATGTTTGTATCATCCAACAACTTCTATCGATACACAATGATACATTATCGTACATACACGTCACATACCTCTAATATAGTTCAAACGATACGGGCATTGCTGCCATCTACTTAGCTGCACCGGACACCTCGCTTTATCAAATAAGCATGCCCACCATATACGCTACATATGCACGTGCTTTTCACATGCGCGTATACACCGCTATACATGTTTTACTGCACGCAGGTACATCAACGCGTGTCGGTGTTTAATTGCGGGTGTCATGCCGTACGCTCACATCCCGCATACCAAACTAACTATTCGTTGCGAAACTAACACTGATGCTGCGTTTCTACACTAAACGGACCATACAACGCCGCAATGTTTGACAGCTGAACGTGAATTAACACATTCACATCATGTTAACGTTTAGCCACAACATATGCGTTCGATACATGCTGATATACTGTGTAGTTGTCCAGCGTACAATCGTACAATGCCAACCAGCTCGCGCTTCAACTTGTACTCGTGGCATTGTTTCCATATAAAGTACGTCTTACTGAAAGTATAGTGCGTGGCACTCGTACGTGCTGTTAACGTTAATGAACGTAAGCGATACAATTCTGAATTGCGTTCATGCATCTCACACAACTTATAGGTTTGTTGCGCTCGCTATATTTTACTACCAAGTAGCAATTGACTGCTAGCATGTTAACGTATCCACCTATGCGTCTGCTTAGCAACCACCGTACACGATGTGATGATCCGAGTTTTGAGTCGTGATGTTCCAACAACCATGTCACATTGTTGTACATTATGCGCCAATTGTGTGCATCGCCATAATGTGCATATCATCGTTCTGTCGGTATGGTACACGTTCTTGTATATGACGTTTTCCATGCACCAAACGCCAACATTCCGGTGTTGCATACATGCCACACATTTCATATTCGGTCATGCGTCCATAGTTCTAGTACACATACGTCTCCCGCGTGTACAACCTACATTATGATCAACACCACTATCATACAATGTATGGCTGTATGCTTCGACATACCCTACATACTGTTTTCATCCAGTTGTCCCACGTGCTGTCCGACACACGCGCCGTCGATGCATTAGAATGTCACGCCATAGCGTAACCGTGCGCCCTCCACCAATAGTATTGTGTCCATCACATGTCACAAAACATACGCGCCTTCTAAGTCGCCAGACACACTGCGCGACCGTATCACTGCTACACTAACTTTATATATGGCTATCGTAGCTGGGATACATTCCCGGTCCTTAAGGTCCTTACGCTCCTTTAATTAATTAACGGAAGAGAGAGGGGCACCGCCTGCGACCAGCAGTTCGGCTATGCCATTTCTCGAGAAATGGCTTAGGTGACCTGCTGGTCGTCAGTGGTGTTGTCCTCTAAAACGAATGCGGTCCGCCGATGACCAGCAGGTCGCCTAGGCCATCACTCACCATCGGTGCGTAAGAATCGGTTATACGTACCGGGCCATGCTTGTCTGTCTAACGCGGCCGGCGTGCGTAGGGATCGGCTATACGTCCCAGGGCCCCGTTTGGCTGTCTAACGCGGCCGGCGTACGTAAGGATCGGTTATAGAGTGTCTCCTCAAAAGAAAAGCCATCTACTCAAAAGAAAAGCCATCCTTCAAAAGAAAATCAAAGCTTTTCTTTTGCGTGAAATGCTTTTCTTTTGAGTGAGGCGAATACATACACTCAAAAGAAAAGCTTAGATTTTCTTTTGAGGGAATGTCACATTTTTGTCCATGTTCACGAAAACGACATAACTATGCCTTTTTCGCCTCAAACGGAAGTTGTTTATGAAATAAACCCTTTAGCCGACTCCGCCATATCAGCGGCTTCGATTCCTACGCGACGGTATGGCGTCCGCGACCGTCTGGTGCCCGCGACCGTCCGTTTCCGCGACCGCGCCACATTTTCGTGATTCACATTTAGGTTTTCAAGTTTTAATGTTTATTTTTTTGTTTTTGGGTGGCTATATCCAAGCGACTTAAACTGTACGCGCTCGGCTTCATGACGCGACTTCGCCGTGCTTTTGTTAGTCACTCGCCGTGGTTATTGCGTCTGGACACCAACGTTTGTTCGGGGTTGCCGAAATCGAGACAATACTCAACATAATAGCTTAGCTTTTCTTTTGCGTGTATGAATTCGTCTCACTCAAAATAAAGGCATTTCACTCAAAAGAAGAGCTTAGCTTTTCTTTTGATGGAAGGCTTTTCTTTTGAGTAGAAGGTTTTTCGTTTGAGTGCTAACCCATCGGTTATACGTTCACGGGCCCAGTTTGGCGGTCTAACGCGGCCGGCGTACGTAAGGATCGGTTGTACGTTCCCAGGCACCGTTTAGCTATCTAACGCGGCCGGCGTACGTAAGGATCGGTTATACGTTCACGGGCCCCGTTTGGGAATTTCTAACGCGGCCGGCGTACGTACGGATCGGTTATACGTTCCCGGGCCCCGTCTTGGACCGTTCTAAGCGGCTGGCGTACGTATAGATCGGCTGTACGTTCCCGGGCACCGTTTGGCTCTCTACACGGTTGGCGTACGTAAGGATCGGGGGTTAGCACGCAAAAGAAAAGCCTTCTACTTACAATAAAAGCATTCACTCAAACGAAACGATAAACGTTTATTCTGGGGGTAATGCTTGCATTTTGAGGGTGACGAAAACGTACCCTCAAAAGACAAGCCGAGCTTTTCATTTTGAGGGTTTGACCACTTTGTGGTAACTACTACCATACTGCAGTTTACGGGCGCAATAACTGCGGATGTTGACTAACAAAAATGTGACGAAGTCGTGCTAGTTGGCATATCGCTTACAATTCAGTAGTTTGGATATCACCACCACAAAAGAAACAAAACAATAAAACAACTATGAAAAACTAGACGCGACGTACACATGTGTGTCGATGTCGCGGAAACGGACGGTCGCGGGCAACAGACAGTCGCGGACACCAGGCTGTCGCGGATGAATCGACGTAGCTGGTATGTCGAAGGCGGCAAAAGGGGTTTATTTCATAAACAGCGTTCGCTTGGGGCGGAAACAGACTATACTTATGCTATGTTCGTACATATTGACGAAACGATGCAGTTCATCAAAATAAAAGCTAATCTTTTAGTTTGAGGGTACGGTTTCGTCACCACCAAAAGAAACGCATTACCCCACAAGAAACGTAGCTGTTCTGTTGAGGGGTGGCTTTATTTTTAGTGGATGACATTTTATTTTGAGGAGATACTATACGGATCGGTTGTACGTTACCGGGCCATGCTTGGCTATCTAACGCGGCCGGCGTACGTACGGATCTGTTATACGTTCCAGGGCCCCGTTTGGGCCTTTCAAACAATGCCGGCGTACGTAAGGATCGGTTGAAGCCAGACTCACGTGCGTCCAGTATTAATATCAGAGAGTAGACCTCTGCTAGTTGTTTCGACACGATGTCACGCCATCAATAAACATCCATCGTAAACCTAGAGCCGGCGGTAAACCTTTCAACCCGTGCCCGCCGGAGGACTAGCATAAGTCTACGGGGGCAATGCACACGTATACGATGTTTACAAACAAGTGCAATTTTATAAATATGAAAGTGCATCAATAACTATACCAAATATTTTTTCTCCCGAGACAGGGACTATAACCAGTAGGTAGAATGGCATAATATATCGCCGCCGACAACGTATCATCGAACTCTGACAGAAAAAAGTGTTGTTTATACCTATGCAAAGGGGTAAAGCGCCTAAACATGCGCTGGCATTACGGCGGCCCGATTCACGCGCGTCCAGTATTGCTAGCAGCGAGTAGACCTCTGCTAGCTACATTCAACTATGCGGGGTCGACATTGACTGTGAAGTTGATGCAGGTGCCTTTCGTGCCAACACCACTATCGTCACCAATATTCGTATTGTTTACTTAATCCGATACATCGCGGCCACGCGTATATGTTCTGATTACGCAAACATCTGTCGTTTGCACGACCGTGTGCTTGTAACCACACTTGTGTTTGACTTATATTCAGCTTGAAGTTATGCATCCATAAATCACTCATTTTGAACGCATGTACATCGATGTAAACAACAAACAACGAAATATCATAAAGCGCGTTCAAGTTCTATTTTAATGTCATCTACAAATTGGTGTGTAAGTGTTCACATACATATTATAAGTTTGGATCATTTTGTGTCATACTGTTCTAACATGGACACATACACCGAATTGCTACCCGTATATTTCATATACGTTTGTAATCGTGCCACTACATGTTTAAACATCTAATCGTATTTATGCAGCATTTTCTTTATGGTATTACTATGTGTAAGATGACACTATACTTGTACCTTACATATAGGCACACACGAACTTTGCGTTGTTTAGATCTGATGTATACGTAAACGTGTGCGCGTCATATATCTAGAATTGAAGTGAAACTACGTGAGCACATGGCCGCCCTATAACTATATACATTATGTAGTAAATTAGTTGACGACTTGTACACATATAGTGGACCATATTCTATGCAAGCATGCAATGCACCTGTATATCTGTTTCGGCACCTGCTTTCGGAAAACGCAAACCACATGCATTAGAGCCATGCTGTGTTTGATTCAAGACACGCTTCCTACTTGCACGCATTCGCTCGATAACTACTCGATCCGCAGGACGGGATACGCCATGCCTGCAATTCGGAGGGTAGTTGTATATGTGTGCGCGAACATATCCGTGTGACAGTTACGTGACTTCACTACAACACACGCGATTACCGGATGAGGTACCCGCATAATCACGCAGGAGGGCTTCGCATGATCACAACACTGCGACATGTGTATACACGCGATGCGAATGCCATGCTAAGTAGCCCAACTGAACCGTCACTACCGTAGTGTAAACCGCGCCATTGGTAGACGCGAATCGCCAGACGGCGCCGACACCGCTATCCAGATGCAGTGGTGATGCTCGCCGTTATGAATTTACGGGACACGACCGTCGCATGTGAGTCCGTAACCCGTCATTGTGTCTGCGTTCGGGAAACACGAGTGACCGCTTCACCTTATATGCTGGGTTGTTATGATGACAACATGTCAGTTGGACTAAGGAAATGAACGCACACCACAATTAACAAACAAACGATGAATGCAACTAATGTGTATCACATGTGCTGAGTTAAATTTTGACGTACACTGTGTGCCGAGCTTACGGCTTGAGCATGCTATTGCCGACTTTCTTATGCTCTGTGTCGTTGTGTTCTGCAAAGATGGGGATGTGGGGTGTGACTGTATATGTTTGTTGTACGTACCCACGACGCGGCCAGTACGTCGTATATATTTTGTTGCAGTTTCTAACGCCATTCGAATGCACATACGTGATACACGACGGACCATTTGACGACGCAAATTCGACGCAAACTGCGATTGCTACTAACATCTAAGTTCGATACACGTTCTATGCAGTCAGTACATGCGATATAGATATGCTGCTACTCACACATATTCGTTTATTTAATTCCGATAATCGTGTAACGCTGTGCGTTCGAAACACTAAAACACTATATACGACTCTTGTATGACGAAACCTGTTCTATACATTCATAACGCGCATACATGTTCGCAACCAAACGGCGCTTACAAACACATTACTACCCGTTACTGTTATACACGCGATGCATGCAACTGTGACCTAAACTTGTGACGCGATCACCTTAGTATCTAGTGCCATCTCGGTGATCGTGTAAATCGAACCCTATATTATGCGGCGTGTACACTATACTTGTGACTAGTCGAAATCAGAGGTAGCATGCACGTTTTGACGATTAAATCGTAAACCTGTGTAACAAGCACCAATATATTAGCAATACAGTGCGATAATATACGCAACCACAAGCATTTTATTGTTCTGTTGACGCCATACATCAATCTACTAATAACTATTAACATTACATATATACGTGCAATGCTGTTATCACCATACTGAATGTCCGCGCACATGCCTGACTATACGCGCTGCTATGCAAATCGAACACACATGGACGTTAACACTGCGATAACACTTATATACTATACGTGGCAATTATATATGTGATGAATTCCAAATCTATATACAAATGACATAACATACGTAACTTGTTACATCCGTTTCCGATATTAATGTAACACTTCACTCACCATATGTCATACATTTATATACGACTGCAACGACTGGTACACACTCAACACAACTATACACAAACAACTAGAAGCAACAACAACAACAACTACATTTTTATGACGATGCTGAACAACCACAACGCCGATACACGTTTATACACGTTATGTCGTTGCGTAAATCTGACCGTTCGAAACAATAAAATATAACATGTGCAAGACCCGGCTACCGACACATATTATAGGCAGACAGATATCGCATACATTTTAGCAAAACAACCTTAAGGGCCCCTCTATCACCACCAACCTAGTGAACCGGTTGAACTTACAGATTGGCTAGAATCACATATGTAATGCACGAAACCATTGTATTGTATAACACGTGTACCGGACATGCGTAAACAACACAGCATTGCTATGCGCATACTGTCGTGCTAGCTGCAACTGTTGTGCTAACGATTACGCAATTGGAATTTATGTACATCTACACACACGACCTATATACTATATGTACTGTATGCGTGTACAACTTTACTGCGCGATGTACTACTGTAAAACAAAAATGCATATGTAACCTACTTATGCGATATGATTTATGACATAAATGTACGAACGCACGGCTTGACGTACGAATGTATACGTACATGTACATGTACGTGGTTGATGCACGCTTATGTATGTCATAATGTACAAATGTACGATATGGTGTACTAATGCATAACACAACTGTACATGAAGCAGGCTGATGTACGATTATATAACTAGCAGAGGTCTACTCTCTGCTAGTAATACTGGACGCACGTGAATCGGGCCGCCGTAATGCCAGCACATATTTATGCACTTTACCCCTTTGCATAGGTACAAACAATACCTTTTCTGTCAAATTTCGATGATACTTTGTCGGCGGCGAGCTATTATTCCATTCTACATGCTGGTTATAGTCCCTACCTAGCCCGGGACAATTTTATTTGGTATAGTTATTGATGCACTTTCACATTTATAGATTTCACTTTTTTTGTAAACATCGTATATTTGTACATTGCGTCGGTAGACCTCTGCTAGTCCTCCGGCGGAAACGGGTTTAACAGTATACCGCCAGCTAGGTTTCTATGCTACTTTGTCGGCGGCGAACTATTTTGTCATTCTACATACTAGTTATATTCCCTAGTTCGGGAACATTTTGTTTTATATAGTTATTGATACGTTTTCGCATTTATGACTTTTCATTTTTTGTAAACATCGTACATTTGTACATTGCTTCCGTAGACCTCTGATAGTCCTCCGGTGGAAACGGGTTGAACAGTTTACCGGCAACTCTAGGTATGACATACATGTACGCGTAAAGTGGTTCGTGTACGATGCGTATTGTATACATGTACAAATGTACGATTTTCGTTACAAAATAGTGTACAGGAGCCATTTTTGTCGATATATTTTCATGAAACGTTTCATACTCTATATAACATTGTGTTTACGCGGGCATTATAATGCTAGCAGCAACTAATGAGTAAAACAAACGTTATACACCAACATGTACGGCGATTTTAAGCATACACGTCGAGTTTGGGTCACCCTTCGGGCAGCCAGCCCATGTTTGCATCCGAATTACTCTTCGAGTGGATGAGTCAATGACGCAATTACCAACATGCAAGTTATTTGCACCTGCTAACACACGTGGCATTTATACACGCCATGCATGCATATACGATATACACATTTACAGCTACCATCATCTTTCCGAATATACTCTGTAATCGTGCAACACGAGCATCGATTATGCGACGTTTATGTGCCGTTCGCTACTCGTCGACTATATATAGTTCACATCATTCGTACTTTCAACGAGTAAACTAATACATTATGTGACAACGCCATTACACGAACAATTGCGTGCACGTATGTAAGTCCATCCATTCAGTGCTATTTATATACGCATGCACCACAATCCAACCACTTCTATTGCTTTTACACATATAATTGAACCTTTACCATCACACTACTAAATGCCCCCCTGCACATACATTACGCTTATCGACATTATACAATTCGACTATATCCGAACAATAGCGTTTGTGAACTACAACATATAATGCGATACATAATACGCGCGTACGCGTGTGCGTGCGCGTGCTCCCACATTCCTTTGCTTGCGAGCTTAACCGCATTTACCTACTCTTTTCGATCTTCCTTCTCATGCCGACCGTACGCATGCTGCACACTCGACATCCTCACCGTTGTATAATCACGTCGTGTGTTTCGCGCGATCTTGTAACATTTATAAGCTATATCAGCCTATCTATTGTCATCACATCAAACACACACACATCGTTCCATTCAACTTCTGTTGCACTACGTTCGCATCCCGATGTCCACCATCTTCGTCACCAACACAACACACTGTGTACACATCTTGCCACGAACGCCCACGTGCCGTTACGTTACGCCCCTTTGCCCAGCCGACGAAATTGCAACCATTCTGCCTCTACATCAACGCTTCTCTCTTCGTGCGGATGTGCCGTCACTATTCGGCGACTACTTACACTAGTGAATGCGTCGCTTCACTTACTGACTGTGCTTCTTGCTTGTGTACACACGACGAGTGTACTTTACCCTAAACATCATATGCGCTCTTAAGTCCAACTACATCCCTTGCCCAACTCATCTTCCTCCCATGCTTATCACTGGCTGCCACTGACTGCCTGACCTAACCTATTCGTGGCGATTACGACTGTCGCATCTGACGAACTCATCCTATTTCTTATGATCGTCTTTACACACGTGTCTCCTATATCGTGCGCTTAGTTTAAAAAACAAACTTTTTTCTATGACAAGCTTGCTTCTGCTACGCACACGTGTGTGTCCTACATATATATATATATATGCGTTTGCACACACAATGAACCCACTGCGTGCTACCTATACGTGCGTGTACTCTTCACATCATAACACACGGACCACTATCGTTCATCTGTACGATTACCTGTCTACGATTGCGCTTCACGTCCATATACTCTACTTGCATCGCCCCTGAGCTGACTATCGAACTGTTCTCCATAACGTCGTCTTATTTATCTGATACATCGTCGATACGTTCCCCTATGCTGGTATCCACGCTATTTCCTGCTTTTATACAATCGTGCTCATGCTGCTATTTTATAAATCTCGGCATTTACTGCCACTCCCCGACATGCGTCCTTTCTTGTCTACCACCACCATACGATTCGCACCGTGCATGCACTGCCCGTCGTTTCTCCCGCTTACATTTACGCGATGCTTGTACCTATCACTTCCGTTACGACTCTGCCATCTTATTTCGACGATTCAATCCACTATGCTATCATTCACGTCGTCTATCTCTGCTTTTATACACGTAACTTACTGACATATTGTTCACTAGACCGAACATTAACACTACTACGCAACTTCGTATTATGACTGACGTCGTTTCCGCATTCTGTACACATACCATTTCGCCATTATGTTCACGTTCTGGGCCGTATTCACTCTTGCGATTTTTCGCATCCTTTGACATTCCGTGCTAGATGGTATCGACATGTTTACATTCGACCTACACACGCTGTACGGCACTTCGCGCCATTCTGAACCTTCTGTTCGATACTGATATTTCCACGTTACACAATCGCAGGAATGGCAGTCGTCATTAACATGCTAGGTTTAACACCACGTTTGAATATCGATACATGCGTCATGCCGTCACATCGGAACACGCTTGCTATTCTGAATTACTTTCCATTTGTTCGCCAACGCGCAACTATCATCGTTGCACTTGCGAACTCGATCTGCACGTCCTTCGCTGACGGCACTATCACTTGCATTTTACATCTCTGCGACCCAGCACCCGACGCCACGTACTATCTTCTGTATGCGATCAACTATCATCATGCCTTCGCTGTTCACTACGTTTTGTCATGCGTCGTGACGCATATGAACTCGGATCCTACGCTCTTGCCGCCCTGTGACGTTTGCTGATCAGTGGACATACCCATGTGCACTGACTGATTCTGCCTGCGTGTCGGCGTAATCGCTGTAACTCTTGTGGCCGTTAACCAACACCGTGCTCATACGGTGTTGTAGGATACGCTTTTTGCAACACATACCACGCGCGAATCCTCGATCACGCCTGCGACAGAGTCTGCGTTCGGGACTACAACCCTTTCTAGGTCACATTCCATGCTGTATCAGCCGTCGCTGCACCTGCCTGTCGCGACACACGGCATTGCCACTTTAGGCATGCACACGCCACACTGCAACTCTATCTTGCTGCATGGAACATGACGTCGGCACGCGCCAGCTCGGATGCATCACATCTTGCGGGCGGGCACCGCTCTGGCTCGACTTGCGCCGTACGCAGGCGACGCTTCGCGTGACACACTCGTTACGCGATGCTGCGCCCATCGCTTCACACCATGTAGCTGCTCGTTTCGTTGTCGGAACTGACGGCCGATACGTACATCAAGTGCCTGGCCGACGTCCACGATTACTACACAACCACGCTACCACTCGGTGTAGCCATTGCGCTTGTAAGGACATGCGCCCGACCAGTGCTGCCTATCGGCACACAGCATGCTCGCCGTACAACAAGACATGTTGCGTGCGCATGCTTACATTGCACTTGCATGAACTTTTTACGACGGAGCTGCACTTACATGGTGACGGTGCAAACTGCCTCGGAACGACAGTTTATGCTTGCGTTGCGTGCCACACTTTCAATGCTACACTACGATTTCATGCTGCTCGTGACAATGCACGAGCACGCAAACCCGCGCTTCTATCCGCAACGATATGACGTGTACATGCTCCGCATACGCGCTCCAACGTCATTGGTAACAGGCGAGGCTCGTCGACTGCTGTATGCCGTATTACGAGTGTAGACGCTTGCGCCTTGCTGCGCATTGGAGCCTGCCAGTCCTCAGTACGGAGCACTTCAGCGGCGGAGCGGAGTGCCATGCTGATGTGAGCTGGTTGTGCTGTTTGTCTGAGGCTGTGGCTAGACACGCTGCTGCGGTCGCGCATCTGACTTCGCTGCGTTTGCTTTCCGAGTACACTGCTGAGCACCCTTTCTAATGGGCGGCTCCATACACATGCGACCTTGTATTGCGAGAAGCACAGCCGCTGTCCCACGAACCATTCGATGATGATAGTGCCGCTGCTGCCGCTATTGCCACAACGTTTACCGCTGATACGTGCTACTCGGACACCGATTCAGTTCGCTCATTGTTCGACTCGAGTGATGCGGTTCCGGCGCCGAACGAGGATGCATCGGCGCAATCTTCGGATACCTCAGGTGATTAATGCTCAGCATAGGAGATGTAGGCTGACGCGAATAATAACCCGAGTGCAACTTTGGGCACTCTGCGCTCGTGGGACGGTGACCTGCACGATGCGGAACGACGCACACAAGCACATTTGCTGTCGGCGTGCAACGATCGACGGGGAGTGAAACGCCGGCGTGTCGATGACAAACCAGCTGCTGAGTCTGACGGGTGCCGCTTGCTGTTCACGTGCCTGCTGCTCCAGCGGCGTATCAGGCAGTTTGGCGCCGATAGCCGCCTAACGCAGCGATGTGCGGACATGTCTTGCGACGACGAGGACGATCTGGTCGGGCTGCGGCACGACGCCTTTAGCTTTTAGCAAAGTGGTGGTAACGCGACAAGTGGTACGGGCGATACAGTTTTCGTACTCGGCGTCAAAAGCGGCGAGGGGCCCTTCTCGAATACTGTCTATATGCGCTTCGGCAACGTTTGGCGTTACGCGGCACACCACGGGCAACTTAAACTCGTACTATAGGTGTCGGGCGATGCGTCTCGCAACTGGGCTGGACTGCGTGAGCTACACCTCGAGCGTTCTCGGAGTGCGAGGAAGGCCTCGCCGCGAACGTCTGGAAGGTTACTCCCCAACCGTGGTGTGTGCGATGCCCAGAGAAGAAACCGCTAAACTTTCGCAAGCAGTTGTCCAACCATCCGAACGCTGCGCTGCTTCCTCATCTTTGCGTGGTGCCGCTTCGGGAATTGCCGCTGCGCGTGACCAGATGCGATG
>JACLAC010009337.1_pt1 | contig 29556 bp, 19 predicted proteins | sample 8027881 | NCBI WGS metagenome assembly JACLAC01 (sample SAMN15725517, study PRJNA655200) | protist metagenome | isolation source: fluorescence activated cell sorting (FACS) single amplified genomes of... | place: Spain: Blaines Bay Microbial Observatory, Mediterranean Sea | collected 2016-01-19 | reverse complement strand
ATGACTCAACACCACCCGCGCATACGAAACTTGGTCAACAACACCAAAGTGAGGACTATTGATAAGCAATCAACACTCGTTTATGGCGATGAATGCTTTCTTCATGCTCAAGATCTCTCATCCAGTGATAACATCTCTATCTATATATCTATCTCCCTATGGATTGTTTAAAAACATGAACTCTCTTGCTTTTTCCATCGATGTACCTTCGGTAAAATCAATATCAATTGACAACGGAATGAATTGATAGCTATTATTTAATAGTATAATATTATTTTAATTAAATTTTTATACATCAATGATGTCTTTTTCACACCAGCAAGTTCCTTTCTTAAACCGTTAACCCATCCCACACCCGACCCAAGCTCCCCTTTAGCCTCAAAAAGAAGCTAGCGAGCTCAATCGGAAACGAAACCGTCTCATTCATTTGAGAATTTTATCACACAGCGACAATGTTAGCGCTAACTTTTTCATGACGATCTTCAGCGATCTTGTTCGCAATCGTCTCTTTTTTTATTTTTTTTTATTTATCTCTCTTGTCGAACCCAAGCACCATATCAAAGGCTTCCTCACCAAGCGAACCCTCGACAACCTCAACGGATCAAATCACCATCCCTAGGGTGATGATCAAGGAATTCAAAAGCCTCGACCATCGTCACGTCGAAGCTAACCGTCTAGAGCGCTTTTTTGAACACACGGGCATTTGGAAACTCCACTTTGGAAACACCCCCAAAAGCTCCTCCCAACAACACCGTTGGAACCATCGCCAGAGAACGGTTCTGCTGAAAAAATACAGTGACTTTTTGGCCATACTCTCGGTCTCCCAACTACAGCAAAGCTACGACTTGATCAAGCTCGATACCGAAGGTCGCATCGGAGCGTTTGAGTTGAATTCAGAATGCATCACCATTAGTAGTTCCATCAATCGCACCCTGCTCCAAAAAGTATGTGCCGGGGAGTCCGGCATCTCCCTAAACCTCCATTTGTTGATGAAGGTCGATGACCTTATCAACAGATCGAAGGCCGCCCAAGGCAAGTTTAAAGAAACCACAGCCGAAAGCCTAGAGCACTTCGACTTTCATGACCAGTTGAGTCGTGACCGCTACGCCCGCGAGGTCTTATCTGAGTTCAGCCTCATCAAATCCGTGAATCTCATGAAAGAATTTGCTGAAATAAAAATGGCTTCCCTGTCTACGGAAATCAATGACAAGAGCAGCAAACACCAAGCCAAGCTCAAAAAGATGATCGTCACGGACTTGAGTAAACTCGACAAAAAAGTCTCGGAACTGCTCAACGGTTATCCCGTCAACAACGAGGTCTCAAAGGAGGAGCCCCAAACACCTTGCCCTCAGAAATACGCCACCATCAAAAGCTACATCCTCTTGTTTTCAAATATCAAAAAATGCCTAGGTGACCTCCTCGAGGACATCACCAACCCCATAGAGATCAACCTCATGGCCTTACAGCAATATTTACCGACCCGCGACCCTTTCAAAAGTCACCATGAAAATGCCGTTGAGAACATCCTCTGCCAATTGACCCAATACGCTTCTTTCATCAAACGCTTTCCCTTTTCTCAAAACGCCACCAAAGCAAGGGCCTCCGTTGGTTTCATGGATAAAGCTTTAGCGCCATTCGCTGGCCTAGCCCCCATTGAGGTCGCAAATCAAATACTCGCTCAGCAGTCGTGCCCCAAAAGCAGAGATATTTTGCTCATGGACGCGTTCATCAGCTTCGAGCTCGAATCGAAACTCGCTCCCGAACACGACCGCTGCTATCATGACGAGGTCAAAAAGATCCTTTTATACCAAATGCTCAAAAACAAGGCTTCACAAGCGCTCAAATCATGTCTATCCATCAAAGACACCATCCTTTCAGCTCAAGAGGTTTTCCTAAAAGGAAACCGTCTTCCGGAAGAGATCTATAAATTGATCAGACACTTGTGTTTTGGACTATCTGAATTACTGGACCAATACCCTTCCGAGGTGAAAGAGCTATACCTCTCGAAAAATGAACAAACCGAATACACCTTCACCAAAGCCATGAGCGAAAGTTACCTTCGCCGCAGCACTGAAGCGGCCCTAAGTCAATGTGACAAAGGGCAATTTGCACATCACCTGTCAGGCGTGCTCAAAAACTTTATCGAGATTTGTCGGATCCACAGCCAAGAGTCCTCGAATTGGACCAACCTTGAAAAATGGGTTGAGGATCAGTGCTCTAAACGAATCACCCTACTGTCCCTCGTCACCAGCAGTCCCATCATGAAAAAGCTGCTCGACATACCTTTCTACAAATACCAACAAACCCACCGCGAAAGACTGCAACAGTTGAGCAAAATCTCAGCATCGATATCCGCAAGTCTCACCTGAGGAACCTTTGAAACAACAGGTGCAGCCAAAGCCCTTGAGCTTTGACTGCACCGTCGCCATCAACGATTCATTTGCTGCACTTGAAGCAAGACGTCGGCAATCCGCTGCGATTGTAAAGGTTCAATGCCGGAGGATTAGCAGCCCAAGCGTAACGAACCTCCACAGGCTCTTTAACGGATGGGTGAAACACCTTCACACTGTCCTTTGAACTGATCTCCGCCTTGGCCCAAACCCACTGGCGGTCCTCACCACATATCTGGAAACCTTTGACGGCTTCCTCAACTTCTCGGGCAGGTTCCAGTAAATCTTTTTTCGCCACCATCAGGCCTTCGCCCACAGAGTCGAAACGGACACTGACCTCTGGTCCTTCAAAGGAACAATCTTTGTAAAGGGGTCCACTGTGAACCAGTTCTTCACGACCATAGTCCTTAGCCAAGGCCCATAAAGCTAAACGCTTGCCCACGTCGATTTTATTCTTTGGGTGAATATCATCGGCTTCACCTATATCGTTGGCCACGGCCATGCCCGTGTTCGGTATCGTCAAACAACGGCGCTGCTCGTCACAAAGGGCCGCCCACTCGTCCTCTTCTAGGGGGTCCACCTTCACTTTTTTGAAATTGGCCAACTGCGTGAAGTAAAAGGGAAAGTCACCTTGCCCCCAATGTTTCCGCCACGAGGAGATCAACGCTTTTTTATAGCTAACATATTGATCCGTGAGGTGATGAGTGTTGGACTCTCCCTGGTACCATAGCACCCCTTTCATCGCGTAGGGGACTAAAGGGTGAATCATAGCGTTGAAAAGAGTGGCTGGATTATGTTTATTGAGCATCGGCTCAACGGGACGCTTGCGCGCCAACTTTTGCCGCAACTTCCAATCCTTGATCTCCTTTAATTTCTTATTGTATTTGATCAATTTCTCAGGATCCCATTTGGCTTGTTTTTCTTTCACGTCACCGTACATCGTCTGATAATATTCAGACATGGTTGCATCCTCATCATAGACTTCCTTAGGAACCCAAGCCTGTACACGTGTTCCCCCATAAGCGCTCTTAATCAATCCAACGGGCACACCCAATTCACGTCGCAACTCCTTGGCAAAATAATAGCCGGCGGCACAAAAGTCTGGGTTGTTTGCAGGACAAGAGTCGATCCAGTTGCCCTCAAAGTTCTTTTTCTGCTCCAAATATGAGGTGATACTCGGCACCATGATTTGTCGCAACAATGGGTCCGATGCCGTCTGTATTTCTTTACGTATGCTTCTCACCACGGGCATGTATTTTTTATCTTTACTGTTCTTTGAAGAAGACTTGAGGGTCCACTGCATGTTGGACTGACCGGAGCACAGCCAAACTTCACCGACGAGCACGTCTTCGATCACTTTTTTAGCTTCACCCACCTGAACCTCTAAACGAAGCCCATCTGTCGAGGCCTCCTTTGGGGACAGCTTCACAAGCCACTTGCCCGCAGCATCAGCTTGGCCACGAACGGTTTCACCACCAAAGCTAACGCTGACAGCGGTCCCCTCATCGGCCCAACCCCAAACGGGCAGTGCGATACCCCGCTGCAACACCATGCCGTCGGAAAAAAGCGCCGGCATGTTCACCGCACCCAACAAAGACATGCCGCCGAAAACACAGCAACAGGCCAATGCCCATTGCAGGCGCCCTAGCAACGAGAACCCCTTAAAAAAAAGCAACTTGGATCCGTAACCCCCAAGTTTGCCCATCCCCTTTGTGAATGAATCCACAAAAACTCCTGATAAATTTGTTTAAACCCGTCGATGGGAACCCCCCAACGACGTATTCACACACACTTCAAGAGAACCTTATGCTACACCCCATTAAAAAAAACAGCTTTTTTTTTAACATGCCCCAGGGCCTCATCAAAAAAAACAACACTGTGACTCCCTACCAAGCTAATGGAGAGCGCTCTAGGGAAAAGCTCAACAACTCACCTTCACCAACCTGACAACCCTCGGGGCAGGTCCAATTCAAACGCCCCCCCAGTTCAAAGTTCAATAACAATTCGGGCCGTGGGCCTCCATCCATGACCGCTTCCACCCTGGCCTTGAGTTCGCCGCTCTCGTCAAAACGCAACCATTCCGGTCGCACAAAACCCTTGGGGCAGGAAGACGAGCTGCCCTCGAGGCCAAGAAAAGCACCCTGACCGACAAACTCTGCCACAAAAGCAGTGGCGGGCTCGTTGTAGATCTCACGGGGGCGGGCGATCTGCTCCAGCACACCGGCTCGCATCACCGCCACCCGGTCAGCCATGGCAAAGGCTTCCCTCTGGTCGTGACTCACCATGATGGCCGTCAAATTCAGTCGCTTGACCAAATCGCGGATCTCCCTGCCCAAACTCATGCGCAACTGGGCATCGAGACTCGACAAGGGTTCATCCAAGAGCAACAAGCGAGGCTCGGTCACCAGAGAGCGAGCGATGGCGACCCGCTGCCGCTGCCCGCCCGAGAGCTCGTGGGGGTAACGGTCGAGGGTGCCCTCCACATTGAGCAAGCTGGCCAGCTCGCGCACCTTTTCCTGAGCGCTGACCTTGGGCAATTTGCCGAGCCCGAAGGCGATATTGGCGGCCACCTTGAGGTGGGGAAACAACGCCCCATCTTGGAAGACCATGGAGAAACCTCGCTGCTCCGGTTTGGGGTTATTGAAGGCCATGGCTTTGTTGTCGAAAACCACCTCGCCGCCAAAATCCTCGTGACCCGCGAGGATGCGCAGCAAGGTCGACTTGCCGCACCCACTCGGCCCCAAGAGGGCTAAAAACTCACCGCCATCCACCTCAAGGTCTAGGCCCCGCAGGGTTTGGGGGCCCTTGCTCCCGTAGCGGTGCTCCACCGACCTCAAAGACAATAAACTCATGTCGACTCCCCCGTGAAACGTCGCAACAACAACAGCGGCACCAATCCGGCAGCGATCAAGATCAAAGCGGGCACGGCAGCGTGCTCCCAGTCGCCCTCGGAGGTGAACTCAAAAATCCGCACCGACAGGGTGTCCCAGCCCAGCGGTCTGGTCATCAGGGTCATGGGCATCTCCTTCATCACGTCCACAAAAACCAACACCAAGGCGGCCCCAAAACTGCCCTTCATCATGGGCCAGTGCACCGAGATGTGGGTCCATAAAGGGCCTCGACCCAAGGATCGTGAAGCCAGATCGAGATCCAGAGACACGCGCCCCAGTCCACTCTGGATGGACTGAACCCCAACACTCATGTAGCGACTGCTCAAACCCAACAACAAAGGGGCCAAGCTACCGAGCAACCAAGGCATGAGGGACATACGGTCCACCACACTGCACCAGCGATAAAAAGCCACCGCCAACACCGTGCCCGGCAGGGCGTAGCCCAAGGTAGAAAACTCTATACAGCGGTCGAGCAACCAAGAGCGGAAAAAGCGTCGCGTGGCCAAGAGCACCAGGGCACAAGCGATGACCAACAGGGCCACGGCCAAGGATTGCAGGAACGAATGAACCAAGTCCGACAACTGAAAGTGTCGGTACTGCCCCCCGCCAGCGGCCCAAAGACTGAGTTGCAAAACCGGTATCACAAAAACCACCAAACTCACGAGACTCGACACGGCGACAGCCAAGCAAGCCTGTATTCCCCGCAGGGGAATGCGACGGGCCTTGCCCGAGCCCATATCGACCAAGCGTTGACGACGACCCAGCCAAGACTGGAGCCCCAATAAGGTCAGAGCCGGCAAGAGCAGCAGCAGGCTCATGCGCGCTGCGGCGTTGAAGCTGCCCAAGCCAAACCAGCTTTTATAGATCATGGTCGTGAAGGTGTTCACGTTGAAGGCGGCCACTCCGCCAAAGTCGGCCAAGGTCTCCATGCTCACCAAAACCAAGCCCGAAGCGATCCACGCCTTACACATGGGAAGGGTGACCTTGAAAAAGCTGCGCCACGGCCCCAAACCCAGACCGCGACTGACCTCCATGCCGCGCAGGGACAAACTTTTAAAAGCCGCCCCCGAGAGCAAATAAACATAAGGGTATAGGCACATACTGAAGGCAAAAACCGCCCCGGCAATGCCCCTCACCTCCGGCGGCGTCCAACCCGGGAATTGAGCCCGCAAAGCCGACATCAAAGGACCACTGTAATCCAGTAAACCGATGAGCACAAAGGCCATCACGTAAGTGGGCACGGCCAAAGGCAAAGCAAAAATGACCTGAAACCAAGACCGGCCAGGGTAATCGAACATCTGCACCAAGGCCGACAAGCCCACCCCAAAAATCAGGGTGAAGCACAACACGCCCCCCAGCAGTTTGAGGGTCTCAACCACCGCAGGGACGAGGCTGTAGCTGACCAAGTGATCAAAAACGATATCGGCCGGTTCCCACAAGGACTCGACAATGGTCAACAAGGGACCGAGCACCAACACCAAAGCCAGCAATAGCGGCAAGGCTAGTTTCAAGCTCTGCTGTGGGAAGGAGAAACTTCTCAAAAAGATGATGGCTGACTCAGCGCGAAGCCCTCAGAGTCGTCGACTCATCGGCTCCGCGGCGGGGCTGTCCTATTTATAACCAGCGATGTCCATCAGCATAATGGCTTCGCGCTGACGTCGACCGGCCACCGCAAGGTTGGTGGTGTTGGGCCTGAAGCTCCCCCAAGCGGCGATCTCTTCACTGGGTGCCACCTTTTCATTGACGGGGTACTCCATGTTCACGTCTGAAAACAGGTTTTGGCCAGCTTCGCTGGACAACCACTCGAGCAGCTTGACCGCTTCGGCCTCGTTTTTGCTGTGACGCACCACACCGGCACCGGAGACGTTGACGTGAACGCCACCCTGATCACCTTGATTGGGCCAAAAGATCGAAAGGGGCAAGTCTGGGTTTTCACGCATGAGGCGGCCGTAGTAGTAAGTGTTGACCAAGGTCACGTCGGCGCGGCCGGCCGCCACAGCCTGCAGGGCCATGGAGTCTTTGGCGAAAACCGGTGCGCCGAGGTTGGAGACCCAGCCCTGCACCAAACCCATGGCCTCACGGTGACCGTGGTTCTCGATCAGCATGGCCACCAAGCTCTGGTTGTAGACTTTCTTCGAGGTCCTCAGGGCCAAACGTCCCTTCCACTTTGGAGAGGCCAAATCTTCGTAGGTACTGAGTTCGCTGGGTTTAACTTTGTTGGGGTTGTAAACGATGGTCCGAGCCCTAAGGGACAAACCGAACCAGCGGTCCGAAGGGTCGCGGTAAAAAGCTGGGATGTTGGCGCGCAAGGTCTCGGAATCGACGCCCTTGAGAACGCCCTGCTCCGCTGCCGTCCAGAGGTTGCCGGCGTCCACAGTCATGAAAATGTCGGCTTTGCTGTGGGCGCCCTCGGCCATGAGCTTTTGCAGCAGTGGCCCAGCCTTGTCCGTCATGTACTCGATCTTCACGCCACTGGTCTTCTCGTAGGCCTTAAAAACGTGCTCGATGAGGTTCGACTTACGCGAACTGTATACCGTTAGGGTTGGGGCGGCCACGGCCGTGCCCAAGAGCGAAGCGGCGCTGAGGAGTGAACAGATTATTTTTTTCATCATTTGATCCTAAGACGTTAATAAATGGCTCAGAAGTAAGCCTTCTAAGCGCGATAAAAAGGCTTCAATAGGCTTGAAAACCAAGAGGTTGACTTGTGATTCAAACGCTTCTCTTCAACGCCATAATCGGTTTTTTTGTCGTCGGGTACAGCATCGGAGCAACGCCAAGTCCCAAACCAACGGTCCCAAAGGGCCAAGCAACTGCCGATGTTTTTCGTGGCGAGGGACAGGTCTTTACAGTGATGCATCTGATGTTGGGCTGGGCTGATGAAAAAGCGCTCAAGTTTGCCGAAACCCAACCATATTTGGGAGTGCCTCAGGTTGCTGCCAAAAAAGTTGAAGAGGAAACCCAAACCGTTGATGCCCACAATGGCCCAAACCTTCATTTTTCCCAGAAACAAAAAATAAAACAGCCCTGAAACCAAACCGATGACCAGTAAACCTCTTAACTTATAAAGCAACATCTCCACGGGGTGAGCTCGGTACACGGTGATGGGCGTTAGCACCTCGGCGGAGTGGTGCACCTTGTGAAAGCGCCACAACCAAGGTATGCGGTGCAAGGCGTAGTGCAAAATGAAACGACTGAAGTCACCGCACAAAAACAAGGTCAGGGTGTAAAGCGCCGTCACCAACCACTGGGGCCAATGGTTCAGAACCCCCTTGGCTTCGAACAACAGGTCCAGACCGTGGGCCGACCAGATGAGCACGTCGGTCACGCTCCATATGAGCGGCGCAAAAAGCAGGAGATAAAGCCAGTTGTTGAAAAACAACCACATGATATCCACCCTAGAGGAGCGGTGACTCCAGATTTTCCAACTGAAAGCGAGTTTGATGTCGCGCCTCAGGGTAGCGAGCTTCGATGATTTCATCAAGGCCCTGATGAGCACGATGGCGAGGGAAGAGGCTATAAAGACGTAATAAAGCCTCTTCCCCGCGACGGTCGGGTAAAGCAGTGGCCCCCAGAGCCAACTCAAATCACCCAAGGACATCGTGACTAGTGCAAGAAAAACTCCGCACCAACTTGGATTTGACGTGGCCTGCTGCCACGGGCTCCGTAGGGACGACGACCGACGATATGGTTTTCATCAAAGACGTTATTCACCTTCACATATAGGTCTCTTTTTTCAGTCCAAGCGTAGAAAGCCGACAAGTCAAAGCTCCAAAAATCATCGGCTTTGAGCTCACTAGCGAGCTCCAGCATCTCAGCTTGGTACTTGCCATTAAAATGAACTTTGAGGTTCTGCCAGTGCCAGCCGAGGTCGAACTGGAAGATGTGCTCGGGCACGTAAGGCAACGCCTCACCCTCCAAGACCAGAGCCAGATTTACACCGTCGCTGCTGTCGCGGTCGTAACCATAGTGGCTGCTCTCAAAAGTGGACTTGAACTCCGTTTGCGTGTAAGTGTAGTTGAGCCTGAGGGGCCATTGGTGTTCGCCAGAGCTCCACTTGATCTGAGAGCTGACCTCCACACCGTAAACGTCAACTTCGCCACCGTTGAATTGGTTGTCTAGGGTTTCGATGGTTGCCCCAGTGGATAGAGTAGCCGTGCCCAATAGATTGCTGTAATCGTTGAAAAAGCCGATCACCTCAAAGTGATGGTCTGGCTCGTGGTAACGGAAACCCAACTCGTAGTTGACGCTACTTTCTTCTTGTACGGTCTCGTCTTGGTTGGGAGATACCGGAGAGAAGCCTTGGTGGACACCAAAGAGTGCCATCCATTCGTCATCGAAGGCGTAGCTCATGCCGAGTCCCGGTAGCCACACCACGTCGCTGCGCTCTTTAGAGGTGCCTAACAAGCTGTCGTTGTTGGTCATTTCTGTGCTCTCTAGACGGACACCGGGGGCGACCGTCAACTGTTTCCAGGTCAACTCGTGGAGCAAGTAGGACGAGATCGCTTTGGTTTCGTCTTTGTTGCGCTTGGTGGATATGTCTGTACCCGCAATGTCGTTCAGTTGCCCTGAAATGATATCAACATTGTTTTGGTCGTGCTTTCTCTCTATGTGGTCCTGATGAAAACGCACACCAAACTTGAGGGTCTGTTCTATGGTGCTATCGATGTACCAAGCACCGTCGAGCTGAACGCCTTGGGAGAGGTACTCCCTAGCGTTAGATCCATAGACAAGGGGGTATTGGCCGGTGGTGTCTATTTGACCATCCATGATGGCATAGAGTTGACTTGAGCGATCGGCGGTGCCGTCAAAGACGTCTAAGAACTTGATCAAGCCACTGCTGCCTGCAAAACCGTTCATCTTGGCCCAAGTCCTGGCGAACTCATGGCGGTAGAGCTTGGTGCTGATGTCCACGGAACCACCGAAAGACACCAAGTGGGAGAGAACCACTTGGTTGCGGTCCCATTCAATCAGGTCATTGCGCGAGGCGGTGTAGCGCCGGGTGGGGTTTTCGTTGAAATCGTCATCCCTCAAGCCTATGTAGGTTTCGTTAGAGGTTTCATCACTGTAACCGAGCTTGAGACCAAACCGTTGGTAGATGTTTTTTGCGGGGTCGGTTTCCCACTGTAATTTGAACATCAGCTCGGTCTTATCAAAACCCGTGTCACCTCCGCCGTCGATGTCTTTAAAGCCATCGCTCCTCAAGTGGATACCGTCTAAGACGTAAGACCACTGCCCCAAGCGGTCACCGAAGTGCAGGCGGCCTTTGGTGTACTGGTCTGTGCCATAAGCAACGTCTAGGGCACCTTCACGCTGGTCGGGGGTGGGGCGAGTTTGTAGGTTGATGGCTCCACCGATGGTGTTCGGGCCATACTCAATGGATGATGGGCCTTTGAAGACCTCCACGCCCGTCATGCGACTGGTGACGGGAAAGAAATATGCTGCGGGTGCGGAATATGGGGCCGGTCCCAAGAGCAAGCCGTCCTCCATCAACACCACCTTTTTACTGCGGTTGGAATCTGCACCGCGAAAACCGATATTGGGCCTCAGTCCATAGCCGTCTTCTTCTCGAATGTATACACCGGGGACTTGGGATAAAACGCGATGGATATCGTCGTATTTGAAGTTCTCCAAAAGCTCTTCATTGAGCAGGTGGACGGAGCCGGCGATGCGTAAAACTTGCTCTTCGGTCCCCGTTATGCTTGTTGTGTTCAGCAAGACGACTTCGTCAGCCGTGAGCGGCTGGGCGTCCTCACGTTTCAATTCACCAGCGTCTTCTGCTACGGTAGTAAGAGAACAGGCCAGACAAAAAATCAGCGGTAAAAAACGTTTTTTGGGCATTCTGATGAACAAGTAAATATAACTGTTTTTTGAATATTAAGATCGGTGTCCTTCTGGCTAGAACCAAAAAGACACCGATATGCTCGAAGGCAACAGCCCAAGGAGAGAAGCCCTTGGGCTGGTTCCATCTAGGGATTAGTCACCGTCACCAGGACTGACTCCTGGGATGCTAGCTCCTGAGTTAGCAAACTCTTCTTCTAGTGCTAGTGCAGACTGAATCGTTGAACCACTAACGCCGAGAAGAATAAACTTAGCGTCTTTGAGTTTAGTTTCGTAGTCAGCGTATTTGGAGCTGTCGAGTTCGGGATGATCACCGATGAGCGTGTGAACCGTTTGGAACTGCTCAGACGTCACTTTTGAAGTGGGGCTGAACTGCAGACCCAGAGCAAATCCTTTGAGCTCTGACCAGTGTTTGGCGTAGTCGTTCAATACGGAAGCTTTTGTATCACCCGTTTCATACTTCGTTGCATCCTGCAACTTCTCAAGGTCATCGAGGGTATCGTTGATGTAGTGTGCTGAGGTCGCCAAGATAACTTTCTCCCAGTTCTCCAAAATGATGTTGCGCTGATGTCTGAGTTGCTTCAGTTCATCTGCACTGAGTTCTTGCTGAGCGGCATTATAAATGATCGTGCGGCCAACATTGAAAGCTTCGAATATCGTTTTAGTGAGATTCAAAACCTCAGTTGGGTCTTGTTGATCACGTTTACCAGCGTACTTGGCATGGCCGTAGATTTGCTCAGTTTTGAGGTCTACTTTTCCATCATTATCTGTGTCATAGGATGTTCCTTTGCCGATGGTTACATCAGTGTAATTCGATGAGTTGTAGTCACGGCTCGCACCATAGTAACCAAAGGCCTCGTCCCAAGCGTGCTCCAAGTCAGTATACCCTTTCTCAACATTCACTTCATTCTTGGAGATGATTCCCTTACCGGTGGCGTTATCACCCATATAATCGTCTGCTGCTTGATAATAAGTCACCGCGCCCCAGAGAAACTTCTCTAGCAGCTGTTGGAGGTCTTGACGTTTTTTCGTCACATAACTTGGCAATGCATTGCCAGCATCATCGTTCCAATCGGCCTGGTCCATTTGACTTGCCAAGGTGTGGAAAAATGCCCAGATCAAACCTTCTGGTGTTTTGATATTTGGAGTGCCTGCTCCATCAACTCCAGCAACAGTGCTTGCTTCGATAGAAGTGTCACTCCACCCTTTGAAGCTTTCACCGTCGGTCCAGTCGATGAAGTTAACATCCTTATTGGTACCATTGTCATTGCCGGCTGTTTTGTTTTGCAGTCTAGAACTCGAAGAGATATCTCCGACATTCATCTGGTCATCTTTGGTATTAGAGATCGTAACCGCTTCGGTTTTCTCTGCATCTGCCGTTGTGTACAGTTCAACTAGTCTCTCCAAAACAGCTGTAGAGCTGTTGCCTGATGCATTGAGCTTGGTGAAAGACTTGATCTTTTGAATCAGAAGGTGTCTAGCGGTTTGACCCGTGTACTTGACAGTGGTGTTTTCTGTAAACTCATAAGTTGTGTTGAGAGAATCGATCGATGTGTTTGCGACATCTAGCAAAGTTTCATTGCCGTATACGGTTTTGTAAATGGTGCTACCATCTTTCGACGCAGCATCAAGAAGTATAGATCGCGCCTCTTCCAGACTCGCGATGTAACCATCAAACTTGCCTTTTTCAAGTTCTGGAGAATCTCCAATCAAGCTGTGAACCCTGAGGAAATCAGCATAAGATAGCAGTGGGTCCTTGTTGAACTGAAGACCTAAAGCGAAACCTTTGAGCTCTGACCAGTATTTACCATAATTCTTAAGAGCTGAAGCTTTTTCAGTGTCTGAGAGGTCCGTTTTGAGTTGTACGACATAACCCAGGGTTTTGTTGATGTAATAAGCAGAAGACGTCAACATCACAATCTCCCAGTTTTTGATAACAATATCACGCTGAGCAACCAAGGATGCCGTTTCTGCGTCCGTCAATTTACGGTCGTTTTCACCGCCCGTTCTATCACCCGCCTTTGCCAAGATGGTTCGACCTTCTACAAAAGCATCAAATATCTTTTTAGTCAAGTCCATTTCACCAGTGGCGTCGTCAGCGTCACGTTTAGCAGCGTAATAGGCGTGACCTACTGGAACCACTTCACTTTTAGCGTCGATCTTTCCCGAATCATCATAATCGTTTGACTTCTTGGCATATTCTGAGCGCCCAGTCTTACCAGCGATTTCTAAATCACTATAGTGCTTAAAGTTGATCGGTGCACCAAAGTAGCCAAAGCCCTCGTCCCAAGCGTGCTCAACGGCGGTATAATCTTGATCAACTTTATTTTTCTGGTACCACTTACTACCTGATTTTAGGCCTTTACCATCCGTGTCATTGCTCAAGTAATCATCGGCAGCTTGGGAGTAAGCCACAGCACCCCATAGGAACTTTTGAATCAGTTGATTCAAATCCTGACGTTTTTCGGTTGTGTAGACTTCTCCAATTTTTTCGCCATTAACGTCAAATCTATCGCTAGTATTACCGGATTGATTGGCAATTTTTGTAAAGAAAGCATTAATCAAACCCTCTGGAGTGAGTATATTACCGCCAAATTCAGCGATGTCTGCATCTTCCCAACCTTTGAATGAAGTTCCATCATCCCATGGTTTATGGTCTGTTGTATAATCATTTCCAGCTGTTTTATTGACCAATTTTTTTCCAGATGAAATGTCATCAATGGTGGTTTGATCGTAGGCTACGCCTTCAGAAAGAGCATGGATGTCAACAAGATTCTCATCACTATGGTCAGTTTCATCGTACAAGGCAGAAAAACGTGCCTTAACGTCTGCCTCCGCCACCTGAGGAGAAGCGTCCTTCAACGTGTTATTTGTGTAATCTTTAATTGCATTGATCAAATACAACCTGGCTATCTGCCCACCGTAACTAGTGGTGCTATTACCACCAGTTCGAGTGAACTCATAAGTTTTGGTCAGTCCACCATCGGCCAAACGGTTCTGATTGGAGTCAAAGTGAGCCCTAGCTTGTTCGTGGGAGACCAATGTTCTTCCGGCTGGCAACTTGCTAGTTAATTCCGTAGCAAAATCTGCTACTGCTTTTGTGAAATCTAAAGTTTTATCGACAAAATTCCCAGATTCAGTTGTGACATCAATCCCATTATCGGCATTACCGTCTGCATCTAAAGACTGCAAAAACACTAAAATGTTTTGCACTTGAGCATCAGCCGATGTAGAGGCTGTAGAAACCAGATCCACGGGGGTGACTTCAGCAGCGCCAACACTGCTACCGATCTCAACATCACCCACTTTAAACGTGACCGTCTCGCCGGCCATGTACTGAAATTCACCCTGAGCGTTGGTTACACCAGATTGAGTCGGTGTGCTGTAACTCAAACCTGCAACTTCACGGTCTTGAAAAACACCGGTTTGGGGCGTTGTAGGTGTCCCACCACCGTCGCCTCCACCGCCACAAGCGATGGCCAAAGCCACCGTTGCCGCAGCACAGGCCAACTTCTCATACTTCTTCATTTCACGGTCCCTTGAAACTTAATGACAGTTGAACTAAAGAAATGAAAGTTAATTGACTTAGTATTTATGCAACTTAATATCGTTTTTTTATTTATTTTTTAATATCGAATATATTATTTATTTTTCTTATCAAAATACTAGTCTTTTTTTTATCATCAATCTTAATTAAAATAAAATACTTATTTTTATACACTTAACTAAAAATATCCCATCTATCTTCACCAGGACTTGATACCGATTCGCGACCTGTTGGGGTTCAGCTCCATATTTAGTGTCACTTTGACCATTAAAATTTTGATTTTATGGGTAAAAAAACTTACCCATAACAAATAAATCAACTCATTCTGACGGAATACCTGTGAGTAAATTTTTGATATAAAAAATCAATAACTAACTCTAAAGTCTTGAATAAAATCAACAGTATCCTTTGCAAAATACTAAAATGAGTCCTTCCAGAATAGCCTAAGGAGTCAGAGAAAACCTCCCAAAAGAGATCAAGAGCAAAAGGGCCCTAGACCATGACTCAAAATGCTGGGATAGCGCTCTTAACGATCCTAATCAAAAAATAAGCATACAAAAAAAAAATGATCATGCCTAAACAAAACAACGGGCCATGATCATCTCATCAAAAAATAAATTCAACATGACGAGAAGACTCATCTTCGAATGCCTTCTCGTCATACCAAGGGCTTTAACTACAGCTCAAATTCTCCTTTGATCTGATTGACCCAACCTTCGCAGCGCTCGTCGTTGAGCTCCATTTGGTTCTCAAAGTCAAAGCCGACACCGACGAAGAAACCTTCCTCAATCACCGCTTTAGAGGCCTCAAACTCGTAGCCTTCCGTGGACCACTTGCCGATGGTTTTGGCACCGAGAGAAGTCACTTTTTCGTGTAGGGTGCCCATGGCGTCTAAAAAATTATCGGTGTAGCCCTCTTGGTCTCCACAACCGAAGAAAGCGATGGTTTTGCCCTTGAGGTCGAGCTTGTCCATTTCCTCGTAAACGTTCATCCACGCGCTCTGGAGATCGCCTTCGTACCAAGTCGGTACGCCGATGATGATTTTTTCGTAGTCGTGCATCTCTTCGATTTCGTCGACGGAGATGTCCTTCAACTCCACAACATCCTCACCGCCCAAAAGGTCGCGGATCTGCTCGGCCATCGACTCTGTGTTGCCCGTGTCCGATCCGAAAAAAAGTCCTATTTTACTCATCTATTTAGTCTCCTTGTTGTAATTGAGTGGCGCCCAAAGGGGCTACCATAGTTATGCTCGCCTGATATAAAAGGGTCTCTGGGTCTGGGGGTGTTGTACGATGTCGACGCCAACGCCAAACACCTCTTCCATCATCCGCGCTGTGACGACCTCTTCGACGGTCCCCAGTGCACGGATACTTCCTTCTTTCATCACGAGCAAACGATCAACATAATGGCTCGCCAGATTAATGTCATGGAGCACAACCACAACACCGAGCCCATGATGGTGTGCCCAATCCCGTCCCAAAGCCATCAACTGGTCTTGGTGGGCAGGGTCCAAACTGGAGGTGGGCTCGTCCAAAAAAAGATAGCTGCCCTGCCCTTCCCGCTGCTCTTTCCAGACCTGACACAGGGCTCGGCTCATCTGCACCCGCTGCTGCTCTCCGCCGGACAAGGTCGGGTATTTGCGATCCTGGAGGTGTAAAACGTCACAGGCCGCCATGACTTGGCGCGCGATATCGACGTCCTTCTCTGTCTCCATCCACTCCACGTGGGGCATGCGCCCCAGCAAGGTCACCTCCAGAGCACTGAAGGCGAAGCCGATCTGGGTCGACTGGGCCATCAAAGATCGCCGCCGCGCCAGTGCCAATTCGGAGTAATCGGACAAGCCTTGGCCGTCGAGGAGGACACGACCTGTGGAAGGCTGCAAATTGCCGCAAATCAAGTTCAGCAGTGTGGATTTCCCACAGCCATTGGGCCCCAAAAGGCCCAGCATCACCCCGGGCTCCACCTCCAGACTGAGGTTTTCGATCAAGGGCTGACGGCCCCAGCCAAAGCTGATCTGCTCCAAGCTGTAGCTCATAGGGCCATGCCTCCGAAGCGGCCCCTAACCAGCAAAAAGATAAACAAGGGCGAGCCCAGAGCCGAGGTCACGATGCCGATGGGCAACTCCCCCGGTGAGAGCAAGGTTCTGGCCAAGATGTCCGACATCAACAGCAAAACGGCGCCACTCAAGCCCGACAAAGGCAATAAAAAACGGTGATCGGGACCGAGGCTCATGCGCACCAGGTGCGGCGCCATCAGGCCGATGAAACCGATCGCCCCCGTCAGGGCCACGCACGAGCCCACCGCCAAGGACACCCAGATCACGATCCTGCGCTTCAAAGCCTCAACGGACACGCCCAAACAGCGCGCCTGATCGTCCCCCAACACCATGGCATTGAGACCACGGGCACTCCTGTAGAGCATGGTCAGGCTCAGTAAGATCAGCGGGCACAACAAAAAGAACTCTTCCCAGCTGCCGTGGGCCACGCTGCCCATGGACCAGAAGGTCAAACTCCTCAGCTCTTGCTCGTCGGCAAGGTAGGTGAGCAAGCCCATGGCCGTGCCCACCAAACCGTTCACGGCCAAGCCCGCCAAAAGCAACAAGCCCACTTGGGTTTTGCCACCGCTAAGGCCTAGGCGCATCACCACCGCACTGACCGCGAGGGATCCCATGAAGGCAGCTATCGGCAGAGCGTACATTTTACCCTCCTGCAGGCTCTCGGGCAAGATCTGATTGCCCATGACGATCACCAAGGCCGCCATCAGACTGGCGCCAGTGGTGAGGCCCAACAAGCCCGGATCGGCCAGTGGATTGCGCATCAGGCCTTGCATGGCCGCACCGGAACAACCCAAAGACAGGCCTACTCCCAAGGCCAATAGCGTCCTCGGCAAGCGTATGTCCCAAAATATCGTCGACTCGATGGCGTCAGCGCCCTCCCCAAGGCCTAGGCCATCAAGGGTGACCACCAGTATCCGTGCCCAGGGGATCTCCACCGCACCCATGGAGCAAGACAAAAGGGTGAGCAGAACCGCGGCGACCAGCAGGATCCACATGCCGAGGGAGGGGTCCAACCTCCTCCCGGTCTTGAGGGCGGCGAGCATCAGGATTTAGACGGCAGTCCTGCGAAGATCTCGCGGTGCACCTTAGCGATGAAGTGGGCCACCCTTGGGCCGAAACTCAAAGCGCCGTCCTCAAGTTGAACGAGGTGTCGGTTTTTACCGGCCTCACAGTGGCGCAGCCCCGGCAGTTTCCAGAAGCCATCCTCGCCACCGACGGACTCCACACCGCTGCCAAAGGCGATCAAGACGTCGGGGTTGCCTGCCATCACCGTCTCCGCCGACAAGGGCTGATAACTGGCGTAGCCGTTGACGGCATTTTTGGCTCCGCTCGCGCTCATCATCTCGTCGGCGGAAGTCCCCGTACCCGAGGCGAAGAGAGCTTTCATGCCGCGGGCGTAAATGAAGATCGCTTTGGGTTTAATGGAGGACTGAGCTACCTTTTCACGCACCTCAGCAAGCTCAACCTCAACCCGTTTGGCCAAGGCTTCGCCCTTATCGGCCTCACCGATGGCCTCGGCCACTTTTTGAATCACGACCACGGCATCCTCCACCTTTGAGGGCGATGGGATGAACACCACTCGGATCTTGGCCGATTCCAGTTGCTCCACCAAGGTTTCCGTGCGTGAACGCTCCCCCAGTAGCACCAAGTTGGGCTTGAGGCTCAGTATGCCTTCGGCATTGATGTTTCTCGCATAACCGAGTTTAGGCAACTTGGACAGCGACTTTGGATAAGTGCTGGTGATGTCGACACCCACAAGGCTCGACTCATGACCCAGGGCACAAACCGTCTCGGAGATCACCCCCGCCGTCGAGGCGATGCGCAATTCAGAGGCCTGAGCACCCCAAAAAAAGAGGAACCAGAGGGGAATAGCCAGTAGAACTTTAGTTTTCATGATGCACCACCACATTTTTTTTATCCGTTAAGCTTTTAGAGCCTCAACAACAGCTTTCCATTGGCTTCGAGCGTTGAAAAGCTCTTCCTCACCAAGCGAAGACTCGGCCAAGGAGAAGCTGCTGATCAACTCGTGATCGCCGCCGTAGACCTCGATCCAGTGTTGCTCTGCCTCTCCGCCCTCACTCTTGAGCAACCACACTCCGCAGACCGCATCGGACCTGAGGTGCAAGTTGAAACCCGCGTCCAAGACATTGCTAAAACCCATAGCGTCCTGAATATTTTTGAAACGGCCCTCAAAGGACTGGCTCACGGGACCGTTACTCAGGCTGTGGCGTACCGCTAGCTTGGAGTCCGCCAGGTGCTTCAGCAGGGTCATGGGGGCAAGGTCTTTTAAACAGTGGGCAACATCTTGACCGAGGGCCTCTAGAGCTTGCCAGCGCTTGATGTTCAACGTTTCAAATAGAACATTGGCTTGCTGTGGACCTGCGAGGGAAGCCCAACTCTCCTGTATTGCCTGTGGATCCACAGCAGCGTGATCAGCTTCCAAAGCGGAACCGGCCTCCACCTTTAGCTCTGGAGCTTTTTCTAGGGCGTATTTTGAGCGCAACTGCGCCAAGGCGCCTAGGTCACTCCTAGCGGCAACAACGACTTTTTGCAGACATGCACCGCTAGCGTCGAAAAACTGTAGGCTGTGACGCTTGCCGTCTACTTTTAAAAGGATGTGCTTCAAACGTTCCACGTCGAGCTGCAAGGTCAAGGCTCCTTCGCTAACCGTGTTTTTTTCGCCTTCACGGAGTTGCCATTTGGGAAAGGTTTGGTTCACTTCACTGACGGCGTGATCGCTACGCACCATCGACATCACCGTGCCCAGTTGGTGCAGATCACCCAATATGTCTTCAGGACGGGCATCCCAAAACTCGACTCCGTCGAGGACAGCCACCAGTTCAAGCTCACTCACGCCCAGCTCTTTGGCAGCATCCCTCGGGTACATACGCCCTCCTCGCTCGGCTAGTAGTGCTTCATAGTCTCCCTTTAGACCGGGGGACCTTGGGGCATCCTTTGCTGGGGTCGATGCTGATGCGTGGGGATTGCCGTGAGGGTTGTGACCGTGGGGATTGCCGTGAGGGTTGTGACCGTGGGGATTACCGTGAGGGTTACCCCCTCCTCCTAAATGCACCAATTGGCTGAGATCGTCGCCTTTGATCTCAAATGCCGATCCAAAACCCATCACGAAGCGACCATCTTTAGGCTTCAACCTGAACAGCTTGAAGTCCCCCATACCTTTGAGGCTCTTGATGATACCACCAAACTTCTCTGCAAATTTTTCCATATAGTCCTCGAAAGCTTGCGATTCACGATCAATCTGCTCAATATCACAAGTGTAGTTCAGGCGCGAACGGGCGTAAATCTGTTTGGTTTCGCTTTCATCCTGTAAAAACAAGACCGAGGCCCGCTCACATTCTCGCAAGTGCTGAGTGTGTTTGGACAACTCACTCACATAAACATAAAAGTTCCGTTGCTCGTCTTCGATGAATGGGGCATAACTGCTCAAGGGTTCGCCATCCTTGCCTGCGGTGCCCAAAACGAGAGACTGGAAGGATGAAGTGAAATGCTGATAACTTTCTTGAGCTTTTTCGAGGGACATCGCTGTTTTATTTTTTACGGGTTTGGGAAAGAGAGTGTTCCAATTTAAGCCTAAAAGACATATAGACACTCCTTTCTAATCCATCTATGCCTAGGTAGGCTTCATTGTAAACGGTGTTGGTCAGATTCCTGACACCGATATTAAAATCCCACTTGTCACTTTGCACACCGCCCACAAGATCACAGACGACAAATTCCGAGAAACCACCTTGCTGCAATACCATTGGCGAATCGGTGACGTACCGTCCCCTCGCTTCAATCCACGATGACGGCCAGCGGCTCTTGATGGTGCGCCGATAGGTGGCACCGAACTCCATAGGGTTACCCTCGGATTGCAAAAGATCGTTATTGGAGAAAAATCTATTGAGAGAAGTGTTCAGACTCAGTTTATTCAGTTCACGCCAATGGATGGAATACCTTAGCTCGTAGCCCATATTGCGGACGTTCTCGTAATTGGTCATTTTATAGGTTGTCGATAAGTACTCGAACTCTCGATCAAAAAGGTCCTCTTCAGTCATGAATCCATCATTCACCGCTTGCTGGAAATCGCTCAGCAAAGACTGATTGATGGTCTTTATCGTTCTGGCCGCAATGTAATGATCAAAATAGTTAGCGAATCCCACTACTGAAAACTCTTGGCTCCCATGATTGATTCGGTAACCAAGTTCAATATTTTTAGAGGATTCACCCTCAAGATCAGGATCACCCTGAAAAGCATCAAAGGCATAGCGTTCATATAGAGATGCTTCCCTATAAGTTCTAGTGGCGTTTAGGGACAATAAACCACGATGACCTAAGTCCCAAGCTATGCCAAAGGCGTAGGTTGGCCTAAACGTCGACGGCCGATCACTGATAACCCCCGCTAAGCCAACCAGTTGCTCAGCGATATCTCGGTCTTGCCACGGTTTGAGACTGTGCTCTGACTTCCAATAATTGGCCCGTATTCCCACATTGAAGTCGAAGTGACTCCACGGGATGCTCCAATTGAGATGACCACTAAGATAATCTTGTTGTGAATAAACGGCAGTTTCAGCCTCATCTAATCGTCCCTCAAGTCCATAGCTCAATATGCCGTGATCAAGAAAGGATTCCCCCCGAAAAAGGATTGCATCTGATTTGAGTTTCACGATCCTCGTTTCAGCGCTGGTCCTAACCCCCTTGGTTATACTAGAGCGATCCAGTGCAAGTTTGGGTCTCTTTATGCCGGCAAGATTTTCCCGTTCAAACGTCAACCGTTGTTCTGATTTTTTGTATAAGTCATAAACAAATATGGTTGGATCAGAACCTTGATGAGTAAAAAAGATATCTTCTGCTTCGTAATCTGAGCCACCGATGATCACTTGTGTTGTGTCAGGGAAGGTATAGCCTAACTTTAGGCTCTTCGATTCATCTTCATAACTTAAAGCATTGATTTCTCTAGACGTACCCGTCAACTCCTGTTGAGCGTTGATTTTGGCTATCCAATAATCCATCTTCTTCCCATCTTTAACCCGATAATCCCTCGAATCGGTTTTCGCAGCATTAAATATTAAAGAGAATGGACCACTACTCATCGATGTCGACGCGCTACCCCTGCGCTTGTCATAGCCGGAGTCATACTGTAAAATGGGTTCAAATGAGATATGGGGGTCTGAACGAAGCCCTTTCGTCTTTATGGCAATCGTACCACCCGTTGCACCTGGGTCATAAAGAACCGCTGGAGATCCCATGACCACATCCAAGGTTTCTATTGTGCTCATATTGATCAGATTGGATTCTCCACCTCCAGTGTGGGTCAACCCTTGGTTGGAAACCTTAAAGCCATCAACCACCGTCACAACCCTTTCACCACTCAAACCTCGGACCTGGAGTTGTTTAATAAAGCCCCCTAGATCCTTAACATTGATTCCGGGTAAGTCCTGAAGGGCAGCTTTAACGTCAGTCGCTCCAGAGCTAAGAAAATCCTCCTGCTTCAGACGATTTACACGATACGAACGATGAACACCTTCTTGGTCAAAATGATCTTGAGCTTCGATCACGACTTGTCTTAAAGGAACCACCTCTGAAGAACGTGATTTCTTTTTTGTACTTTCATTTACCGCTTCAATTGCAGCAGCTATTTCTTTTGCTGACGAATCAGCTTCGACGCCATCAACAATTTCTAAAAAATATTGCAATAAAAAAAAAATCAAGAAGCCCGAAGACTTCTTGATTTTTAGGCTGAGTAACCTTCCCACGAGCTACTCAACTAGCCAAGTACCACTGACTCCAATGTACTTAAGACTTTGTTCTACACCTGATTTGAAAGCGGTCAAAAAGAAGTCGTAACCACCTTTATCTGCTCTCAATGTTCCGACTTGACCTATCCCTGCCAATGGCGGTTGATCGTCAGTGAATACATTTGGTATGGCTTGCTCGACGATAGTATCAACACTACCTAAATCGACACCATTCGTCAATTCCGTGATGGTTCCATTTGATCCATCCCAAGTCACTATCGAACCATCATAAACACCATTTCCCCTAATTGCTTTTTTAGTGAAGTAATGACGTCCTGTAAACTTCTTTTCGTTACTCAAGGTGTCTAAATCATAACGGAGGACTTTGTAAATCTTATTCCCTTCTTCCGGTGTAGAGTCCCATGAACCTATGTAAAAATATGGTCCTACAGCTAGTGGATATATTCTGCGAGCAGTAAGGTAGGATATTCCTGTTGACAAGGAGTAGATCGGGGAAGCGAACTCAGAAATAGAAGTTGTGCTTACCGTAGATATAGCACCGTACTCTACCGATGGCTTTAGAACATCACTATGTCCGAAAAAATCTGATGTGATCATAGTCTTAGCATACTCAACAATGAGATGACCATCACTTACAGCCACAAGTGAAACATGCCCTACCGGAGATTCTTCATCAGAGTCATCTCCGTGGTCTACACCATCTCCATTATCGAAGATTTTCAAGCCTGAAGTGTCCGTCAATTTTAAAATTTGAGCATGTTTATACACTTTTTGGCCTACGCCATATGTTGGCCCAAAATATATATTTCCAGCAGCATCAACACGATCTAAATCGTAGTTGATAGAAAGATATGTGCTCTCTCCATCAGTTACACTTTTAACCATGCCAGCCAGTGATGAGAAATCACTCAAAAGTATGGATGAGCCATGTCCACCAGGCGATTTAAAATAAGCACTTCTATCGAAAGCACCGGGCATCTGAACATCAGTTAAAGCGACTAAGGTTTGATCAACTTTACTGAAGGCATAGATCTCTTTAGACTCTTCTTTTGCTAGATAAACGTAATTATCGTTTGAACCCATGGCATAATATCTTCCGTCGGCGCCGCTGATGTCTGTGATATTTCCGAGGTCGGCTGAAACCCATTGAAGTCGCATTCTATTCGCACTTCCCGTTGGGTAGTCTTCGTTTGTTTTGTGAGGAACCATGAAGTTGACCAATATTCCGTTGACAACGCCATCGTCGTCTAGATTTGTATACACCCACTCACCCTGAAGCGAAGCAGCATCACTTGTCCTGACGATAACTGGCGCCATCATCTTGTCTCCTTCAAGTTCCATCTTTACGGCATCAGCTAGCGCATCAAAAACTTCTATTTGAACGTATGAGTTTTCAAAATCTGAAATCGTATTGTGAACCTCAAAGGAAGCAGATATCTTATCAACTCCAGCATCAATAAGTGATTGAGGCAACTGAGAGGATTTAAAGAGATTCGCACTCCCAAATGGAGTGGTAACTTCAAATGATTTCAATACATTGTTGGGATAAAACTTGTACTCAGATGCAGACGTTGTTCCATCGCGGTTGTATACTGTTGTCTGCCTAGTTTCAGAATCTTGATTTGGGTCTAAGTATAGTCCCATCTTTCTCTCTTTTACGATAGTTTTATCGTTTAACTTTATTCCTCGAAATATAAAAGTTTTATCTTGAGAAGCAATAATATTACTCTCAACAACTTCACTTTTATCTGTTTCGATATTATATCGAAGCAATTGATCATTACCGGTGTCAGTGTTAGCTACGGTGTAAAAAGCTTGCTCTAAGGAGTCATCAAAAGTCAAATTCACTTCACCATTCACAGCAGGCACTTTGGTCGTTGGATCAAAACTAGCGTCTTCAAAATCGCTAGATGAAATAGACGCACTTTCTTGAGTCAACACTTGCTTTACAAAGTCATCTTTGACCATAGCACTCGTGTCATTCATCTTCTGTATGTAGTCTGATACATTTCTCAAATTCGTTTTGATCACTTCCATATTAGCACCTGAAGAAAGATCTATCTTAGATGTCGCAACGATCTCCTTCTGAACTCTGGCTTCAGTGTAGCCTTTAACCACATCAGCATGATCAGCGTCTTCCATCTCGTCAAACATCATGTCAGCTAAATTCTTTTTATGGTCATGAGATTCCTTGAAAGTTATGCCTGCAAGATCATCCTTACTCACACCTGCAGTATCATCCAAACTTCCACGAATCTGGTGGATGTTCGCACCCATCTTCAAAAGCATGGTCACACCCAAAGCAGCCTTTTGTGCATCAGGGTCTGTTGTAGGATCAACTTTAGGATCAGCACCAACCTTATCCCGAACTTCACTCACGGCGACATTAAAGTCATTGCCCTGCTCCATAGAAGCCTTCACTAAAGAAGTCAGTGGAGAAACCACAACATTGCCACTCTCCAGTAACTCAGCGGGTGCCTCCAAGGTCAAGCCCGTAAAAGACTCACCGGTCTCCACGTCTGTTCCTCCCGCAGCTTTAAACGTGTAACCAGCCAAGTCGCCGGCAGGAACTCCCGCTATAGAAAATTTTCCTTCGCTATCCGTCGTCGCCGTAAAATCAGTCACGACTCCCGAATCGTCCACCAAGGTCACCGTTGCGCCTTCAATGGCAGGGTCACTCACAACACCGCTCAAATCTTGGGTTGCTAAAGGAGCTGACGAATCCGATCCCCCCCCACAAGCCATGGCAAAAAACACCGCCGAAAGCAAAGCGAGCAGCGGCATACCCAGCCCAATCCTAGCTTTAAAATTTTTAGCGATAAATATCAATCTTGTTTATGAGAGGATAAAACGAATTAATAAATGAGATAATATATCAAAAAAAAATAGTGCAAAAAAACTGCCTCCGGGCTTTTGACCGAAAGCAGCCTAGGATGCCCTTGGGCCCCTAGATCAACGACTGTAGAATTCCACGATCATTTGAGTGTCAACGTCGATCATCAAATCAGCTTCTTCAAGCGGTAGGATCGTCGCTTTAAAACCCTCTTCCTCGGATTTCAAGAAAGCAGCAGGTTCAAGCATGGACTTGTAAGTCTGCAAATGCTCGTTGTCACGGAATGACTCCTTGATGGAAACAACATCGCCTTCTTTACAGATATAAGAACTGATGTTCACTTTCTTGCCGTTGACCAAAACCTTGCCATGACCCACAACCTGTTGAGCGTGATAGATCGAGCTGATGAAACCCATGCTTTTCACAACGTGATCTAACCTCATGGTCAAGATCTTGAGGAAGTTGCTGCCCGCATCACCGCTGAGTGAAGTCGCCTGCTTGAAAACTTTGCGCAGGTAACCGTCGGTCACGTTAAAGTAGTACTTGATCTTTTGCTTTTCTTGTAAACGCGTTCCGTAGCCAGAAAGCTTCTTGAATCGATGATGACGAACACCGGGAGGGCTCGACTTCTTTTGCATGATTCGAAACGCTTTGGCCGTCAAGGGGATGCCCACCTGACGACTACGCCTCACTTTCGCTCCATTATATCTCATTACTTTCTAATATCTCATCCAAAACATTGATTAAAAGTTGTGCCAGATTCACCCACCAGTATCTCCCCGTCTGCGTCAATTCCATCGCCGCACCTTTTTCTTTTAGCAAACCCCGCAAACACCATTGCTTGAGCAAGGGCAAAACCAGAGGTTTAAGGTCCAGCTCGGCCTTTTGGCCGAGACGCTCGAGGTCAACAAAACCACTGCGGAACTGGGAAGAAATTTCAATAAAGAGGCCATGGTGCCTCTGATAATAGGAGGGACCGAGGGACTTTCTGCCCTGAAAATCTAAATACTCCTCGGGACAATCATCACTCAGGTATTGATAAGGCCCCCACTGGCTCATGGATTCGGCCCCAAACCCCACCACGGGATGACCCGCTTGGGCGTGACTGACAAATCTATTCTGATAAGAACCCGTCAAGCTGATGTGCTCCGCATTGACACGGCGAGCGTATCCGCTCACCAAAACATCATCGATGGCGGCAAACATCTCAAAACTTTCCCGTGCGCTCGGCATCTGGCCCTGACGATCGCCTAGGCAGCACATCGAGGGATTGAGGTCGCGCATCATCACCGAATCGACACCGGTCTGCTGCACCATGCTCATCTCTCGCACCCACGACCCCAAGGTCTGCATTGGGCGACCGTGACTCATTTGCACAGCAATATTGAAATGTCCCGTCTTCACCAAAGCTTCAACGTAGTCCATCACACGATGTGGCGTCGATGGAACCTGCCTCTCCAGCAACTCGCTGCGATCCAAGGTGAAGCTCTCCAAACGAATGGAGTTCACGCCTGCGTCGATCAAGGCTAACCATTTGTCGTACTCCACGGGCTGACACCCCATGACCGCACAAACTTCCGCGTGATTTCCAATGGCGAAGGCAGAACGAATCTCTCCGACCAATGACACAATCGCGCTTGGCTCCAAACACTGAACCCAACCACCTTCTATGGTAACCGAATGAACATGACTTTCTTCGAAAATCGCACGATGGCGATTATCCTTTACCTCCTTAACGAGCCTTTCGATATAGGCAGACACCTTTTTCGAATCGGGCACTGTACCTGGCTCACAGACAGGGCAAGAGGACTTGGCATAAGGAGTCACTATTTGTATCGCAGGCGGACGCTGCCACACGTGCGAATCCATGCACTGATCAAAATACGACTTCACCGATAAGGGGTCCATCGTTTGGGTTGGCATGTAGGGCCTATCGTAATAGCGCAGGTCGAAGGTGCTCTCCGCCGGCACTTCATCCCCAGCGCGCCCAAGCAGCACTAAACGTTCTTCTTCAGTTAACTTCGAAAGCCACTTTTCAAACACGATGATGAGCCTTTAAACGGCAACATAGAAATGATATATGGTATCATTTTGTTGAAATCAAAACTTTTGTCAACGTGAATCATCAACGCAGTATAAGGCCCTGACTTTGACTCGTGTAAGCGAAGAGACCGGGCCCCGGCTAAACCCAGCCAAAGGCAGAGCCATAACCGGGGGCCTAGGTGCTAGAGGTCAAGAAAGATCGCCTTTGCCGTGGCGGCTTTTTTTGAGGAAGAGTGCAGAAGCCAAAACAACAGCCAACACGCCACTGGCGAACATCAGGTGAACAAAACCAGAGTCCTGAGCGGTGTGGTCGTGACCGGGATGTGCAGACAAGACCCCCATAAGACCCAAAACAGAAACTAAAAAGCGCTTTAAAAACATAGCTATCGACCAAAAGAAAACACAAGACCCTTTCACGATAGCCTGAGCTCCTTTCCTACAATTTGATCGTTCAACCTTTTTATTCAACAGAGCAGTGAAAACCGCTACTGGAGACTAGATCTGCTTTTGTAATCGCTCCAAAGCGGATTTGAGCACCACACTTGGCCTTTGCTCATCGACCAGACTGAGCCACTTCAGCGCCTCCTCCACATCGCCATCACCATAAGCGATTCGCCCAAGTTCGTACCAAGCGTCCACTTGAACCTCCTCAAGACCGGCCGCGACCTCAAAAGCCAACCTGGCTTCGTCCAACTCCCCTTTGCTGAGGTAGTGCTTGGCCAAGCGGAGTTGAGCGGAACCGTTCAATGGCCAACGTTCCACCACCGCCTTTAGGGCCGCCAAAGCTCGCTCGCTTTGCCCACGCAGGAACTCAAACTCAACCTCGGCCATGCGCCAGTCTTCGTCCACAGCCAAGACTCCGCGCTGGCGCTGCTGACCGCAGGCGTCAAAAAGCTTCTTTGCCGCGTCCAATTCACCCATGGAGACCAAAACCCTAAAGGGCTGGATCAACTGCTGGGGCTCACAACCCAAAGACAAGGCCTCCACAAAACGATCGGCGGCGCTCGAATAGAGGGACTGGTTGAAAGCCAAACGCGCCAACAACAGCAGCGAGCCCCCGTCGGCAAAGCCCAGCTCACGCATCACTTCCAAGCTCACCATCGCCGCTAGGGGTTGCCCCAAGGCCATGTGGGCGTTGGCGTGCATCGACCAGTACTGCTTTTCCTTGGGGCTATCTTTCATCAAGGCTTCACACATGGAGATCACCTGCTTGTAATGCCCCAGTTGGTTTAGGCAAAAGAGTTCACCCTTGCGATACCTGATCGAACCAGCGCTGTACATCCCGGCCATGCGGTACGCTTGGAGCGCCGAACTGTACTGGGCCTCCTCAAAATAAGAGTGGGCCAAAAGGCCGTATAGAAGTTCATCGGCGGCACCGAGGGAGATCGCTTTGAGGACGTGCTCACGGCTCTGGGCAAAGCGACCCATGTGGGCGAGAACGCTAGCCAAAGAACGGTGCGCCTTTAAAAAACGAGGAAACTTCTCAACGCACAACTTCAAGGCCGACAGCGCTTCCGCAGACCTGCCTTCGGCCATCAACAGGTTGCCGAGATAAAAATCGAACACCGGCGAGCGATCCTGCGCCGGAGCCGCTATGATGGCCTCGATGGCCAAGCTGCGCTGCCCCTGCAAGTGAGGCTCGACTTTCTCGTAAAGCTTGCGGTCTTTGGACTTCAGCTTTGGCTCTACCGCCTGCAGGGCCTCGAGTTGCAGATCCCACTCCATGGTGGGTTTGGGTGGAGCGGCAGCAAAGGCGATATCCATGACAAGGAGCACCAAAGTGCCCCACAAACCAACTCGTTTCATCATCTTCAATAGCCTCACCAATACCGTCACCTTTTTGGCGCCTCCAAAACAACCGGCCAACGACCACTCGCCACCACGGGCTCACCGGCGACCGTCACCGCTGAGTATTGAGCCATCGAAACCAAACGTTTAGCGATGGGGATCAACTGGACGTGGGACGCCGAAGCCACCTCTAAAACCTTGGCCCTTCCGGATTTATCGATCTCGATCAAAACCACAACTTGGCCTCGCTTCACACCCCGCCGCAACAAGTCTTTAGGAAATGAAAAGCGAAAGGCTCCGTTGTGGAGCAAAGTGGGCGGGCGATCCAGCTCCTCAAAACCAAATATGCCCTGCAAAGCGACCTCGGCCTCGAGATTCATATCCATATCAAAAGCATCGGGCACCAGTTGG
>JACLAC010010286.1_pt1 | contig 29563 bp, 31 predicted proteins | sample 8027881 | NCBI WGS metagenome assembly JACLAC01 (sample SAMN15725517, study PRJNA655200) | protist metagenome | isolation source: fluorescence activated cell sorting (FACS) single amplified genomes of... | place: Spain: Blaines Bay Microbial Observatory, Mediterranean Sea | collected 2016-01-19 | reverse complement strand
TCTTCTTATGAAAATACAGGAGTAGGCAACAATGCTGATAGATCTAATAAACCAGAAATTATTTGGACAAATACCACAACTGGGAGCGGCGAAGAGTTGTATGAGCATTTTCTACTACAGTGCTCCGATGGCGGTTTCCTTCAAATTGGTGAGACCGGAAGTTTACCAATCAATGCACGAATTTTTGTTGTCAAAGTAGCGCCAGATGTTGCAACACAAGGGGAAAAAGAATACCTATATGCTGGTCATAATCTAGGAAATGGCGCTATTGAAGTGGATGATGGATACATTGTTTTTGGTGCAGTGAATGTGGATAGTGCACTGATTAAATCGAGCAAAAAAACTGGTGATATCTTGTTCAGTAAATCGTATGACTTTGGGGGTTTCGATGCGATAGAAAGCATGATTCTACAAGAATCAAATTTGATTGCTGTTGGATATATTGGCGCTCAGTATTCAGATACCACCTTTTACACAGAAGGAGAGGGTCATTTGATGACAAATTGATTTGCTTGGCAACCACATTTCAAATTCAAGTCTAAATTCTTATACATCCCATGCTTATCGAATATTCGCTTTTGAAGGCGATTTGATCATTGGAGGGCTAGCCCAGGACGCTCTGGATTACTCTTTGCTGAAAATGACTGGGACTGGTGAGGTAGCATGGTCCAAAAATTATGGTGGAAGTGGTTCAGATCATTTGTTTGCTATGGATTTAGGCCTTGATGGCAGCATATTCTTATAAGGTCATACCACTTCTGACACAGCTAATTGGGATACTTACACTCTGAAATTGGATCAACTTGGGAATGTGATTTGGGAGAGCAAAGTAGGTAATCCTAGAGGTTTTGATCCCCGATACATTCATGATGAGGCTTAGGGGAGAAAGGCCACATTAGATGGAGGGCACTTGTTGTAGCCGGTACGGACGATGAATATGAAAACCACTCAAAATGTATAAATCTATATTGCTCTGACCAATGGCATGCCTATCGGATTCGTTTTAAGGGAGATGGAACTCTCCTTTGGGAGGCAACGTATCCAAATCCAGAAGGTGGAGATTGGGCCGGTGAAGATGTTGTGCTTACAAAAGATGGTGGGGCTTTGATGGCGGTGGATAATGTTCAATTTGCCTTTGTGCAACTCTCGTCGGTTGATTGAGCTAGTCATGACCTGGCCCCCTCTAAGCATAGAGAACCAAATTATCTCAGTGTTTTTTTTGCAAACTTTGACTTATAGCTTTGGGTTAGGCTCAACCTTTGAGAGAAAAGGAAGCAGTTAGTTAAGGATTGCACCAGAGCAACAAAAGTTTTTGGGTTTTCTAGGATATTGTAAATCAATTGAAAAGAAGATTCAGATATGTGCTTTCCAAAATTTTTTTTAGGGTTTTTACAGGAATCTTCAAAACCAAAATTAAAAGATTAATATGATAAAAGTAAGTGGAACAAAGACAGTCATAGTAATCATTGGGTTTTATTTAGTAATTTTTTTGAATCATTTACATGCCTGCCATGAATCCCATTTTAAAGGAGAAGAACTGTTAGTGGGTACGTCTTTCTTTGGAGGGCATACTGGTGATAACAAGATTGGAAGAGCTGTTTCGGTGAGAGAAAATTTCCAGAAGCTGGCTGGAAACATTATTGAATCAATTACAATCACTTCTTATTATGTAAGTGATACTTTTGCAACAACTACAAACTGTAATTGGCGAACAGCGGGCATACTGAATTTCTTCCATGAAAGTCATCAGTTTATTGCGGAAGATAGTGCTGTGGGTTCAGGTGAATACCTGCAAGCCTTGGCTTCACTGACTGGATGCGATTCAAAGCACTACGACAATTTTCAGAAAGTTATGCACCGCGAATATGGAAATATATTTACGGATAACGACTACAATCGTTCTGTAAAAATTTTTTTTAGTGTGATCAATACAAATGTAAATTTGTTAGAGTGTAGAAGCAATTCTTAGCTAGGTAACTAGTCCCCAAATCTCGAAAATTTAGTATTTTAACACCACTTTAATTGAATTAATTTGTATTTTGAAAATGCGTAATTAAGCAACTGTAGTTTAAGCAGTCATGAAGGCTCTTTTCAAAAAAGATTCTAGCGTTTTCCTTCAAGATTCTAAACTATCAGTTGGAGGGTATTAACCAGGAATTAGAATTTATCTCCATTGAGCTTAAATTTGTGCTTGCTCTAGCTATTGCTGTAGGAAAATCTTTTACAGCTAGAACCTCAGATTTCCAGGTACATGTTTGGTATGCAAATAGTGGATTCTGATATCCCAAACAATTTGTTGATACAATATCTTTTTAGTGAGTCTTGAAACGCTAATACTGTCATTAGTAATTCAGTAAAGATATTAGTTCATGCAGCGAGGAACCCGCCCCTTGACTCAATTTCCATTCTACATTTTTCTTTTGAGAGAGGTTTGATCCCATTCCTTTCAATATATTCAGGTCCAACATTTGATGCCACTTGCCAACATCCATCACCATCATCTTTCAAAAGTACGGCACCTTTCTGCGGACTGGGATATGTCTTTTGGGTTGCATCACAAAAATTTACAATTGCTTGCATATACATTCGATAACTCTTATTTAAATGTTAGTAACTTGGTTTCTATTTACTGTAATAACTACAGTATTTTAGAAGTCTGCCAAGAAAAACCGAACAAATAATTTATATCCTTTGTAAGTAGATACTTGAACGACATATTTATAAAACTTTTAGATTAAATCAGCAGGCCATTGGCAGAAGTACCTAAGAATAAATTACAGCTAATTGTTTGGGAATCCAATTTTTCAAAAACCAATTTTTGTTCTACCTCCAAAACAGATGAGAACCAAACGTGTGAGAATTTTCACGCTTAATGCTGATTTAAAATTTGCTGGCCTACTCAATCTTATTATGAACCTTTGCCTTCTTAAAATAGTTAATTTGGGTCAGCGTGGCTAAAACCAAAAGTAGTTTTTGAAGAAACCGCTGGATGTGTCCTGATTATAAAAGCAACAGACAAGGGAGTCTTCCAAACTTGGAAAGCTTAGAAGAACAGATGTGTTATTTACTTAACTGAACTTTAACTTTCCCCTTGCGGAGGACCGCCGCAGGTGCGAATCAGCAGCGTGTGGGGCCCCAAGTCCGTGTTCCATGCGCAGCAACTCTCGTTGTCTTGGAGAGAGCAAATTATAAAACTTGGCAGGGAATTCATCGTGAGGATCGACCTGGAAAATCAGACTAGATTTTCGATAGTGTCCAAATAGGGCATGTCGGTTGGTCTCTGTTTGATTGTTTCCGCCAGCATGCCAGCATTGACCATTGAAAATCAATACACTGCCAGCTCTCGCGGTCACTTGAAAAACATGCTGAACTGCAAATCCTTCTGGTGGGCCTGCCATCCCACTCTTGTGACTACCCGGGACAATCTGTGTTGAACCATTTCTCGGAGAGAAGTCATCCAGCATCCAGACTGTGTTGCACATCACGGGTGATACGGGATTCAGCAACTCTGCGCCAATATCGGTGTGGAAACCCTGCTCACCATCATCAGGACGAGCGATTCGGGCGTTCAAGCTCCCAAGGATCAGGCTCTTTCCTAGGATGGATTCCAGGATCGGTAGCGTTTTGGGGTGATCCATTAGAAAGAAGAAAGCAGGATCTTGGGCTGGCAAGTTGGTGACGTGTCCGGCTGTCCCCATGAAGTTCTGTTCATGGCCCGTGCGCTCATAACAAAAAATCAGGCACTCTTTCAGGTGAGATACCTCTTCAGGATTCAACACCTCCTCCAACAGCGTGAACCCGTAGACTTCTATCTCCAGTAGCGCTTGCGCTAGTGATTCCAAGTTTCTCTCAGTTCAATGTGGCTGATTTAGTTTCACCACTAGTGATTTTGTTCGCTTCCATCAGTACTGCTACGAGCCGTTCCAGCCTCTCGATTCGATATTCCAGCTTTCCGATTTTTGAATTTTGGAAATCCAGTAAGTTTTCCAATTCCAGAATACGGCCTTCGGTGACTTCCATGTCGTTTCCTTTTGACAGCAAATGATGCGGGAACCAATCCATTGTTCCCATAGAGTGATCTGCATTAACTCTTTGACCCAACTGCACTGGTTGTTCCAGATCTCCTCTAGTTCTCGTCTTCTGTAAAAAAACATTTAACCAAATTTTGTCCGTCGAGATCCAACTCCGGTCTCGTTGTCCCAAAAAGGTTCATTTCCAGGTGTCACACACTGGCAACAAGTGTGTTCTAAACGTGCGAGGTCGTCAAAATAAAGCCGATATTCATACTGCCACTCCATCTCACATTCATTGGTGAAGTTATGGACTCTAGGCTCTGGAGCACTGCAGGCCATTAGTCCCAGGACCAGCCAAAATAGAAACATGGTGCATTTCAACGGGCTTCCTCCTTATCGAGTGATCAATTGATTCATCACTCCAGATGTGCGGAATTTAAACCAAATCGAATTAAGACCGCTATTGTACCCCTCTGCCACCTTGAGGGCGCCAACAAAACAGCACAGAAAATTTTATTTTTACGATCCAGAGGTTGGCAGAACAACCAAGATAAATCTTTCTCCCTTAGGAAGAATGTGGGTGAAAGCTGGATGAGGGGGATCTTGGGGACTGCCAGTCTTGGTTCAAGGTAGCAACTAGCCCTGTCGCTCCTTGTGGACACAGACTAAGGCTTGTAGACGAGGCTACCCGTCTCTGCCCATCAGCAGTCGTCCCAATGTCTTGAGGACATGCGCAACAATTATCATTAGCCCAGCGCTGACTCGCTTGGCAAGCTGAAGGACTTGCAGGTAGGATGTCCCAAAATCTGTGTGAATCTGATGGAGAGACTTCAGCTCAGTTCGAGCCACCAGTTCTTCCAGACTCATACGCCCGTGTCCCAACTATTGTTCGCGTCTTTCCAGAAGGCATCTACCATCAGCTGTGCTCCAGCGTTATGGGGGTGAATGGATTGTCACTGACAAGGAAGAAGCCAAGTTCTTTAATCTTGGAAGGAGGCTCGTAGCAGGCCCCCCCACAATGGTATCCACTACCAGCAGAAAGAGAGATCTATCAGGCGAGATCAACTAGCGACAACTGCGACGCATTACATCGAAACGAGCCATCATACGTAGGGTGTTTTCAGCAGAATTAGGTTGATTCGGGCGTTTGGGCGCGTAAACCCGCTGCCGCTGATTGGGGGTGATTGGTAAGCCTGTGCGATAGCGGTCTCGGCTATGGCTGTTGAGAAATTGATCGTGCTGGCCACTGGGCATGGTCAACATTGCTTTCTTCATCTTTTCAATTTGGGCTTCGACACGTGCAAGGCACTCCTTGCGGTCATAGTGTTTGAGATAGATTCCATCTGTAGGGAATTGCTGGGCTAGGCTGGGCAATGTGCTCAGCCACAGCATCAAGCTGAAGCAAATTATTCGTTTCTGCATTTTTTCCTAAAGTTTTTGGAATCGCTGCCGATATTCACACTGCGTTTATTGCTTCCAGCTGAAGCAAGTTCAACACCTTTCGCTGGAGCTAACAGAGCACCCAACTTGTCGGCTTGTCAATCACAGTTGATCATGTTCAGATTTTACAGGAGTTTTTAATGAGCGAAACCACCGAAGTCCTGAGCTTGGAACAGTTCCAAACGCTTGTCGGCTTTGAAAACAGTGAGCGCTTCGAATTGCAGGTCTCCCAGGCAATTCTGGACTTAGCTAACTCACTGGAAACCAATTTCCTGGACAAGGAAACAAAGATCGACTACGCAACCCATGTCTTTGCACACATGCTGGATGACTTGGCGGAGCTACTGGAGCGGGGCAACCTAATCAACTAGTCCATGCCTGCTGCCCAAGCACTTCCTTCCCAACGTTGGTTTGATCAGTATTGCCGGAATCTGCGACTACAATTTGCTGGTCGCAGTTGTGCGGGAGCAGCGTGCCTACTGCTTGCCTCTCTATTACTCCAAAGTCCCATACTTCCCTTTTTAAACTTTCTTATCGGATCCTTCGCAATCCTTGCCGTTTGCCTCATTGGCACTTGGTTATTGCATCGACCAGAATATTGTCTGCAAAAGCTCTATCGGCTAGATCCTGCCTTCGCAGAAGCGCTGCAAAGTAGTTTACAATTTAGAGAGAACCCACCAGTTTCACTAACTACCAATATTTTTCTAGAACGCTTCGAAAAGCAGTTGCTTGAGTGCCTTGAAGCAGAGGAGACGCAAAAACTACTGCCACCCTGGCGTACGCTTGCAGGTATGGCGTTATCACTACAAATTATTGTTTGGGTTGGTGGCTGGTGGCTACCGCAGTATTTGATTAACCAAGGTCCAACTGTGGCGGAAGCATTACAAATTCCTCACTCCTACCGCATTCTCTATCCTGCTTATCTTAACCGTGATTCCAAAGTCTTTTCCATGCTACCTAACGAACTGCAAATTCCTGCTGGAAGCCGACTAGAAATCTTTCTGGAGCAAGGATTACCGGACGGCGATCAAAGTGCCTATCGACCGATTCAAGGGGAATCTCAACCTTTACAGTGGGTACCTCAACAACGGCGCTGGCGCTCTGACCTGACACCACTAGAAACAGGAACACTCTTTCTCGAGTGGCGTCAGCAGAGTATAGCAGTGGAGGTAATTCCGGATCTGAGTCCTAAAGTGATAGTCCTCTGGCCTCCTGATAAATACATTTTTGATTTGTCTCAACTGCAAGTGAAGTTGGAAGCCAAGGACGACTATGGACTACACCAGATTCTGTTGAGATATCGCAACGAATCCACAGAAACTCTCGAGCGCGAAATCATTCAGTCTTTTGAAGGAGACTTCAAGATCTACCAGGAAAGCTATCTCTGGGAAATCTCGGCAACACCCTTACGAGCCGGAGATAACGTAACGGCTTGGATTGAGGTTAGTGATAGCGATACTTTCCAGGGCCCAAACGTGACTCTGTCTGAGAAATTCCGTTTTGAAGTTCGCAGTCAGCGTGAGTTCCATGAGTATATCCTCCGTCTCTTCCGTAAAGTTGATCGGGAACTTCGTGACTTGTTATCCGTTTTGGACCGTCAATTGGTCGTGGAGACTACGGACCAAGAAAATTTGATTGAGGAACTGCTCAATTTTCTTCAAGAAGAAGCTAACTACGATCGGTTACTTTCTGATGGCTTGCGGGGATTTATTGGAGAGTTGCGCTTCCAATTGCGGTACTATCAACGAAAACGGGAAGAGTTGGCAGTCCCTCCTAGTTGATATCAGGATGATTTACGTTAGAACTGCCTGCAAAATGCTTGGTGTTTAGGCAGTCTGTTTGCACAGATCTGGCTCACGCAGAATTGAGCGCGTTCGCTAGTGCGGGTTTGAAGAAAAGCACTATCGGTGCGTCGTAGTTGTAGTACACATCTGAGCAGAGAAGCTTCATCTTTGGGTACATTGCCAGATGGATCCTCACAGGCGCTGCGACTATAGCTCATATTGCGTCCGGCGGGTGTGGAGCGGGCATATAGTTCTAGCTCGCGAAGCATTTGCTGCAGATGAGACTTATAGGTCATCGAAGCCCTGCCTGTCCCGCATAAAACATCCTGCGAAGCAGTTGATTTACTGTCATTCTCCTGCAGAAGTGGAATCACGATTAGCATTCCTGAGAGAATCAGTAGCAATGCTGCAATCACCGCAATCCAGCCCAAAGGCCATTTCATTGGAGGAGGAGGCCCTCCCTCCTCAAAGGATACCTCAAAAAGCTGTACCTGCCCTTCGATGGATTCCTTGTTGAGACCGGGCGTCGGAGCAAAGCGTAACTCCATCCCAACCAACCTGATTTCAGCAACCTTTGGACGTTTGAGCACCTTTGCTTTGGGCGAAAGCCTAGCTACATCCTTGGCGTAGCGTTCGATAATCTTTCGTAGCTCCAAGGAATCTTCCCAATTATTGCGCCCTAGTCCTGGGGTTAGCACTTTCTCCAAATCATCCCGGGCAAACATCCGCGCTTTGCGCTCACCATCAGGGGCATTGTCGCAGACACCGATGGGACGCCACTGCGAAAAACGCATGGTGGAGAGGTGATTGACATTCACACCCAACTCGCGACACGATCGAGCACTGCCTTGGCGATAGCTGGTTTGCTGATCATCTGTTCTTCCGACTTATCTTCTTCCACCAACCACGCTACCTGATCTCCATATTCGATAAACTCCTCTCCACGGTTGGCCACAACCAATTGGTATTCCTTTGCACGCTGCCGGGCGATCATCATCAATTCTTCATGGGTGCGATTTTCCTCGTACTTGAATGCTACCATTTTGAGCTTAGGGTAAGCAGCTCGTACCTCACGAATCACTTTGGGAGTTTGTTCAAAGGAGAGTGTGAGTTGATGGCCACTGGGCAACTTGCCTGGATACACATGAGTAGGCTGATAATCTGCGACAGCTGCGCTGAAAATGGCTGTGTCCATCCATCCATCAACCAGCCCTGAGAGCACTTTTTCACGGTAGCTACTAAAGTCCACTACACGTTGATGAGGCAAATAGCTTGGTGTTGTCATGCTTCCTTGTCCGAGGATCAATTGAATTGTAGCCTGTTCAAACCAAGCCTGTTTGGCAATTTCGATGGATAATGCACCAGTAAAGCGATTGGTGAATAGGCGGACATGATCTATCCAGACTGGGGTTGGTCCTCCGGTGATCATCAGTTGGTGGCCTTTGAGAGTTCCTGCACTAAGCGAGCGAATCAAATGTCCCACTAAAAACTCGTTTTCCGGCAAATTGTTTTTACCATTTTCCTGACGAGGTGGGACTACTGTCACTCCATAATCATTTAACCGACTCAAGGATTCCTGCAGAATCTGGTTGTGCATTGAACCGTGCATGGTGGGAACAACAAGGATTGGAGTCTTTGCACGCTCAGCACGACCTAGGGCAGATGCAAGCAACGCTGTGGGTAGGTCATCTGCAATGCCCCAGGCAAACTTATTTAGTAAGTTGTAGGTGGCCGGAGCAACGAGATAAGCGGAAAAGGGAGAGTTGTCACTCAAATGCGCTGCGTTCGGACTTGATTCCGTTAACACGGGGTTGAGGGATGTCCATTCGAGAGCTTCCCGAGCAACGTAGCGCAAGGCGTCTGCCGTTGCAAAGACCTGAACTTCTGCACCTTCACGACGCAGATCGCGTACTAAATCGGGGCTGCGGTAGGACGCGATACTTCCGGAAATAATCAGTGCAATTCGCTTATTTGAAAGTCGACTGCTACGCTGAGAAACCTCTCGATCCTTAAGATCACTACTTGGCGGGGGCGCAAAGTCCCAGAGTGGTTCGTTCATCGAATCAACAGTGGGGTACCAGCCCAAAGGGGGTGTATAAAAAAAATAACCTGCAATTTATGCAAGATTATTGCGAAAACTGTTTTCACTAGCTGAAATCCAAAGAAAATAATCTATTGAATCATATGCTTGCAATTTTAAATCATTGCCTTAGGTTGTAGATTCAAAAAATTTGAGCTTCCTCTCCAAACTCTCGAGAGACAATACACATGAACAAGTCACAGATGATCAACACACTTACTGAGAAGACCGATTGTCCAATAAAGACGGCTGACAAGGTCGTACGCATCTTTTTTGACAGCATCAAAGAGGCTTTGTCCGAGGGTGACAAGGTTGAAATTCGAGGATTTGGTTCATTCACGGTCAAGCACTACGAAGCGTACCTAGGCCGCAACCCTCGAACGGGAGAATCTGTCCGTGTTCCCCCAAAGAAGCTCCCTGTCTTTCGGACTGGCAAGGATTTGCGCCATCGAGTGGATCAGAGCCGCGAGCAGGGGGTAACTCTATTAGAGAGTAGAGGCAAGCCTCAGAACGATTGATCTACTTCAAAAATTTAGATTCCCTTCCTGGACCAAACTAATTCACAGGACCTTCTTCGGAAGGTAAATCGAACAGATCCTGATAACCAGGTTTTGGTTCAATGAACTCTTGAATCCGGATTGCCCGGCGTCCTCGATACGCTCCCTGGAATCCCCGAAATTTCAAGACGTTCTGTACGTAGCCCTCAAGGGCATCGTCCTTGGACTGTTCCAACTGCAGATGATCACCAACGCGTAGGTTCAAGAAGCGTCGCAGTGAAACCTGCGCATTCCCCAGAGGCACCCGAACTTCCACTTTAGATCCTCGCAAGTGGGCCTCCAAACGAGCGTAATTGACCGGACTTGGTTCAGTATCAGCATTGACCGCGCCACCGTCCAACCTACTCCGGATTGGATCAAGCACGTTGTAGGGCAGGCAAATGGTCATTGTCATCGGCAGGCGATGTAACTCCACGTCAAAAGCGGTGTAAACAACGATTTCTTCATCACTGGCAGCTTGGGCCAAGCGAGCATTATTTTCTGTACGATCAAAACGCATTTTCAGAGGGACAATGGTTTGCCAGGCGTTGCGCAGATCAATCAGGGCACTGTGAACAATCTTGGCCACAACCTGAGATTCGATACGGGTAAATTCTCGTTCTACATCACGTACCTGAAGGCGTCCATCTCCTCCAAACATTAAGTCAATGAAACAATGGATCAGTCGCTGCTCCATTCCGAGTAAAGCTGTTCCACGTAGTGGTGGTAAATGAAACATGCTCAATGACGTGGGGTAGCTAATACCTTCGATATAGTCTTTGTAGTTCACTAATTCCGTGGTGCGCCGCACGACCCGAAAGCTTCGTCGCAGGTGATTAGAGAGGGTTTGCTGCAGAGAACGGGCAAAGCGATCGTGAACGTTATCCAATCCAGGGAGATGACCGCGTATTATGCGGTTTTTACGAGCCAAGTCGAAAGGGACAATGTCGTCGGCAACTTGCATTTCTTTATTACTGCCGACAGGGACTCCCTTGAGCAATGCTTGAATATCTTCACTACTAAGCCTGAGTTTTTTTTCCATTTGGTGTGATAATGCGTTTAGGAGTATTGGTTTACATAGAAAAAGATGAGCAGATTTTGATGATTCACCGTCAGAAACGAGATGAACATCAAGGTTTTTGGCTGGCTCCCGGTGGCAAAATAGAAGCTAATGAACCGCCACATGATGCTGCTCGTCGCGAAGTGATTGAAGAAACTGGGCTAGAGCTAACCAATCTGCACCTTCAAGGATTGTTGAGTTTCCCGGACCTTGGAGATTCTCCCTTTGGCGATGAGTGGCACGTTTTTATCTTTTATTCGAACAGTTTTCAGGGTGCCTTGCGAGAAGATTGTCCGGAAGGTACCCTTGCCTGGATTTTTAAGAAAGAACTGATTTCCCTGCCGATGTGGGAGGGAGACCGACTGTTCACCCCGATGGTATTTCAGGTGCAACCCTTTGGTGGACGATTGCTCTACCGAGGTAATGTTCTTCATGAATCACAATTTTGGAATCTTTGAAGTGAGTTTCAGTATTATGAAATGGGCAGCATTGACTCTAATTGGACTGACAGCACTTGGGGGATGTCATGTGCGCCTTCAATATCCTTCAGAAAGCTTTTCTTCAAAGCAACACCGATTAGAAAGAAATTTCTGGTTCTGGGGACTTGTTGGTAATTGGCAAATTGAGGCTGATCATCATTGTGCCCAAGGCAGACTTTACGAATCTCACTTCTTTACTTCTCTTGATCAAGGTGTAATCACATTTGTCACTCTGGGAGTTTATAGTCCCCGAACTGTGATTTTGACTTGTTCAGGTGAACAAGAACCCTTGCCCGAAGTTAGTAGGCCAACGGACCCCTTACCAGAACTTCTGTCTCCTGATCCAAGTACCCGGCCTTTTGAGCAACACTGATGCTGAAAGATAAGCACAGTTCATTCATCAACGATGAACACCGCTACAAGGCATGTTCCTAAAAAAGGCTACCAGATCCATCCGCTGTGTTCCAGAGGGCATCACAAAGAATCTTTTTTAGCAAGTCAGGCAGTCCAGCATAGGTTTCTATCCTCTTTCTTCTAGCCATAAACGCTAGTTTTTCTAGGCGTAGAGAAGCATCATCAAATTTGTCGTTAGGTAAAATCGAAGACGGAATTGTGGTTCCTCCACATCCTTTTGGGATTGAACTGGAAGGGAAGTTAGTGATGATCGAGCTACTCTTTGTTAAAAAGTCTGCAGCAGAGCTTTACACAGCCTATCAACTGGATCAATACGGATACAATGGGACCTATCTGCCCTGTGGACCGTTTTCAACCTAATCAGACTATTTGAATTGGCTTCGTTTGTTTGAAAATGGAACAGATCCTGTTTTTTTGCAATACTCAACAAGGCCACTGGGAAAGCTGTAGATGTCGCTAGTTTTCTGAGAATTAATCCTCAATAGGGAACAATCGAAGTTGGACATCTCAATTGCTCTCACTTACTGAAGAAAACCAAGCAAGTGACAGAGGCTATGTCCCTGAGGATGAAATTGGCCTTTAAAAATGGCTACCGCCGGTGTGAATGGAAGTGCAATGCTCTCAACATCAATTCTCGCAGAGCAGTGCAAAGACTGGGATTTTTCCACGAGAGGACATTTGGACAAGCTTTGGTTGTCAAGGGTAGGAATTGAGGCACTTATTTGGTTTGCCGTCGTTGATAAGGAGTGGAAAGATTTGGAGCGGTGTTTCTTAAGATATTTGTCTGAAAAAAAATTCGTTGAAAATCAGTTACAATAAATCTCTCTAGCCTCATTGACTGAACCTCTGCTCTACAAAGTGGATGAGTGAGAATAAAAGAAGGATACTCTTGGAAGATCTCCTGAACCACAAATGTTACCAGAAGAAAATACAATAAGCCTTTACCAGACGGAGGAGATACTGAGCATGACGGTCAAATCAAGATGGAGACTTTGCCTGATGTTTTTGGGATGGCTGCTTACTAGCGTATACAGTCACCCTCTATTTGCTCAGTCAATTGAATGGAATCGTTCTCCTGCCTACCTGACACCTGCCCAAGTGCACGATGATCTTGTTGCAGTAAAGCAATTGATCCGAGAGAATTATGTTCACTATGATCGTCTTCAGCAGGTAGGCCATGACTGGGATCAAATCTTCTTAGAGTTGAGGTTACAGTTGTTGGCAAACCCTCGCCCAATGCTGACCCAACACTTTCAGGAAAAACTCTTGGAAGCTTTGCATTCCACTGAGGATCCTGTCTTCCGGGCAGATCTACATCTACCTCGGCGGCACTATCAGACTCGCATTCCGCTGGTAGAGCCTCGGTTTACAGACTTGCGTCTGGCTAAACATGGAGATCGCTTTCGGGTGCTGCCTGATCAAAAATTTCCTGGATTAGCGAATCTCTGGCTGAATGAATGTAATCATCCTAATGTGCGTTTGTTCCCAATCCTACCAGAGCGAATTCGTGAGGAAAGAGTGATGCTGGGGGTCTATGCATCTAGCTTTCCTGAACGACTTGGGTGTGACTTTGTTGATGAGTTGAATCGAAAAGTCACTCGAGAACTTCTATTACAACGCATTGTCAAAGAATTGGTATCTCCTAGACAAACACTGTTTCAAGCAGATGAAGGTCGCGTGTTTTATGTTCGTTGGCTTCGTGATGGACGCAAAGAGGAGACGGCTGTAAGAGATTTTTATTTGCTGCCGGAGAGAATGAGTTCAGCCCGAACACTAATACTTGATGTCCGTGACAATGCTCAGGGCAGTTTTTCCTTTATTGAGCGCTGGCTTCGTGATGTCTTACGAAATAACGTGCAAAGTTCCATCGTACGGGAAAAGCAAACTTCCACGACAATCAAAGGCTTGTTACGTCAAATGGAGTGGCAGGAACGTCAGCTTTCTCAATCAGGGTGGCTGCAAGATGCCTTGGCTCAGCAGCGAGGTGTTTTTGCATCGACGTTACAGCGTTTTGAAGAAGAATCGATCAAGGTCAAATGGATGGAGACAAAATTTCTGTTTCAAGGCAAACCGAAATCCCCAAAATGGAACAAGCGGTTGATCGTGATTGCTAATGACCAGTGTGGACCGGGTTGTCAGTTTTTGGTTGGGCTAAGCCGCCAGTTGCCAAATACTACGCTACTCGGAACGAACTCGGGTCCCTATCCAGATGGGAATTTAGTGCCGATGTTTCAGCTACCAGCATCAGGTATTTTGCTCTCTTTCAGTCATCAGCTTCACTTGGATCATCAGTTAAACGTAGTGCCACCATCTGGTCAAGAACCAGACTTCTGGCTATTCCCTACAACAACCCTGAGCAGTGTAATGCGTTTTGCTAACAGTGAGCTAGAGCCTTGATTGGTCAAAAATTTGTATGAACTTTTGAATGTTTTTGGTTCCTTTCCATTAGAACGAGCAATGATATGAAAGTAGGCAATACGCCCGCCCCAGCCCAGATTTCAAGTCAGAAAAAAGCTGAGAAAACAGAGGAAAGCAAGTTGCCTTTCCCAATTCCACAAGCGGCTCAGCCTGTTCACCAACCAGATACGCGCTACAATAACGTTCGAGGGCCAGAAGATCATAAACAATCAATCACCCTTAGACGCTCCTATGTGATGGTGGTGTCTAGTTACGAGAAGGTTGCCCAGAGACAACAGCTTACGGATAAAGCTGCAGAGCAATTTGCGGAGACCCTGCAACTCCGCTTGAACACGCTGAATGAGCAAGCTCTGCGGGAAATCCAAGAATTACCAGAATTCAAACGTCTTGAAACAGAAAACATTCGGGAACTTGGTGAAGAATTGGTGGAACGGATGCAGGATGAACAGCAGCAATCAGAAGCATTTGCTCTTCTGAAAAATCCAAAATTTGCTGAGTACATGGAGTCAAAGGATAGTGCTCAACGTAGTTTTGCAGAGCAAATGCAGGACTTTGGTTCTGAAACCTTGATGTTTGGGGCCTTGGAAATGATCAAGGACTTTGGAGGGTTAGCCGGCTTGAGTGATGCAGGTAACAGCAAAGGAAATGTCAGCATCAAGGTCTAAATTTCTTAATAGCAAGTAACTATTTCCTATTTTCCTCATCCCCCTCATTCATGATTGATTCAATGGAAGGGGAATCCCCCACAGTACCTCCCCATCAGACTGGCTGGCGTAGAATCAAGAGTGCTTTCTGTTTCTCCTTGGATGGGTTCCGCGCTTGCTACACTGGTGAAGAAGCATTCCGACAGGAAGTCTGGTTAGCCACATTTCTGATTCCTCTCTCAATGTTACTACCGATCAGTGCACTCAGTACGGCTTTATTGATCGCAAGTGTCTTACTGGTGATGATTGTTGAAATTCTCAACTCTGCTGTTGAGACGGTTGTTGATCGTATTTCGAAAGACCACCATCTTCTTTCAAAAAAAGCGAAGGACATGGGCAGTGCTGCGGTCTTCCTCAGCCTGGTCAATCTCACTGTTGTTTGGGCATCTGTACTCTGGACAGAGTGGAATTGAATTTTCTATAAACACAAGCGTTGCACTTTCTTTGGCTTTCTACTAGCTTTTGACGGCTTATGGTCAAACCAAAACCTGTCATGGGTTGGCAAGGCGTAAGTTTAAGCCTGCTAATGAGCATCATCCCGATGAGTAGTTGGGCTGACTTTCCCCGCTTGCCAGCCATTAAGCCGGTAGAGATCTTCGTACGAGAGTCCCTGAAACCGGCACAGGAGCGCTATTATCGAGATGGGTTCCTCTATTACCTGGGACCTATAGAAGGTAATCGTGCTCATGGAAAAGGAAGGCTGTTTTGGAAGAACGGCAAGGTCCGCTATGACGGGGACTTCATTGAGGGGCGTCTCGAAGGCGCTGGAAAGTTGTTTGACCACGATGGACGCCTGCTCTACCAGGGAGAGTTTCGAGCGGGTGTTTTTGCACGTGGTTCATACTTCAATGCTGCTGGGGAAGTCATGTATGAAGGTGACTTCCCTCCACCACCCCTGCTCCAAAATTAATGGGGCGGTACCCTTATGCCGTAGGTAATTAGATGGTCAAAGCTGATGTTGTACGTCGAGTCCGTTTAGAAACGGGCATTTCTCAGGGTGAAGCTGAGGATTTAATTAATGAGCTGTTGGAAATTATGCGTCAGACCTTGGAGTCTGGGGACAACCTGATGGTCACCAACTTTGGGCTCTTTGAATTGAAGGACAAGGTTGCCCGACCTGGCAGGGACCCCAAGAGCAAAGTTGAGCACCGCATTGATGCCCGCCGAGTGATTTCTTTCCACCCTGCAAAAACATGGCGGGAGGAATTGAATCAGTAAGTTAATCAACAGAAGCATTGCAATTTAAACAGCGAATAACTGCTAAAATTTTTGTGCAGTGCACAAAAATTCTTGACAACGAAGAGTTGAGTCTTCATTGTGGAAATCACGTTAAACGCTTAGTTGATTAGGCAACTAAGCATTGCTATCTCCCAACCGGAGCTTTCGATGGAATATGGTTCCTCCATTCAAATATGCTGACAAGATTTCCAAAGGAGTTGAAACATTCTGCTCTATGCAGAGGCAGACTCTCAAGATGGCCTTCGAAAATTTTGAAAGATCAAAAAACTTTCGATATGAAAGTTTTAGTCGAACACAAGTCTCCCTCCAAAATGCTACTGAAACCTTTGGGCAGCAAGTTCTGACAACCCAACTAGGGGTCAGAAGGTTTATAAATCAGGTGTTTCAGCCAAAATTACCGAAGACTGCAAGGCGGTGGGAAACGCTGCAGCACAACTTCAGCATCCACTGTGAGCATGTTCTGAATCAAATCAATTATGCTGTGGTGTTTTCAAAACGGGCTACGGAGCAAAGTCAAAATGCAGAAAGCAGGGCACAGCAATTGGTCCAAAACATTTTAAATGACCAGCTTGATACCATTCAGGACAGCATAATAAAGAGCTGGGCACGACCTACGGTTTTGGTAACTGCGCAGGAAAATAAGGAAGAAGAAATTTTGACGGAAGTCAAAGCTTCAGTAACTAAAACGGCTATTCCAGAAGTCGTGAGTTCCTTCGATCCTGCTTTAACAAACAATGAATCCAAGCCACCGAAGAAGCAACCAACTGAACAAGCCAGTGAGCTTGTACTGGTAAGATCGATTTTGGAAGAAAAGTCAACGATGACCAAAATCGCTAGCAATCCAAAAGACTTACAAATAACTGGCTCAAGCCGGAATTCACGACGCTCCAAGTAGGCAAAGTAACTTGCCTAATTCACCTAAACTTAATGCTATCAAATAATGGAAAGGAATATGAGTATTTCTCGATTGAAAAATTCAATTACACAAGAAGAAATTGATGCTGCCTTGGCAAATTTCTTGGCAAAAGGAGGATCCATTACCCACCTTCAAGATCCTCGAACAACGGCTTTGTGGAACAATGAATTTGATGATCCGTTCACGTCTGATGACGACAGCTCCATCAATCCAGATCATCTGAGAATTGCGCATTCAGAGTTTTGAATTGGCTCAGACGCTGTAGCCAACTACGGCGTCTGTCTTCCTCCCTCTGCGCATGATTAGATTTACCCCACTCCTCCTCGCTACTTCCAACTTCGCTAACCAACCACTCTTCAACTTCTAATTTCTGACTTAATTTCGGTTCACAACTCCATTGAGTCTGGATGTCCTGACTATTGCCGGAGCAGCTCGCATGAAATTTCCAGCCGAGATACTGTAGACTCCCGATCTCGTTCCGGTAGAGGCATCGAATAAGAAACAATTCATCTGTTTGGTAATTGAACACAGGGATCTCCAAAATAAATTCTGACTCATCAGGAATACAAAGCCATCTTGGCCAAGACCACCACCAATTCCCATGAAAACATGATTTACTGGGTTGGAATTCTACGAGTTTTTTAGGATGAGGCAGATTCCCTGCTGTGCTTTGCTGTCTACCAAGAATCAGGATTTCTTCACAATCTGGAACAAAATCACCCTGCAAAAGTCGAATAATACTGAGGTTTTTCCGATAATCTTTTGGGCCTTTTGTCCATGGCCAGTTTACCGGCGCACCTTGCTCCAAATTTTCAAGAAGAGTTTCCACAACATGTTGTCGGGAAGGAGCTGCTATCAGAGCCTGATAGGTTTTTTCCTGTCTCAGAATGACCCAAAAAAGTGAGAAATCATTAATTTGATGAGGGAATAAAATCCGTGGTCGGAATTGATTCAGCCAAGATTGTGCAATTTCTGGGAGGACTTTTTTCATGGAATGACTTTCAAAAAACCACACTGAGCAGGTAGCGTCTTAGCAGTCTTCAAGAATTGGAATAAGCTTTCTGACTAGGCGATATGGCCTAGTTTCCCTGATCAAATATGATCAGGGCACGAAAGACTCCTTTGTCACGGGGAGCATGCCCTGAAACAACTAGATCAACTCTAGGTACATGATCGTTCACCTAGCCCACAGCGTTCGTGTTGGGGAGGCTAGTATACAAGTTTTCTTGATCTTTGAATTTTTATTTGAGCCGCTATGCAGTAACGCAATAATGAGATCAACCTGCTGTTCTTCACAAAAGATTTGTATGATTTCTTTGGAGCTTCCAAAGATGTCAAGAAATGCTAAATAATCATCTAATTTTTGACGGTACATTGGAGCAGCAGGTGTCATTAAACCAAATCCCCCGATTTGAAACCCACCTTCTTCAATAATTTCGAAACTTAGAAGTTTTCGCCAATTACTGCCCTATAATACTGTATTTTCAGCTAGCATTTGGAAATTGGCAGTTTTCTTAGCCACCTTTAACCTGTCAGCTCCCAACGCCAAATCTGCATTTCCTAAAACTACGTTGTCCCACTGTAGTACATTCATAATTTCCAGTTGTGGAAATCTTGGAGTAGAGTGTACATGCCTTAGAAAGTGACTAAAATTGAATCTCCCTACCAAGTCTCTGGTATCGAGCTATATCGTTGGGACTTCCTCGGGGTTGAGGGCTAGAGCATCAGTAATGTAAAGCTAACTTTGATTGCTATTTGGATACTTTGAGGCAAGATTACTTTTGGTATATCTGGTGGTCAAAATACGCAGTTGCCCTTTGGATGAGTAACTAATATTAGGGAAAGGTAGAAGTAGGGAGATTAGTAGGTGAGCCGGCATGACACCTGAGCATTGCTTAGGTGTTGATTGAATTGGAAACGAAAATTCCTATGTGCTTTTTCAGCAGAAGCTGAACTGTCAAACAGCGTCGCAAAGTGTTGGTTTGCTAGAATCGACCATTGTTTAGATTCTACGGAGTTGCATCCTGCCAATTTTGCAAAGGATATCCAGTGCAAATCTTGACTCCGGTTCGCGGCTTCCTCTGTCAATTGATCCCAATTAGCCTGTAGAAATTGCTCTTCCTCATAACGTTGCCCCAATGTCCAATCTTCACAACCCATGGTTCCTGAAGAACTGGCAAAAGCAAAGGTAGACGAAGATGAAATGTCTACGGAAAGCGCATCAAGCTTTCCATCAGCAAATCCCATGGGGCCACCCTCGTGACAAGACCAGGCAGTGCCACTATTTAGAAGCCAAGCAGCAACAAAAAAACTAGCCCACCTTGCATTCATGGCGCAAACTCGGATGTGATTGAATCCATTGGCTCAGTACAGGGACCAACACCTCTACTTGACCAGTATTTTGTAAGTGAAAATCAATCCTCTCCTGATGCAACCGAAGGAAATTACCAAACTGCTGTTGGCCGATCTCAGAACAATAATACAAAGCTCCTAACGCCTCGGAGTGTGGCCCATGGCCTGTTGCGATTTCTTCTTCGAGCATGGATTGGTTGGCAACTAAAAACTGCCAACGCGCGAAGCGTTCCTGCAGCGTAATTTCCCAATTTGGGCAATTGGATGTTCCGGAAGTGGTCGCAGAGGAGTAAATCGGAGAGAAGGTTAGGTCTACAGAGGAAAGCAAGGGATCTTCGCTTGTAGCCCCCATCATGGTTCCCTCGCAGCCAGCAAAACTTTCTGCTACTCCGAGAAAAAAAAGCGATGTGAGGAGCAATGAGGAGCGCATGGCTGAAGCAAGATCGGGTGAAATGGAGAAAGCACCCAGTGCTCTGGGTGCTAGAGCACTACAAAGCCTTCAGTTTGTCTGATTTGCGGATGATTTGGGTACGCATGGAGTCCACTCCACGGGCCAGAGCCTTATAGAGATTTTTATCATCGGAATTGCTTGCAAGCATCTTTTGTTTGTAACTGCAGTTGATACCTACGTGATAGCTCTCATCTTTCTGACGAGTCAGATGCACATGAAAGGGGTACTTATTGTCGGTAATCTTCGACAGGTCATCAAAGAGTTCGTTAACGTGCTCTTTGACTGCATCAGAATGTTTCATGTTTTTGAAATTAACATGGATAGACATGCTACCTCCTCAGGATCTGGCGTTGATACAATCCGTGCGTCCAGCACGGTTTCTCAAAACAGGTTCAACTCATCCGTGCATCGATAGTAGTCTCTCTCAGCTTTCGCTTTCCTCGTCTGCAGGAGCTACCATTTCGGGTACTTCTGAGCTCGAGGGAAGCAGAAAGAAGTATCCTGGTAAAAATACCAATAAAAATGCACCTGTACCGATTGCAGCCAAAATGGCGATTCGCATGAGTGTCAACCGTTTGAGAGTTGAAAAATGAAGCTTCACTGCAGCAACCTACGTTGCTTCTTCAATAGATATCAGACCTTCGAGGAGTGGGTCAAGCTGGACTGGAAAGATAGAAAACATTGAATTTGTTTTGTGCTAAGGCAGTACAGTAATCCAATTCTATTGTTCTATTCCACCTTTCTGAAGGCTTCCCAGTGTCATTGAGGGCAAACCTGAAGCAACCTGCCATTAAAGTTGCCAATTAGAAAACATATGGCCAATCAATGCGACTTGATGGGAACCTATTTGCCGTAATTTATCTTCTCGTTCCGCAAGCAACATTGAAACCATCCAGTTGCTAAATTGGCTCGAGATACGTTAGGTATCTTTTTGTTACTGAATCCCACCTGCGATAGCTTCAGTAATCCGGTTCGGATTCTACAGTACTAGCAGCAACAAAGGAATTGAAAGTGCTGCTTCCAGCAAGGTACAGCTTGATCACTGTCTCATCTTCAAAGAGTGAGAAGATTGAGTGTACTCTTCTGACGATATTTTGCCAAAGTGTTTGCATCTTCTTGAGCAATTAGGTGGTCAGGTTCTATTAGGAAGAGCAGTTGTCCCCTTGAAACCAGAGTGCCCCCAGAGGCATCTACATACACCTGCCGGACCGTACCCGGAAATTCTGCCCTAATGGGATTAAACATCTTCATCACCTCTAACAGTCCAAGCATATCATTTTGCTCCACATGTTGGCCAGCCTCCACGTAGGGGGGGCTGCTAGGTGTTTCACAAGCGTAGAAGGTTCCTCCTGTCCAACTACGGACCTCATTACTGTGAGAAGGTGGTGGAGGTGCCAGTGCCTGGGAGTACTGTTTGATATGTTCTGTGTCCTGAAACTCTTTTGGAATAAGCGGAATCAGTTCTCTACTGCAACTCCAGTCAAAATACCCGCTGCTGATACCCAATGAGATGGGAATACTCAGCAAGGGAACCAGGCCGACTTGAAAACCAGCATGTGCTGCTTGTACGTCTGACCAGAGCTTGTCGTCAAAACCAACAGGAGCCTTGTTTCCGAGAATTTTCTGCAAAGTGCCCCATTCGGGATAACCCAAGCGATTTCCCAAATCTGCATAAAACCTGAATCCTTCCTCGAGTAGCAAATGATCATCCTCCCAGATGATTTCACTGGGAGGTAGTCCACTTCTTTTCTCCCAATTTAGGTAACGATAAAGCTCTCGCAGCACATGAATCGGGTTCTGACACCACTGAATCTTCTGATTCTGAATTTCCCATCGAGGTTTTTGACGTTTGGCAAGCCATCCGGCGAGAAGGTGTGGCATATTCAGCAAACGCCGTAATGGTCTTAGCAGCAGCGTTTGTTTCCGTTCAAAAGCTCTCAAAGCCTCTGGACCGAGCTCTTTGATTGATCCGCTCAAGTGCTGCCAGGCGAACTCCAAGTCGATATCTTTCGCACCCAGACTCAGCTTGCTACAGAGCGCAAGGTAGGACTCCACAAAACGCGTGTTTGGTTTAACCATCGAATCCACACCCAACATCCAATACAGGAGCCCATAATGAAACGACAGGTTGAGTTGTAAGTCGGTTCCCCGTACTTCCATTTCTCTGAGAACACGAGCCATTTGCTCAAGATTTTCGAGACGTGTCCTACCCCATGTAACGGACAGAGCTACATTTGAATCGTAGGCACCAGCAAGATGATAAGGTTGGAATAAACATGTATCAGGATTTCTTAATCCAATCCCTTGGTCGTCTCGTAACTCTCCTTCAATTGGTGTCGACCAATAGTGTAAAATTCCCCCAGCATGAGGCTGTAGTCCCTGATTGGTAGCATTGATGCGAACTTCCATTCCCGAAAGATTTCGGAGTTGACGTTGTGGTTTAGGAAGGATTTTCCCGTAGCAGGCAACTAGGAACATTGCGGCAACTAGAGAATCTACTTGGAAGCTGTCGTCATGCTTTTTTGGATTAGTAAATTCAAGCTTGTATGCCATCTCTGTAACCCGATGTTCGACCTGAATTCGAGTGTTTACTTCTATGAAGTAGTGTTGGTCTCCCTCAACAATGCACTCAAAGGTAGATACGTTATCCAGCCCTAGAGCCGTTCCAAAGCCTTGTGCTTGTTTACACATCTCACGTAGCACGACTTGGTCCTGCTGAAGTGTCTCTGCTTGACGGTTTTTGCCAGCTTCAAGATATTCTGCAATAGTTTGTTCAAGCAGCTCTTCAGTAAGTGAAAATTCAACTAATTTTTGTTCGTGCATCTGTAGAGAACAGTCACGGCCACCCAACTCTATGCACCACTGGCCATTACCCAGTAACTGGACTTCGTTGTGACGAGTATCTTCAATGTTCATCTCGATCAGGAAGGCCTTGTTGTCACCCGGACCAGTTACTCGGGCTTCCATCAAGATAGCTCTAACGGCTGATTCCACCTCAGCTTCACTTTGAATGACCCGCTGAGCCTTCCCACCACCACCTCCAATATGCTTGAAGCGAAGTCGCGTGCCCGGATTTTTTGCCCAGATCTCCTTACAACAGATGAGCGTTTCTGCTTGTAGCTCTTCTATGCTGAACAGATCGATCTGGCGCCCGTAGGAAGCCCGAAGAACTTGCTCAGCTTGGTCCATTATTTCAGAAGTGAGATGCCAATCTGTTGGTACAGGAAGTTGGTGTTGATTGGTTAGGTTTTTGAGAAATTGAGAAAGATGTTTATCTCCAGCTTTTTTCAAAAGAGTACGTGCAGTGATTCGATCTTCACCCGGAGTAACCGATACGTTTAGCTTACGAGCCAATTGTTTGGCTTCATCTTTTGAGCCTGCCTGCTGGATTACGTTTGCACTGGGGCCAACAAAACAAATATTCGCTTCTTCGATCTGCTTTACGAAGTCACCATCCTCGGCCATGAAACCATAGCCAGCAAAGAGATGTGTGTAGTTGTGCTTTTTGCAGAGACTAAGAATTTTACCAATGCATTGATGTCGTTCCTCTCGTGATGAGCCTACATAATCGGGGATATGGTGGACCTGCTCATGACGATTGGCGAGGAAACGCAGTTCAGGAGCAAGAGTTTGTGGATATGTGATGCTGTCTTTTTCTGATAGGAGAATGCCGTATCGTGCACCTAGTTCCTCCAAGACTTGCATGACCTCAAGTCGAATAGGGCCGCGGCAGACGATGAGGCACTTTACTCCCTTAAAACAAAATTGCTGTTGCCACGGGCTTGCAGGATTGAACGAAAGTGGTTTCATTAAGGTTCAGTAATCAGAAGGAAATGAGCAAAAAAAATTTCAAAAATGATTCATTTTGGAAAAATTTGGGGCAGAATAGAGAGCTTTGTGGTAGGAAACAAGGTATTTGCTTTAAAATTTCACACCCAGACGTTAAGAAATTGGAAACAAAATTCAATATGATCTCAAGCAAAGGAGACCGTGTACGAAACGGCTGATATCCGCAAAGGATTGCGAATAGAGTTGGATAGCGAACCCTACGCCATCATCGAATTTCAGTTTGTGAAGCCGGGTAAAGGAAATGCATTTACAAGGACTCGAATTCGCAATCTAATCAATGGTTCGGTATTAGATCGAACCTTTAAGACAGGTGAGAAACTGAAGCCTGCCGATACTCAGGATCGGACCATGCAATTCCTCTACAGAGATGAGGGTGATGGGGAATTTCATTTCATGGACAACAGCAGTTATGAGCAAGTCGCTCTGGATGCTGACCTCGTTGGGGATGCCACAAACTACTTGATGGACAACATGGAAGTGAACGTAGCTTTCTTCCGCGAACGGCCGATTGGAATCACCCTTCCCAATTTTGTAGTTTTAGAAGTTGTTGAAGCTCCTCCAGGAGAAAAGGGGAATACGGTCACGGGGGCATCTAAGCCCGTTGTGGTCTCGACAGGTTATGCTGTGAATGCCCCAATGTTTATTTCTGAGGGAGAGTTGTTGAAAATTGATACTAGAACAGGCGAATACGTAGAGCGCGTTAAAGCTTAAGGCTACTATGAAAAGCATGCTGAAGTTCAGGGATATTATCCTGGGCAAAAAAGAAGATTCTCCAGGCTCTTCGCAGAAAAAAAGCGATGCCAAGCAGGGAGAAGATTCACTTTCTCCGGTTGCAGCAGAACAAGTTAAAATTTTGATGGAACTCTATCAGGAAGTTCCCTGCAATCCAAAGACAGGCGATCTTGAAAAACGAATTAAGACTATTGTCAAGGGGCTCCAGGGAAGCAGTTTGCTGGAAAGTATTCGTGAGACTTTCTCTGATGAGCAAGTAGATGCTTGGAAGGAGCAATCGCAGAAAGAATTTGATGAAATGGGTAAACTTAATCGGGCTCGAATGCAGAGCCTCATTGAGGTGGCAGATGAAGGCATGCGCCAAGTCGTTTACGAAAGTATTTTCATCTTTGATGTCAATCCGTCTGATCAACCTAATCTCGATATCACTTACAAGAAAGGTGTTGATCCAGAGACTGGAAAACCAATGATGCACCGTGATCGTTATCACGTTTTTTGTGAGAATTCGATGTACGGTATTGATGGGATCGATCGCTGGTTGCCAGAGCAGTCCAAGCGTGATGGTGAAGGGAATTGGATGGCCCATCTGCAGGAACAGTTTGGTGAACTGGTTAATGATTTTGGGAAAAGCGAGAAGCCGATTGTGCAAACGCTTAGTACGATTGGGAGTCTTGGAGGTATCGGCCACAAGCCTGATTCTGACGTTGATGCACAGGTGATTTTTGGCACAGAGCCTCGATACGAGCAAAATTGGACCGATGCTGATTTCTTCATTGCATTAGCCTTCAAGATCATCAGTTCTGCTTACGATCGCTATCTCCTCCAATTCCCAGAAGAAAAGCGAGAGCAGCTAAAGCAAAAAGTGACAGATCAGATGATCGAGGATCATGGTGAAGGTCTCAGTCCAGAACAGCAGAAAATCATCGATATCATTTTCCCGAGTACCTACACCCTACTGATGCGCAAAACTTGTCGGACTTTGATCAGCAAGATGGAGTCAGGCAAGCAAATGCAGTTCTTCTGGTCTCAAATTCCTCTCATTTTGCGCAAGTTACCAGAAGGTGACTTGTTTAGGAACGCATTGATTCTCTTTTTCCCTTTCCTCAAAAACATCCCAGCTCGGAAGCTTCAGGGCAGCTGCTTCCCAAATTCTGTCACTTCAATGGATGTTAATGCTGCGCTTGGACGGTTAATCATTTTCTACCGCGACCGGGTATTGGGCCAACGAGTAGTGATGAAGTTATTGGAGGAGCCTGCTAAAGCGGCAGGTGTAGAACCTCGTAAATTTCCTCCTGCTCAACAGCGGCAGGTGTTGATGGAACATCTGAAGAAAAATCCATCCCGAGGCAAGGTTGTTCAGCAATTTTTGGAGCATGTCTCTGAAAGTTATCGTTGGGAAGTCGCCCAAGATGCAGCTGAGTGGCATACCGATGTGGGCCAGCAAGTAGGACTGGATCAACAGATGTTGGAAGTGATTCAATCTATTCCGCTCAAAGATCAAGCTCGTAAGGGATTTTTGAAAAGGATGGTAGATTTAGTCAACGCAAGAGTGGTGCAGGAAGCAATACGCAATGAAGCTCTTTATGAGCCAGGCACTTCTCGCAAGATCTATTTCGCTGAAGAATACGAACTGGCAAAATATCCTGCTCAGGAAGCTCATTATTTCGTGAATATCCTCCGCAAGCAGAGAGCAGGTCAGCATACCCCATTCTTGGTGTCGCCAGAAGGCAGCATGGCATACTCCAATATGCTCAATGATCTGCTGCTTAATCCTGCAACGCTGCTATGCGGCTTGTCTCCGATGCCTTTTTCACTACCTGAAGAAGTCAAAATTCTTTCGAATATTGGTGTTTTCCCTGACTGGGAAGTGACCCAACATCGAGAGCATGAGGGAGATGAAGAACCAGATCCAAGAGTTGCTGCTGAAAATCAGGAAACATTCAAGCTTAGAAATCTGCCAAACTGGGGAGACTATGCGCCATCCAGAGAAGTTTTCCTGACTTATGTAATCCCGATTTTCCTTAGGGAAAGTGAGAAGATTAGCCACAGGAACCTGCCCAAGGCTCTCTTAAACACTTGGTGGATTGAGATGCTGACTTGTGATGAGGATACTCCTGAGTTGACTAGTCTTACCAAGCTATTGATCTTCCCGAACGAGCGAGCCTTCATAAAAAAAGAGATGACAGGCCCCTACGTCGATATCATCAAAAGTATGGAAGAGGAATTCCCCCAGCTCGTCCGAGATCCTTGGTGGATCAAGTTTACTGAAATGCTAATGCGCTTCGAAGACCCCGAAGTACAAATAGAGATGCTTTTCTGCTTTGCTCAGCACATTCGCGCTTCAGATGTCATTGATTTGGACACAACATCTGGGGAACCTATCTACCTCGATAAGAACTCCTCCTGGCGCTTCAAGGCAGTGCATCGCTTCTATACGAAGTTTTACGCTGAAGAGGGACCTCGGATTGATTTGATGAAGTTCTCCCAAGGTCGAGATGATGTGGCTCAGGTGAAGGAAACTGTTTTGAAAAAGCTTTTCCTCGACAGTATGAAAAATACGGAACGTAGACTTATTCAAATTGGCAATCAAAATACCATCAATCGAATGAGCCAATATATCTCTCAAGTCACCAAGAATAATGAAGAGAAAGAGCGCGTTGAAAAGATTTTGACCAAACCGCTGGATAAGTTGATGGATCGGATGTTGATCGTGGATATGTCTGTAGTAGATAAAGCAGAGACTGATGCAGAACTGAATGTTATTGAAAAGCGCCAGATTGCTCAAATTCAGGATGATCGCAGAAAAGTTGGAGAGCTATCCACTTCCGTTACAAAACACTATGGCGAGAAGTTTCAGGCAGAACTCAATAAAGAGGTCGTTGAAAAAATTATTTTCCAGTCTAGAGTTCCACTCGCTGGAGATCCCTTGGAAAATGTCATTTTCAAGTATCACTTTGAAAAGAATTTTAATCGTCGCCCATTTCAGGTCCCACTCCCTATTTCCAAATCGCTCTGTATCCCCAGAAATGTAATTCTTTTGGAGTTCGAGCCGAAAAAGGAGAAATGGAAATTCAAGGCAATGATATCTAAGAAAGCTGGTGGTAGTGGTGGTAATCAGCTTGAGATGTTTCAGTCAAATCTAGTCGAAGGTGTAACTCGGTGTGTTTTCAGTAAGTACATCGGGTTTGATGCTCGGGCGATGACCTCTTTCCAGAAAAACGCAGTCTCTTCAAGAAGCGTTGTAGCTTCCAATCCTGTCACTGCAGATGATCTGCAGAATCTTGCGGGTGACATCAAGAGTTTCTGCAAACCAATTCGGGTCAGTTCGACTGAACTACTGGAGAATATCTACTATCTTTACGATGTGATGATTGTCTGTAATGTGGACCGTCCGCTAGGTTGCGCAGCCATCGTCAGAACGAATTTCGATGAACAATTTGTTTTCACATTTGATTTGAACAAAACGCCAACTATCGATAAAGATCCTGGGCTTGCAAGCACAAAAAACCAACCGATGCACACGTTCTATCAAAGATTTAATAGCTTGCCAGCACGAAAGCTCTATTGGGAGGCATTCAATAAACTGAATCTTCCAATGTCAGAAGATCAGCCACCGAAACTGAAAATCTGGGTCAATCCGGGAAGCTTTAACTTGAACGTCACCCCCAAGTACCAACGAGTCTATTTAAACGGTGTTGCGGAAAATCTTTGGAAGCCAGAGCATGTCTGGAAAGAACCTGCTGATGACGCAAAATTTGCTTTGATTAAGGACTTTGATGAAATCGGGAAACAGGCCATTACAGAATACCAACAAAATCATGAGTAATATGGTGTCAATCTCCAACTCGATGAGTGACAGCTGCGTCTTTGAGTAAATATTAGAATTTGCCGGTGCTAAGTCAGCATGCCGCTAGATTTCCCCCACACTTTCATTGCTCGCTGTCAGGGATTTGATGAATCTGAGGAAGAATTCCACTTCCTATGGCAGGAGCAACAATTCTCTGTAAAAGCCGATCAGAATTTAAAAATCACTGATGGCGCTCTGGTCCTTATGCAATCGAGTCAGGGCAAATTCATTCCAGAAAAAGTTCTCTATACACCTCCGAAGGGCCTGAAAGCCAATGGTGATGCACTCCGCTGGCGAAAGCTCAATCAATCCCCCTCACGCTTTCATTGCCTAAAAGCAAGACATTATATACTCCGGAGTATTCGAGATTGGTTCGACCAGCAGAATTTTCTTGAAGTTCAAACTCCAGCAAGAGTCAAAGCACCAAATCCTGAAGCGCATTTTAATTTAATCCAATGTAATCAGGGATACTTGGTGACGTCGCCAGAATTCCAAATGAAACGCATGTTGGTTGGTGGGTTTGAAAAGATTTACCAAATCAGTGCCTGCTACAGAGGGCAGGAGGTAGGTTGTTGGCACAACCCCGAGTTTACAATGCTTGAATGGTACCGTGTTGGGGAGAACTGGCAGCGTCTATGTGGAGATATCCAAGAGATGATTAAGTACCTTCCAAGAGAATGGATTTCACCAAAAAAGTACAAAATGTTGGGAGATGCTTGGCAACTCACAACTGTGAACGATCTTCTCAAGGAATTTTGGCAGTTTGAAATAAGACCAACCGACCAAGCGGCAGAGCTTCTCGAAAAGCTCGATAATAATGGTCATGGGGATTGGATCAATCAGCAAAGGATCAATGAAGAGACCTTCCAAGTCGTTTTTGGAAGAATTTGGGATAAGCTTGAGAAACAACTTGGGTGGGAGAGACCCTGCTTAGTCACAGATTGGCCACCGCAGCTGGCTAGCCTTGCCCAACTAAATCCAGATGGATTTGCTGAAAGAGTTGAATGCTATGTCTCAGGGATGGAGATCGCCAATGGTTTCGGTGAACTGACAGCACCAGATGAACAGAGACAACGCTTTGAAACAGAATTGATCCATCGGAGCCAAGTCGGAAAAATAGACGTTGCGTTAGATCACAAATTTCTTGATGCTTTGGTGGAAGGAATGCCCCCAAGTTGTGGAATGGCATTGGGTATCGAGCGCCTTTTGATCTGGCTGCTGGACACTTCATCTATTGAGAGTGTGATGG
>JACLAC010021053.1_pt1 | contig 29600 bp, 5 predicted proteins | sample 8027881 | NCBI WGS metagenome assembly JACLAC01 (sample SAMN15725517, study PRJNA655200) | protist metagenome | isolation source: fluorescence activated cell sorting (FACS) single amplified genomes of... | place: Spain: Blaines Bay Microbial Observatory, Mediterranean Sea | collected 2016-01-19 | reverse complement strand
TTCTTAAGATAGAAACGAAAGTGACGTTTTTACTGGATACACTTTGATATATTAGTAGTGTAGAGAGATTTACAAGTATGTAAAGAAGACAGGAAATTCAACTCGAAAAAGGTAAACACAAAGTTGCACAAGGTAAATAGCAGGCAAACTAACAAAAAAAGGAAGAAAAACGACATGCTGAGTTATTTTTTCTTTTTTTCTCTTCACTTTCCGATTTAAATGACTTCTACTCTAGAACCAATTAAATAATTTAAAAATTAAGAACAGGATTCACACAGAACCTGTGAATTTCGTATAATTTTGATGTACTAACGTTTGAAGTGCATGAAATACTGCTATTTAAGGTAGTATCGGTTGAATGCTATTCGGTGTAAATCAATAAATACGTTGTAACTACATGTTCAAATCCCGCTACCAGAAAATACTTTTCATATATTCACTATACGATATACGAAATTAAGACTAAATATTCTATTCACTCACTTGGAATTTTCTCTTCTTGTTTATTAATTATTAAGGTGGCATAATTTAATACTGCTGTATTTGGTAAAATTAAGTATGCCATTTTTTTGAGGGGAAATATGATAGGCAAAATACTAACGCTAACAAGTACAGCCAAGAAAACACACATTTGTTAACTGCTCAGGACATGTGTGTAACTGCAAATTACTCAAAACATTATTTATACTTATTAATATTACTATTTTAAATAGAACCAACGTCTTTAAAACTATTCCAAACCATTTACTCCCACCGGGGACTTGTTCGCACAGCAATGGGGGATAAAGTTTAGTATAGAGGCATCCAACGGACGCCAAATGGCAAAGTTAGCGCTCCAGTCCCACTGGTTCACACTTTGCAAGCTGTCCCCCAAAATATAATTTGTACTTCAATACGGTTCTGAAGTCAGTGCCAAATCTATTACGGTTCCGTTCATATGTAAAACACTTAAACAGTGTTGCCTCAGCATGAATTGTAATAGTTTAAAGGGGCTATTGCAACGACAGCATCAAGTTAACTTGGTGCCGGAACCTGTGGGACTGATCCCGGCCGGACAGGCATTCTGATGAGAGACGGCACAAATGTTTTGTGACATTACACCCTTTATAAATATCTGAAGCTCACACGACCGAGGCAGGCGGCCTAACCGTGATATTGTAGAGTTGGGATCCACCCACAACAATGCAACACGACAAATGCAAAGATTTTTGAGTAATTGTAACAGGACTAACCCCTTGAAAACTCTTGAAAACCCCTGATAACCCGCATATGATTTATAACCCCAAAATTACCCATTTTAACCGCTCATTTTACGTTTGAAGTGAAATCGTAACTAACGTTACGTGGAGATGACAAAACTGGTAAACAATTGTCATTTCGGTATGAGTTTTATACAGTTTCCCCAACATTTTAGTGCGTGTTAGTTGAAAAGGACCCTAATTAGAGGAAAATAACAATTTCATATTTTTTGAAATTTCAACATATAGACGGTTTAGTGGGGTTTGGAGCACTTCCGAGCTGCTCCTAATCAGGTTTTTCTTTCCGCAACTTCACCCAAAAACAATTAGCTAAATAGTACAACTATGATAGGATAACAATGGTAATTACTATACCATCATTTGACTTGGAAAACTTTAAAAGGTATTAAACGTTTAATGTTGTGGGAGGTGCCTAAAAATTTATAAAACGGTGTGTTATTATTACATTACATTATTTTATTGTATTGTACTTATCCGATTTTGTGCAGATGGGTGGGGTGTGTATGTGTGTGTGAACTTTTTTTTAATTAAAAAACTAGCAGGGAGTTAGTGTTACACAAAATAATATTGAATAACAAGGAAAATGACGGGAAAACTTATACTTTTAACCAACTTTAGTTCTCTTTTATTTTCACTCTACACAAAATCGGAAGAAAGTAGAATATCTACAAAATATAATTATTTGAAAAGCAGAACTTTATACCCTGTAAAAGATTCATTTAAAACTATAACCGTCCCAGCCGAGAGAAAGTGGATATAAACGCATGCAGTTGCGAAGAAAACAACCTGGCACAAAATTTTGGAAACACACACAATGCCCCTCCATATTCTACCATTAATTTGATAAGTCCTGCCATAGTAGAAAGTTTTTTCCATGGACTTGGAGGGTGGTGTTTTTAGTGCTTCAAAGGAGTATGCACCACCTTTAACAGGAGGGGTTTCAAGTGACCCGGAGGATGGTCGCAGCTCTAATCATATCCCAGATGATACTGCCTACCAAAACCAACACCGTGTCGTTTCTGCGCGAACCGTGAAGACAATGCAATGGTTTAATCCATCGCACATTGAGCAGATGGAACACGTTAATAGCAAACTACAGTCTTCGCAGAAAGACTCATCAAAAATAACGTTTTCCAGTAGCACTACCGAAGACAGGAATGAGTATGGTTTACAGAAACCACCCTCACAAGCGGAATTTCGAAAAGTGAAACGACAAAACCAGGATTGCCTCGTAACACCTCTAGAGGCTCTGTCAATTCCTCGGCCGGTAGTGTTTGGAATTACGAAGGATTCTATAACATCGAAAGAGCATAAAATCGCCCTTGATTCCCGAACGCTAACAACCAGCTACGCCGCTCCGTGCAAAGACGCTCACCCCAGTGGCGCGTCAGCAATAGTGCGGGCTGCTTATATAAATTATGGCGTCAAAAACTCTCCTCGGATTGATTCAGATTACAATGAAACCTCAATACGAACGATTCCTGTGAAAGTTGATCGTGCTGATAATAGTCCGGTGTGGTCGGGAAGCTACTTATGGAAAATTCCTTTCAATAATGATGGTATCCCTCGGATCAGGTGGTTCCGTACAGTACATGATGTTGGTAATGACGGTTCAGGTATATATTTGAAATGGACCGACCCCCAGCGACCAAGAAAAGCCGCCTCTGAGTTGGCAGTGTCACTTGTGAAAGAGATCGTTGTTGGCCAAGTAACAAATGCATTTTTTAAGCAAGTGCACAGAAGGGGGCCCAGTAGCTTGCCACCCCCGGCTTTAAGTTTCTCTTTGATTACAGAAACGCGGACTCTAGACCTTGCTGCAACAGATAAGAAAGATTATGATAATTGGGTCAAAGAATTACGAAAAATAATTAACGAGAAGAGAGTGGATAATTCAAGACCTAGATATTTAAAACCCCTCATCGATGAGCGTCGTGTGGATTCCGGCAGGATCTCTAATTTTGCACATGTAGACAAAACAAAACATGTGGGGGATGAAGTCAATAACAATTTGACTAATACAAAAATGACAAATGAGGCTCTCCGTAGGTTTTGGAGAGATACTCTGTTCGATCACTGTAGGCACAATCGTTTGTCAGAGGTACAGACAATCATGAATGAAGGGTGCCCTATCGACTTGATGGAACGAGAAACTGGGGACACTGCATTAATGGTGGCATGCCGCCGCGGAAGAACTCATATCGTAAGGTTTTGCCTAGGACGAGGTGCAAAAAATGACCCCCACCCACAATATGGTCAAACAGCTTTGCAGGCGGCTGTAGCTAGCGGGCATCACAGATGCGCACAAGTAATTTTAGAAACCGCGAAACCTCACAATATGGACGTTGTGATTGTAAACCACGCCGATCCAATGAAAGACTCTCCCCTTCATATTGCAGCACGGCGTGGTGATATTCAGACCATGGAAGTACTATTAAGACACGGTGCAGATTATAAGCTGGTGGATTCAAAAGGCTGCCGACCCTTGCATCTTGCAGCATCTAACAGTATGTATAAAGCAGTTGCATTGTTTGTTGATGTTGTTGACAATTTAGATGTTGGAGAATACAATGGTAATACTGCATTGCACCTCGCAGCAACCGTAAACGACCCAGCTGTTGTAAAATTATTACTCGATTCAGCCGCCGACCCGCGTTGTATAAATATTGAAAATAAAACACCCCTTAACATAGCCATGGAATTGCGACATGATGAATGTGCACATTTATTGAAAAAAGGCATGGCAGATGTGCTTGGAACTCCGCGTCCAGAACCTTTCCTGTCCCGTTGTCTTAAACCTGGTGAGGAAGAGACTAACGGGGCCAGGCCGATGTTCAAGCCATCGCATCATTCCACGTCCTTTGCTTCCGCAAATATACCGCAAGGCTACGTCAGTGATTATCGAACGGCGGCTGTCAATACAAATGCGAATAGAAACCGTTCTATTGCAGACAACAGCCCCGACATCGTGTGTGGTGGTTTTCAAAGTCGTTTATTTGATGGTTTAGATGTATCGTCTAATTTTACCGGTGTTCAGCAGAGGCATCATAATCCATATGACACAACGCAGGAGAGCTACGCGAATTCTAGGACAGATAGTTCAAATCTGCCTTATTCCAATAACGGTGCGCCTGCAAGTGCTTCATTAGCAAACTATGACAGTACTAACAATTATTTTATAGAGACTCGTTGGTCTGATACTGGAGGTGCCCATGAACTGTCAGAATACGACGATTCTGGCGCGCTTGGAAATGACAACTCGATTATTTATGTGTACACAGATGCTCGCGGTGCAGTATGGGAATATAGATATACTGAAGAAGGTTATCCATATTTTTTTAATACACAATCAGGAACGTCACAATGGGAAGATCCTTGCCCAGAAGGTTACGACGGTTGGCATGAATCTAACTGGTATCAATGGGGTAAATGGCATAATCACAAAAACGACGATGACACTGCGGAGTGCAACGGCCAGTATCAAGCGGCGTCATCGGAACCACATGGTACGATAACACAGAAAGTGCGCGCTCAGTTAGCTCGTAGAAATTGTGCGAAAAGTCCCGATGGAGCACAAAGCAAAACAGAACACATTAAAGCTGCTTGGAGCGATTTTTCTACTGACGGGAAGCATACAAAATGTAAAAAATCAATTGAGAACATTAACGGCCGAAGCCCCACCAATGAAGAGGTACTTCGGCAAGGAAGTCCAGTACACAATCAAATCCAAACAACCGAGGTCGATATTACGAAATTTAGCAAAGTACCCCAAAACTCAAATGATACACGAAAAGTAAGGAAACCTCAAGATGTACAATCCCAGTCAGAGAAAGATTATATTGACGACAGGATGAGTCTGCAGGCAAAGCCTGAGTTGCAAAAATTCTTTAAAATGAGGAAGATGGGTATACCTATAGGAGCAGTTGCGCATAAAATGACTTTAGATGGTATACCATCTGAAATTATTTTAGCTTTTCGAAATAGCAATAATAGTCAACAAAAAGAATCAACTTTGAAGACTAGATTTAAAGTTGCAGACCAAAGTGCGCTCAGAGATAATGATAGTATGAACAAGTATTTCAAGATGAAAAAAATGGGAATTCCCTTAGGTGCAATTCGTCAGAAAATGGTTAAGGATGGCATTTCAGAATCCAGTATTGCAGCCTTTTGCAAAGAAGCCGGCACTACTTATGTGCAGGAAGAAAAGCAACAAAGTACTAAAGCTGACACATTAGAAAAACTGAAAAGTCGTCGGGAGGAAATGAAAAGGGGAAAAGAATATGAAAAATATTTCAAAATGGAAAAAATGGGAATTCCTTTAGGTGCCATAAAAAGCAAAATGTCAATGGATCAGTTATCTGTATCAGATATATCTGCTTTTTGTTTAGAGTTAAACAAACAACCACCGCCTCCGCCTGCATCAGAAAAATCCTCATTGGCGAGAAAAATGATGAAGTTACACTGGGAAAAAATTCCCCATGAGCGTTTACGGAACACTGTTTGGGGGAAAGTTGACGCAAATGCGTCTGTAGAAAAGAACGAAGTAGATCAATTGACAAAATTGTTTGGTGCAAAAACCCCTCGGACTTTACAATCTTCGTCTGTCAGGACGGCTACGAAGGCGTCTAAACGAAACACTAAATTTGCAACTCGTATCGACAGCAAGAGGCTTCGCAACATTGAAATAGGACTCGCGCAATTTAGGAACTTCGAAACTTTCTCTGATATCATCAATGCCGTCTGTACAATGGACGAAAACAATCTCCCAGTGCTTAAACTTGAAGCGCTATATTCCATATCCCCTTCTGCGACAGAAACTTTAGTTTTCAAAAAAATAGGCGCTGGTAGTCTACTCGGCAAAGCAGAGCAATGGTTAATGACCGCATCAAAAATTCCTCGGTTTATCGAAAAAGTAGACATCTATCGTTTTAAGCTTAATTTTAACGACAGAGCTAAAGAACTAGCCCGTAATATCCAACTCCTGTCAGAGGTATGCAAAAAAGTGAAGCAGTCGAAAAAACTTATGTCGGTCCTAGAAAATGTTCTTAGCATTGGTAATTTAATGAATAAAGGAACTCACAAAGGCGGAGCTGCTGGGTTCAAACTGAATTCTCTAATGAAACTTATACAAACTAAATCGCACGACAAGAAAACTACAATTTTAGATTTTTTAGTCCAATCAACGCTAGAATCAAAGGAAGAAAGTCGTCAGATGGTACTAAATTTTCCTGATGAGTTAACTGGAATAGAAAATGCTGTAAAAATCGACGTAGCCAGGATTAAAAGAGACTTCTTTGGTTTAAAAACAGGTGTAGAGAAAATGAAACGAGAAGTAGATACCAATGTTGAAATATTGCAGCTGCTGGGGAGCCCTCGGAATGAGATTTTTGCATCGCTTTGTAAAGAGTTCGTAGAAACTGTCGCAACAAAGGTGCTCTGTGCTTTAAGCAATGCCATGGAGGATGTAACAAAAGAATCCAGCAGCGTTGTAGCATATTTTGGAGAAGATCCAGAAAACTCCACTGCCAATCAAATTTTCGAAATTCTTTATCGTTTCTCTAATGCATACAGGTCTGCTGTGAGAACGATTTCGGAAAGATTAAGACGGAAGCGACGAGCAGCAGAGCGAAAAATGAAGCGCAAAGACTCCGACTCCGGGAAAAAACTCGCCGCACCTCGATCTAAACCCCCTAATCAAAACCATGGCATTTCAGGGAAAAATGCCCTGTTGGCCAGTATTAAAGCAGGGGGGGGGCTCGATGGCCTTCGACAAGCAGCAAAAATAAAAGAAATTTCATCTCCAAGAAGCATTGAACTCCACCAGTTACGCCAATCACTACTCGCAAGAACAATCGAAAGTGGTATTCCTCTCGATGACGCAAAATCGTTAGTGTCCCAAATAACGGGAACGGAAGAACACCACCCATTCGTTTTGGGATGGTTGAAACAAAATTCGCCCATAAATGAACTGCTGGGAAAGTTAGGTATGGAAAAAAGGATGAGTGTATCTGAAACCCGTGCAGCTGAGTGTCGAAATTTAATTTAGAAACAAAATTCGCCTACAAATGAACTGCTGGATAAATTAGGTATGGAAAAAATAATGAGTGTATCTGAAACCCGTGCAGCTGAGTGTCGAAATTTAATTTAGAAACAAAATGCGCCTACAAATGAACTGCTGGATAAATTAGGTATGGAAAAAATAATGAGTGTATCTGAAACCCGTGCAGCTGAGTGTCGAAATTTAATTTAGAAAAAAAATGCGCCTACAAATGAACTGCTGGATAAATTAGGTATGGAAAAAAGGATGAGTGTATCTGAAACTCCTACAGCTGAGTGCCGAAATTTAATTTAGAAGTGAGATTCTCTGGAGCAGGACATTAGCGAATCGTATCATGTGGGCCTCAAAGCAGAAAGCGGTAGCATTGATGAAATGCAATAGCACTGCGGTACCAAACCAGGAAGGTGTGAGTCAGCAATTATAAAAGAAGAAAGTATGGAAATGTTAATTAAACCTGGACTTGGAAAGCAAGGGTTGGGAAGACGAGACGGAACCGCGCAACTCGGGTGCAGAGACTGAAGTGCAATCCTCAACGCACTCCTCAATTGCCGCGACGGTACTAGTGCTATCCTCGGCTGAAAAACAAATCCAGACAGCCGCAGCCCACTAGTAGAAACGACAGCTTCGGAAGATAAAGTCCGGTCGGGCGTCCCGTTACACCCAGAAGAAAAGACGGGCGCCAATCAGAGTCGCAGATTTCGATAATTACCCGAACACTAAAGCCGTACTCAGATTCCGCCTTGCCGAACGTCGAAGTAGGGGAGCACATGATTCACAGACGAATAGCACGCCTGCAACATTGCATCTCGCACCTTTACCATCACCAAAGCCCTTCAATGACAGCTTTGACTACCAAGTCGAACGACATGATAATTCCATGAACGATTTACATAATAGAAAACGAGCACCTTTCCAACATTTTAGCCGTTGTTCAATAAATCAAACAAGTTATGAATCAGTTATGAGTTAGATATCGGATGAAGAAGTCGATTATGGAGTAGACGATATCGTAGAAAATTCACATATCGTTACTGATTATGAATGGAATACACAAACGAATGATTACGTAACAATCAAATGGACACATTTACTAAAAAACAAAAAATTGGCTGTTATTTAAGTAATTAAAATTAAGCTTTCTCATGTACCGCGAAAATGAATCTGCTCCTTTTGTCCATTAAAGGTTTATATTCCTTCATGTACTGCGAATTTATCTCTGCTCCTGTGATTTTACTAATCAATATACCCTTGTCCTTAGCCTTGACTGTTATTTCCTGATGTACTCCGCACATGATCCGAATCGGTGTTTTGATTTGCGACGATGTCAGATGACCTGCAGTCAACTTCCTCATCTGATGCCTCACTCATAGATGAAAAAAACCCTGTGTGATTTTCCAAGCAGCGGCGTGAATGTTTTAGAGGTGTTCGTTGTCTGTCTTGTAAATCAGCCAAGGAATTGTCGTTTGCGGGTTCAGGTGTCGGGAGAGGATCGTATGGGACAGTGTGCGTAATCGGCATTTCTGGCCCTGCCAATGGACTACGCCGATGAAGCAACCGACACCGTGCCCCTCACCCGGAACCCACACGGCTCGGACCCAGATAGCTCAGGCTCGGGAGTCCGAGACGGAACCGCAAAGCTCGGGGGGCGGGCAATCCAGCAGTGAGCACTCCAGTAATGCCCAAGCTCTAATAATGTCACCCTCGGATGACGACACATAAGTAGTATCCTCAATGCAATCATCAGACGACAGGACCCCGGGCGCCCATGCACTAGCAGACGACGGCGACGCTGACGCCGAACTGCTACCCTCGAATGCTTCGACAACATCGATGTCATCCTTGGACGAAGCAGGGGGAGGAGGAAGCGGACCACAGCATCGCTAAAACACTTGCTCGTAAAAACTTAATTTACTAATTTTATCTCTAATTCTATCTAAATAACAGCCATCATTTTTTGTAACTTAAAATTTATATTTACCTGAAATAACAGCCAATATTCTATCTCCAAAAATCTAATTATTTAAGGATGATTTTACATCGCTAGGGGTAGACTTTTTGTAAAAAGAAGAAGGATGGATTGTGTGTTTTTTAATTAATAGGAAAAGCAGGAGAGGATGATTGCAATGATGGTCTTCAATACGAATAAATATGAGACAATCCTATTTTATTATATTATTTCTGTTTTTACTCTTTGTCTGTAAATATATTTTTACCAAAAAACCCTTATTTTGTAGCTTAGTCAGATTTTTAGGGAAAATCTTCTGTTTTTGACTTCTTTCCTCCTCTCTCCAATGCAAAAAGTATATAAACAGTATCGGTAAAATTTCAAGCGATTCTGCGGGACTCTCTGAAGAAGATAAATTTCAATTACTTAAATAACTTGCTAATCTCAATCATCTGTTTGTAAGACAATAGCAACGCCTCGCAACACCCACTTTGACTTTTGAACAGATGGTTCATCGACTGATGGGTTAATTTTCAGGGTAGCAAGAAATACATATGTCGGACCCCTAAACGTCGTTTGGTACACGGGGCATTCATACAAGTCAGCACTGTGCCTCATGTAACCTACTGCTGTTGGTTCCCAGCTCGACTCTACCTGGACGGCTTTAATGTACATTACGGGCATAGAAGGAATCAATTCCTTAACTCGACCATCGGCAAGGTAGCCTCGACATTTTGTTCCGCTAACTTCATAGTCTTCGCATTCGTCTTCATCATTAAACCATCTGGCGCCCTCAATAAAAAAACCGTTTACGTACGCTCCATCGGTGGGGTGCGAGGTTAACGACGACGATGTCATTAGAGCAGTGACATTAGTTCCGACGGTCATGTTATCTAGCGGCAAATTATGAGCCCTTGCAGTGGCTTGCATGATAGCTGTATTGAAAGAGGCCGGGTTAAACATCCCAGATAACCATACACAAAATGGGCGTTTCAATTCTTCACTCCACAGTTTTAATTGCGCAACACGAAGCTTCAGGTCAGCGTACCAAGGCATTAGTGATTTTTTCGACCACCAAGCGAGTGTTTCCCAAGAGCACTTATGAAACGGATTTCGCCCAGGAACTTGCTTGATTGAAAGTGCAGCGGATAAATCTTCCATTGCATCCGTCATGTTCAAGGCTCCATCTAAACCCTTTTGTAATTCGTCAAGCGATCTGCGCATTTTATCAAGAAGAGTGTTCATAGCTGTACATTCTTGCATCACGACAATTATGTAGGGGGCTTCTTGACCCTTTAATGCTAACTCTGCGTTTTCAGAAATGTCAATCATGTCGAATTCACCAGGAACAGTTTCTGATATTGAGGTAAGTACTGCTCTAACTGAGTTAGAGGCATCAGCTTCTGAACCGTCACCATCGCCTCCCTGCAATGATAATATTGTAACGAACATATCTTCTGCCATTGCTGTTAAATATCCAATTTCTGCATTAGGATGTAATCCAAATAAAACAGGGGCTTCAGCTGGGAGCACGTCATTTATGTACTCCTGGTAACTTGCGTATGATGCAGTAGCAGAATCGGGTGACATGAACAATTCAGGTGCGCTATCAGTGGGTTCATAACAAGGCACTAGCTCACACCCAGAAAATACCCCCGGCTGGAAAAGAACTTGAAGGTACGTGATATTTGTTCGCCTGTCCCAGAAATCAGTGATGTGCCCCCCGTACATAATTTGACCAAATATATAGCGAAGATCATCCCATGGAACTGTGGTATTTGATGTTATATATGACTGACACACACTTGCACAGATCGTTAAGTCGCCCGTATTGAAGGAGTACTTCGAGCTCCAACCTTGCTGACCAAATTTTCTCCGTCCTAAAATAACGCTATGAAAAAAGCACAGAGTGAACAAGCATGCTTTGAATTCCTTTGGCTTTGAGCAACCGCTTACTCTATCTTCGGAAAAATTTGCCCATGCTCTCTGTAGGTTCGATTTTAAATCTGCGGGGGCCTCGTTCATGACTTTGATACAAGATTGTAGCAATGATTCTGGTAATATTTTCATATGGGAAAGTACCGGCGGTTCCGCCGAGATAAAGCACCGGAAATCTTGATGAGCATGTTCCGCAGCCCTTTCCAGTGAACGTTCCATTGAGGGTAACCATTCGGTCATCAAATGAACATTTTGCAAAAATATCCACCCGCCGCTTAAAGCAAAATCTTTGATTGCCTTTTCAGCCCTCTCTTCCTGTCCCTGCCCCATGGATATGTTTTGGTATCGGCCAGACTTCAAAACACCTAATTTTTCACCATACATCTCTACCCATGAGGTGGGGTCAACTCCTGGAAATAGAGTAAAAAAAATTGGAGTAGCTGGAGAACTCTCTTGGTATGCTGCTTCCATATTAAAAGGTTTTTGGTTAACGAACGTTTCGCCCAGAGATTTCGCCACATACCTCTTCACTGCGTAAGTCAGTCTGTCAGTGCGAAGCGCACGAAGAATAAGTATGCGCGTAAAATCTTTACATTCAGAAAACTTTCCAGGAATTTTAGAAACCTCTGGATTAGGAGAGTCAAACCATTCTTTCCATTCGTCGGATTCATTTTGGAGTTCATCACCGAACCCCTTAAAAGCGTCACTCATTTGTTCTTCTAAACCTTTGCACTTAGCCCACAGATTGTCGGTAATCCATTCTGACAGTGCACCTTTTCCACCAGGATCTTTGGATATGGTGGGTAGTATGATGGAGGATACTTCCTTCGAAGAAAGTGTTCCTGCTTGCACATTACATTTTAAAGTCAATTGCATTGCAACTGTCAATTTGTGTTCGTCGAAGAGCCCTCGCCGTATATAATTAAACACTACTGAGGTTATTGAGCGAGTGAGCACAGAACAACGTTCTACTAGTTGCTCGTCGGTCAGACCAGAAGGTGAAAGAGATACAACAGGGGCATCATCCTTCTGCGGTAAAGAATGCGCGTGTAAAATGTCGCTGTTCCAACTAAACCGTTGAACAAGAATAACTTTCTTGGCTGCTTTTTTGAATCGGGCCAGTAATGACTTCTTTCCGGCATGCGCATTAGTTTCGCTTACTATGTCAATACCTCGTAGAAATGTAACAACAAATGCATTTAAGGAGTACATATAGTAGGAATGGATTCGATTTAGAGAGTTCATTAGGAAAAACAGGAGGGCACCGCGAGCAGCAACGTCTCGGTATTTTTCACTAGTTTCTTGTATACTTTTTTGAGTTTCGTTGGCTACTTCCATTTTCGCCTGAATATCATTTGAAGTCCGTTTTGCATCTTCTAACGCCTCGATTAGAGCAACGTCAGTGGTTACATCACCCTCGGCAGATGCAAGCCTGTGTAATATTTCGTCTTCAAGCTGTTTCAGTTTCATTTTAAATTGATTATCTTGTTGAATAAGTCTTGCCCGCTCCTCTGCCAAATCTGACCTTTCTTTGCGGACAACCAGAGACAGTAACTGATCTTCAAGGCCTTTCTCAGTGACAGTGAAATTTATTAAAGTGGTTTCTGCTTGAACCTCAGGAGGAAAATGAGGATTCGCTAATTTTGTGTGCAATAGGAGCTTGAAGCTCGAATTCCATTCCACCTCATCGTCACCTAATTTGATGAACTGCCTTTTCCCTCTCGAATAAACTTGCCGAGATACAACTGGCATCAGTACCGCGTCAACATTTTCATGCATGTTTTCAATAATTACTGTGGATCCCTCTTCTATACTACGGGAAATTTCACGCATAAGAGCAGGTGTACCCAATCGCAATATTAGCAAATTATTGTTCTTCTCCATTTCTTTCACCCAAGCAATTGCTTGCAGCTGGGGATCTATCAGCAGTGGCCACCGGGCACTATTCATAGTAATAGCAGCATTTTCTATGGACACTATATCTGCGGGTAAGTGACAAGAATTCCAACGAGCAACGTCAGCTTCACTACATAAAATACCCATAGGATTCGCTTCGGGGCTCATCGGGACGCCTTTCTGTTGCATATTCTCGTCCAACCCTAGTGCTTTAGATAAAAATGGAACCCATTTGTCTGTTAGTAGGCGATCTCTGTACGGCTTGGTAAACGGTCCGATATAAGAGATAAAGGAGCAAGCCAACAACACATCACCAACCAAAACTGCTGATTTAGCCTTCAATTCGACAACGTTTTCTGCCCATCGTACTTTCTCCGAGCCCAGAGCTCCAGTGAGACGCTGAGCGAGATCTAGTCGACGTTGCCCAAGTTCTACTTCGTCAATTGCTGCTTGTTTCTTATCATTTGCTTCATCGTACGCATCTGTTAATTTCTTTAATCGCGCGGTGAGATCTGCAACGTGAGCGCTGACTCTTTCGAGAATTTCGTTCGCGGAGGATAACCGGGAATTGGCATCCTTCAGGGCCATCCGTTTGGGTTCAACACTCACTATTGTGTCATGGTATTTTACAATATTTATTACCCATGCACATAATCCTGCTGCAGCCCTGTTCTTAGACTCGATGGTTTCGACATTAAAATGCTCCATTGCCAAATAAGGACGAACTTCTTTCCAATTAATTTTAGGGACTTCAAAATTATCAACAAACTGTTTGTACCCTTTTAGACTAACTAGAAAGCCACTGATATTCGACAATAAACTTTTCTTTGCCGAATCCCAACTCCTGTCTCTTACTTTTCCATTTTTTTGCACTGGCACATTTTTCATTATTCCAGCCAATAATACCATAATAGCAGCAAAAACATCATCAACACCCTTTGGAGGTTTGGCCATAGTTTTGCACTCCCCAATTTCTTTTTTGTCCAGCGTTTCTAAGGCCGCCATTGCTTGCAGTACAAGGGGTTCCGCATTTTTTAAATCTTCTTCTGCATCCTTTTGTATAATTGAAACCTCTTCTTGAATCACACCACATTTAGCAGCTTCTTCTCTCGCTTTACCCTCCTCGACCTCTACTATTGCCTTTTCTTTCGCGACAGTCTCTGCCATGCCCTCTGCTTTCTCCTTTTCGATTTCTGCCGCGTCCAGACGAATCTTTAAATCATCTTCCAGTTTGCTGACAATTTCAGCCGTGCTTTGTAATTTTTCCAGGCCGTTACTTAATCTTTCGATTCCAACCTCCGATTCTTCGCGTTTTCTGGAAAGCATAGAAACGTATAATTTCAGTAATTCTAGATATGACTTTGGAGTAGTATAGCAGTATCGACGATCAACTCTGAGAAAAACATCTGCAGCATCATTTACACTTTCAAAGCTGAAAGGCATGAAGGCTTCGACACCAACACGCACATCCTCTGGGAGATCTACCTTCGACAAGAATTGTTTACCAACTCGGTACAATGCGTCTTTTGGCCATGGTTGGAACCAATCTATGGAGGTACAATTTACTAGTGCAGGAAAACGCCTAGCACGGACACGAAATGCATCACTCATGGGGGAGAAAGACAACACTACATGCAAATTTTTTCGCACAGTTCTAATAAAAAAATCCCATGAATGACCTCTATCCGGTACTATGCCACTTGCTTTCACTTTGGGGGCAATTGTGGAAATTATGTCGTCAACATCTTCCACCGAAAAAAGGTCAGGGATATTTCCGCTGGACAACAAATCATTCATGTATACCAAAAAGCGTTCATTAGTAATTTGGCTGTCCGTGAAAATGAACATTATTCCTTCGTCTTTTAAGCCAGCTCGGCGGTACATTATCTGCAGGTCGGTCCGAAAATCATTTAGAGTATAACTTGATGTAATCGTTATTTGTTTTACCGTATAAGCGCAAACAAAAGCAGCTAGGCGTGACAAACTTCTTTTGCCACTTCCACCAACCCCTACCAGCAACGCATGCCCTGCTGGGTTTAAAACAATCCTTGATATACGACAAACGTGCTTCACTGCATCAGCAAACAAAACTAAATGCATGGCAGCATTAATCTCATTGTGCTCATTTAGGGCTCCTTTGAACACATCAGTAATGGTTTCAATCGCGTCTATTTGGTCATATTGGAAATCGTCATCGCCATACCCATCAACGAAATGACAGAAGACTAAAGGGTCTGCATTTTCTGCAGCAAAATATTTCGCCATATTGAACGCGGGAAAACGTCTCTTTGCCTGCGTTTGGGCCTCTATTTTGTACCGCGATAGATCGCTCTTAGAAACGAGTAGGTCGCCGTAAACCCGTTCACTTTCATGAAGCCACAGCTGTACAAATTTGGATGGTTCTGTGAAGCGATCTGGCCCTGCTACAAGCAATCCCTGAAAAACATTAGACAAATGGCGTAAATTGAATTCGTAATGGAAGTTTTTGGCAGTTTTTCTGAAATTTTTAACACATCCTGAGTGCAAAACAAGCGCAGCATTTATAAGATTACTTGAGAGCTGTTGGATTTCTCCAGAAAACTTTCTTAGATGTCCATCAAGAAACGTTTGGTAAATTGTTAATAGCGATGTAGGCCCAGGAAAGCCTATAGCAAATGATGAAAAGTGACGTTGAAGTCTGGGGTTTATCTCAAATGAACCAGCCGTGTGATTCATACAGGCGACGTACTGGCACCGCCGGATATTTTTTATAGTTATTACATCTTTTGACGAGTCATACCAATGACTGTAATCTATGTGCTGACGCACTAATGCCAACGCGCTTTGGGTATTGTATGGATCGACTTCCGGGAGATTCATATCATCCAAAAAATAAATCATTCGAGTTGTCGCACCAGGCGGGCCAAAATTTGTTCCAGTCTTCTTTTCTAAAGGCGCTTCCATCGTCGCTTGCAACAGCTTAGCGTTGGTAAAAAAATTGAAATTTATTAGGGTTGTTAATCGTTCACTGGAGTCAAGGTTTTTTAAGGTACCGCTGATTAGTTGTGTTTTCCCGCAACCGGCAAAACCAATTAGCATTACAGGTTTTTGGAGGGAAACTAACTTAACGATCCAATGGGAGACCGCGGAAGTCTCCGGTGTGGGTACAGTTATGTGTGACATAGGAGTTTCGCTATTATAATCCACCGTGTAGAAATATTTTGAATTTTTCCACTGGTCAAATGAATTGGTTTCTGGATCCAAAAAGTAGTCAAATACAGTTTCTCTCGCTGGTATTCGCACATTTTTCCACGTACTGCGCCAATAATCAGAGAATTTTTTTTTGAAATCTTCCCCATCTTTCTCTGATATTGACGACCCGAAAGCCCAAATAGCAGAAAAAACAAAAGAAGGTTCCAGCTCTTTCTCAGACTCGCTCGCCGTCTCTCTAGCATATTTCCCCGGTTCACGAAGTAAACACTGAAGCATGGACAAAAGGGATTGCACCAGGGTAATTTCGGGCACAGGCACAATGGTTTTCATATTTTTTTTCATGTACTTGAGTATTGGTCCACAATACCGTTCAAATAGAATCCCAAGAGCTTCACGCGCTTCGTCCGCAAATGCTTCTGGGAGCTTTTGCACCCAACTCGCGATAAGAGAGCGCCATTGCGAGCCTTTCAGGCTGCTAATAAACAGAATACCTGCTCTACTAACTGTTGCGGGCGTAGCAAAATTTAAATCACGTATTTCAAATATCATACGCATATTGCTATTGAGAGGAACTCGCTCATTGCTAGCAAGAGTTAGCATTCTGTTATCATCCATTACACTGTTCATACTTTCAATCCAATTCGCGTCAAGGTCGCCATCCAAAATAATCCACTTAGGTAAACCATCGGCCTGGTTCCCCAGGTCTCTCATAATTTGCGACAAAACTCCATCTTTCCATTCCCGTGTAGCAAAAGAGATAAAACCATAGAGTTCCTCTGGGGTGACGGCTTTGGGGTTGATATCCTTGCATGTAGTCTTGTGGCCAAGAGATCCTCGAGCAGCGGCGAGAGTCGTCCATACTTCAGTTTTCCCAGCACCCGGTGGCCCCATTACGAATACACAATGGCGTATTGCAAGCAACTCTTCAAGTTCAATACATTTTCTTAAATATCCATCGTCTGGCCAAACCTTTCTAGCAGCGCATGCATTTCTGCATGCAGTATCAAGATCAGGATCAATTTTACGGGGAGGATCAATACCTGGAAATAAATCCTTAAGCAACCCAAAAAATACAACTTCGTCTTCCTGAACAATTTTTGGTGTATTGAAGTCTCTGAGAGCCCTCAATAACAAGGCATCTTCGGCTAGATTTTTTTCCGCTCGTTTAAACGCTCCAGCCACAACTAAAACACTTTTTACTGCACGTAATCCCCAGTCGTAATGTTTCTGTGGTGACAATAGATCACTCAAAAGAGAATACAGACCATAAAACTTTCGAGCAAGGACTTTGGCGGTTTGAAAACCTTCCGCCATCAGCATATTTTCACATATGAGTACGAGGTCAGGAACCATGACTGTGATAGGCCGAAATAATGCTTTTAATCCTTCTGGCAGAGTTGAGCGACCCAAATAACCCGGGTTCATCGTAATGAACACACCAACAGTAACATTCACAGTAATTTCATCGCCTTCGATCACTACAGCGACTCGTTTACTACGGATCGCGTCGCATACCGCTTTAAATTGGACTGTGCAAACAGAAAGAACGGCAGTTTTTAAACGATTGAACTCGTCAAAACACCCCCAAGCCCCTGATGCAGCCAGCCCTTTGAATATATTGCCCATTGAGAGGTAATCCATCTCTGGGGAGCAATTCACTACATAGCAAACAATTCCCAGGTTAGCCGCCAAGTCTTTGGTAGTCTCTGTTTTCCCAGTACCAGCGGGTCCTGCAGGTGCACAACCCATACACAAGTGCAGCGCCTGCGTTGCAGTCACATATATTCGGTCTGTCAGAGGAGTAATGACTAAGCGGCTGCCATTTCCTAAATATTCATAGGCATAATCAAATTTTGCGTCAGCAACAGAAAGTTCAGCATTTCCATTATTAAAACGTGCTTTTAACTGCGCTTGCCATTGAAAAGCACTAGGTTCAGTAACAGTTTCTCGTAGAAACCGTTGAACAACGTCACGGCTATGTGCATCTAAAGTAATCATACACATAATCCTCTTCCGGTCACGTTTTTGCAGGCCATCTTTTTGCGTAAGTCGGATAAGGGCTTCCAGCTGTTTGATTTGTTTTCCACTATAATCTCCCATTGCTTGTTTCGCACCTCCCTTAAGAGCTCGAAACACTTGTTCCACCTCTTGAACATAAAATACTGCTGAGCACAGTAAAACTACTTGTGCCGGGTCCGTTGGCTCGTCATTTTCAGAATTCATTAACCACTGAATACGGTCTTGTGTTGGGTAACGATCGACTGATGCGCTGAGTTTATTCTGAAGGGTTTTCTGCATGCTATTTAACACGGTTTGGAGATATACTTCAGCTTTGCCTTCTAGTGCGACAGCAGGCTGAAACATAACTTCTTCCGCACCTATATTGGAAATCCATTTAGTAGCCTTGGGTCTTCTACCTCCTCCACCTCCTGTCAGTTCGAGAGTCTTCGTCGCCAAATAAATTTTTGGCACGTGAACTAGTAACTTGTCCGGGGAGCTTGCGTTGCTCAATAAATCCAATAAGTCAGCTTCCGAAACGAAGTAGAAGCGTGGAAATTGACGTCTCTTCCCATCTAAGAAGTTTTGTAATGATTTTTTGCACAGTGAGAGTCCCTCTTGAAGATTCTCCAGAGAACTTAATAGGCCATCAGCATTGCACGCCTTGCACACATTACCAGTTGTTCCCGCTTGAATTAAGATTTTCTTGGTATCTTGATCAATTTTGCGGAATCTGTCCGCGTCTTCTGGCAACTCTCTTCGAACTTCTGCTGAGCCTATGAATAGCGGTTCCAGGTAAGACCAGGTCCTTTGGATTACGTTTAGAACTGACATTACATCGCTTACAACCCGAAGGGTTTTATTCCAGTGCATTACTTCTTTTTCAAATGTTTTCACAAATCGACTGCCCATCATCGTTTGTACTTGAAGTTGGTCTGATTCTAGTTGTTCGAAATCTTCTTCTCCAAGCCTGAGCAATTTAACATCCGACCCCTCTTTGTAAGGATCAGAGTGGAAAACAACATTTTCCCACATCGCCTTCAAATTGACCAACAACGACTCCATTTTTTCTTCTTTTTGCGCTTGGTCGCAAATTTCTTCCACATCTCCATCGAATTCGTGTAATTGTAAGTCGAGGACGTGCCCTAGCTCAAGATCAGGGTCATCAAATATTAGTTTACGCCCAGTTTTTTCTATTAACGATTTCCAATGGCGAGGGCGCATTGACGGGTGGTGTAACGCGCTAATTAACGGCCATGTTTTCGTGGAATTTTTTACTTGTATTTCAACACTTTTGTAAGCATCGCACCACTTAATTTCTTTGTTTGTTCCCTTTATCGCCTTCATCATTGACTTCGTTTCTTCCTCCATTGCAGATGCATCTGCTTCGACCCAAAGTGAATTACGACATTCTTCTTGATACGTTAAGAATGAATCGACAGCATCCCACATATCTCGAACCCAGCCAAGCTGTTCACGCATGTTTTCCATCATGTTTTGAGAACCTTCAACAAGTTCTGCGCATTCGAACATATCCGCAAGGTGCTGGTACTGATCGCATTCTTTCTGTTTAATCGCGTGTTTTTCTTCGGCATTATCAATGAGACGTCGGGCACCCTCCGGGCCAGCTTCATAAAACCAGAACCCGAGATCTTTAAATTCTTGCAGATACTCTGAGACATGCTTTTCATATTCTGCGATTTCAACTTTCGTTTTTGCTCCATGAACTTTCACTAACGGCGCTATCGCAGTTTTTGTTATCGGGACTTGTTCTTGCAATTGCTCCCACAAAGTTCGAGCAGCAGTCAAATTGTCCATTAATCTTCCCATTTTCCCACCCTCTGTCTCCAAATACTCAATGATTGCCCGACACCTGTCAAACTGCAAATCGGTTTCTAAACGACGGCTTGTTGCATTGTGAATGTGTTCCTTGACTTTAACCAGAGCTTTAACATTATCAGCGGGGACCTTCGCCATTAGCCCTGATTGGGTGTGTCTGGTAAATTTTGTCAAATCAGCAATATCTTTACGGATTGCATCCATGACCAGGGCACCCGTCATACTGTTCTTATCTCTGCTTGCTTTTTGGTCCATTTTCACATTAAATGGCGACCCTTGTAGAGGGCCTGCTGCCCCCCCAAAAGTACCTTTAAACTCTGTATATATTTCATAAACCTCATCATCAGGAATTGTGAATGTTACCATATATCGCCCGTCATCACTGTCGCTTATCTCTAGTGGAATTCTAACCCCACTCTCAACGTTGCTAACAATAATTATAAATTCATCCCCACCAGTATCTCGGAACTTCCCACTAGAATCTGCAGCTTGAATAATAAACATGGTTTCAATCCCGATAGCTCCACCAGAGAGGACGCCAGGACCAAAACATATGCATTTGCTGGCATCAGTTACAGCAAAAAACGAATATTTTTGGTACGTAGTTGTAAAGGAATCTCCTTTCAATGCAACTCTTACGTTTACCTCTCCGGATCCAAACTGCGAATAGTCGGGAGAGACGCAGGTAATATGAGTTGCGCTGACAAATTGACCAGGCATGTCTAAATACCCACTTTTGTTTGCGAAGCGAACAATAACGGAAGGCGTGTCCACAAAATCAATACCTTCAATATTTACCTCCTGGTTGCCTGTGATCGGCCCAATGGATGGTTCTATGCCCATTATTGCGTACGGTGGGCCAACTACAGTCCCGACATCCAAGGAAAAAATGTCCCCAAACCATCGATTTGCCCATCCACCAAATAGAAGAAGACGGCTCCCCTTTGCGTCATAAGATAAAACAGAGTCAGCTCGAGGGAGAGGTGGTTCACCTGTTGTTTCCGGGTAGCTCCACATCATTGACCCGGTGTCAAGCACGGCAATATCGTTCACAAAAGTGCCTTGGGCAGCTTTTTTTTCCGCTAAGTTTCCCACGCTGCCGCCGAAAACAAACATTTTCCAATTTGGGATAGCCTCCACAGCACATGCACTATGATTCCATCTTGGTGGTCCAAACGACACATCACTCTGTTGCCACGTCACGGATTGCGCGTCGAAAATGTACAAATCGTTGAATTGTACGAGACTGTTCCAGCCACCAAACAAGTAGATTTGTTTATCGACAACGCAGGAAGTATGCCCTGAACGTGCTTCTGGTATTTTACCTGCACATTTTGTTTTTTGCCATTCAAAAGAATGTAAATCAAGGGAGTACATATCATTAAAATCACGCCTACTGTAGCCGCATCCACCGTAGCCCCCAAATACATATAAACGGCCGTCAACAGCGTTTGCAGTATGTGCCCCACGAGGAGTTGGTGTGAAAGGTAAAGAATTTTTCTTCGGAATATGGTTTCCTCTTGGTGTAAAATCACACTGTACATCAATGGGCTGTGACCAAGTTAAAGATATAGTGTCAAAAACATGTATATCATTAAATCTGTTCGTACTGCTATGAAATCCTCCAAATATCAATATCGACGTCCCATCGACGATAGTGGCGGAGTGTCGCCAACGAGGCAAAGGTTTATCTCCACCACACTCTATTTTTTTCCACACGAAAGCGTCGTTCTGCATCTTCAAACAATATAATTCATTTGTTGGACCTGGAGGAGATTTATGATCAATACCCCCAAAAAGAAATCCGTTGGTGCCAATTATGTTGAAGGAGTGCCCACTTCTTCTATTAGGTATGCTTCCACTCTGAGACGGTTGATCCCAGGACAGGCTCCCTGCGTCTTGAAGCGGAACCCGCCCATCTTCCTGTTTCATTTCTTTTTGTGTCGCCATCGACTAGGAAAAAGAGGTTATTGTATGAATGTGACTAAGATCAACGTACAGATGAAGTGAAATTTTGTTTCTGTAAGGTACACTTTGAGAAATTTAACCATTGCGGCAAAAGATCGAATAGGAATGTGATAATATAAGCGTGGGGGTGGCACCGGGGGTTCATTTCATCACAGGTGGTGATACTTCCTGCTATCGCATGGTCTTGCTACAATGGAGTTTCTGGAAAAAAATATCCGATTATAACGTAAATTATCCTTTTGCCCTGTTCAAAGTATTATTTGCCTATTAATGGCCAAGCTATATGCCGTACCATCTAAAAGTGTTCCCCGAGTGTTCTGCTGTTCATTTTATTATTTTCCCCGTCAAAATATTTGAAAAGAAAAACACAAGGACCTCAGCGAATATACAGTTTTTTTACGCAAGTCCTCTGCTGTTATTACTTGGTGAAGAAACAACGAGGCAATCAAATGTCATATCACAAGTAGTTAAGGGTTTTGGAATTTTAATTGTACACGGAAATTTGAAGCAACGAACATTTTGATTGTTTTTAATTCGAATAAGATGCGAAAGAAGGGTCAATAAACTGTAAATTTCAATTGTACAAATGTAGCAATAAGCAAGACGACAAAAAAATAGAATTATTTACCGGGACAAAGTGTTTTGTTCGTACTTTGACGACTGCTTTTGATTTTATTTTTTATTGACACTAATCCGGTAGCCGCCTTCTATTTAATTAAACGTGTCCGCGGCCCATCAAGGGTCACATCAAACGCAAAAACCGTTTTTTTATAGGACACTACTCCTTTTTAGTGCTTCTCCAAGTACCAGAACAATGGCAGGTAGGAATGAAAGCCACAAACAAAGTTGGCAGGCGCATTTCTAACATAATCACAATAGAAATACTAGTATACAAATCGAGTACAATTATAGATCCATTCAAAACAATGAAATTACCATTCGGGACGCATCGCAGAGGCCTATTTCTAAAATTTACCTAATTGTCGATAGAATGTCGGTAGGAGCCGCTCGTGGGTTCTGCTAAGGCTTCGTACGTACACAGCATGCTTCGCTATGCTGTGTCCAGTCGCCTGATCACACCCACTCAGGCCATTATTATTGATAGGAGTGTGTACTTAATACAACAAAATCTTCTGGCCTGACTGTAGAGTTATCAGCCGCATCGACACAGCACAGCGAAGGATGCTGTGTCGATGTGAAGGCTTAGAATCTCTACCGAGCGGCTCCTCCCATTCTATCGACAGTTAGGTAAATTGTAGAAATAGGCCCCGGCGTCCCGAAGGGCCATATTTTGATGGGATATAATGTTGTACTTAAAAGATCAGTAAGGGCAGTATAAGGTCAGTAAGGTAATTGTATTACCAACTTCATTATTTAAATTGTAATTAGAAAAACACCCACCTGTGTTTTTTTTTTATTGTTTATAATTTTTAATTCTGTTCACTGTAGTAGTCCACAGTGGAATATTATATATAATAAAAAATTACAAATTAACAGCATATTTTTGTCTTTCTACCCCTAGCAATTTAAGGAGAAATGCGGCTCATGAATCAAATCAAATGGCGTCCTGATGTCTGATGGTCCTGTCCTGTGCGATGTTTCTCCGGGCCAGTGGTCCAAAAATTGCAACAAAACAATTCAATTTTTTTATTTAAATTTGTGGTACACAAATGCTATTTAAATGTATTGTATTCTAGCATGATGTACCTTACCTTCAGCATCAACACAGCACTAAAACAGTGAGCTATTTGCAAATGCTCGACTTTTTTCAAGTTTTTTAGTGTAATAAATAAAATTGAAATATTTTGTAGTATTCCTTAATATTCTTCTTCAAGTACAATGATATCCTATCACAATACGACCCTTCGGGACGCCTGGCAGGGGCCTATTTCTATAATTTACCTAATTTTCGATAAAATGGGAGGAGCCAATCGGTAGAAATTCTAAGCCTGCATCATCGACACATTATACTGCCCTATGCTGTGTCGATTCGCCTGCTCACACCCACTCAGGCCATTATTATTGATAGGAATATGTACTTTATACACCAAAATCTTCTGGCCTGACAGTAGAGTTATCAGCCGCATCGACAAAGCACAGCGAAGGATGCTCGATGTGAAAGCTTAGAATCTCTACCGAGCGGGCCCCTCCCATTCTATCGACAATTACGTAAATTATAGAAATAGGCCCCTGTCAGGCGTCCCGAAGGGTCATGTCATTATTTTGATAGGATATGTAATTGTATTAGAAGCATAATTAATATAAGGACAAAAGTTGAAATATTATACCCTAATTTTACACTTAAACACTTGAAAAATGTGGAGCATTTGCAAATAGCTCTCACAAAAGAAAAGTGGAACAAAATCGTGCAAAATGTCCCACAAGAGGATATACTATGCAACCACATTTTGTGAGCTATTTACATAAAGAATCCTGAAATGTGTTCAGTCGATATCGCGTTATATGGATGTTGTGTCCATAGTGGATCACTAGTATCACCATCGTTGATGACAGATGAAGTGATGACGAAGGACGAAGACCAACACCATTTGTAGAATCGATTGCATCCGTTCACTCCCAACACACGCACGAACAGCTCCGTTGACAATAGTATGGAAAACCACGCTAAGAGTCCGAGCCTAACTTATGTAAACTACTCTTAACTTGTTATAACTGTGAAGCCACCGATCTACTCACGTTCTACTTCTTCTTTGTTACATATGCTCCACTTTTCCGTAAACAATTTAGTGTTATAAATAGGGTATTATATTTCAACTTTTGTCCTTAAAATTAATTATCCGAACAGGTAATAAAAATTTCTCTTCTTCTTTCTTCAGGAGTAGTATTATAATTTATTATTACTTATTTCACATTCATGCCTTCATAAATGTAAATGCAAAAGTAATTGTAAAGACAGTTACCAAGCACTCTCAGCATTGCATTTATCTCATGTAGTGAAAGTTGATTTGACACTATAAATATATATATGCCAGTAGCCAAACCCGTCAACAACTCAAAACTTTTAGCCATGTCCACCCCACGCACTTTGATTCCTCGGAAAGTTTAGCTGTGTCCTCAAAACACTTATTATGAAGTGAACCTGCGCCATAGCATTTGTTCTTGCAACATGTGGCAAGAGTGGGATATTCCATGCAAGCATGCAGTGGCAGTGTTAAAATGATGGAATCAGTACCCCTATAAATTTTGTCATGATAATTGGAGACAAGAAAAGTACCAAGAGATGTTTGAAACAATGGGAGAATTGATTATTGTCAAGGAGTCCGGGTAAGAGTTGAACCCAGAGTTGAAACCACCACCACATGGTCCATATAGAACAGTTGTAGACAAAAAAACAGGGAAAGAGAAGACAGTTTGTTTGTGTACAATGTGTGGAAAGAAAAATATCCACAAGCAGCCAGGTCCTGCTCAGCATACAAGAATTAGAAGTAGTACAGATTTACATTAATGTAATAACCAATTAAATACTCCTTTATTTTAAAGAATATATTTTTTTTAGGGGGAGGCCAAGTCAATTTGGGTGATTTAGGCTTTTCTGAGTGCAAACCGTAGTGAAATATATCCCCAACAACAATCATTTTGAAAAACATTGGAGACAAGGGAGAAAATTTTATTTTAATACACAGGGTTATATATAGGTAGAGCATAGAGAATATCTTGGGCGAAATAAGCGTTTGAACGGACAGTTGCCTTTGAAAAACAGTGTTCAAAAGTAGTACGGTATTAATTTTGGAGAGCTTAAAAATCGTGTGATGGCACTGAGAGAGATTCGTCAGTGGTCCTTGGGTCCATCGGCAACTTTTAGATAAGATGGAGCACCAGCAACCCAATATTTATTATTCATCGGCAAGTTCACAGTTTCAACTAGGCCAAAATCGCGATGATTTTGAGGAGATGCCGTTATTGCCCGAACTAGAGGGTTGCTGGTGCTCCATCTTATCTAAAAGTTGCCCATGACAATTAGAAACCGTTTGCAAAAAGAAGTAGGTGCAAACTACAAATATAAGAGACGCTAAAATTATTTTGGTGCAATTATAAGAGTGGCAGTTATTGAATTTGGTTCTATACTGCACTATTTCAACTCGGATTTATGGTCAGTTTCTAACAACATAAGAAATTAAAAATCTTAATATACACACAATATTAGTAAAAATTAATAACATGAGTTACAATATTCTCATTCCTCCTGCTGACTTGATATAAATGGTCAAGTCTGGTGTTGTCTCGAAGTTACAACAAACCAAATGTAGAAAACATTTTGAAGAAGGTAAAAAAAAATGAAATTTTTTGTCGTTACCAAAATTGACTTGGCCTCCCCCTTAATTATATCAATTGTAAGGAATACTACAAACTATTTCAATTTTATTTTTTAAAAAAATTGTTTACAGAAAAGTGGAGCATATGTAAATAGCTCACATTTTGTTGTAGTTTGTTGAGGTAATGTACTACAACAACACTGCTGCTATAATCTGTTCCTTCAATTTTTAAGTCAATTCTTGCCGGTGAAATTTTGGAAGAGAACGAAGACTGTTACAACTAAAATGATACCACAATCCCACCCACCATAACAAATCACTTTCATATTGACATGAGTTCAGGTCTTTCCATCTGGACAATTGTTCGATTTGCCAGTGTAAAAGGCAGGTGATACTACCTATCCCATTGCAATGAAAACACGCAATTTGGTCTTGGGCATTTTAAGCTGTCTTTTTGGTGTTAACCTTTCTCAGACAATCAGAATCCGCAATGTTTCCCTGAAGTATCCACCCCAAAACATGTCGTTTACCATAGAAGTAAGTGCTCTTCGAAACTCCTCCCAAGGCATGATTTATCAGCACAAAAAAGGAAATCATTCTGAATTGCTAAATGCAAGTAATGAACCAGCGAAGAACTTGACCAATATTTCAGATTGTAACATACATTTTATGATAGTAAAACGTAAACAAAGAGAAAGAGATAGAATTCTACCATGGGCTCAAATTGCTGGGAAAGATGTCCCCCCAGGCGAAATCAAAGTTGTTAAAAAAGGGACAATAAAGGCGCATAGGTTCAGGCCAATATTGTTTCATGTTTCAGACATCCCAGAGTCCGAGTGGGGTTATCAACTGTTGGCTGCCCATTGTATTGAAGCGAACGTTACAAGTTTTATTTTACCATCTACATGTGCCTCTAATATTGAAGGGGTGCGGCGACAGGCAACATGGAATTTTGAAATGAATGTTTCGATTCCAGTCTCTTCGCATAGTGCTATGTCTTTCCCAAACTCGATTACGGAAAAAATCCGAAGCTATTTATACATATTTGGCGGTGAAAGCGACGGGGGATATCTTACGAATCCGCAACCGTTCGAAGATATATCGACTTATAAGCCATATGATAAATACTCTAAATCGAGTCGAGAAAATGGAGAAAATCCTTTACGTAACCGTATTGCTTTTGCCTCTGTCCCTCTCGACTTTGGTGATGGAAATTTGTGGTTATTATTCTTAGGGGGGTACAACGAAACTCATGGAATATTGCAAAATATTGACGCTTTTGACTTAAAAGGTAGTCAATGGATTGATTTAAATGATGATTATTTTCGAACAAATCTAGGGCGATACAGTGCCACTGCTTCTTTCTGGGCATCTGGAGAAAACATTTTTATCTACATTATTGGGGGGGTTACAAGCGATGGCTCTGCTTTAAGTGATATTGAAGTAATTAAATTCCCAAAGCACGAAAAGCATTTACATAGAACTCCAGGAAGTGGCTGGAAAAATATTCCTGCGAAAAGTTGCGTTCCACGTGTTTCTTCTGGATCAATTGTTTATAGTAATTTCATGTATTTATTTGGTGGTCAAATGGCACTAAATGGAGAAGTAGAAAGGTGTAGTCTAAAGAATGGATGCGATGTATTACAAAAGCTTAAACCGATGCTGGTTCCCAGACATAGTTTTGCATATGTCTTTTCCAGCGAGTTACATGAAATCTTAATAATAGGTGGCTTTAAGGTTGGCCAGCAATGTTCTCATTCTGAATGTCAGAACGATGTCAACTCCATTACCGGGGCAGTGGAAGGATTTCATATTAAGTCCTTAAGCTGGATAGAGCGACCCCCTCTTCGTTTACCCCGATTTTTGATAAGTGCAGCCGAAATAGCGAAGGGCGATTATCATCGTGAAATATTTGTTGTGGGTGGCATTGGGGGGGCTGGTCCTACCAGAACATCAGTTGTAGAAAGCTTTCAATGCAAAACTGGAAATGCCCGTAAAGACCTTCTAATATTTCAGAATATGTACTTGCTTTCAGCATGTTGGTTGTTCTTATGGTTTATAAAATGAACTATTATCACCTCTATGCTGAGAAAACAATGCCAGCCACTTTTCAAGCACCTGTCAATTGCCCCGAGGAGAAGGACCAACTCTTGTACATTGCAATATCGACAGTGTACGTTATCGTTGTGGTTAGTGGATCAACGCACGCGTCCCTGACATCGCGCTTAGATATCTGGAAAGTACACATACTTTCATATGTATACGCGAACGTATAAAAAATACAGAGCATACCCTGAAAATGGATAATAGTGTTTGTGATTTGTATTTCCAGAATGTGGCCTGAAGATATTATCAGCGAATAAGAGGCATACGCGGCAGTACACGAAAGACCAGGCTCGAGGGATGTTGTATGCCATGGACGGCGCGGGGGTTGGTTATTTATAAAAACACTAATATGCATATCATAGTATGGTTCGTTATTTGTTCTTCATGTAGTATGGTTTTAAAAAACAAGAAAATTGGCTGTTATTTAAGTAATTAAAATTAAGCAATCCAGCATCATACTTGTATTATTTCTGAAGATTGAACGAAAGTGACGTTTTTATGGGGAACACTTTGATATATTAGTAGTGTAGAGCGATTTACAAGTACATAAAGAAGATAGGAAATTCAACTCGAAAATAAAATCTCAAAAAAACAACAGCTAATAGCATCCTTCAATTCAATAATCAACAATTTTTAGGGGAAAACGTGAGAAACCCGTTATATATATAATATATACTTGTATTGTCTCTTAAGATATAAACGAAAGTGACGTTTTTACGGGAAACACTTTGATATCTTAGTAGTGTAGACCTATTTACAAGTACGTAAATAAGATAGGAAACTCAACTCGAAAAAGTTAAACACAAAGTTGCACAAGGTAAATAGCAGGCAAAATAACAAAAATAGGAAGAAAAACGACAATGTTGAGTTTTTTTTTTCTTCACTGTCCAATTAAATGACTTCTACTCTTGTTGTTCATCTAAATTGTAAGTACAATAAATGTTTCTATTTGATGTTAGTTAAACAAACCACTCAAGGTTAATTTGATGTTAACCACTCAGGTGGTTATTTATTTTCTTTCTCTGTCTCCAATTTCTTTTGTTTCTATATTTTGCTCTGTGCATATTGTACAGTTTTGTGTCCAGAGGGGTATGTGTGTGAACTTTTTTTAATAAAAAAACTAGCAGGGA
>JACLAC010021989.1_pt1 | contig 29626 bp, 26 predicted proteins | sample 8027881 | NCBI WGS metagenome assembly JACLAC01 (sample SAMN15725517, study PRJNA655200) | protist metagenome | isolation source: fluorescence activated cell sorting (FACS) single amplified genomes of... | place: Spain: Blaines Bay Microbial Observatory, Mediterranean Sea | collected 2016-01-19 | reverse complement strand
GCTGAGGCGTCGCCGAGTGAGGGGCTGCCCCCGGTGCCGACTTCCAGGACCGGGGGGCGTAGATTCACGCGCGGCGCGTGTTGCTCTTGCAGAGTCGCCAGTACTTCCCGATAACGTCTCTGTTTGGATTGCCCGACGAGATATTCCGTAACCTCCTGTATGGCCTCGTCGATGGGCGTTTTGGCGAAGTGCTTTTTATTCGAATTGTAGACCTCCTGAATCTGCGCTGAATCGGGCTGGGTGGCTTTGGTTTCGACTTCGTCGGCCAAAAACTGTTCGGGGGTCTGGTCTTTGGCCTCGGCGGCCAGCGCGATAAGCTGATCGCCGATCAATTCGTAGAGTCCGGCGCGGAGGATTTCGTAGCGCTCTTGTTCTAGTTGGATAAGCTGGCCTTTGACGTGTTGTTCTAGGGCTTGGTACGTGATGGTTGTTTCACCGATGACGGCAGCAGGCTGGGCGGAGGCCGTGGCGGAAGAGCCGCCGGTTGCCAGCAGGAGCATTAGGGTTTTTAGACCGGATATTAATTTAGGGATGCGCGCCATGAAGGGCACTTACTCCTCTTTATGGTGATAAAGGCGTGTCGGGTATGCTGTTTAAAATAGACAAACCATAATAGCTTGTCGAAGTTGCGGTTGCATACTATGCGTTTCTTGAAATTTAGCAATTGCCCTTATCGGCCTCTATCGGGTAATTTCAAACCTTGGGGAGTGCAGTGCAATGGACATACCATGGCAACAAGAGAAATGATTACTGAGATATTATATGGCTAAAAAAGATAAGGCGTTACGCAATGCGGTTTGCTTCGGCGACGAGGATCTCTATCGGGAGCCGAAGTAAACTCTATGGTGATGGATAAACTGGCGGCGTTGGTGGTAGCTTGGGGGCTATTGTTGCCCTGGGCGTTTATTGGGCTGCGGGTCTTTGCGACGTATGGCTTTTACGATCGGTTGCTGGCCGGTGTGCTCGGAGGGCTGGCGGCGACGGTTTCGTTGGCTTATTTGCTGGCGATGTTCGGTCGATTGGACCTGTACTGGGTGGTGTATGCGGCCGTTTGTGTGGTGACGATTTTTTTGCTGCGCGGTGGATATGCGGTAGAGATCCGCTGGTCTTCGGGGGCCTGGTGGATAACGCTCGTTTTGGCGCTGGTGCTGCTTGCAGAAGCCTGGCCCGTATTCTCGCTGGAGTATCCACTCGGTTGGGACCCGACCTTCCACTTGATTCTGGCGCGTAAGATTTTCGAAAGCAATACGCTTTGTGCCGACTGGCGGCCATTCGAGCCGATACCTGTCAATTATACGCAGGGGCTGCACGTATTTATCGCCTTGGTCTCGCAGTGGACGGGGCAGCCGGTTCATATCACGTTCCAGATTCTCCATCTAGTGTTTCAGCCATTGGCCGGGCTGCTGGTCTTGCGCTTGGCGCTGGCGATTTTTGGTGATTTGCGAGTCGGTGTTTTGGCGCTGCTGGTCTATGAGTTTCTGTGCTCACATGGAAGTTTTTCCAGCTATTATCAATGGGGCGGGCTGCCGACCGAGCTGGGCGCGTTATTTTTTTTGGCCATCATCTGGATGGGATTGACCGACCGGAGTCGCTGGGGCACGGCGTTGGCCGTGTTGTGTTATGGCGGTCTGGTGATGGCGCACCATTTGAGCGGGTTGATCGCGACCTGGGTCTTGGTGTTTTATATCGCGGCTTCTTATATCGGACGGGTGGATGGTGTGTTGCGGGTTTGGGTCTTGCGGTTGTGGCCGCTGACCTTGCTTGTTTACGCTTTTTATATAGGACCCTATGTAGTCGAACACTTCGGTCAGTTGGGCCATACCGACGTGTTGCGCTTTTACGAAGAGGACTTGAAGACCGGTTGGCAGATCGCCACGGATCTTGGGCCGGTTGCGCTGGCTTTGGGGTTGCTTGGGTTTTTGTTGGCCATGCAGCGTGCGGATGATGTGCGCGGTGGTTTTTTGTTGAGCTGGTTTGCGGCCTTGGCCTTGGGTTTTGGCCTGCTGGGGTATGGATATCGCTTTGTGGCCTATTTGATTTTCGACGAGCAGTTTACCGCCTTTACGCCCTCGCGTTTTATGACATTTTTGGCCTATCCACTGGCAATCTATGCGGGCTACGCGCTGGCGAGACTTATTGCGATAGGGGCTCGGCGGTTTTCGCTGCGGGCTGACATGCTGGTTGGTGTGGTGGTCGTGGTTGTTGCGTTGGCGTCGGTTGCGGAGGTGGTGCGGCTGGCGGGGTTGCGCTCGGTCTCGGAGGAGGGAGTGGCTTTGGCGCGGCGGATTGAGGCGGAAGTGCTCGCGGATGGCTTTGTGCTCTACGAGGACCATGTTGTAAACAAGATGCAGCCCTATCCGTGGATTACCTATTTGACGTGGCGGCGTTCGGTCTATACGCCGATCCCGGCTTCGGAAAACAGGCAGTTGCTGCGGCAGATACGCGAGGAGATGTGGCAGTTAAAAATATCCCGTATTTCGCAGTGGGTTGCCAGCGGCGAAGTGCCGATCTACTATGCGTCGGTTAATGCGCAGACGAAGGAAGTGGAGATCAAACGGTTGACGGAGGAGGAGTAATGAATCTGCGGCGAATCTGTTATGCGGCGTTGACGGTAAGTGGGCTGCTTATTCTGTTGGTGCCGTTGTTGCTTGGAGGAGAGCGCTGAGGTGGTGTGCGGTACTCGGTGTTATTCGTCGTGTGCCCGGTATTCGCCGCGTGCGTTCCATCCGGGATATTGCTGTTCTAAGGCGGCGAGCGTCTGGCGGGTGTAGTAGGGGTGTTCGGGTGCGGGGAAGCGGAAGAGCTGCCGGTCGGCGGCTGGTAGTTCGGCGATAAATTCGCGGAAATGCGGGTCTTGTCCGACGTGCGTGTAGTGCGCGACGCCCTCCCAGTAGTGGTCGGCGCGCCCATAGGCGAATTTCCAGATATAGCGCTGGCCGTCGGCGCGCAGGTAATCGCTGGCGGCGTGCCAGGAATAGTTGTGGAAAATGGCCACCGAGCCGCCGGGGGCGACCATTGCTTCGGCTATGGCCGGATCTTGGTGCTGGCCGTCGTCGTCATCGACAAAGAGGGTCGGTGCCTGGTCTTCGTCGACGTCTTCGAGGCAAAACCAGAAATTGAGTTGGCTGTGGTGGTGGTCTGACGCGGTGGGTGGCAGCAGCGAATTATTGCCATTGTCGTTGTGGAATATTTTGTTTTTGCGGCCTGGGTAGGTGACCAGACCCAAGCCGGGGCGGTAGTGGATGTGTTCGGTGTCGAGCCAGCGTTGGGCAAAGGCAATGGCGTCGCGATCGATGATGGCATGGTTGAGGCATTGCTCGGGATAGGGGAAGTAGCAGGCATCGGTAAGCGCGTTGGGCGGGTCGGCTTTTATTTGGTCCCAAGGTTTTAGAATACGGCGTAGGGCGGCGGCCATTTCCGTGCGTCGGGCTTCGGGCAGATAGTTGTGCACGATGGCGTAGCCGCGTGTTGAGAGCGCGGCGAATATTTCGTCGGTTAGTCTTTGTTGTTTTTGCATGGTGGGCTAAAGTTAGCTACAGTGGAGGTGTGGTTCAAGCGGTCACTGCTTGTAGGCGACGACTACCGGTTGCAAGAATCCGGTTTGCTCGGGCGGCAACCAGGTGCTATCCGCAAAGCGAGACCATTCTAACCCCGATGTGAGTTTGCCGCGCCTGATGTACGGTCGTGATCCACAAAATCATCATAGAAATGTTGGGTATTGCTCATTGGTGCTCAAGCTCTTTATGTCGTCTAACGCATTTTCGGTGAAAATACGTTCGTCCAAATAGGTAACTATCCGCCATAAACGAGGTTGTTTGCCATTATATGCAGCACAACAGACCCCCAGTTGACCTTGGCAAGGCTTTCGTTCGGTGTGTGGCTATTGGTTAGGCGATGTATCGTTGGCTGCCGACGGCTAGGGTGATAAGCAGGACCGTGATCAGCGCGAGACCGACGAGAGTGATACTCAGCGTCTTGCCAATAAAAAAATAGATCCCTAAGCCCATCAGCACGATCACCACGCCGATCATAAAGAGCAGCAGTCCGACCCAGTGAGCTAGGTCGTTCTTGTTGGTGATGCGGTCCGGGTCGCTGCCCGCGATCAGGCCGACGTATTTTTTGACGCCGATCAAATAGGCGATGATATAGAGCGGTAGGGCGGAGAGCAGCATGACGAGGAAGATGAATGTGCCTGGATCCATCACAGTGTCCTTATTGTAAATATTTACGCACTGCCCAAGACCGCCAAGGCTTCTACCTCAACGAGCATGCCGGGCAATACTAGGTCGGCGACGGTGACGGTGGAACTAGCGGGGATATTGTTGGGGAAGGCTTCGGCGCGGGCGGCGGAGTATTCTGCGTAGCGATTGGTATCGGTGATAAAACAGGTAATTTTGACCACGTCGTCCATGGTCGCGCCGGCCTCGGCGAGTACGGCGCGAATATTGGCGAAGACCTGACGCGACTGCGCGGCCATATCATCGCCGACGATAGTACCTTCCGGGTTGAGCGGGCCCTGGCCGGAGACGTGTATGGTGTCGCCTACCTGGACGGCTTGCGAGATGCGGAAATTCTCGGCCCAGGGCCAGTCGGGGTTGTGCGCTTTGCGGTCGGGCATGGCGGGGCTCCTGTTTTGCGTGGGTACTAGGCGTCGGCGAGGGCTGAAGACATCGTCGTCATTGATCAGGCTCTGGAGTCGCTCGACACTATTTTTCCCTCTTCTACAGTGTGGCGCCTTCGCATCTTGTCGACGCCCCCAATCGGCCCAAGAGGGCGAGTTGGTGAGCAGAGATCAGATGGCCTACGGCGTGGCGTAGATAGTGGCGGTGGCACTGTCGATTTTTATGGTGGTTCTCCGATGGTTCGTTGAAGGGATTTAAGGCCTGTCCTATGCCTTTTTGCTCAATAGCTCGTTGAGGTGGTTGGCGAATTCGTTGCGGTCGCTCTGGCTCAAGGCCGGTGGCCCGCCGGTCTCGACACCGCCGGTGCGCAGAGTATCCATAAAGTCCCTTATATTCAGTCGCGCGCCGATATTCTCCTCGGTGTAAAGCTCGCCGCGCGGGTCGAGGGCCAAGCCGCCCTTGCCGATGACTTCCGCCGCCAGGGGGATATCGGCGGTGACGACGAGATCGCCGGGACTAAGTCTTTTGACGATCTCGTTGTCGGCGACGTCGAAACCGTAGTCGACCTGCAGCATCGCGATATGGTCCGAGCGCGGGATGCGCAACGCTTTGTTGGCGACCAGCGTTACCAGTACGCCAGTGCGGTCCGCCGCTCGGTAAAGAATTTCCTTTATAACTACCGGACACGCGTCTGCATCGACCCAGATTTTCATCGTTCATTGCATTTCAGTAAAGAGGCGGTACCCGTCATCCGATATCCGTTTTATTGTCTGTCGACCAGCGCGATAATTTTTGTCTTGTGGTTTTCCTGTGGGTAATCTACGGGTCTTTTGCCCATTTTGTCCATGATCTCGCCATTCGCCCCGTGCGCGAGCAAAAGCGTACAGACCATCGTGTTGTTATTGCGGTCCGCAGCTAGATGCAGGGGAGTGCGGCCGTCCTTGGTGCGGGCGTGCACGGAAGCACCGGCATTTAATCGCCAGTTTACAGTCTGTATTTCTTCGTGGTGGCTGTAGAGGTGCAGGCACGTTCTGTTCTGTTCGTCGATCACCGCATCGACTAGGCCGCCGGATTTGATTAACGCGTCGGCGATGGAGTTTTCCGGGTTGCGTCTGTTCTTACAATGACGTAGTGCCGACCGCAGTACTTGTTGTTGGGTGGGGTTTGCGCCCCCTTGTAGCAGAGCATGCACGACGGCGACTGTGCCTGCACTCTGACAGCAGGCGACCAGTGGCGTGATGGCTATGCCAATATCCACTTCGGCATTCGGCTCGGCTGCGGCGTGCAATAGCCTGTCGATAATGGCCAACTGTTGTTTGTGATGCGTTGTTGTAGCGTGGCCTAACGCCGATCCGGCGCAATAGTGCAACCCGGTTCTTCCGGTGTTGTCGATTGCCGTGGCCTGGCACGAGTCACCTAGGGCGTTCTCGACTGCGGTCAAATTCAATATCGCGGCGGCGCTGAAGAAGTCGACCCTTGCGCCATGATCAACCAGTGCGTTGACCAACGCGGGCTGCCCTGCGCTCGCGGCGAGGCAGAGCATGCTTTCTCCCTCGCTACCGCGGGCATTCGGATCGGCACCTTGCTCTATGAGCTAGCGGGTGACCTCGGAGTGCGCTGTTGTTTTGGGAAAAGAAATATAGGGCGTTACGCAAGTTTTCAGCAATGAGTTGAAAGAGCGGGTGGCGGTCTGCTCGACGAGGTTTCGCAGGTTTTGCAGGTCGCCTTTTTTTACCAGTGTTTTCAAACGAGAGCTGTCGCCGGCGGGCCCTTTTTTTGTTTCGGCGCTTCCCGTTTATACAAGGGCGGCAACTGGCAGCGCAACCAGTTTTCGAGCTTGCGCGTTGATGAAAATAGCTCGTCGGTTTTTTCTCCGCAGGTCGCACACGTTAACCATTCTAGGCATTCCAGGGTCGTTTCGCTCATGCGCGTTCCTGTGCGATGCTCTGTAGCATGATTTCTGCGATTTGTTCGACGACTGGACCTTTTGCCGATTTGGCGGCGCTTAGTGGGGTCTTGCCTTTGCGCGCGGCGCGCAGCGGGTCGGCGCCGGCTTTGAGCAGCAGGTGTGTGGCGGTTTTTCTGTTCTCGTCGTTCTTGATTGTCGAATGCACCACTTCGAACAACGGGGTCTCTCCGTTGGTGTCTGCAATGTCAGCGCAAGCACCATGGTCCAACAAAATACCTATCGTCTTGACAAAGCCCGCTTTTACCGCCCGATGCAGCGCCGTTTTGCCTTTGTTGTCTTGAAAGTCTATGTCGGCGCCGAGGCCGAGAAGCCGCTTTACTTCGGCGGGGTGTCCGCCTCGGTCTCCCCGACACAGGTATACGAGTTCTGCGCTGTAGGTATCCGTGTCCGGCGTTTTTGCGCCATAGGAGGAGGCAAGTGCGAAGAGTTCGCCTGCGTCCGGGGGGATTGGCGGTAGTTTGCCGGGGTCTGCGCCATGTTCGAGCAAGAGGCGAATCTTGTCGAGATCGTTGTTGGCGGCGATAAAGAAATCGTCTTCATAGCCTTTGATTTTTGCGCCTTGGCTGATTAGGTATTCAACGGTTTCGGCGTCGCCGCCGCGCAGCGCGTAACACAGGGGCGTGGCCCAAGGCGCGGGCGCGAGGTAGAAGTCCAAACCGCTTTCTGCCATGGCACCCATCGTGTGTTGTGGGTGGCCTTGATGTAGTGATCCGGGCTGCCGTTTCAGCCAGTCTTCGGCACCTTGCCTGTCGCCGAGGAAGGCCATGGTGTGCAGGTCGGTCTTGGCGCCTTGTGCGAGCAGGAAATCGGCGACGTCGTCGCGCTTTTTATAGCGGGCGATGCAATAACAGCTGACTTCGACAAAGTAGGGGGTGTAGTGCGTACCGCAGGCATTGATGTCGGCGCCGCGTGCGGCGAGGTATTCGACCATCGCGAGCTTGCCGCGATGCGCTGCCTCCCACAACATGGTCCGGCCGTGTGAGCCGGCGTGGTGTAACCACTGGGGCCGCGCGTTGAGGATCGAATTGACGGCCATTAGGTCACCGCGTGCGGCAGCGGCGGTGGCGACCTTTAGGAAGTCGCTGGCCTTGCCCGGGAATTTAATGTCTACCATGGGCTTCTGCGCTAATTGCGCCTTTTTATTGGTTCTTTTTTTCGCGTCAATACGGTTATCCGTCTTTATCGCGGCCCACGGCGGTTTCTCCGTCGTTTTTGGCTGCGGTAATGAGTGGTCTGAGGAAAATATCCGTTGAACTTTTTTCACCGACCGCCAAAGGTGTACTTAGAAGTTTAATCTACATAATAGAAAATGGTATCGAAGGCAATACGAAGCGAGCATTGGGGTGCTACAGGTGATAATAGTCGGCGCTACACCGAGCCGCCAAGGCGATGTCTTGGCGGCTCGTAAGCCCTATGAGTTCAACGCTCGCCCGGCTCTTTTCCGCCGCGCGATTTTAACACGAGATCGATCTCATAGTCGAGAGGTATCGAGCCGACTGAAAATTTGGCGTTGACGTTCGCACCGTAGACTCTCATACTCATTGCGAACCTACCAGTTCGTATATGACCCGTCGTGCCGGTGCAAATGCGGCGCCTCCCAAAACTTAAACGCCTGCTCCTTCGCCAACTCTTCGTTGAATTCTACACCCAAGCCTGGCCCTTCCGGCACCTTCAACATCGACCCTTCCAGCTCGCACTGCACCGGGAACAAATCTTCGTCGAGAAACGTGACGTCTTCCGTCGGCGTCACCCGGTGTTCGAGCCAGGAAAAGTTGGGCACCGCCGCCGCCAGATGCACCGAAGCCGCCGTACAGATCGGCCCTAATGGATTGTGCGGCATCAGGTCGATATAGTGCGTCTCGGCCAAGCTAGCGACCTTCATCGACTCGGTCAAGCCGCCGACATTGCATACGTCAAGGCGAGCAAATTGCGTGATGCCTCGTTCGAGATAGGGCTGGAACTGCCACTTGCTGGCGAACTCCTCGCCAATAGCGAAGGGCACGTCCGTCATCGTGCGCAGGGACTCGTAGGCCTCGGGGCATTCATCGCGGATCGGCTCCTCCAAAAAGTCCAGTGTGCCCGGCGGCATCTTCTGGCAGAACGACGCGGTCTCGGCCACCGTCAGCCGGTGGTGGTAATCGATGCCCAACACCGGATCGGGCCCCAACTCCTGCCGCAACTCGGTCAACCAAGAAGCCGTAATGCCGATGGTTTCGCGCGGCTCGAAGAGTAGCTCGTCATCGTTTTTTTTTCGTTGCGCGAAACCGGTGCGGATCACATTCCAGCCCTTTTCCAAGAGCAGCTTGCTATTGGCGACCAGCGTTTCCAAGTCGGGCGCGCCCGTCGTCGCGAAGCAGGGTACCAGCTCGCGCTGCTTGCCGCCCAATAGCTGATAGACTGGCACGCCGAGCGCTTTACCCACCACATCGTGCAAGGCGACATCGATCGCCGAAATCGCCGCCGTCAGCACCCGTCCGCCTTCGAAGTATTGGCTGCGGTACATCTCTTGCCACAGCCGGCCGATCTCGCGTGGGTCACGGCCGATAAGCCACTCCCGATAGTGCATTACCGCCCCGGCCACCGCCTGTTCTCGCCCCGACAAACCCGACTCGCCCCAACCGTAGATACCCTCATTGGTCTCGATCTTGACGATGAGCTGGTTGCGGGTACCGACCCAGGTTGGATACACTTTGACATCACTGATTTTCATAGCATTGATCTCCCCCAAAGCCATTGCTCATAACCAGTACAAAACGGGACTGAACAAGGCAGAATATAGAATCTACAGAAAGATTTTCAGTCATTTGCAGTCATCTTACAGGCACGCGAAAACTACGAGGCGGTTGGCGCCAACAGCGCGACCAGCGCTTCGTAAATCCCCGGCGCGGCCACCACCAGGTCTTTGCCGTACAATTCTTCCGGCATATCGCCCTCCACCGGTCCCAGATGCCCGACGCGCGCGCCCGCCTCCCGCGCGATAAAGGCCGCCGCCGCCAAATCCCAGGGTTTTATCGCCTCGCAGAAACCGTCGAGCCGCCCCATCGCCACCCAACAAAGATCCGACGCGGCCGACCCGACCCGGCGGATATCACGGCAGTGCCCCAACACCAGACGCAAACGCTCGAGCAAAGCGACGCGTGCGTCGGCATCGTAGGGAAAACCAGTACCGATCAAAGCGCGCGCCAACTGGTCGCACTCACTGGCGCGAATCGGCCGACCGTTCAGACGGGCGCCTTGGCCACGCAGCGCGGTAAAGGTCTCGTCAAAAAATGGGCAACACACCACCCCGGCGTGCACCCGCCCTCCTTCGGCATAGGCGATTGACACGGCTACCTGGTGCATGTTATAGGCGTAATTGACTGTGCCGTCGATCGGGTCGACGATCCACAGCGGACCGTTCAAGGCTTCGGGATCGCTGAGGTCGGGTGAAGATTCTTCCGATAAGATGCTGTGTTCGGGAAAAGCTTTTTCAATCTCCCCACGGATCAATTCGTCCGCTTGCAAATCAGCCGAAGTCAATAATTCGTTGCCGTCCTTATAACTCAAATCCAGCGTCTGCCCCTTGCGCTCGGCGGCGATCAACACGCCGGCACGGCGCGCCAAGTCTTGGGCAAATTCAAGCATATCGGCCATTAAGCGTGTACCCCCAATTCCATCGGATACGGCGACAGATTCTCTAAGCCGTCCTCGGTGATCAAATACATATTCTCCAGACGTACGCCGGCCCGCGCCTCGGGTATATAGGCGCCCGGCTCGACCGAAACCACATTGCCGACGCGCAGCCTTCCACCGCGTTCTTTGTTGAGGTCGGGCATCTGATGCGCCCGCAACCCGACATTGTGCCCGGCGTGGTGGACCAACCCGACGTCGGCCAGCTTCGGATGTTCGCGGATATAGGCGTCCATCGCTATCGCGCACTCGCTGCCGTCTTTGCCGGGTTGTAGATACTCGCCGACCTGGTTGTGGAACCCCTTGATATGCTCGAAGACCGACTGCTGCACTTGGCTCGGCTCGCCCACTGCGAAGGTCCGGCATAAATCCGCCCAGTAATTGCGATAAACTGACCAGGCGTCTATTACATATAGCTCACCGGCCTCAATCTTGCGGTCCCGGGCGAAACCGCCCATCTCGCCGCATTGGTAATCGCCGTCGTGGAAAACCTTTTCACCCGCCGCCAGATGCGCACCCCTTTGCGCCGCCGCCAATACCTCAAGCTCATTGACGCCGGGAGCCATTGCCTCTTCCGCCGCCGCATAGGCCGCCAGATCCACTTGTACCACCTCGCGCAATAGGTCAATCTCATCGGGGTCCTTGACCTCCTGCAAATCGGCGAGCACTGGGTCTATAACTATCCATTCTGGCGCTTGCCTGATGCCCTGCTCGATTGCCACCGCCAATCTTCGAGGCAAAGACTCGCCTTGCCAACCTAAGCGCCCCGCCTTGAGCCCCCTAGCCTGCAATGTTTCGACGATCAGCCCGCTCGCCACCTCGCGCAGATTGGGCGTGACCGTACCGCCGATACTGGGCGCGAAGGTAACACACTCGTCAACACACGGCTCGCCCTGGTCGGTATGCGCGACTAACAACGACCAACCGTCCGCGCCGAGCCAAAGCAGCACCGGCGGACCAGGAAACTCCTCGGGGATGATCACCCCGGTGAAATAGTAGATCTCTTTCGGGTGGTTGATAATTGCCGCGTCGATATTGGCTTCGGACAATCTTGCGACCAGGCGCGCTTGCCGCGCCCTGCATCCTTCCTTGCTTAGCATATCTATCTCCTGTAGCTAATCTGCTTTTTCGACGATGGCCGACATTGAGCCCTTACTGCGCACCAGCCGCTGGTCTGCACCCCAGTTCTGGATCTGGCTGCGTTTGTGTTCTGCCTGTTCTTTGTTGGTGGTAAAAACGATCGCGCGTCCCCGTTGGTCTACCTCGCGGGCCATCTTCCAAGACATTTCCTGGCCATGGCGAAAGAGGCGCATTAGCATCTCTACGACATATTCGTAGGTGTGCTCCTCGTCGTCGAGTAGCACCACGTGATAGCGCGGAACCAGCTCGGCCAGCTTCTTGCCGTCGACCTGGTGATCGCGCTCTACGCGTTCTCTGGGAGGGGTGGTGGTTTCCATAATTTGGCGGCGCGGGTTTGCCACTGGTCTACGCCATCAAACATATTAATGCATTGCGTTTCCCGTGGAAAGGATCGTGCAGAAAATATCGTACTCCCCAGCATGAACTATACAATCATCTATCCGGGCCAAGCCATATATTGCTCTTGATAAGTCGTTTCCCCTGCCGACTGGATAACAATACCGCCATGTCACCTGCGAATGAATCCAGAACCCTAATCTGCCGCATTGACAGCCGTGACGCCGTTCTTCACATCAAAGGCTGCTAGGGCAGATTCGCCCAGGAAGACAGTGCGCTTCAACAAACTGTTTCGTCGGGGCTCGGCCGCCCCTTGGCGGGCTTCGCTTATCCTGGAATTGCGCCGCGATACACGCTGGATGGAGCCGCATTAGCCCGTGCTCTTGCTAGACCATATGATCGCACACTCCTATGCAACGACTGGCATCTGTTCCTGGTATAAAAAAGCGCAAATTGATGGGCAATGGTACGAAACCGAACAAGCCGTAACGCAATTCAACCTATTTACGACGCCTTCCACATATAGGCCGCGGCACCTGCCCTTGCTGTTCTAATCAGGCCCCTTTAGCCCCAAGGCCGCTAGCAGAATGAAAGCGAAGTATCCCACCCGGCCCAGAACTCGACGCGCGCGCGGCTGATTCCGCCTGGTCGAAGAAGCCTAGGGCCAGAAGCCCAAGCCGGGTGCCGGTGTCCGTGCCGTATCGGCGGCAGGTTTTGGACCATCGACACCACCGCCTGCTTTGCAGCAGCAGGCCATCCTCGGCGCAGGGCTCACGCTGCCGCTAGCGGTGTTAGGCTACGAAGGCGGCACGGCGCTGATTTGCCTCAGCGGCCTAAGAATGCGCAGCCTGCGCGCCGGAATCACACATCACACAAAACCCCAACAGAGCATAAACAAAGACCCCGCCCGCACAGATACCGGTGGGGTCTTTATTTTTTATGTAACTATAACCGAGCGGAAACCACTAAAGTCTCCGAGTTCGGGCCGTGGATTGCGACGCAGAGTATTTTTCGGAGTTGTTGGGCGGTACAAAGGCCAGGTAATGCGTGGGCCGTGGCCGCGATGGCGGCCCAAAGGACAACGGCCCGAAAGACTAAAAATACCCGGAGACTTAACTTCAGCGACTAATCCCCCTGTCGCCGATAACCCTCCATTCTCGCCTTCAACTTCGCACTCTCTAACACCTCACGATTGATCACCGATGCCGGTTCTTCCCCCCGCCGTACTTTCAATGCCGCCTCGACACACAACTCGCTGCAAAGACGGATCATTTCATCGGTATAACCGAGCGCATGCGGCGTCAAATTCGCATTGTGCAGTTTGAGCAAAGGATCATCTGCCGCGATCGGCTCGGGATCATAGGCGTCGAGACCGCAACCGGCGATCTCCCCGCCCGCTAGCGCGCGCGCCAAAGCTGCCTGGTCGATAATCGCACCGCGCGCGACATTGATCAGATAGGCCGTATTTTTCATCCGGTGCAACGCACCCTCATCGATCAAATGACGCGTCTCGTCGGTGAGCAAACACAGCAAAACGATAACATCAGACTGGGCGAGCAGCGTCTCAAAATCGACTCGTTCAATATCGAAGCTAGCGGCTGCGTTCTCATTGAGATAGGGGTCATAAACCAGATGGTGCATATCAAAAGGTTCCGCGAGCCGGTAGAGATCCTGGCCGATATTGCCGAAGCCGACATAGCCGATCGCCCGCCCGGCCAACCCCATGCCGATATGTTCGGCGGCAGCAGCCTCATGCCAACGCCCTTCGTATAAGCACTGGCGTTTAAATAAGTACTTCGTGCTCAAAGCCAGCATATGCGCCATCGCCGCCGTCGACATCGCTCGGCGTATACCGGCGGGCGTGGTCGCGACGATAACACCCGCCTCGCAGCAACCGTCGAGATCTACCCGGTCGTAACCGGCACCAAAACGGGCGACCAGGCTAAGACGCTGCAAACCAACGGTGCTCTCACGACTAACCCGCAATCCTCCGGCCAACACCGCATCGAACACGTCGAGTTCGGCCGGGGACACCGGATCTTCCCCGTGCTCGAAGCGTACGACCTCGACTCCCGGTTCCTGTTCCAATGCCTCGCGCGCGCTATCAACTGCCATAATTTTATCGAACATATCGCCGGTAATCCCAACGCGATAAGAAGGACTTTGTGTCATCTCGACCCTTTCCATGATTCCATACTAATACGGATAATAGTTTGATCGCGGCAGCAAAAAGACTAGTTGCTCTTCGGCGATTTTGCAAATCTCAGCATGCTCAACTCGCCGTGACGATCCGCCGGCCCGGGGTCGGACTGGCACAGACCCAAATCGCGGCCATCGGCTCATCGGTCTCGTTACGAATGCTATAAACCTGCCCCCGCGGCAATAACAACGTCGTGTGCTCGGCCAACGCGTGGTGGCGGCCTTCGACGATACAAGTGGCCGCGCCTTCAACAATCGCAATCGACGCGTCACAGTCGTAAGCTTGCGCCGGTTGCTGCCCCCCGGAGGCGAACAGCGCCCACCCCGCGCTCATCTCGATACTCGGCACCAACTCGCCATTGAAAAAATCGATGCAAGTCGTCAGCGAACCGCTCTCATAACGCGCCGCGCCGCGATGCCTTGTAAGACGCTCGGCGCCCTCCTGACCCTTAGCGTCAGCGGACATTCGTCGGCGCGAGAAAAACTGTTCAACCTGGGTCCTGCTCGGATCGATCGTGGGAATCGCGGCGTGAAAGACGGCTGGCTGGCTCACCGAGGAATTAAACGCGGCATGCGCCAGACCGCTGGGGATGCTCAAGTTATCGTACCGCTCCAGCGCATACATCCGCCCTTCGACCTCAACGATTGCCTCACCGCTTAATAACGTTAGCGCCTCGGCATATGGGTGGTGGTGATAGGGCAACTGCGCCCCGGGCGCGAAAGTAGAAAAACCCGTCGTCAGTTGCTGTGCTGGATTGCGGCACGGGGTTTCAAATACCAAACCGGGTATGATTTCCGTCTTATTGCCAGAGCCGATCGGGCTAACGGCCTCGGAGACCTGCCCAACGCCTTGCGGAGAAAAACTGGGGCTGATCTGCCGATCTCTGCCCACATGTTCAAGTGCCCCGCGCAAGCTGCGCAACAACAACCCGCCGTCCAAACCGAGTGCCAACATGCGAAACCCCTGTTCCAGGCGCTGGTCTAGGTTCTCGTTACTCGTCGCCACCACTCCGCAATTTTTGCCGGCCGTGCGGATCGCATCCTTGGCCTCGGCGATCATCTCAGCCACACCGGGCCCTTCCCACTCACCCGGATAACCCGCCGTAGACGAATAATCCGCCGGACCGAAAAAGAAAATCTCCACACCGTCGACGTCTAAAAGCTGTGCGATATTCTGCCCGCCTTTCACCGACTCGATAATCGGCACCACCAGCACGTGCTCGTCGGCCTCTTCGACATGCTCGACAAAACACTGCCCCCAGCAGGTCGCGCGCTCGGCTCCGATACCGCGCAGACCGTCGGGCGGGTAATGCGCAAAGGCTACAGCGTCGCGCAATTGCTCGACCTCCTCCATCCACGGCACCACCACCCCGTCGGCGCCAATATCCAAGACGCGTTTGACCAGACCGACATTGACCTCGGCGATCCGTACTAGCACCACCGTATCACTGCGCACTGTCGCGCGAATATGCTCGAGAATATCGCGCCAGTCCAAATGGCCGTGCTCGGCGTCGACGACGATCCAGTCGAGCCCCAGGGCGACACCCATTTCGGTGGTACTGGCCGATTCTAGTGTAACCCATAACCCATAAACGGGTTCGTCGGCCGCCAGCTTCTGGCGGAGTTTGCGTATGGCCGGGCTTTTCATGGTCGCCTCCAACGAGAGAAAAAGGGAATCTATTACATTGCGGCGCTGCGAGCGAGGGGTGAGATATAAGTTATATAGAGCTAAATACTCGCCTGGTATTAAAACAACAAATACTTCGCAACGCTGGCCTACTCACAGAAAACAGCGAGTTAATCAACGAGTTGTCAAAATAGGAATCTGACCTGGCCTTGTCTGGCGAGTTGAGTTTTGGCAATCACACAATAAGCCTTCATCACCCTTTCCTAACGTCAAGTTTTGTCCTATAGCTCTTGCAACAACCCAGCCGCTTCCTCTAGCCGCAGCGAAACAATATAACGAGACACCAGGTCCAACTTCTCCTGCATCACCTCGTCCGTACTGTGCCGCTTCCTGGCCTGGTAGAGCGCATAAACCAGTTCCAGATCCGCCTCGGTAAAGTCGACCCCCGTAAACTTCTGTACTTGCACCAAAAACGAAAAACCGAATTCCCGCGTTGGCTCGATCATCGTGCCCTCACCGAAATCGTTCCAGGTGACCAACTGTACAAACGGTAAACCCGACTGACCCGCCCGTTCTAAGGTCGCGGCGAAGGTCGCACCTTCTTCATGGTCAATCGACCAACCTAAGCCATCGCCCCAACCACCCTCGCGGTAGTAGTCTCTGAAACCGGGATAGACCGCCGCCATCGCCGTCTGTGATTCCGGCACTCTGTCGCGATAGAACGCGTCTAAAATGTCCAAATGCCCCTCACCGACCCAAGCAAACTCGCCCGCCGCCCAATCTCCTGCATCCATCGCCTGGCGCCAAAGCGGCAAAAAGTGTGGCAGCGGGTCGATCTCTGCAAAGATTTGAGCCCATTCGCCCGGCGTCTCAAAAAACCTCGGCCCGAAAGCCAAGAGCAGCGGCGCGCCACCTATGCGGATATACCGGTCGTGGGGAAAATATGCGCTTTGCATATAGCGCAGGTCGGCCTTCGCCGCCGCCAACTCGCTATCTGCCACCTGCGCCTTGGCCACGTGCTCTGTGGTAAAATCCTCGTAGACGATCGCGAAATCGAGGCCGACCTCTGGCAAGTATTCTACCAGCGCTTCGGCATTGCGCTTGTTCGCGCGATAATCATAGACATCGTGTGTGCCATACCAGTCGATAAGCATTCCGTCGATACCCGTCAGTTTCATCAACAACAGATGGTATTCGATCAGATCTGGGTCGCTGGAACTATAGGGTCCTATCAATGGATAGAAATGCGCCGCAATTTGCCGTTTGCCATCGGCGTCGACCGCGTCCGGATCGACGGTGGTCATCGTCCAGTGCATGCCCCACTGGCCATTGGCCGAATTTTCAAACCACGGCATATAGTGCGCGTAGACCTTGGCTGGATTTGTCTTGAGCACGGCGACAGGCCCGGAATCAATCTGCGGTGAAACAGGCCGACCGCCGCTCTTGGCGCAACCTAACCACAGCAAAAACCCACAGCACATAACGAGCTTTGATCTCATTGCATCCCGCAATCCAGCCTATTGACCATTGTTGCTCTCCTTTGCCCCTTGTCCTATTTTGATCGGCAATGCCATCCCTAATTGTACCCAACTTCGTCGGACAAATGCAATGGACCGTCCAAATATCGTCTTCATAATGCCGGACCAACTGCGCCACGATTTTCTCTCGTGTTATGGCGCCGACTTTATCGAGACCCCGAATATCGACGCGCTTGGCCAACAGGGTATCTGCTATAACCAGGCCTATTCCGAACACCCTGTATGCGTGCCGGCACGCGCTTCTCTCTTAACTGGCATGAACGCCATTAAAAATGGCGTGCTCAGCAATGGCCAGTATTTGCGCGACGATTACCAAAACTGCGGCCTACAAACCTGGCCCGAACTGCTCGGCGAGCAAGGTTATTACACCGTCGGCACCGGCAAGATGCACTTCTTCCCATGGGAAAAACGCTTTGGCTTCGACCAGCGGATCATCGCCGAGGACAAGTTGTGGGGTTTTATTGAAGACGACTACTACCACTATCTCAACGCCGCCGGTTACTCTAAGACCGCCTTCGCTGATCTGCCCGAATACCACCAAAACCACATGGCCTGCATCAGCCCATTGCCGTGGGAATACACCTGTGACCACTTTGTCGGCCGCGAGTCGACGCGCTGGATCGAAGAATACGAGGGCGAGGCGCCCTTCGCGATGATGATCGGTTTCCCCGGGCCGCACTCGCCCTACGACCCCGCACCCGAATACGCTCAGTTTAACCTGCAAGATATGCCCGAACCCATCGGTGCCGAGCCCGACGATACAAAGCTAATGCGCACCGCTAGCCGCACGCGCTCCACCCCGTCGCGCAAAGCCTGGTACGCCGTGCAAAACGACGAGCCGCCCACGCGCGAAACCTACCTTTTGCAACGCGCCTATTACGCCGGCCTAATAGCACAAATCGACCTTGAAGTCGGGCGTATCGTCGAAGCATTGGCAAAAAAAGGCGTGCTCGACAATACCGTGATCATCTTTTCCTCCGACCACGGCGACTACCTCGGTGACCACGGGCTTTCGGGCAAGGGTTCCTACTACGAGAGCGCCTGCCACGTACCGATGTTAGTCCGCCATCCCGCACTCTCCAGCGCGAGCATCTCCGAAGACCTGGTCACGCTCACCGACATCACTGCAACAATAGTCGGTCTCTCCGGCCGGCCCATACCTTCGTATATGGATGCCCGGCCTTTGCCGGGTTTGGGATTAGACGAAGAAAAGCGCGAATATATATTCGGCGCGCTACAAAAGGGCTGGATGCTCTACGACGGCGAGTGGAAACTCTGCAAGTACCCCAGCGGCGCACATCTGTTCAACTTGCACGAAGACCCTTGCGAGAGCCACAACCGCGCCCGCGACGCAAGCTGCGCCGATATCTTCCGCCGTCTCGACGCACAGCTCACGCACGAGGTCATGCGCTCGACCAACGAGGCGAGCTTTGCCGGCTGTATTTCGCCCACCAGTAATTCTAGCAGCCGCACGTTTGGGCGCCCCGGCCACGGCCGCACCTATCCAACGCCGTGGCATGAAACGTATTCCGATTAAAAAAGACAAACTATGATTCCCCTGATCAGCACCCTCTGCAAAGGCCCACTCGACATAGCGCAACTTCCTCGCTTCTGGTGGAAAAACCTGCTGCACCAAGCCGACCAACTCAATGCGGACTACCCGCACAATAGCGGTGCCCTGGACCAATGGGTCGTCGATATCCTCGGCCTCGACATGGACCAGACCCAAGTCTATCTCTGGAACGAAAAACCAGATTACCTGCAATTCGAGAATTGGATCCAAGCGCATGGCACCATCGACCGACCGACCATTGAGCGCTGGAATAAAGCCCTAGTGACCCGCACGCACACTAAGCCCAACAAAATTGACGAGACCTACGCCGATATCGGCTACGAAAAAAACGACAGCACCGAAGTCGGCGCGGTCCTGCTCAATTGCTTACAGGATTGGCAGCTCTATTATCATAACGACCTCAACGGCTCCGGCTTTTCCACCCCCTTCCCGCCCCTGCTTAGCAGTACTGACCTCGGCCCCTTAGGTGTCTGCCAGTTGGCACGGACTTGGCTGAAAACCTGCCTGCGGTCCAACGATCTGCTGCACCCTGACTACCCCGATTGCGCCGACGGCAGTCTCGACCAGCGCTGCATCAACACCCTGCAACTCGACCAAGACGAGACGCTCGCCTATCTGCGCGACAATTTGCCGACCTATCTCGAATTCGAAGCGTGGGTGCGCGAAAAGGCGAGCATCGATACCGAGGCCATCGCAGAGTTCAACGAACGCCTGACGAGTCGCGAACACATTCCCGCCAAGCTCGAAGATATCCACGGCACCTTGCACCGTCCCAACGACGGCACCTGGACCTCAGGCGTGCTACTCAATCATTTGGAAGATTGGAAATACGCCCATACGACATTGCTGGACGCAAGCTGAAGATCTGCATTCGGTTGCTTGTGCGTCAGGCATCAAATCAGTGGCAAAGGATGGCATACTATCCGCCTTATTATCGACCGTGTCCTGCACCAAGCCGTACGCGACGACCTCGACATGCTGCAGGCCATCTAGTATAGGGCGCTCCTCTACCAAGCGCTGGCTCCCGTAGCAGCTACAGCAGAACCGCCCCCTTTTTTATCGCCCAAAGAATCGCGTTACTGCGCACTACTTCGCCCTGCGAGGGAGATCTGGCTTAGGGGCCGCGCAAAGAGATACCGACCAGTCCAAACACCGTACTGTCGGTATCTCTTTGCTCTATACTTCTGACAACTATGGAGGATCGATCGGCACCGGCTGCTTTTTGCTGACGAGCGGGTCGTATTTGAAACCACGGGTCCGCTTGCGAAATTCTGTCCTGGCCTCGCGCATCAACTTTTGGTCCTGGCATAAATCAACCGCCGCGCCGGCAAAGACCTTCGCGGTCTGCAGCATCGACCTTTCGGCGAAGGGCATCAACGCCTGGGCCGCCATATCGCGGTGATGGCCCGGCGTGCCCTGGGTATAACACACCATCTGGAAACGACCCAACGGCGCCAGCCACGAGACGTTATCTTCGTCGGTCGAACCGCGCCCCTGGCTACCGCTGCCCTCAGCGATCGCCGTATTAAATTCTCCCTCATAGCCGAGTGCCTTGACCCGCTCGCGGTCGGTTTTATTGACGCGCGGCGTGCCGAATAGTTCGAGATTCTTGCGCACCGCCGTGCACATCGTGTCATTCGGTAAGCGCGGGTAAACCGCGCTGATACGATGCCACTTCATCCGCGTGCCGGTGGCCAATGCCGCGCCGCGCGCGCAATCGGTCAGCCGTTCGCGGACCTCGTCTACTTCGGCGCGATCCTTACCGCGTACATAATACCAAACCTTGGCGTAGGCCGGCACCACATTCGGCGCATCGCCGCCATTGCGGATCACGCAGTGGATCCGCACATTTTCGGGTACGTGTTCGCGCAAATAATTGGCCGCCACATCCATCAGCATCACCCCGTCGAGCGCGCTGCGGCCCATGTGCGCGCTGGCCCCATGCGATGTCTTGCCGAAGAATTCGTAGACTAGCGAATCGATCGCTGAGCCGCCGTAATTATTGACACCAGAGCTGTCGCCCGGATGCCAGGCAAGCACCGCGTCGAGGTCGCGGAAGCCGCCGTCGCGGGCCATGTAAACTTTGCCGGCCAGCGTCTCTTCCGCCGGGCAACCATAATAGACGATCTGGCCTTTGGATTTGCTTTGTGAGAGTATTTCTTTCGCAGCGACCGCACCTACGGCCGGGGCAACGCCCAGGAGGTTGTGCCCTCAGCCATGGCCCCAAGCCCCGTCCTCGTCGACACTGCACCCAGGCAACGCATCGTATTCGCCGAGCATACCGACGACGGGCTTACCCGCCCCCCAAACAGCCCTAAAAGCAGTCGGTATTTTCTTAAACGGGAATTCGACAGCAAAGCCGTTCTCTGCGAAGTATTCGGCTAAACGCTGTGAGGATTGCACTTCGCGGAAGGGGCGTTCGGCCCAGCCGTGTATCGCGCGGGAAATCACCCGGGCCTGTTGTGCCTGGGCTTGCACGGCCTGGTCTATGCGGCGTTTTTTGCTCTTAGCGTTCATAGATGTGTTGCTCCTGTTATTCTGTGGATGTCCGTGATAGGCGGCGGCGGGAACTACCGCCTTGGCGGGCTTAGGCTTGGTCTTTTAACCACTCAATAGATACGGATACCGCAGGTCTTCATCACGGCGAATGGCCGTTCTCATGCGTCAAAATGCGTTAGAGCGACCTATCGTTATCAACATACTATATCGATATCTACGATGGCACAAGCAGACCCCGACCCGCCGGACCAGGATTGATCAATAACCGCTGACACCCTACTATAGATCTACTATGAAACTAACCGACCTCAAGATCATCGTCACTGGTGGCGCCAGTGGCATGGGCGCCTATTTCGCCTGGCAATTGCTCGAAGCCGGGGCGCAAGTCGCCGTCGGCGACATAGACCTCGAAGGCCTCGCCGCGCTCAAAGAAAAAACCACGACGCTGCCCGGCACACTGCACACGTATGCATTAGACGTCGCCGAAGAAGAAGACACCACCGTTTTTGTCGAGTGGGCGCACACTGCCATGGGCGGGCTCAACGGCCTGCTCAATAACGCGGGTATCCTGCGCGATGGTCTGCTAGTAAAGAAAGATCGCGACAGTGGCAAGATTACTACCATGAGCCGTGCGCAATGGCAAGCCGTCATTGACGTCAACCTGACCGGCGCGACTTGGATCGTGCGCGATGCGGTCGCTAAAATGGCCGCAGACGAAATCGAAGCCGGCGTCATCGTCAACATGTCTTCTCTCTCTCGCCACGGCAACCGCGGCCAATCCAACTATGTTGCCGCCAAAGCGGCGCTCGCTGCCAATACCGTCACCTGGGCCCGTGAGTTTGCCCCCTTCCGTATTCGTGTCGGCGCCCTCGCACCCGGGCTGATCGAAACCCCGATGACGCAAAAGATGCATGGGCCTGCGCGCGAAGCGCTAGTCAAAACAATTCCCCTCGGCCGTATCGGCGAGCCGCACGACGTCTGGCTCGGGGTCAAATTTATTATCGAAAACGATTTTTTTACCGGCCGCTGCATCGATATCGACGGCGGCCTGCACATGCTGTAGGAGCTTGCAATGCACGAAAAAAAAGTCTACCGCACCGAATTGTCGCCCGTGGCTTTTCTGCGCCGCAACGCCTATGTACACCCCGACAAAACCGCCGTCGTACATGGTAAACGGCGCTATAGCTACGCCGTCTTCTGCGAGCGCGTCAACCGCCTGTCTGCCGCCTTGCTGGCCGCCGGTCTCGCAAAACACGACCGCGTTGCCTTTCTCGCACCCAATATCCCGCCGCTGCTCGAAGCCCACTTCGCCGTGCCCGCCGCCCGTGGCGTCCTAGTCGCCATCAATACCCGCCTAAATACGGCCGAGATCGACCATATTCTACAGCACAGCGGTGCGCGCCTGCTCTTCGTCGACCGCGAGCTCTACCCGCAAATAGCCGAGCTCGATCTCAGCGCCTTACAAGTGATCGAAATATATGACACTGGCAACGACGATGATCCCTATGAAACTTTTATCGCCACCGGCTCACCTGAGCCCGGCCCCGACCTGCTTGTCGACGAAGAAGAGCCGATTTCGATAAACTACACCTCCGGCACGACCGGTCGCCCCAAGGGCGTCGTCTACACGCACCGGGGCACCTACCTCAACGCCCTAGGCGAGGCGCTCGAAACCGGCCTGACCGCCGATAGTTCATTTCTGTGGACCCTGCCGATGTTCCACTGTAATGGGTGGTGTTTCACTTGGGCTGTAACCGCCGTCGGCGGCACGCACGTCTGCCTGCGCACTGTCGACCCCGAGCGCATATGGCAGCTTTTCGCGGACGAAGACATCAGCCACTACAACGGGGCTCCCACCGTGCACACCATGCTGCTCAACAGCTCCAGCGCGCACAAACTCGACCAGCCGATCACCGCGACCATCGCCGGCGCCCCACCCTCACCGACCCTGTTGGGCCAATTGCGCGATTATAACTTCCATCCCATTCACCTCTACGGCCTCACCGAAACCTATGGCCCCATCGCTATAAGCCCCTGGCAGAGCGAGTGGAAACAAAAACCACTCGCCGAACAAGCCACACTGCTCGCGCGCCAGGGCCAATCTTACCGCACCGCCGATCTGATGCGGGTGGTCGACGAAAAGACGCAGGACGTGCCGCAGGACGGCGAGACGATGGGCGAGGTGGTAATGCACGGCAACAATGTCATGCACAGCTATTTTGAACAACCCGACGCCACTGCCGAGGCCTTCCGCGACGGCTGGTTCCACTCCGGCGATTTGGCCGTCTGGCACCCCGACGGCCAAATCGAATTGCGCGACCGCCAAAAAGATATCATCATCTCCGGCGGTGAGAACATTTCAACGATTGAAGTCGAGCAGACCATCGTCAGCCATCCCGCCGTTTTGGAATGCGCGGTGATTGCCGTGCCGCACGAAAAATGGGGCGAGCGACCCAAGGCCTTCGTCGCACTGAAGGAAGGTGCAATTGTCGGCGAAGAAGAGCTGATTGCGCATTGCCGCGAGCGGCTTGCGCATTTCAAATGTCCTGACGCGATTGAATTCGGACCGTTGCCGAAGACCTCTACGGGCAAGGTGCAGAAGTTTGTGCTGCGGGAGAAGGAGTGGGCAGGGCAGGAGAAGCGGATTAACTAGGTATTATTGAACGTAGCACAGCTTATTGTGTACACATCCCTATTTTAGGGCAGTCTAAATTAGAGTTTCCTCGCTACTGATGTGCGCATCTATATTCAAACAGCGCGAAATCATCGAGTGCATCATGGGGTCGCTCTTGGGCCCCAAATACAATAAATAGTATTCGCCCTCTACCCGGCGCATCGGTGTCTTAACGCGCTATCGCCCCTGTCGTATTTGTCGATAGTGCGTAGACTTGCTTAGCAGTGGCGACATAGAGCGTCGAAAAACCCTGACCGCCAAAGACGCAATCGAAAGGCTGCTCGGGGAATTGCACCACACCTAGCAGTTGGCCCTCCGGATCAAAAACCTGCAGACCTACACGATTGAGCAAAAAAAGCCGGCCGTCGCGGTCAACGGTCAATCCGCTGGCGGTGTGCTGCATACGGTCGGGGCGCTGGCGGCCGTATTTGCCGTCGGCCATAAATATCTCAGCAAAAGCACGGGGATCCGTGGGCTGGTGCTCGCTATCCAGCGCAAATGCCTGGAGGGTTAGCTCTCCGTCTGCGGTCCAAAACAAAGTCTGGCCGTCATTGCCCAGCGCTCCGGCACCGGCGACCGCCTGTTCTGTTGTTTGTATCTGACCCTTGCTATTTTGATGCGTCAGCGTCCCGGGTTTGCCTTCGGCGATTACGGTGTAAAATAAACCGCCGCCACCGTCAGAAGTAATTTCGTCGAGGGTGCCATCGTCGCTTTCTTTTTCAATCTGCATAGCTCTTTTTTCAACATCCCAAATAGCTAATGCATTAGTGCTTCCTACTGCTAGTCGGTTGTTCCCCAGCGGGGCAAGTTTGTTGATTTGCAGCGTTTCGTCCAACATTTCCCATTCGCCTTCTGCGCTCATCATTTGCAGGCCATCCAGGGAACCATAATACAGTCTGCCATCTTGCCAGGCGACGCTAGCAGGATCCGGGTCCCAGTTTGGACTACCAGTCTTCACTTTCATTAAGGGGATCGGTTCGGCCGCTGCGGGAATAACGGCGTGCATTTGCGGTTGGCGATCGAGCAGTTGGTGGGAAAAAGAAGTGCGCGGTAGGCTAAAAAGGCAGAGGCCTACGTGTAGAACAACGGCGGCAGCGATCGACAGGCGCGGTTGTCGACGGATGAGATACTCGCTGATGAGGTAGCTAACCACCAGCGCGGGAATGGACACCACGGCAAATTTGACAAAGGCCGAGGTCTCCCATTGGAACGTCATCAGGCGAAAGACGAGCACGACCGGATATTGCAGGATATAGACATAATAGGAGTTGGCGGCAAAGTTGGCATTGGTCTCCGACGATTTGTTCATGTAGCGGTAGATGATGGAAGTGAACCCCAGCACCGAGAGCAAATTGAGCAAGATCGCGGCGGGTACAGCAAAAGAAAAGAGCAGCGACGATTCCGGCCCAAGCGTGAGAAATACAGTCGCGGCACAGCCTGCAAAAAAGAGCATGCAGGCAAAGAGCAGGCCGGCCGCCTTCCACCCCGGTGCCTGGCCATTAGCATACCAGCCACGCGCGTGCGCGTAAACGCCGAGGGAGAAAATCGCGCCATAGAGCGCATATTCACCAATGTTGAGTTTAAAGAAAAAGGCGAAATTACCATTGGGCAGATCTAAAGCCGATGAGCCGGCCATGCCGAGAGCGCCAACCATTGCGGCGATGAAAAAAACTCGGGCGAAGGCGAATTGTGATATCGTCTGCAACTCGGTGCTGCGCGTGGCGGGCCAGCTCCAGCGCCGACGGGCATCGCGCAACAGGGCGTGCACGACGAAAAAAAGAAAAAGCACAGAGAGGAACCAGAAGTGTTGTTGGTGAAAATTTGTATTGGCCGTAAAGTTGATCGGCAATAGCCAATCGCTGAAAATGCTGCCCATATAGCGCTGCCAGAAATCCCAGTAGCTGGCGGTTTGCAAGCCGGCAAAGGAGCGGCTGTAATACGCCATATAGGGCATGGTCGGGCCGAGGAATAAAACGCCGACCACCCAGGGCAGGCCGAGGCGAAGCAATTTGTTTTGCAGAAACGCGCCAGTCCTGCGATTGCGCAGTGAGGTCGTCGAAAAATAACCGGCGGCAAAAAACATGATCGCCATCATCACCGTGACGGAATAAGCTCCGAAAATAAAAAAGAATGGGCTCGAATTGGAGTCACGGATGAATTCTTTATTGCCCGACAGGCCAGATGCAACGTGAAAGATCGTCACCCAGATAATGACGATATAACGCACATTGTCGAAAAAAAACAGGCGGTTGTTTGTTGTCAGAGCGATGGGTTGCTTGGAAGTCATGAGGGCCTTTGCAATAGTATTTAGATAGGTACTCGCCTTCGCCGTCTGATAGATAATCCACCGAAGTGTATTACAGTCTGTTCTAAATCGCAGCAATGTACGCGGTTTCGAGCAGACTGCCCACAAAAATAATCGCACCCGAATCGCCCATTTATTTTTCCTGCTTCACTGGCAATGCCACAATATACGTGGCGCCCTCATCTAGGCCCGAACACGCCGTTATAGACCCCTGATGCCGTTCGCAGATCTGGCGACAAATAGCCAAACCGATCTCCGTCCTAGGATAGGCATCGCGTCCGCGCAGGCGTTGAGATACCGTGAAAATCAGGTCGAGGTAGCAGATTCGGTGCGCGCCAAATATCGAGCATGTTGCGATCTGATCTGATTGGGTCGAGACACGCAAAATACTGGGCCAACGCCTAGCAAAAAAGAAAACGAAGATGATTGCTATTTTTCACCTATAAAACACATATTGTTCTGTGGCCAAAAGTCAGGTTGACCGCACAGTTACCTTAAATGCAATAACCACCCCTCCACACCACTTGCGCTTCCCCCTCAATCTCCCTATCACTATTACATCAAATTCCCCCAGGCCCGGCCCACCGGCGATGCCAAATAAATCCAATCAGGAGTCACCATGCCCGTCGTCACCGAAGAACAGAAACAACAATTTAAAGAAGAAGGCTATTTCATCTTAGAACGCGCGATCTCCGAGCAACATATCGAACTGCTGCGCGGCGAATGCCAGGCCTTTATCGACAAAGCCAATGCCAAAATGGACGCCGAAGGCACCGACCACCTCGGCCTCAATCACCGCAACAGCCGCTACTTTGTCTCCAACTGTTTCCGTGACCAGCCGAGCCTACGCGAATTTCTCTTCAGTGATCTGATGGCCGAAGTCTGCCAAGCCACGCTAGGTGATGACGTGTATCTGTTCTGGGAGCAATACGTCGTTAAAGGCGCCGAAGCCGGCAAGGAATTCTCCTGGCACCAAGATTCCGGTTACGTCGGCTACCCCGAGCACAAACCCTACCTCACCTGCTGGTGCGCGCTTGACGACATGTCCGAGGCCAACGGGACGGTACACCTATTGCCCTTTTCGCGCTCAGGGATCCGCACCTGGGTCCAGCATATCCGCGACGAAGAAAGCGGCGACAAAATCGGCTATTTTGGCAGCGACCCCGGTATCCCGATCATCGCCCCGGCCGGCAGTATCGCCGTCTTCTCCAGTTATAACTTCCATTCCAGCGGTACCAACACCACCGACAAAATGCGCCGTGTCTATCTCGCGCAATACTCCTGCGAGCCGATGACCTCTGCCGACAGCAGCAAACTCTGGGGCAACGCCGAACCCTTCCTGCTCGCGGGCGAGTCGGCCGTCGGCCAAGCGCCACCCGAACCGCCGTTTGTGGCGAGTTAAGCGTTTCCGCTACACCGGCAATACCGCGGCGGAGTTCACATGAATCAAAGGATACGGCCATGAGCATGGGATCACTGTATGCCGGTGCCGCCCGCACCGAGATCACCCCCCAACGCGATGTCTCACTCGCCGGCGAAGTGGGCTGGTTTCGCCCAGGCAAATACGTCGACTCGCCGCTTTACGCACGCGCGGTGATTCTCGAACAAGCGGGCCAGAAGCTCTGCTTTATTAGCCTCGACGTAACCATCGTGACCGAAGACGTGGCACAGAAGATCCGCGCGCAAATCGCCAGCGTCTGCGACATTGCCCCGGAAGCGATCATGGTACACGCCACCCAAGTGCACGCCGCCCCGGCGCTCGGCTCGTTTATGTACGACAAAGATTTTCCTCCCATGCCCGAAGGTATCGAGTGGCTAGCCGGTGGTGTTGCGCACTACGCCGAATTCGCCAGTCAACGCATCGTTGCTGCCGTCACCGAAGCCAACGCCCGTCTCGAACCCGCCCGCCTGCGTGTCGGCAGCGGCATCGAAGGCCGCATTCAGTTCAACCGCCGGGCCGTCACCGACGATGGCAGCGTGCGCATGCCCGGACCGAACTGGCCCGAGCCCTTAGGACCAACTTATATCCGCTATCTCGAAGGGCCGACCGATCCCGAGGTTGGCGTCGTCTGCATACAAGGCCAATCCGCCCACCCCATCGCGCTGCTCCTGCACCACACAGGGCACCCCGTCAATGTCTTTCCGCAAGCGGTTATCTCTTCCGACTGGCCGGGTGCCTGGGCGACGGAAATGGAGCAACGGCACCCCAATAGCATCGCTCTCGTCGCCAATGGCTGCTGTGGCAATATCAACCCCTGGAACCCCTTTGACCCCGAATACAAACCCGACCACCGACTGATGGGCCGGCGCCTGGGCGAAGTCACGCAACACGTGCTCGAACAAACCGACATTGAAGAAGACGAGCAACTGATAGCGCAAAGCTGCCGTCTGCCGATCCCCATCCGCGAGGTCGAACCCGAGCTATTGGCCAAGGCGCAGGCGCTGCTCGCCGAACACCCCGAACCGACCTGGAACGTGGACAACGCCTATCAAGGTTATGAAGGCGGGTCGCCGGTCGCCGCTGGCACCAAAGTCATCGATAGCGAATGGATACTCGCTGCCTCGATCGTCAGCGTGCACTTGCAGCAACAGCGCGAAAAAAAGCTGCAATACGAAATCCAAGCCTTCCGCATCGGCCGCGCGGCGCTCGTCGGCCTGGCGGGCGAGCCCTTTGTCGAAGGCCAACTGCAAATCAAGATGGCCTCACCTGCCTACCGTACTCTGGTTGCCCATTGCTGCAATATGTACAGCGGCTACCTACCGATCCCCGAAGCTTTCCCGCGCGGCGGCCACGAAGTAGAAACGCGCTTCTGGAGCAAGCTGGCACCCGAGGCGTTGGCCATGGTCGTCGATAAGACCGCTGAAGTGCTGCAAGACCTATTCGCTTAAAGCGCAAACAAGACATGCCGCCCGCGACTTGGCCCAGCGCTGCCACTTCGCGGCTCCTACATCTCGCCTGATACGCAGCGCTGCGATCGACTCGTTCGCGCAGGCGATGCCTCATTCAACGCCGCCTTGATGCCACCCGGTCCAGCGATTTTCAGCGAGAGCTGCCCATCCGACTCCTCCAGCACAAAAGAGAAAGAAGCGCAATATCCCCTTTCGATCGCGATCCATTACTCCAGCGTGCGACGCATTACGGGGTTGGCGGCAAAATAAAAAGCGCGACGAGGATATTGTCCTCGCCGCGCCATGCGGTTCGTTTTTTACTTTCTTATTTGCAAAAACCCTATCTACCCCGCCAAAATCTCCTCGATCTTCGCCAACTCCTCTGCAGAAAAATCGGCCTGTTGCAATGCAGCGACATTCTCTTCGATCTGTTCTGGCCGGCTCGCACCGATCAAAGCGCTCGTCACCCGCTCGTCCCTGAGCACCCACATCAGTGCCATCTGTGCCATGCTCTGACCGCGTTGCTTGGCGATCTGGTTCAATTGTCGCACCTTGTTGATGACCTCCGGCTTAACCGCCTCCTCCT